>Ga0315282_10004759_pt1 | contig 23494 bp, 21 predicted proteins | sample YL17G07_20_MG_FD_203693 | JGI IMG/M metagenome (GOLD analysis project Ga0315282, IMG submission 203693) | Sediment microbial communities from Yellowstone Lake, YNP, Wyoming, USA - YL17G07_20 | ecosystem: Environmental > Aquatic > Freshwater > Lake > Sediment | place: USA: Wyoming | collected... | reverse complement strand
AGAGCAACTGACTCTTAATCAGTGGGTTGGAGGTTCGAGTCCTCCTGGGTGCACAAAGGACCAGGTCCCGCCTCCTCAGGCAAATCTTTGAGGCGGGATCCTCGTCCCGACTACGAAGTTGGCTTCGGCTTCGCCTCGCTAATTTCGGTCGGGACGGGATTCGAGTCCTGCCTGCCCCGACGCATTTGGTCGGGGGTGGGTGCACGAATCAATTTGCGAAATTTTTGGATTTCAAAATTTGGAAATTGTAACGCCGAAGTGGCGGAATTGGTAGACGCGCTGGACTCAAAATCCAGTACGGCTTAACCCCGTGTGGGGGTTCGAGTCCCCCCTTCGGCACGATCGGAATTGCATAGAAGGTAGACGCGCCCCGAAGAAGACTCGGAGCAAGCTGGACTCAAAATCCAGCCTGTCCCGTTACACGGGATACGGCTTAACCCCTTGTGGGGGTCCCCCGTGAACGACACGGAGTAAACGAGTCTCTCCTTCGGCGCCCCCCTAGAACCGAGCGGAGGATGTTGATGAATTAAGGATACGAATTGACTATTTTCGAGGTACTTGGTATCCTTCAAAGCATCCTTGCGTTTACGGTCACTCATACTCTTCTCCCTCATCTTTCCGGTGTGCCTGCCAGCCCAGCAGGCAAGCCAGACTATTTCGATTCCGGGCGGCCAATCGGTTCTCCTCCATCTCGCACCAACAGACACGCTCTGCAAGCTTCCTCAAGAGTTTATCTTGCAGGGTAGTGACCAGGTCCTCGTAGACTCAACGCTGAGGCTCAGGCGTTCACTGGATTATGAGATTCAGTACCGGGACGGGATCCTCCATCTCAAGAGCGAGCTGTTGAAGAGAGTCTTTGCAGATTCCCTTTCCCACACCGCCCTGATAACCTACTCTGCGCTACGGCTTCGGTTTAAACGGGAGTACTACCTGCATTCTGTCACACTCTCGAAGGATACCCTTGGAGGAGGGGAGAGGCGCATAGTGACCTCTGCTTCTGCGTTCTCCGTCGAAGACCTCTTCGGTTCGGGCTTTCGGAAGAGCGGCTCCATCTTCCGTGGCTTCACGGTTGGCTCAAACCGCGATCTGAGCTTGAACTCGGGCTTCCGAATGCAGTTCTCTGGCAAGCTGTCGTCTGATATTGATATTGTCGCGGCACTTACCGATGAGAATTCTCCGATTCAGCCCGAGGGGACGACGCAAACCCTGCAGGAGCTAGACAGAGTCTATGTGGAAATCAGCAATCCCAGGTACGGAGCTACACTCGGTGATTTCAACTTGGAGATCAGTCCGCAGGAGGGTGGAGAATTCGGGAGGCTCTTCCGAAAGGTCGAAGGGGCAAACGGCTCCGTGAGGTTCAGAAACCTTCTCGGGGCTGGTACCACGGGCGCATTTTCTCTCCTCGGCGCAACGGCCCGGGGCAAGTTCACTACCAGCCAATTACAGGGGATCGAGGGCAATCAGGGACCATACCGCCTCACCGGCCGTGATGGGACCTCCCGAATCCTCGTCATCGCAGGGACGGAGCGCGTGTATCTCAACGGCGATCTGATGACGCGTGGGGAAAGCAACGATTATGCGATCGACTATTCTACAGGAGAAATCACATTCACCCCACGACGGCTCATCACAAACGCCTCCCGCATCACGGTTGACTATCAGTACTCAGACCGGGAATTCACGCGCAACCTGGTTGGAGCAACGCTCGGGTCCACGGCGTGGAACGGGCGCGTCAAGTTCCACGCCATGATCGCTCAAGAAGCGGATGATCCGAACTCGCCGATCGATTTCACACTCGACGACAGCACGAGGGCATTGCTCAGGCAGAGCGGCGCTGATCGATTTAAGGCCTCCGTCCCAGGGATCCAGTTCGTCGGTCGGGACTCGATCACGGGGGCCGGAAAGGGGCAGTATCTCCTCCGGGATACCTCGATCAGTGGCAGAAAGATCTCGATCCTCGTCTATGCACCGGCTGATCCGCACGCTGTTTTTTCTGTCACCTTTTCGTTCGTCGACCAGGTTCCGCCGGACTCTGCAGGGTATGCTCGCATCGTTTCCGGTCAGTATCAGTTTGCCGGGATCGGACAGGGCAACTACCTACCGGTCCGATTTCTCCCCATCCCCGAACTTCACAGAGTCTTCAACGGCAGAATCGAAGCTGCGCCATTGGCCGGCCTGGGCGTCTCGGCAGAATATGCCGCGAGCACGTACGACAGAAATCGGTTATCCTGGCTGGACGATGCGAACAACAACGGCGGAGCTTTCAGGCTCTCCCTGCGCTACAATCCAAAGTCGCTCCTTGTCGCCGGTACGAATCTGGGAGAGATCGATCTCAACTTGTCGGATCGATTCGTGGACAGACGATTTGTCCCTCTTGATCGGGACAACGACATCGAGTTCAACAGGAAGTGGGATCTCACGAATGAGTCCGCTGCGGACGAGGAGATCCGGGAGGCATCCTTATCGTACGCGCCGATCAAATCTCTCAGCCTCGGCGCAGGCTACGGCTCTCTGGAACGAACCGGGACGTTTCATTCTGACCGAACGACGGTCAGCGCGGTCCTCTCAGATTCGTCGTTGCCCCGTTCGGCCTACACGTTGGAACGAATTGAGGCTACGGATGTTCAGATCGATGACAGATCCACGTGGATTCGTCAGCGGGGGACAATGGAATACGCTCTCTGGAAACTGCAGCCGGGCCTTCGGATCGAAGCGGAGAAAAGGGTGCAAGATGATTCAGGTTCCGATTCGCTCGCGGATGGGAGCTTCAGATTTGTGGAAATTGCCCCGCGCCTCGCAGTCGGTATGATCGGACCGATGACAGCATCGGCGGAGTTCCAGTTCCGAACGGAAGACAGTTCGACAACCGGCAGCCTTGCCAGAGCATCTCGGTCATTTGCTCAACTCTACGGGTGGCAGCTGCGCGAATGGAACTCTCTGTCGAGCGTTCTGTCGCTCAGCATCCGGTCGACCGAATTCACGGATCAATTTAAAGCGAGAGGGAATGCCAACTTGGACGTCATTCTGGTTCGATCGCAATCGCGGTACAGCTCCTGGAGGCGTGCGCTGGATTCTGATCTCTTTTATGAATTTGCACGTGAGCGATCGGCCCAACTGGAGCGAGTCTTCCTTCAGGTGCCAAAAGGCAGCGGCAATTATCGCTACCTTGGCGACCTCAATGGCAACGGCGTTGCGGACGCGAATGAATTCGAGCAAACGCGGTTTGACGGTGATTATATCGCCCTCTATTTGCCAGGAGACCAGCTCGTGCCCGTGTCAGATCTCAAGACAGGATTACGAATCCGGTTTCAGCCGTCTCGGTTCCTGCAGCAACCCTCCTCAACCCTGGGACGGATCGCAGCGAGCATCTCGACCGAGACAGTGGCGCGGATCGAAGAGAAGAGCACCGACGCCGACACCCGTCAGATCTATCTTCTGAATTTCTCCCGCTTTCTGAATGATCAGACGACGATCGCCGGGACCAATCTTCTGACTCAAGACGTGTATCTTTTTGAAAGTGATCCGAGCCTGTCGATACGGTTGCGGTTCAACCAGCAGCGCGGACTTGTCCGCCTCGCCCAAGCTCCGGAGAAGGGTCTCCGCAAGGAGCGATCGGTCAGGATCCGATCCCAGTTGATCAAAGAAATTGGGAACGAAACGGAATTCATCAATACAATCGACCAGGTCAATTCCTTTTCTCCCTCTCCTCGGCTTCGTGATTTGCTGTCGAACGAGCTGAGGACTCGGTTCTCGTATCGGCCGGAGCCGGCGTGGGAGGTGTCCTACGGGATTGGCGTCTCCCGCGTCGTCAATCGATACGGCGGGGGGGATGCGCGCGCTGACATGAACGACCAATTCGTCGGGCTCACATACGCGTTTGTCGGGGTCGGTCAGCTCCGGGGACAATTCACCCGTGAGGAGGTGCGTCTTTCCGGCATTCCTTCGGATTCCAAACAGCAGTTGCCGTTTGAGTTTACGAATGGAAGGGTTGCCGGAACAACCTACCTCTGGCAGCTTGCACTCGACTACAGGGTCGGGCGATGTGTGCAGCTTAGCGTCAATTACAGCGGCCGCTCTGAGGGCGGTGCGATGGCCGTCCATAATGCCCGAGCTGAGGCAAAGGCATTCTTCTAATTCTCCTCCGTGCGAACCCGAAGGCGCGCGTTCCTCCTGAAGCGTGGATGTGGTATCGTAAGATCTCTTTGTGCTGGAGAAGTCAAGAGCGGGTGAGGATGAGTGATCGCGTCATCGCCGATTGGATCTTGCGGCGCTGATGCATTGTCAAGGCTTGTTCCAAACGGGATAATTCCTTACCATTCATCGGCATGGGAATGATACTCGTTCCTCGTCTTCGCATCCTCTAAACGTTCATGTTGTTTCTCCAAGATCTCAATTCCGTACAACAAGAAGCAGTGAAGGCGGCCAACGGACCGCTCATGATCGTCGCGGGCGCCGGCAGCGGAAAAACGCGCGTGTTGACGTACCGGATCGCCTATCTTATGAACTGCGGTGTTCCTCCTCACCAGATACTTGCGCTGACCTTCACGAACAAGGCGGCGAATGAAATGAAGGAGCGGATCGTGAAGCTGGTGAGTGGACGGGCCTCGGAGCTCTGGATGGGCACCTTCCATTCGATGTTTGCACGCATCCTTCGAAAAGAGGCAAAACTGCTCGGCTATGTCAGCCATTTCACGATCTACGACTCCGACGACTCCCGCAGTGCCGTGAAGAAATGCATGGAAAAGCGGGGGTTGTCGCAACAGCAAATTGCTCCCCAGGCGGTCGCCGCCCGCATCAGCGCCGCCAAGAACCAGCTGGTTTCGCCGAAGGAATATGGGGAGATCGCTCGGGACTTTCTGGACGAGAAAATAGCGGTGGTTTACGACGACTACGAGGCCGCTCTGAAGCGCAGCAACGCAATGGATTTTGATGACCTTCTGGTCAAGCCGATCGAGCTGTTCAGACGGCAGCCGGACGTCCTGAAGAAATACCATCATCGGTTCAAATTCATCCTTGTCGACGAGTTCCAGGACACCAACCGCGCACAGTATGCTGTCGTGAAGCTTCTCGCGGAGCAGCATCGGAACGTTTGCGTGGTGGGTGATGACGCGCAGAGCATCTACGCTTTTCGCGGGGCCGATATCCGGAACATCCTCGACTTCGCGAAGGATTATCCCGACTGCAAGACCTTCCGGCTCGAGCAGAACTATCGATCGACCAAGAGTATCCTGGCGATGGCGGACAGGCTGATCAAGAACAATGTCGATCAGCTTGAGAAGAACCTCTGGACGGCGAACCCACAGGGCGATCCCGTCGTCCTTCTTGATTGTGTCGATGACCGCGATGAGGCGTACCACATGATGCAGGCCATCCAAGCCGAGATCGTGGAAAACGGCCTCGCCCTGAAGGACTTCGCAATCCTCTATCGGACCAACGCCCAGGCGCGTTCGATCGAGGATGTGCTCCGAAGGAATGGAATCCCGTATGAGATCGTCGGAGGAATTCGGTTCTATGAACGGAAGGAGATCAAAGATATTCTCGCCTATCTTCGGCTTCTTGCGAACCAGGATGATAACGAGAGCTTTCTGAGGGTGGTCAACAATCCAGTCCGCGGCGTTGGGTCGACGAGTCTGGACCGGCTTCAGGAGTTTGCCGATTCTCGAACGACAACGTTGTACAAGGCCACAGGCCTTCTCCAGCACGCCGGCCAGTTACAGGACCGCGCCAAGAACAGCCTCAGCCAGTTTCGGGCGTTGATTGAGAAGTACGTGTCGCTCAAGTCGCAGATGTCTCTCAGCGAGCTCGCACGCTCCATGGTCGATGAGCTGGGAATTCTGAAGTCCTTCAAGGAGGAAGGAACGGCCGAAGCGATGGCCCGATGGGAAAACGTCCAGGAGCTGCTCTCGGCCATCTCGGAGTTCGGCGATGAGCATCCGGACGGCACGCTCGAGGCCTTCCTCGAGGAGGTCACCCTGGTCTCAGACATCGATTCGTGGGATGAGACTCGCAACGTCGTCACATTGATGACGCTCCACTCCTCAAAGGGGCTCGAGTTCCCCGTCGTGCTCATTGGAGGGGTTGAGGAGGGACTGCTTCCATTCTATTCCTCGACGGTTGAGAAGAACGAGCTCGAGGAGGAACGACGTCTCTTCTATGTCGGCATCACCCGTGCTCAGAAGAGACTCTATATCACCAAGGCGCAGATGCGATATCGATTTGGGGAGCCGACCTACACGAGTCCTTCGAGATTCCTTGCCGAGCTTGGTGAGGACGGACTTCAAGTGCTCAAGAGCAGAGACACGAGGAGGTTCGCCGAGACTGAGCGTCTTGAGAGGAGCTGCAACAGGAGCAGGCGCCGGGGAACTCCGCGGGTGCCTGCTCAGGAAGAACAGTACTTCGCTGACGACGCTCCCGATTACGAACGAGAGTCGCAGGACGTGTTTGAGATCAAACAGGGTTCACTCGTGCGGCATGAGATGTTTGGGAAGGGAAAGGTTTTACGAGTAAGCGGGAAAGGCGATGCGATGAAAGCGGTCGTTCAGTTCGAGGAGCACGGTGTCAAAAACCTCGTTGTGAAGTTTGCCCGCCTCCGCTCGGCGTAACTAATCAGCGAGGGTTTTTGAACTCACGAGGACGATGCTCTCCCAGTAATCGCGGTGGATGTAGTGGGTGATCAGCGAGTTGAATTCCGGGACTTTCGAGGAAGGAACGATCACATGCAGAACCGCTTGTTGACCCGTCTCCCGGTCGGATTGATCTAGGAAGACGTTGTACTGTGTGAGCGCGTGATCACTCTCGAAATCGTTGTTCCCCGTCTTCGCCTCCCCTATCATATAACGCCCTTCTCGCTCATCGAAGGCGTAAAGGTCTGGCGCCTTATCCTCCTGGTCGCCGTAGCCGTCGTTGTGTAGTTTTCGCACCGGCGGCATCCCTTCAACTCCGTCCGCGCTTAGCACACGGTACCCGAGATCCCTGAAAATCGAGAGAAGCTCCTCAATGAGGCGCTGATGTTTTTCGGCGTCGCTCCGGAAATGCATCGTTGTACGGAGAGGTGTGACAGCCGGCTTAATGTGCTATGCTTCTGTAGCAGGGATGGCTGAGATCGAGAGAATCTTCTCGTAGTAGCGTTCGTACATGCTCACGATCTTCGACGCCTCAAACTCGAGTGCTCGTTCCCTGGCGGCTTTTGCGAACAGTTCGTGCTTCGCCGGATTGGAGAGGAGATCGATCGCATAACGGGCCATGCGATCGATGTCTCCGATCTCAGCAATGTATCCCGTTTGTCCGTGGACCTGGAGCTCCGGCAACCCGCCCACGCTGGAGGAGATAACGGGAACGCCGCATGACATTGCCTCGAGGGCCGAGAGACCGAAGCTCTCCGACTGGCTGGGCATGAGAAAGAGATCGGAGACCGACAGGACATCGACGACGTCGGTTTGCTTGCCGAGGAACCGGACGTCCTCGTGGATGTGAAGTTCTCGGGCAAGCAGCTCGCACTGCGATCGGTCCGGCCCGTCGCCGATGAGGAGCAGCTTACTCTCGATCTTTTTACGGATTTCGAAGAAAATGTAGATGACGTCCTGCACTCGCTTTACCGCGCGAAAGTTCGACGTATGCACGATGATTTTCTCGCCGTGTGGTGCGAAGTGGCCTCGGACCTCTTCGGACGGGACACGCCGGTATTTCTGTGTGTCCACGAAATTCGGGATGACCTCAATCTCCTTATCGATGCCATAGTTCGTCAGCGTTTTTTCCTTGAGGAATCGAGACACTGCCGTCACCCCATCACTCTGCTCGATGCTGAACTTCATGACGGGCAAGAAGCTCGGCTCGAGCCCGACGAGCGTAATGTCGGTGCCGTGCAACGTCGTAATCACCTTGATGTTGGGAAGGGCAAGCATCTGTTTGGCCAGGTATGCGCTCGTCGCGTGCGGGATGGCATAATGGCAGTGGAAAAGGTCCAGCTTTTCATACCGCGCGACCTCGACCATCTTGCTGGCGAGGGCGAGAGCGTAGAGCGGGAAGTCAAACAAGGGATAATTCATGATCTCAACTTCGTGAAACACCACGTTCCCCGTGAACCCGCTCAGCCGCATGGGGAGCGCGTAACTGATGAAGTGCACGAAGTGCCCCCGCTCAGCGAGCGCCTTTCCGAGCTCCGTAGCGACGACGCCGCTGCCACCGTACGTGGGGTAACACGTGATTCCGATATTCATCGTCTCTTCCTTTCGCGAAACAAAAGTACTGAGTATTGGGAGAAGAAACAAGTAACGAAGCCGACGTGGTTCCCCGATTGGAACAGATCAGTAGTCCTGTTTCGAAAAATAGCGTGCGGCGAGAGCGAAGATGAGCGTCGCGGAGAGAAGAGAGTACACAAACGGCATGATCGTAAAGTCGGCAACAGCGTGGGGTCCAAGCATCCGGTCGAAGGGGTTATTCCCAATAACGCGCGTGGCATTCTCAAGCATGCCGCTCACTTGAGGGGTCGTGTAGAAGAGGCCATCCAGGACCCGGTGATAGATAACGTTATCCCAGAGCCGATACAAGCCGAATTCTCGACCAGCCAGAGCGCCTGAAAGGAACCAGAACAAAAATGCCAGCATGATGGAGAAGCCCTGGCTTCGAGTGACGAGGCCCGTGAAAACCACGACGGAGAAATAGAACGTGAACGCCACCGCAGCGAGGAGGCAGGCCACGAGAAATTTCCAGTGCCACACGCCCACTCTGATCCCGAATACCAGCCAGATCGCAATGCCGAAATACAGGATATTCAGCGCGACACCGGCGGTGGCACCGAGAGATCGGGAGAGCAAGAGCGAGGGTCGGCTGAGCGGCTTGCTGAGATAGAGCTCGACGGTTCCTTTCTCCAGCATGGACGGGATGAGCCCGGCGACCGCAAAGACGCCCAGAAACATTACCGCAAAATTTGAGCTCCGGAAAAGCTGGATGAGAAGGAAATCGACAGGATTCAGATCGACCACGTTCTTGATGACGACCGGGTTGCCGAAGACACGGATGGTGCTGCCGTCAGGCGAGAGTCCGACCGCATAAGCGACGATGGCGATGATAATATTCCCGACCGCAAAATAGAACAGGAGGGTCCCCCGCAAGATCGCTTCTCGTATCGTCAGCATCGCCATAGCTACGCTTCTCATGTCGCGTCCCCCGACCGAATCACTTCGATGAAGTAGTCTTCCAAACTGGATCGCTTCGGAGCCATCGATTCGATGAACATTCCTTCCGCTCGAAGGATGTCGAGGATCCTGTTGAGATCGCTCTTCGCGTTGACCGCCACATGCAAGATGTTCCCCTCCGGGCGAACGTCCCGAACGATCTGCCTGATGGCTTGCGCGACACCGTCGGAAAGCGGTTTGTCCGTGCGGATTTCATACTCCAGGTGGTGGGCTGTTATCTCGGAAACGGTGCCGACCTTGAGGACCTCCCCCTTATGAAGGATCGCGACGCGGTCAGAGATTGCCTCGACCTCAGAGAGCAGATGCGAATTCAGGAAGATCGTTGTTCCCCGAGCCTTCAGGTCCTTCAGGAGGTCCCGTATCTCTTTTCGGCCCACCGGATCGACACCGTCCGTCGGCTCGTCGAGGAAGAGCAGTTCCGGATCGTTGAGCAGTGCTTGAGCCATCCCGAGCCGTTGGAGCATACCTTTCGAGTACCGCTTGATCTTCACGCTCGCCCAATCTCTCAGGCCGACGAGCTGGAGAAGTGACTGCGCTTTGTCTCTGAGCATCTGCCCGCCGAGACCGTGGAGGCGGCCGAAGAAGAGGAGCGTCTGGATTCCGCTAAGGAATGATGGATATCGATGGTTCTCGGGGAGGTATCCGCATTTTTGACGTATGGCGACCGAGCCGAGGCTCTTGTCGAAGATCTTGGCCTCTCCGCTCGTCTGGTGAACGATGGAGAGAAGTATCTTCACTAACGTTGTCTTGCCTGCCCCATTCGGTCCCAGCAGGCCGAAGATTTCGCCTCTTTCCAGGTCAAGCGAGACATTCTTCAGTGCTTCCACCCGAGAGCGCCTGAAGATCCCAGAGCGGAAGGTTTTTGAAAGCAGTTGTGTTTGTACAATGGCCATCGGCGAGAAGCAAGGTATTCAAAAATATGTTGCTTTGTCAATAACCGGGAATGGAAAACAAGAGCCGAAGGTGGCTTGTCCTTTTCCACTTGACATCTTAGTCGTTTGTTTCGTATATTGGAGTTGTAGCTGTCAAGGGGACGCGGATGGATGACCCTTGATTTTTTTTGGCGCAATGTAGGACCTGTGAGGTCGTATTTTTATGCTGCAGCTTTCTAAAAGAGTCGAGTACGGGTTGATCGTCCTCCATCACATGGCGATGAAACCGATGGGTCATCTGTATACTGCAAAGGAGCTGGCAAAAGAGTACGATCTTCCCTACGAGCTTCTGGCGAAAGTGTTGCAGAAGCTCACGCGAGGGGGAGTCATACGGTCGTCGCAGGGTGTTCGAGGCGGGTATGCACTGGCAAAACGCCCTGACCAGTTGACGGTCGCATCCATCATTCGAATCATTGAGGAGAGCAAGCCGATGGTGGCGGAGTGTTACACCGAAGGCCCCGAGAGCTGCTACCTCTTTGATGTCTGCACGATCAGGCGCCCCCTTGGCAAGCTGCAGCGCAATCTGAACGTCTTGTTTGATCGAATGACTGTTTCAGAGATTATTTGAACTCGGATGGGAATCAAGAAATCTATGGACCGCAACGTCAGACTCCTGAACGAAAACGTCAAAGACTTTCTGTTCTTTCTGAGGTCGAAGTACTCTCTTTTCCATCTCTCAAACGTCTTTTTCCGGGACATTCATTACGGAATCATATCATACCTGGAAGGGAAGGGTACCAAGCTCGGCTACGGTGACGCAGAGCAGCTTGCAAAGCGGTTTATTGGTGGACTTGAGCAGTCGAGTATCCTCAAGCCGATCAAGAACGGTTCGTGGATGTTGAACTACCCGGAGTTCAGGAAGCCGCCCGTCAAGCCGGCGGCTTCTCCAAAGCCAGCCGCGGCGACGAGCCGGCCCACAGCAACGGGCGCGGTGAGCCAAACGGCCGGTTCGACGTCAAGCGATTCACGCGCGACAGGGCTGTAGCGGCCAAGATCCGGGCCGGTGAATGGTTAGTTCTTGAACTGAATGAGAGAGGCGAGATACCACATGGGAACCGAGACCAACACGATCGAACAACTTGCGAATCGCGAATACAAATGGGGGTTCATCACCGATATTGAGGCTGATGCTGCCCCAAGAGGATTGAATGAAGAGATCATTCGGTTCATTTCGTTGAAGAAGAAAGAACCGGATTGGCTTCTCGACTGGCGCCTGAAGGCATTTCGCCAGTGGAGGACGATGGAAGAACCCCATTGGTCCAACGTCCATTACGATCCGATCGACTATCAAAATATCATCTACTACTCGGCGCCGAAGCAGAAAGCACGCCTTCAGAGCCTTGATGAAGTCGATCCCGAAATACTCAGGACGTACGAGAAGCTCGGCATCTCGCTTCGTGAGCAGGAGCGGCTGACGGGTGTCGCCGTCGACGCGGTCTTCGACAGCGTCTCGGTAGCCACGACCTTCAAGGAGAAGCTGCGGGAACTCGGGATCATTTTCTCCTCTTTTTCAGAAGCCGTCCAGCAACATCCCGATCTGGTGCGGAAGTACCTGGGCGCAGTCGTCCCGCACAACGACAATTTTTACGCCGCGTTGAATGCTGCCGTATTCAGCGATGGATCCTTCTGCTACATCCCGAAGGGTGTACGCTGCCCCATGGAGCTCTCGACCTACTTCCGTATCAATGCAGCCGACACGGGGCAATTTGAACGAACGCTGATCGTGGCTGAGGAGAACTCATATGTGAGTTACCTCGAGGGATGCACCGCGCCGATGCGCGATACCAACCAGCTTCACGCTGCCGTTGTGGAACTCATTGCACTTGGCGACAATGCACAGATCAAGTACTCGACGGTGCAGAACTGGTACCCGGGGGACAAGGAAGGGAGGGGTGGTATCTACAATTTCGTCACCAAGCGTGGGAAATGTGCCGGCCGAAACTCGAAGATTTCCTGGACCCAGGTGGAGACCGGCTCCGCGATCACCTGGAAGTATCCGAGCGTGCTTCTGCTGGGAGAGAATTCCGTCGGTGAGTTCTATTCGGTTGCCGTCGTGAACAACTATCAGCAGGCGGACACGGGGACCAAGATGATCCATCTTGGCAAGAACACACGAAGCACCATCGTGTCGAAAGGCATCTCTGCAGGGCGTGGGAACAACTCCTACCGGGGCCTGGTCGATGTCAAGAAAGGTGCGACGAACGCACGCAACTTCTCTCAGTGCGATTCGCTGCTCATCGGGGACAGGTGCGGTGCTCACACGTTCCCGTACCTTGAGGTGAAAAACACCTCGTCGAAGGTCGAACACGAAGCCTCGACATCGAAGATTGGCGAGGACCAGATCTTCTACTGCAACCAGCGCGGTCTCTCAACGGAGGACGCCGTGAACCTGATCGTCAACGGATTCTGTAAGGAGGTCTTCCGTGAATTGCCGATGGAATTCGCTGTGGAAGCGCAGAAATTGCTCGGCGTCAGTCTTGAAGGTAGTGTCGGATAAGCTTAACCAGATCGAACGAATCACAGAAAAGGGATGAGGACGAGATGCTCGAGATCAAGAATCTACACGCAGGTATCAACGGGAACGAAATTTTGAACGGGATAAACCTGAAAGTAAACGCCGGAGAAGTACACGCGATCATGGGCCCGAACGGGTCCGGGAAAAGCACACTCGCTCAGGTTTTGGCGGGTCGTGACACGTACCAGGTCTCGAAGGGTGAGGTTCTCTACCAGGGAAAGAATCTTCTCGAGATGGATCCCGAGGAGCGTGCTCGCGAGGGATTCTTTCTTGCGTTTCAGTATCCCGTCGAGATTCCGGGTGTCAGCAACACGTATTTCCTCAAAGCGGCTTTGAATGCTATTCGGAAGCATCGTGGGCTCGAAGAACTGGACGCGGTCGAATTCCTGCAGCTCGTGAAGCAGCGCATGAAGCTCGTCGAGATGGACGAAAGTCTTCTCAACAGGCCGGTCAATGATGGTTTTTCGGGTGGCGAGAAGAAACGGAACGAAATCTTCCACATGGCCGTGCTCGAGCCGAGGCTTGCGGTCCTCGATGAGACCGATTCCGGCTTGGATATCGATGCCCTTCGCATCGTTGCTGAGGGCGTCAACAAGCTGCGAAGGGAGGACAACGCGATTATCGTCGTGACGCACTACCAGCGTCTGTTGAACTATATCGTTCCGGATTTCGTACACGTCTTGGTCGATGGGCGGATCGTGAAATCAGGTGGAAAGGACCTCGCGCTCGAGTTGGAGGAGAAGGGTTACGACTGGGTCAAAGACGAAGCTGAGAAGGCTGTGGTGCCCGAGTAATGGAACGGTTGATTGCATGAAGTACACCACTGAAAAGAACAGCTGGTACCTCTCGAACTTCGCGGTTTTTGAGAAGAGCCTCAACGGCGAATCCGAATCACCGGTGCACGCGCTGCGGCGCGATGCGATCCGTCGGTTCGACAAACTTGGATTTCCCACGAATCGGCACGAAGAGTGGCGGTTCACGAATATTCAGCCTATCCTGAAGGCGGATCTCAAGCCGGTCGTCGGCCCCCGTTCTGCAAAGGTTGCCCGTGGTGAAGTCGACAGGCTGTCGTTTGGGACGCGGCATCGGCTTGTCTTCGTCAACGGCTGTTATGTAAGGGACCTCTCGTCCGTCGACTCGCTCCCGAAGGGCGTGCGGTGTGGAAGCCTCGCGGTGGCGCAGAGAGAGGATCACGATGTTGTCCATCAGCATCTCGCGCACTACGCGAAGTACGATGACAGCACCTTCACCGCTCTCAACACAGCTTTCCTGCGGGATGGCGCGTTCATCTCCCTTCCTGACAACACTCTCCTCGAAGAACCGATTCATCTGCTGTTTCTAACCGCGGATGTCGATCACTCGCTCATTTCTCCGCGAAACCTCGTCCTTATCGGCGCGAACAGTCAGGTGGCGATCGTCGAAAGCTATGCAAGCCTCACGGATAAACCATATCTGACGAATATCGTGACGGAAATCGTACTGGGGGAACATTCGGCCCTTGAGCACGATAAGCTCCAGAACGAGGGCTTGCAGGCGTTCCACGTGGCCTCCACCCATGTGTACCAAGAGCGAAAGACAACATTTACGTCCAATTCCATTGCGCTGGGAGGATCGATCGCGCGGAGCAATGTGAGCGCGGTTCTTGACGGAGTGGGAAGCGAATGTACGCTGAACGGCCTTTCCCTGAGCAGCGGCACGCAGCTTATCGACAATCACACGACAATCGACCACGCGAAGCCGAACTGTGCGAGCCGTGAACTGTATAAGGCCATTCTCGATGGGAAGTCGAGGGGGGTCTTCAACGGCAAGATCTTTGTCCGCCAGGACGCCCAGAAGACCGACGCGAAGCAGACGAACAAAACGCTCCTCTTGTCTGATGATGCCATGATCGACACCAAACCGCAGCTTGAGATCTTTGCGGATGATGTGAAGTGCACCCACGGAGCGACAGTGGGGCAGTTGGAGTCTGAACAGGTCTTCTACCTTCGGACGCGCGGCATCGATGAAACGACGGCCAGGGATATCCTCACGTTCGCATTTGCCAGCGACGTCGTAAGCAGAGTCCACGTCGAGCCCCTCAGGGATCGGCTTGAATCACTTATCCACGCCCGCCTCGATGAAGGGCGGAAGACGAAGGAACGGGATTGAGCGCACGTATGCACAGTGAGACGCTGGATACTGTTGACAGAAAGTTCGATGTGACGAGAATCCGTCGTGACTTTCCGGTGCTGGATCAGCTGGTCCATGGGAAGCCCTTGGTGTACCTCGACAATGCGGCGACAAGCCAGAAACCCCAAGTGGTCCTTGACGCGATCAACAGGTACTATCGGATGGGGAACGCGAACATTCATCGAGGCGTTCACTACCTTAGCGAGCAGGCGACCCAGGAGTACGAGGGAGCGCGCGAGAAGGTCAGGCGCTTCTTGAATGCGCGGTCAACGCGGGAGATCGTTTTCGTCCGCGGAACCACGGAGGGGATCAACCTTGTCGCGAGCACATTTGGTCGATCGAAGGTGCGTGCCGGCGATGAAATTCTCATCTCTGCAATGGAGCACCATTCGAACATCGTCCCGTGGCAGTTGCTCTGTGAGGAAAAGGGCGCGAAGCTGAGGGTTGTCCCGATCAGTGATCGAGGTGAGCTCATCCTCGATGAGTACCAGAAGCTCCTGAGTGAACGGACGAAGCTTGTCGCCGTGACGCATGTTTCAAACGCCCTTGGCACGATTAACCCGGTGAAGCACGTCATAGCAGAAGCCCATCGGCGCTCGATTCCCGTGCTGATTGATGGGGCTCAGGCTGTTCCGCATGATCGAGTTGATGTGCGAGACCTCGACTGCGATTTCTACGCCCTTTCGGGACACAAGATGTTCGGCCCCACGGGCGTCGGAATTCTGTACGCCAGGGAAGCGATCCTCGAAGAGATGCCTCCCTATCAAGGGGGTGGCGATATGATCAAATCGGTGACGTTTGAGCGGACAATCTTCAATGATCTGCCGTACCGATTTGAAGCAGGCACGCCGCACATAGCAGGCGGCATCGGTCTGGGCGCGGCAGTCGATTACCTCGAGCAGCTGGATTGGCAGGGGTTGGGAGAGTACGAGGACGCTCTGCTTGAATACGCCACGGAAGCTCTCTCGAGCGTCAAGAAGCTTCAGATTATTGGGACGGCAAGGGAGAAAACCGGAGTGATCTCCTTCGTCATCGAGGGTGTTCACCCGCATGATGTCGGGACGGTGCTTGATCAGGAGGGGATCGCGGTCCGCACCGGCCACCATTGTGCGCAGCCAGTCATGCAGCGATTCAACATTCCCGCAACGGCGCGAGCGTCCTTTGCGTTGTACAACACGCAGGAGGAGGTCGATAGCCTCGTTGCAGGGGTTCACAAAGTCATGGAGCTTTTCGGCTGATGTCAGAGCTTCGCGCATTATATCAAGAGATCATTCTCGATCACAACAAGAATCCGCGCAACTTCAAACGGCTCGAAGACGCCAATCGAACTGTGGATGGCTATAATCCCCTCTGCGGAGATCATTATACGCTCTTTCTGAAGGTGGAAGGAGATATCATTCGAGACATCGCGTTCCAAGGGTCCGGATGCGCAATCTCAAAGGCTTCGGCCTCGATTATGACAAGCCTCGTGAAGGGCAAGACCAAGGCGGAGGCCGAGAAACTCTTCGGGACCTTTCACAAACTGGTAACCGGAGAGTTGGACGGGAGCGTCACCCTGGAGGATCTCGGCAAACTCGCCGCGTTCGGAGGCGTCAGTGAGTTTCCGGCGCGCGTGAAGTGCGCCAGCCTCCCCTGGCACACGATGCGCAGCGCTCTCGAATCGAAGACGCAGACTGTGTCGACAGAGTAGGATGTAGAGGTTGTTGTCACTCAATCATGTGAGGAGAATCTATGGCTGAGGTCATTGCAGAGGTTCAGGCGAATTCTGACGAACTGGTGGTCATTACGCCACGCGCGGCTCAGGAAATCGTGAAGATCAAGACAGACAATAACATTCCCGAAGTGCATGCGTTGAGGCTCGGCGTGAAGGGGGGAGGCTGCTCGGGCATGACGTATGTGCTTGCCTTCGACGAAGAACCGCGCCAGGGCGACACGGTTTACCAGATGGAGGGACTTACGGTCCACATCGACCCGAAGAGCCAGTTCTACCTGTCAGGTACAACGCTTGATTTTTCTGATGGGCTCAACGGTCGGGGATTCGTGTTCAACAACCCGAACGCAGCGCGTACCTGCGGTTGTGGACATTCCTTTGGCGTTTAGGTCAAGGAATCTCGAGATGGAGGAACAGTACGGACAATCGAGAGAGACAGGTCAGGGCGAACCGGCACCGACGCCCGCGGAAGTACAAGTGGGGAACAGGCTCGTGCCGGTGAATTCACCGCTCGAAGCGCACCTGTGGGGAGCGCTGAAGGAGTGCTACGACCCCGAGATCCCCGTGAACATCGTCGACTTGGGACTCGTCTATGACTTGAAGGTTGACGATGAGATCCCCGCCGAAGCGAATGTCTTCATCACAATGACGCTGACGGCCCCAGGGTGCGGCATGGGCCCGATGATTGCTGCCGATGTCCGGAGGCGCGTGTCACAGGTTGTCGGCGTAAGAAATGTCAGAGTAGACCTGGTGTTTGAGCCCATCTGGAATCCGAGCATGATGTCGGAGGCCGCTAAACTGATGCTGAATATCGGCTTCTAGGTGACCACGGACCTGCCTCGTCGGATTCGATTCCCGCAAGTGGCTTTGATCATTTCCTCTTGGACAATTGGATTTCACTAACGGATACATAACAGAAAGGAACCGAATTATGGCATACCAATGGAAGTTCAACCCCCGGCCCTATTCCGACGCGGATGCGAAGAGACTGCTGGCAAACGTTGTGAGCGCTGAAACGACGGACTGGCACTACAACACACACCACAAGGGGTACGTGACAGCTCTCAATAATATCGAGAAGGGTCTCGAAGGGGCCGACCGTGCTGGAGCGAACGGAAACTACAGCTTGATCGGTGAGCTCAAGCGCCGGTTCACGTGGAATCACTCCGGTGCGCTGCTGCACGACGTGTACTGGGAAGTGATGGGGGGAGATGGGGATCCGGGCAAGGGGCCGGACATGAAGGCTGCAATTGAAAAAGAGTTTGGGTCGATGGATGCCTGGAAGGCAGATTTCAAGGCTGGCGCCGTCTCTGCGAAGCTGAGCGGCTGGGGGCTCTTGGTGTTCGATCGGTTGTATTCGGGTCGATTGCTGAATGTGACGGTTGACGAGCACCAATGCGGCGCGATCTGGGGTGGGGTGCCGCTCATCGCATGTGACGTGTTCGAGCACGCCTACTACCATAAGGATGGCCCAGCGCGTGGGAAGTACATCGATAACTTCCTCGCCAATCTCCACTGGGGCCGAATTGAGGCTCGGTACAAGAAATACGTCCTCGGGAAGTAACTTCATCCTGCGACGGCAAGGAGAATGAGGGGCCGGGAGGAATCCCGGCCCTTTCCGTATTCATGGTTGCTCCTCTGCTGACTATTTCGTATCATCATTGCCGTCGACATACCTTATCCTCTATCGCCCAACCTGTTCTGAAGGCCGCCTCGTCGATCCATGAAACGTTCCATCGGATCCCTCATCTTCCTGCTTCTGCTCGTCGGCACGCTTCACTCCCAGGGTCGGGTCGAAAAGCAACTCTCTTCCGGCGTCTCGCAAGCACGGCTTCTGGCGACGGTGCGTGAGCTCGTCCGGGCCGGGCCCCGAACCGGCGGCACGAAGTCCGGAGACCGGGCTGCACAGTATGTGGCAAGACGGTTTCGGCAGGCGGGCTTCAAACCGGAGATTGTGCAAGACCCGGAACTCCTCGTTTATACGAACATCAAGTGGTCGCTGAAGGTGGAGGAACCGGAGTCACTGAGGAAACTCATCAAGAACGAGTGGCTCGCTGGATATTCGCCATCGGCCCCCAAAACGAAGGTGCCGCTCGTGTGCGTCAAGGAGCATGAAAGCCTGGGGAAGGAGGAGATCGAAGGCAGGGCCGTGCTGGTTGACGGAGAGTTCTCGCTTCAATTCTATAAGCGGTTGGCTGAAGCGGGCGCGTGTTGTATCCTTCTGACCTCCCCAAGACTCCTGGGTGCATATTCCAACTGGGCGATGATCTCCGAGCTTGAAGCGTCGGAGAGCAATCAGATTCCACTTTTCAATCTCTCCTGGAACAACGGTCATCGGCTCAAGCAAGCGCTTTCCGATAGTGTGAAGGTTGTCGTGAGATTCTCCTCGCAGACGTTGATTGCCCCCGGGAGACCGAAGACCGTGATTGCGACGCTGCGGGGGACAACGAAGGACTACTACATCGTCTGTGCACACGGAGATTCCGATTCAGGCGGGCCGGGAGCTGATGATAATGCGTCGGGTGTGTCGGGTGTTCTGGAACTCGCCCGGGTGGTCAACTCGCTCGTTCAATCGAAGGTGCTGCCGACGCCTCAGAGGACGATACGCTTCATTGTGTGGGGAAGGGAAATCCACTCCACCCAGAGCTATGTGAAGACTCACGCGGACGAGCTCGGGAGGATCGCTGGAGTCATTAACTTCGATGAGATCGGGACGGGTGCCTCCCGTGATTGCCTTTATTTGGAGTCGAACGACGTCAAACAAAATCAGCAGATGCTGAAGGTCCTGCAGGATGTGGCTGAGGACTATGTGGGCAAGCGAGGTTTCTGGTCCGAGGCAACGACGAACCCCTCGCAGGGAGGCACGGACTCCTACGTGTTCTTTCCGTATTCCCTTGGGAAGCTGAATGTCGCTGAGGCAAAGATACCCTCGATCACGGTGTACACGGCGGCGTGGAACGAATTGAAGCGGCTGAAGCAAACCGAGGGGTGGATCTCCAAAGCCTGGAAGGGACCGCCCGACTCAGTGTACATTGACTATTCAGCATACTATCATTCTTCCCTCGATATCCCGCAGACGACGACCGAACGGGAACCCTATAATATGGTCTGGGCAGTGAAAGCTGTCGGGATAGCGCTTACGAGGTTGGCGTGGTAGCGTGAGGGTGGCCTTGATTCTTGACAACCGATTACATCTTGCGTACCTTTCGCTATGGAGAATCGAGAGCAGACGCAGCAGGATGACCTGACGGGCAACGCCTGCGAGACGGGTCCTTTCCACTACTGGCAGTATTGTGTGAATTGTGGAACGCTTCTCGAAAGCCGCAAGTGTAAGCTGATTTGTCCCAAATGCGGGTTCTATCATTCGTGTAGCGAACCGTAGGTCACCTGACACTATCCGTCCCTGCGTGTACCTCGCCGTTGAATCCCCTTCAACCGCAACTGCTGTGCACACCCCGCATCGTGTGAACGACCCTGTTGACAGGTGCATTCTGTGATCAAAGGAGAATTTAATTTTCGATTTGGGTCGGCTGTGTACGACCTGTCGTCCCGAACCTATTTGATGGGTGTCTTGAACGTGACGCCCGATTCCTTCTCCGACGGCGGCCGCTTTTTCGAGTTCGAAAAGGCTGTCGCACACGGTCGAGAGATGGTCAACCACGGGGCTGACTTCATCGACGTCGGCGGGGAGTCGACACGGCCCGGCTCGGAACCCCTCTCAGAAGATGACGAGAAGAGAAGGGTCGTTCCCGTCATCAAGCGTCTTGTTGAGGAAACGACGGTGCCCATCTCGATCGACACGTACAAGGGAGCTGTCGCGGATGCAGCGCTGGCCGCAGGGGCAACGATCGTCAATGATATCAGCGGCTTGACGTTCGATCCGAATATTCTCAAGGTCGTTGCCCATCATCGTGCAACGGTGATCATCATGCACATCAAGGGGACACCGAAAACAATGCAGGAGAACCCGGTCTACGCTGATGTTGTGGGTGAGATATCTGATTTCTTACGGATACAAGCGCGGAAGGCAAAAGAAGCCGGCGTTGAGCAGATCGTCGTTGATCCGGGAATTGGATTCGGCAAGAACCTCGAGCACAACCTCGAACTGATCAAGCGACTGGCCGAATTCAAGAACCTTGAATATCCCTTGCTCGTCGGTCCATCAAGGAAATCTTTCATCGGCAAGCTGTTGGATCTTCCTGCCGATCAGCGACTGGAGGGCACCGCAGCCGCAGTGACAGCGTGCATCCTGAACGGCGCCAATATCGTCCGCGTCCACGACGTCAAAGAAATGAAGCGAGTCGCAACCATTGCGGACGCGCTGAAGCCATCGGTCGGAGAAACAAGTGGTAGCAATCCTCATACCGGCCTATAACGCCGCAGACACGCTGCCGGAGCTGCTCCAGCGCGCAATGACCTTTGTCCGGCATCAGGATATCATCGTGATTGATGATGGCTCTTTGGATGGGACCGGCGCGGTCGCGTCGAATGCGGGTGTGATTGTGCTGCGGCACGCGAGAAATCGGGGCAAGGGTGCGGCCCTTCGGACGGGTTTCGAGTACGTGAGATCGTGTGCGCGGTACGGCGCTGTCATTACGATGGATGCCGATCTTCAGCATTGCCCCGAGGAGCTGCCGAAGTTTCTCGAGGCGAGAAGAAATCAAGGCTCCAGCATCGTCATCGGATGCCGCGATCGGATCGGGAGCCGGATGCCGCTGCACCGTGTTCTGTCGAACACGATCACCTCAGCGCTCGTTGCCGCGAGGACGGGGGTGGCGATCAAAGACAGCCAATCGGGCTACCGTCTCATCGGCCTCGAAGTGCTAGAGTCAATCTCGCTGGAATCGAATGGGTACGAGGCTGAGACCGAACTGCTCATCAAGAGTGCGTTGAAAGGATTCACGATTGATTTCATCCCCATTGCGACTCTGTACGGGAACGAGCGGAGCCATATGACGCATTGGGAGACGACAAGAAGATTTCTCCAGGTTCTCTTGAAGGATTACTGATGGGACGGTTCGATGACGAACGCCGCGAGATGATTCAGCTTCTGAAGTATCGCGGCATCACGGACGAGCGCCTTCTGCAGGCGATGTGGAAGATCGAGCGTCACCTGTTCGTCTCCGATGCATTCATCAATCGCTCCTACGATGACACAGCGTTGCCCATCGGTAAGTCGCAGACGATTTCTCAGCCCTATACCGTCGCCTGCATGACCCAGGAAATGGCGCCGAAACCGGGCGCGAAGGTTCTCGAGGTCGGGACGGGGTCGGGCTATCAGGCCGCCATTCTCGCCGAGATGGGGTGCCGCGTCTTCACCATCGAACGTCACGTGGAATTGCTGCTGCAGTCGAGGAAAGTATTCGACAAGCTTGGATACCGCATTGCCTCGAAGGTGGGAGACGGCACGGTCGGATGGTCGGAATTCGCTCCGTACGACGGAATTATTGTCACAGCTGCTGCCCCGGAAGTTCCAGAGCCTCTTCTCAAGCAACTTGCTGAGGGCGGCCGGCTCGTGATTCCTGTCGGTGACCTGGATGTTCAGGACCTACGGGTCATAACGAAAAGCGGAGAGGAATTTGAGATGAAGGAGGTGCGCGGGTTCAAGTTCGTGCCGTTGATAGGGAAGAAAGGGTGGAGCGGAAAGTGAAGAGAGAGCAGGCCATCGGGACATCGTGCCATCGGATCATCGAGTCAACGGATAATGGGTAATTGAGCGAAAACGATCACAGCGAGACGACGCCCACTTGAAGCAACCTCTTGTCCTTGCCGTCGTTGGTCCCACTGCCTCTGGAAAGACCACCGTTTCTTTACTCCTTGCTGAACGACTGAGCGCCGAAGTCGTCTCGGCGGATTCGCGTCAGATCTACAAGCATCTCGATATCGGAACAGCAAAGCCGACGCGTGCAGATCGGAGACGGGTGAAGCATTATTTCGTTGATATACTTGAGCCTCATCAAGAGTACAGTGCGGGACAATTCGGGCAGGAGGCGAGGCGAGTCATCGAGAAGGTTCTCAAGCGAGGGAGGCTGCCGATCCTTGTAGGAGGGTCGGGCTTGTACGTGAAATCGGTCATCGACGGTTTGTTCGAAGGCCCCGGGAAAGACCCCGTGGTGCGGGCTCGCCTGGAGGAACAATTGGACCATGAAGGGGTCGAGGGGCTTTTTGAGACTCTGAAGAAGGTCGATCCCGCTGCCGCAGCGAAGATGACCGAAGTGAAACGGCGGCAGGTCATCCGCGCGCTTGAGGTGTACTACATCACCGGGAAACCGATCTCCGAGTTCCACGCCGAGCAGGAGACGAAGCCCAGGTTCAAAGCGATTCAGGTTGGGCTGAAATGGGGGCGCGAGGAGCTTTACGAGCGAATCAGCCAGCGGGTGGACCGAATGATCTCCGATGGGCTTGTGGATGAGGTCAGGGGATTGAGGATCAAGGGATACGACCGACGCCTCAATGCGCTGAACACGGTGGGGTACAAGGAGGTGTTTGACTACCTGGAACGACTGCGCAACCTTGGCGACACCATTGCTCTCATAAAACAGAACACGCGCCGGTTTGCCAAGCGTCAGCTGACGTGGTTCAGGGCTGACAAACGAATCCGGTGGGTTCCGATGTCACGAACGAAGACGCTAAGCGATGCCGCGAGAGAGATCGAAGAGATCTTCGACCGTCATCAGCGGGGGGAGATGGGGTGGAAAGCTCGTTGATTTTCGATCAACGGTTCAGTATATTCTTTGAGGTCTTTAGAAGACGGGGGGGTCCCGCTGACAGCAGCGGGATGAACTCCGTCCCGTTCCGACCGACGAACGGAGCGAGTCGCAGTGTCGGAACGAGGATCCCGCTCGATTGCATCGAGCGGGACCTGGCTCCTTGAAAGCGTAGGTTTCATTGATCATCATTCGGGGCGTGGCGCAGCCTGGCTAGCGCGCTTGGTTCGGGACCAAGAGGTCGTGGGTTCGAATCCCACCGCCCC
>Ga0315282_10004758_pt1 | contig 23495 bp, 12 predicted proteins | sample YL17G07_20_MG_FD_203693 | JGI IMG/M metagenome (GOLD analysis project Ga0315282, IMG submission 203693) | Sediment microbial communities from Yellowstone Lake, YNP, Wyoming, USA - YL17G07_20 | ecosystem: Environmental > Aquatic > Freshwater > Lake > Sediment | place: USA: Wyoming | collected... | reverse complement strand
GCCAGACGGGTCGTAGAGAACCTCCCCATCCAGCGCGATATCGAAATACAGGCTGGGTACATCGCCGGACCACTCCCCGGGTTGCCGGACTATGTACGACACGAGGCCCCGCAGGTCGGGCGGCGTGGCGGCTCGCAAGACGTCATCCCGGGCGAACACGCCCGATGGGAGCGATGTGGCGATCAGCAGAACGTCCCAGTCGCTGAACTTCCGCGCGTCGCCTCGCGCACGTGACCCGAAGAGCACAACTCCGTGCAAGTTGTCGCCGAGAGCCTCGTGGAGTGCCGCCACGAGCCGAGCTTGGTCCGATACTGTATGTGTCAGGGCATCCATCGGAAGGCAATGATACCACAGTGCGGGAACGAGACCGCTCGCGCAACTATCGGCAAGCTCAGAGGAGCGACCACCCTTGACCTCTCGCGAGATCGTACAGGCAAGCCTCGCGTTCGCCTTCCCGCCGAGGATCGCATACGGCATGGGAGGCGGCTTCCCGACCGACCTCGGGTGGGTGGGGCACGACGCACCGCCCAACAGCCGCGCACGCGGATGGGAGGACAGGGGCACCCACTGGGATATGATCGACACGTGGGGCAACGAGTGGCGGCGCCTGGAGCCTGTCACCAAGGGCGAGGTGCACCACGGGGTGTTCCAGGACTCGTGGGACCTGATGGAGTCCTACGACTGGCCGAAGCTCGACCTGAAGGGACTCTATGAGGGCACCGCGAGGCGCGCCGAGGAGCTGCACGAGCGCGGCCTCTACGTGCTCGGGCACGTTAGCTGGCCGTTTGACATCTCGCGGTACATGAGGCGGATGGAGGTGTTCCTCGCCGATTGCGCCGCTGAGCCCGAGCGCGTGCGGGAGCTCCTCACGCGAGTCGCGGACATCATCGAGCGGCAGGTCTACCGGTACGCGGACGCCGGCGTGGACGGCATCATGAGCGGGGAGGACTGGGGCACCCAGGACCGTCTCCTCGTGAGCCCCACCATGTTCCGCGACCTCTTCCTGCCCTACTTCCGGCAGCTCTGCGGAGCCGCGCACAGCCGGGGGCTGTCGGTGTGGTTCCACTCGTGCGGGTACGTGAAGGATGTCATCGGCGACTGGCTCGAGGCGGGCATCGACGTGTGCCAGTTCGACCAGCCGGAGCTTCACGGGATCGGCTGGCTCGCTGAGCACTTGGGCGGGAAGATGCACTTCTGGTGCCCGGTGGACATCCAGACGACGCTGCAGACGCGCGACCCGGAGCGGATCGAGCGCGCGGCGCGGGAGTACGTCGAGAAGCTCGGCTCCTACGGCGGCGGCTTCGTGGCGGGGTACTACGGGAGCAACGAGGGCATCGGCCTCGATCCCGAGGTGCAGGCCGTCGCCTCGCGCGCGTTCATGAAGTACGGCGATCCAGCGCCAGTCTCCCCCCGCACGCAGGGAGAGCCTGTCCTGAGTAAGCCCGAAGGGCCGCAACGAAGGGGGCTAGGGTGAGGGGCAAGAGCGCCCTCAGTGGCTCCGGCGTCCCTGGCGGAGGGGCCACAGCTCGCCGGCAGGCACCCCCCGGCCTCGGCAGGCGAGACGCCTGCCCCCACAGGTATCTGAGCGCTACCCCCCATTCACACTCTCCAGCACAAGCTCGTACATCCAGGCGCGGTCGCCTGTCATGCCGTAGCGGGCGGCGACGATCTGGCCGAGGATCATCTCCAGCCTGCGCTCCTCGATGATGCCGAGCGCGATCTCGCGGAGGTCGTCACCGGTCATCAGCCCCCTGGCCCCGCGGAGCGCGGCGGCCACGCGCGCGATCGATCGGTCGGCGGACGCTAGGTCCCCCCGCGCCACAGACCACGACACGCGGTCGGGCAGCGACTCGTCGATCGCCGCACGCTCGGTCAGGCTTGCGACATCGTCGTCGGGCCAGTCCACCAGGGCCGGCACGGGCACCTCGCGCAGCGGGGTCGCGTAGTACTCTCGCTGCTCGCCCTTCCTCTTCCCCCGGTGGGCGAACCAAAAGTCGAGGACAGCCGAGTTGAGCACTCCGAGCAGGAGGTTCAGATGGTCGCGAGAAGCGAGCCCGCTCACGAAATACACGTCGGCGCTGGCGAAGAACGGCGAGTCGCTGAGCTCGAAGGTGTTGCTGGCCGCCCTGTGCGGACACGCGAGCTTCGGCCCGGTGAACAGGCTCTCGCGCCTCGGCCAGTGCAGCCGCCACCAGGGGATCCGGCCGGCGCGCACCTCGCGCCTCTGCTCGAGGATCGGGCGGTACCGCAGCAGGTGTCTCCGCACAGGCTTCAGGCTGTCGATCGACAGGGAGCCGTCGAGGTACAGCACGTAGCGCCTGGGCCTGTCCGGGATCGCCCCGTAACGCTCGATCTGGGAGTTCTTGTAGAAGGGCCGCACAACCGCGCAGTCGAGCGGGATCCCCGTCCATTCGAGCTCCTGCGGAGTCAGCACGAAGATGCCTGTGCCGAGCTCGACCGGCCGCCCCCACGCGAGGCGCCGGTAGTTCGTCTCCGTGACCCGGTCTGCGCCCGAGATGAGCCCCTGGGACACGCGGGCCACATCGCCGAGGCGCGTGCCCATCCCAGCGATCGCCTCGAGCACCTCCTCGCGCCTGCGGCCGGCCGGAACGTGCCACACGCCCCTTGCGCCCGAGGGGCGCACAAGCTGCCCGACCCCCGCAGAGATGTGCTCGGTCTCAACCGCTCCGCCGCGGGAGCGGGCCTCGTCGAGGCACGCCGACGCGGCCTCGCACAGTTCGGGCAGAGGCGCCGGCCTGCGAACCCGCGCCCAGACGAGCGGCTGCTCGGCCGCGCGCCGGCCGCCGCGTTTCCTGAGGAGGACGAGGAGGTTGTGCTGGCCACCCGCCGAGTGGAAGATGCGCTGCTCACCGAAGTCCACGAGCTCCAGCAGCGCGGCCTTGGCGTCGAGGTTCTCGCGAAGCTCCGCCGCGCCATCCGCTGTCAGCCAGTAGGCCGTGGTAAGGAGAGCGATGACACCGCCAGGCCGTGTGACCTCCAGGGCAAGCTCCGCGAAGTAGTAGAACAGGTCCGTATGAGGCGCTTTCCGCACCGCGAGGGACGGGATCTCGCGCCTCAGCCGGTCGAAGACCGCCTTGTGGGTCCGCTCGCCGAGGTACGGCGGGTTGGCGCAGCAGATGTCGTACCTGGCTGAGCCCGCCTCTCCCAGGTTCCACAGGCTGTTCTCCAGCCTCAGATCGGGTGCCGGGAGTGGTGTGCGCGGCCGCATTGCCGCGACCTTCAGCACCAGGTTGGCCTGGGCCAGGCAATGGCTCACGCGGGATAGCTCGGACCCCGAGATCGACGTGACGAGATCGTGTGCCGATGCCCCTTCGGTCCTCAGCTTCGACAGGTAGGGCACGAGAAACTGGCCGGTGCCCATGGCCGGGTCGTACAACCTGCCGCCAACTCCGGCGCGCACGGCGCGGTCCACCATCAGCTTGGCCACCGATCCAGGCGTGAAGTGCTGTCCCTGAGGGCTGAACCTGCCGCGCTCCACATAGGCGCCGTACAGTTCCCCCAGGATGTCGAAGTCTGCCCCGGTCAGGTCCAGGGTCCTAAGCTGCCTCGCGGCGTCCTGGAAGGGACCGGGTCCCGCGTCGTCGCTGTCGGTTGAACGCGTACCCGTGAGCAGAGGGAACTGGGCCGCCTCGCCGCTGAAAAGCCGCTCGATTCGTCCGGCGAGACGCTGCCGCACGGCCTCCGGGCCGTGGTCGCCGGCCCTTGGGCTCGTGGCTGCGTCGCACATGAGCCGTGCAAGCCACACGAATGTGTTCTCGGTGCTGCTCAGCCCGATGCCGGCCGCCGGAAGCGACTCCCCGCACCGCAGCAGCAGGCGCAGAGCATCCGCGGCAGGCTCATAGCCCACCTGGCGAAGAACCGTCCTTGGCATAGAAGGTGACCTTTTGTCAAGTAGTCATTGAGTCAAACCGGACCGGTCGGACCGTTGTTCACGCAACGCCACGGAGCGGTCCGGGGTTCGCCTCGGAGGACACCGCGACGACCGCGGGGAAGCAAGCCCGATGGCTAGAGACGAACTCGCGGGAGGCTTGCAGACATGAAAAGAGCCTTGTGCTTCGGCATGCTCGTGGCACTGGCGGTCGCTTTGGCGCCGTCGGCGTCGGCGCAGTTTGGCGCGTCAGCCCTCACGCCGCCGGTGATCACGAAGGCGGAGCGGCAGGCTGAGATCGTCACCAAGATGGCCCGCTTGACAGACTGGATGAAGGGCGCGGGCTACTACGGCGTTCTGATCAACCAGTACCGCAACTTCCAGTGGATCACGGCCGGCGCCGACATGCAGATCGTGACCGCGATGGAGACCGGCCCGGTGGTGCTGGCGATCACGGTCGATGGCGGCAGATACTACCTATGCAGCAACTCCGAAGCCGCCAGGATGCAGAACGAGGAGCTCGGCGAGCTAGGGTACCAGGGCGTCGTCTGGGAGTGGTTTGAGGCACAGGGGGAGGGCACCGCCTTGCGGGACGCGGTGAACCAGGTCGCGCAGGGCCGCAAAGTGGCCGCGGACTTCAAGACCCCGCTGGCCGACGATTGCTCGGCCGCCATCAAGGAACTCCGCTACGAGCTCACGGAGCCTGAGATGAAGAAGCTCCGCTGGCTCGGGCGGCAGTGCGCCGAGGCGTGCGAGGCGGTCTGCCAGGCCATCGAGCCGGGCATGACCGAGATCGAGATACAGGCGATGACGAGCGATGAGCTGATGAGGCGCCAGATCCAGCCCACCGTGCTCCTCATCGCGAGCGACGAGCGTATCTTCAGCTACCGCCACGCGATCGCGACCCCCAAGCCCGTCGAGAAGTACTGCCAGGTCAACATCTGCGCGAAGAAGTGGGGCCTCGTGATAGCTGTCACGCGTTATGTCTACTTCGGCGAGCTCCCGCGGGAGATCGGCCACAAGCTCCGCGGCTGCGCCCAGGTGTGCGGCGCGTACCTCGCGGCCACGAAGCCCGGGGCCGTGGCCGGCGACGTCATCGCCGCCGGACAGCGGGCCTATGCGCGGGCGGGCTTCCCCGAGGAGTGGCACAAGCATCACCAGGGAGGCGCGATCGGGTACGAGGAGCGCGATTGGGTAGGCTACCCGGGCGCAACGATGCTCATCCACCCGAACCAGGCCTTCGCGTGGAACCCAACCATAACCGGCGCGAAGATTGAGGACACCATCCTCCTGCGCGCTGACGGTACGTTCGAGAACGTTACCGAGACACCAACTTGGCCGTCGATCCCGGTGCGGGTGGGCGACCAGATCTACAACGCGCCGAGCATCCTCATTCGCTAGGGATCGGAGCGCCCAAAGGACGGACGTAGCCGATGAAGCGTGTCGCGTTGGTGTTCTGCTTCGTCATGCTGCCGCTTCTCTCCGGTACTCCCCGAGCCGCCACCCCTCTCGAGATCACGCTCGCGAAGGCCAAGGCTTCCGGTCGGCTCGTCCTGGCCTTCGTTGGCACGGACTCGCTGCCCATGGACTACGCGGTCCAGCACGACGTGCTGGCCGAGTCGCTGGGCCTGCCGCTCGAGCAGGTCGGCCTGTGGCTCGGCTCTGACGAGGCGCGCAAGCTGGGCCCCGGCGTGCACATCCTCGACCCGGACGGCGTTCGGCTCGCGAGACTAGAGCTGGCGCGAGTGTTCGCGGACGGTGTCGAGGGGCTGTCGGCGGCGGTCCGGCGCGCCGGGCGCCTACGGGATCTGAAGCAGGCCTTCGCGGCCGGTACGCTCGATGCACAGGCCCTGTACGAGCTTGTGTCACTTGCCGCGGACGCCGGCGACATCGACCTCGTCGACAAGGCGCTCCAGGGCATCCAGCTTCAGGATCCCGACAGGACGCTGTTGCGCGCCAAGGCATACTGGCAGTGCGACAGGAACGCGGACTGCCGCGCGGCGCTCGAGGCACTGCCAGCCAGTGCTCTGACGGAGGGGACGGCGGAGCCGGCTCTGCGGCTCGCCACGGTCCGCACATTCGAGGCCAAGGACGCCGCGGACGGACAGGCGGGCGTCCAGGCGCTCAAGGACCTGGCGGACAGCACGACCGCGTCCAAGGACGTGCGCGCCGCCGCGCTGTCCGCGCTAGCGCCCCTCATCGCTGCCGGCAACTACCAGGCGCTGGGCGAGATCGAGAAGCGCCTCTTCGAGATCGCGCCCGGGTCCGCGTGGACGCTGCAGACCGAGTTCGCCCTGCTCGACGCGGTCGAGTCGCTGCCCGACGCCTCCCTCGCGGAGGGGCTCGCGCAGCGGATGAAGGAGACCGACACGCGCGGATCGCTCGCGAGGTTAGCCCAGGCGCGGCTCGGCGTGCGGCACGCTGTCGCAAGGACCTGGGAGGCGCTGCGGAAGAGCCCTCCGTGGCAGCGCACCGTGGTGATAGCGGGCGATGAGACGGCCTTCCTGCGCGAGGTCGCGCGCTGGGACGCCGACGCGCGCTGGCCCGTACTGCTGGCCGACGCGTGGTACTGCCGGCTGTTCATCCGCGCATTCGCGCCAGAGCATATCTACTACGCGCCGGCTGCCGGGGGCGCGCCTCCGACCGCGGCCGATGCAACAAGGGCCGCGGCGGCCGCGCTCGGGCCCGATGAGTTCGATGACGTGACCGCCGATGCGGCGCCGAGCCTACTGGCCCAGCGCACGGCCGGCGGCCCGCCGGCGTGCGTGCTACTCGATCCCGACGACGGCCTGACGTGTGCCGCAGTCGAGCTTGCGGCGGGCCGGCTGCAGCGGGTTGTCCCGGTGTCGCTGCCCGGCAAGCTGGGGGACACGGCCTCGGAGTCCGACATAGTAGCGATGGTCGGAGTAGTCCGCGCCGCGATGGACGCGACGGGCCTCGACTACGCCTCCCTCGGCGACGACGTCGACCTCGTAACACTGGCCGCTGACCTGCCGTACAGGTGCCAGTTCACGGCCTCGCTGGAGCCCGGCGTCCGCGCGACCGACGACGTTCTCTTCCGCGGGCGCGGCCTGATACCGTGGGCGTTCTCGGGTCGGCTAGTGCCCGATCCGGTGTACGCCGCATACTCGGCGGCATGCTCGCTCTTCCTGCCGCGCAGCCGCGCCCTGTTGTTCGACACTTACGGCGATTCCAAGCCCTGGTCCGACTACTCGCTGGCACGGGCAGTGGCGCCGCTCCATGGCGAGCGCAGCTCTGAGGTGACCCTCGAAGAGCGTGCCCAGGTGAGCATGTCCGAGTGGCACCGCGCCACCCGGACGCCCTTCGCGTACGATACCGTCGCCGCCAACTCCAGCGGCGGCTTCTCGGACTGGTCGTGCGGGACGGGCGGCTTGGGCGACGACATTCTGCACATCGGGCCCACGTTCGTCAGCTATGTGCACAGCCACGCCGCGGGACAGCCGCTCGACCCGAACGCCATCACCGGGCGGTGGATCGCTCTCGGCGCGTACGGGTTCTACGGCGCGCTCAACGAGCCGTACCTACAGAGCTTCGCGTCGCACGGCGTGGCGGTCGCGCTGCACGAGGGCGGGTGGCCGGCCGCGGTCGCGTTCCGCAAGTTGCCGGGGTCGTTCTACTGGACGCCGTGGCGGAACGGGCTGCTCGGAGACCCGCTCGACTCGGGGGTCATCCTGCCGCGACTGCTCCAGGCCATACCGTTGCCGCTTGCCGAGCTCGACGAGGCCCGGGATCTGCCGCCGCTGAGCCCGCTTGAGGCAGCGGCCCTGAGCGGCGACTGGACCTCGGTCGAGAAGCTCGGCGCGGGCGCGGCGCAGCTCACTTCGCGCGGCTCGGCCCTGTATCGGGCCGCCCTTGTTGAGCGCTTGCAGTCGGCGTGCGATGCGGGCGACCCCGATGCGGCGGGCGCTGCACTCATGGCTTACTACGGTGTCTCCGGAGCCGACTGGGCGCTGCCGGCGCTGGCGCGGCGCGTTCGGCCTCTCGCGGACGCGTCCGACACGGCGAAGGCCTCTGTCATCGCGCTGCTGCGATCCCTTGCTGCCGAGACCAAGGACGATGGTGCGAAGAAGGCGCTGACGGAGATACTCGCGGGAGTTGGTGGGTAGACCGGGCGCCCGCCCTACTCCTTCCCGAACGCCATCGCGAGAGTGCACAACTGCCCCAGATGGTAGTAGTCGTGCTGGGAGGCGTACAGAATGAGATCGGCGCCGGTCCGCATGCCCCCGTAGTGACACGTGGGTACCGGCCTCTCGTAGAAGCCATTGGGCAGCCCCCGCAGCACCTCCAGCAGATGCTCCCGCGCGGCGCGAAGGAGATCGAGCATCTTCTTCGCGGAGTTCACCACAGCCAGGTTCGGCACTGGCGGGCGCTCGTTCTCCGGAACGCCGATGTTGATGAGCCACCAGTCCTCGCACAGGATGAGGTGAGTTAGAATGGTGCGCAGACTCCCGGCGCCGGGCGCCGCGGGCTCCTCCCAGCGTCTGCGCGGGACTCCGTTCGCATGGCTCATCAAGTCGTCTGTGGTGTGCTCGAGGGCCCTGATCACGAGTTCCTTCACGGTGGGCTTCAAACTCGTGCTCCCTTCGTCGTGGGCGGCATATCAATATCCGGGCCAGAGAGGCCAGGGAAGGCGCGGGCTTCGCCCGTAGGCGGGTCCGTGGACCGGCACGCGCAGGTGGTCCGTCGAGCCGGCGCTGGTGTCGGTGTACGCCTTCGGCGTCGGCGCGGAGCTCTGCCACGTCGGGATGCCTGCCGCGTTCCGGTCCGCCCGCTGTGAGAAGGCCGGCCCGGCGCGGAACCAGCGCGGGTCCGGGGGCCCGGCGTCGGGATCCTCGCCGATTGCGTAGACCCAACCGTCCTGGTCGCCGATGACGATCATCCCATCCGCCACCGCCGGGGTGGAGTCAATGTCGGTGCCCTCAAAGACCCACAGCGGCTTGCCGTCCTCCTCGTTGAGGCACCACAGTGAGCCGTTGTCGCGCACTCCGACGAGGATCGTGCCATCGACCACCACAGGCGAGGACCAGATGCGCAGCCCGAGCTTTCGCTCCCAGACCGTCTCGCCCGTGCCGGACTTGAGGCAGTAGAGCACTCCGTCCGCGCACCCGATGTAGACTCGCCGCAGCAACGGGTTGACACCGGCAGTGGCCCAGACTCCGCGAGGCAGATCCTTCGCCCACATCACCTTGCCGAGGCCCACGTCCACGCAACGGACCTTCCCGCGGCCCGGCGACGTGTTCCTGGTGTGGACGGAGTGATACACGCACCCTCGCATGTAGACGGGTGTCGGGTCGCCGTCGCCGCCGGTCGGCAGGATCCACATCGGCGTGCCCGTCTGCGCGTTCAGGCAGTAGAGCATCCCGCCGCTCGAGCCGATGATGATGGAGTTCTCGGCGTAGCACGGACTCGACTCGCAGCTCCACTCGGTCGGGCCATAGCGCCACACGATCGTGCCTGTGTCGGGGTTGAGGCAGTAGATCGAGTTGTCCTCTCCTCCGATGAACAGCCTGCCGCGCGCGAGGATCGGGTTTGAGTCCGTGTCCTCGCCGATCCTCGTTTCCCAGACCATCTTGCCGTCGAGCGTGTAGCAGTGGATCTTGTTGTCCCTGCCGCCATGGTAGATGCGGCCCCCCAGCAGCGAGATGCTGCCCTTGATGCTGTGGTGGTTGCCGTAGTGCCAGATCTCTCGGCCGGTCTTCAGGTCCAGGCAGTAGACGTAGGAGTCTGTCGAGCCGAAGTAGACGCGTCCGTCGTAGATGCACGGCTGTCCCGTCCAGCCTGTGCCGTACCAGGCGGTGCCGGCCTGCACGGCCTTGTCCCCGCGCCGTTCGTACGGGCCCTCGATCTTCGTCTGAGTGCGGAAGCGCCACAGCAGCTTGGGATGCCGCGGCACCGGGCCGACACCGGACCGACTCCGTTCCGGGTTGCCCCGAAAGCAGGTGATGCGTTGCTCTGCGGGCCTGAGACCAACCTGCGTCGCGGCCTCGGACGCGGCGGACTCGGTCGCGGTCGGCGCTGACGGCTGAGGGGGGGTGGGGGTCTCACCGGGCCGAGTAACGGGCGGGACGCCGGGCAGTGAAGGCGTGGCCACCGGCAGTACCCCGACCCAGACGCCAACGAGCGCAGCCGCCCCTCCGATCAGCGCCGACAGAAGGGCGACCGCTATGAGGTGGATGCATCCGAAGCGATTGTGCATCGGCCACGGCCCACGGCGATCAGTACACAGCTATCACGTTCACGCGCCCGGTGGGGTTCGCGATCCTCACCCACTCGCCCTTCGGGTCGAAGTCGGTGTGAGGCACACCGTTGACGGCCACCGCGCGCGCCGGTTTTCCGTCGGGATGGCGCAGCCTGATGACGACCGCGGTGGGGCGCGACCGCTCGGGGACGTCGATCGTGGCGTCGATGTGTCCCTCAGACACATGCGACTCGATGCGGAAGCTCACCCGGCCGAAAAGCGTGGGAGCGTTCCGGGCCGCCACGACCATCCCGTCCCTCAGCCAGTTGCTGGTGACGAACGGCGCCAGCCAGAGCTCGCCGCCCCGTTCCTGCACCAGCATCATGCGGCTCTGGACCAGGAACCAACCGGTCTCATGGGTCTTGTTCCAGGCGCCCATGTTGTGGAAGTGCTCCCAGAACGACAGGTTCTCGAGGTTCAGCAGGCTCGGGATCGCGTTGAGGTACGACCTGATGAAGGGCCTCACGTCGTCACGGAGCGCGTATGCCTCCGCGTTGCGGCCGTAGTACGGTTGGACCTTCCCGAACCCGCCGCGCCCGAACCAGTCGGCGCGATTGCCGGCCTCGTCATAGTCGCCCATGCCGCTGAGCAGGAACCAGTAGTCCTCCAGCCGCTCGAGGCTCCAGTCCGCCGCCGGCTCGCGCGGGTCAAGGACGCCCAGCGGGATCAGATGGTGCGGCCCTATCTCCACATCGCCTGCCCAGGTTCGGTTCCAGTCCTCCCCCGGGTAGGCCTCGGCGATGGGTCCCCAGCAGTGGACCATCCCGGGCGCCCCGGGAATCCACGTGCCATCCTGGAGAGGTTGTACAGGTGTGCGAGCCTGGGCCCATCGGTATGCCCTGCGCAAGTCCTCGCGGAACGCGGCCGCGTCGGCACAGAGCCCCTCGGCGCCCGGCACTCCCACATCGCGGAGGGCCGCCGACGCCTCCGCAAGGCCCGCGCAGTACTGCCCCTCCATGAAGAACCTGTAGGCGTACACGCCCCAGTCAGCGACCACTCCAGGAGGCACAAGACCCCTCTCCGGCGCATCGGGCGGCCCCGACGTGGTGTACGAGCGCTGCCTGGCGACCCACTCGCACGCGCGCGTCACCTCCGGCGCGACCGTGCGCAGCCACTCGTCGTCCTTCGTCCGCTCGTAGTGCTCACCGAGGGTCCACAGGTGCCACCCCGTGCCCATGATCGTGTAGCCGGTCGTCAGGAATCCGGCGGGGCTGTACCGGTGGACGAAGAAGCCGAGCGACCGCCGGGCGAAGTCGTCGTGGCCGAACAGGTCCATCCCGTGGATGATGGAGTTCGCTTCGCTCTCGAGCGGACCGTAGACGACCGCCGCGATCCACGGGGCGATGCGCGCACCATCGGCCTCGTTGCGGGCCGCGATGAGGCAGTGCGCCTGCGACGCGCGGATGACGTCCGAGAGCAGTCCGTCGGGAAGCTCGACGCTCATGCCGTCGGCCAGGGCGCCCTTCCAGTACTCCTCCGTCGCCCGCCACAGCGCTTCGACGGACCAGCCTTGGGCTTCCGCCGCAGTGGTATCCCAAGTCGGGAGGTAGACGGACACCCGCACCGAGGCCCCCGGCGCCAGCTCGCCGGCGAGTCTCAGCGTGCCGCCATCCTCCGAGAGGGACAGATCCCCCGCCCGGGCGCAATCGACGACCGCGAGGACGGCCTCCCCCACCCTGGCCACAACCGCGTTGCCGTCCACGGCCAGGGCGGCCGGCCGGCCGGTCGTCCAGTCGGCCGACATGGTGAGAGACACGGTGCCCTCGCGCGAGTCATTGGCACGGTTATCGGCCGTGATCTCCGCGACGCACACCGACCGCCCGGTCCACGCGACAGTGCCGCTCGGGTTGTCGCCGAAGGGCACCACGAAGGTTCGCTGCCGGTAAGCCACTCCGTCCTCGGTCACCTCGCTGATCGGTGCGGGGATCCAGCCCTCGGTGTGCCTCGTGGCCGCGGGCACCCCTGATGGGCCGAAGCGCGGCCGCATCTCCGCGCGGTAGTCAAGGGAGGCCCCCGTCGCGTCCGCCGGGTCTGAGTGCAGGTTGAGCTCAACGGTCCCGTCGCGCTGCACGACGCGCTTGCGGTTCTCGCACGCCAGCGAAAGCAGCGTGGGCCCGTTGTTCTGGACATCGTGGTGCACGCTCTTGAGCGCTCCCTCGAAGGTCTGGTCCGGCATCTCGCGCACGCGCTCGAGAACGGTCTGCTTCTGCGCGATAGAGGCGATGTAGTCGTCCGGATCGCGCGGCGGCGGGTCGGTCGCCACGAACAAGCCGAATCCCGGCACCCAGACGCAACCGTTCGCGAGAACGTCCTCGACGGCGACGGAGCACTCGCCGGCAGGCAGGGCGAACCGGAGCACCGTTCGGTCGGCCTTCGAGAACCACGGTCTGCTGTAGCGCACGGTCAGACGCAGCGGCTCCGAGACACTGAAGCTCACGGCATCGTGGCTGTCCGCATCGCCGCTCACAAAGGCCCCGCTGTACGGGGCCACCGTGCCGCGACCCGACTCGCCCCTGACCCTCACCAGCAGATCCGCTGTGGCCCACGTCGAGCGCGTGTACGCGTGCTGAGGCCCGACGCGCACCATTCCGCTCGCGGGCGTGACCCAACGGACCTTCCATGTTCCACTTTGAAGGCCCGGCTCGGCTCGCGGGTCGATGTCGACAACCCAGCGGCCACCTTGCGCCGCGATGGCGACCGACGCGCGCTTCCACTCTCCCTGCCACCATGACTCTCCGGACCAGTACTCGAGATGGGCCCCCTCCGGGCTCGGAGTCTGGCCGCCCGGCGGGAACTCGAGCTCCACGCGCCGCAGCCACCTCCGCTCAACCCAGCGCAGGCCGACCGTGGCCAGCCCGTCGGCGGTTGACAGGAAGTACGTGCCATCACCCGACGGAGCGAGTGGCGTCTCGAGGAACACGTCTTCCGGGAGGTACTCCTCGATGCGTGACGCTCGGGCGCCGGTCGTCCGGTGCGGATCGGACTGCACGACCTCGGCAGACGGGGCGACATCGACGCGAGGAGCGGGCGTGGCAGCGGCCCCGCGCGGCGTTGCCGACCTGACTAGCCGCGCCTCAGCCCAGTTGGCGCAGTCGCAGCAGAAGCCGTCTCCTGCATCCCCTGCCACGAGCGTGAGCTCCTGAGCGCCGTCGCAAGAGACGTCCACAGCTACCGGTGGGTCGGACTCGCCCCGGATTCCACTCTCGAACTTCACGTCGCCATCGACGAGCACCTGGAACGTGACGGTCCCCGGGCACGCACTCTGGTCCTGCCACTGTACGCCCACCTCAGCGAGAAAGCGCGAGTACTCACCATCGAGCTCGATGACGATTCGCCCGGGTGCGTGGCTGCCGAGCCCCTTCTCGTACACTCGGTCGCCGATGCGCATGGTGAGCGGCGCGAGGCCCGGCGCGTGGACACAAGTGTCGATCCCGAGCACACCCCAGCCCTGGAAGTGGAACACAACGCGATCGAACGCGTCCGTGCTCAGGTACTCCACGCCTTCGTCAGCCACTGACACCACGCTCCCGCACAATAGGAGTAGCATCGCCCACGTGACGACCCGGCGGGCGCGCCAGAAGGGCCCCGAAACGACATCCGTACCCATGAGTCACTCCAATACCAGAGTGCGCTGCGGCGCGGCCTCGTCAATGCCGGGCGCGCGACCGCCGTGCGGACATTCCGCCGCGCGTGTCGCCACGCCTACCCGGACCACGCATGATCCGTCGGATTCGCGGCGTTGGGGGAGTTCAGCACGAAGAGGGGGTTGGCATTCTCAGGAGCTGACGGCTACGGCAGGAGCGTCGCCCGGGGAAGCATGCTTTCCCCCGTGAGCCACGCGTCGACATCGTGCGCCACGTCCCGACCCTCGGCGATCGCCCACACGACGAGCGACTGTCCACGCCGCATGTCGCCCGCGGCGAAGATGCCCTCGACGCCGCTCATCTTCACGGGCCCGGTGCGCACGTTGCCACGCTCATCGAGCTCGACGCCGAGCTGATCGAGCATCCCGCCGCGCTCGGGGTAGAGGAAGCCCATAGCCAGGAGCACCAGGTCGGCCTTCACCTCGAACTCGGTGTCCGGCACCTCCACCATGCGCGGCCTGCCGCCGGGCACAGGCTCCCACTCGACCTTGGCGCACCGCAGCGCGGCGACGCGACCGCGCTTGCCGATGAACTCCTTCGCCGAGACCGACCAGATTCGCTCCAGACCCGCGTACTCCTCGGCCTCCTCGTGGGAGCTCGACACGCTGAGTGTGCCTGGCCAGAGAGGCCACGGGCGCTCGTCCGTGCGACACTCAGGCGGCTGAGGCAGAATCTCAAGCTGGGTGACCGACCTCGCGCCGCGGCGAACGGCGGTGCCGATGCAATCCGACCCCGTGTCCCCGCCTCCGACCACAACAACGTCACGTCCGCGCGCGTCCATCATCCTCGCCTGAGGCACCAGCTCGCCGGCGACGACTTTGTTCTCCCGCGTGAGGTAGTCCATCGCGCGGAAGATGCCACCGAGGGTACGGCCGGGGATCTCAAGCTCGCGGGCAACGGTCGATCCGCCACAAAGGACGATGGCATCGTACGCTTCGCGTAGCTGATAGCACTGAACAGCATCGGGTCTGCCGAGGGCGCCCCCCACCTCCGCGCAGGTGTGGAAGACGACACCTTCCGCCTCCAGGAGCGCAAGGCGGCGATCCAGATGCTCGCGTCCGAGCTTGAAGTTCGGGATCCCGAAGCTCAGGAGCCCCCCGATGCGCTCGGCGCGCTCGTAGACGGTCACCGAGTGGCCTGCCTTGTTGAGCTGGTGCGCCGCCGCCAACCCCGACGGCCCCGAGCCGACGACCGCGACCTTCTTGCCGGTACGCGTCTGCGGCGGACGCGGCTTCACTAGGCCGGCCTCCCAGGCCTGATCGATGATGGCACACTCGATCTGCTTGATGGTCACCGGCGCCAGGTTGTACCCAAGGCAGCACGCGCCTTCGCACGGCGCCGGGCAGACGCGTCCGGTGATCTCCGGCAGGTTGTTTGTCGCGTGGAGCTGTGTCAGCGCATCGGCCGGCCGTCCGACGCTGAACAGGTCGTTCCAGAGCGGGATGCGGTTGCCCAGCGGGCAACCGAAGTCACCATGACAGAAGGGTGTACCGCAGTCCATGCAGCGCGCCGCCTGCTGCACTAGGTCCTTGGTCGCGAGCGGCGCGTTCACTTCGCGGAAGTCCCGCACGCGTTGGCCCAGGGGCCGGTAGCCGGCCACCTTGCGGTCATGCTTCAGAAAGCCCCGTGGATCAGCCATTCGCCACACCGGCCGGAACGCCGCTCCTCTTTGGCCGTCTAGTGCGCTCGCGCTCCGCACGATCCGTACGCTCCCCACGCTCCGCAAGCGCGCGCTTGTAGTCCTTCGGGAAGACCTTGACAAAGCTCCCGACCGCCTCGGGCCAGTCGGCGAGGATCCGCTGCCCCGGCCCACTGCCCGTCAGGTCAACATGACGCTCGATCGCGGTCCGGAGCCACTCCGCCTCGTCCGAGTCAGTGACGGACTCGAGGTCGACCATCTCGCGGTTGCACCTGGTGTCGAAGTCGCCCTGGTCGTCGAGGATGTAGGCAATGCCGCCGGACATGCCGGCCGCGAAGTTCCGGCCCGTAGGACCGAGAACAACGACACGGCCGCCGGTCATGTACTCGCACCCGTGATCGCCGATGCCCTCGACGACGGCCGTAGCGCCGCTGTTGCGAACGCAGAAGCGCTCGCCCGCGACGCCACGGATGTACGCCTCACCGGAGGTCGCCCCGTAGAGCGTCACGTTTCCGACGATGATGTTGTCCTCCGGGACGAAGCGAGAGCCGGCCGGCGGCTTGACGATGAGCCGCGCGCCGGAGAGGCCCTTGCCGAAGTGATCGTTGGCCTCACCCTCGACGGTAAGCGTCATCCCGCGAGGACAGAACGCACCGAAGCTCTGTCCCGCAGAGCCGTGGAGCGTGAGCCTGATGGTGTCCTCGGGTAACCCGCGGCCGCCCCATCGCTTGCTGACGCGGCTGCCGACGGTCGCCCCGGCCGCGCGGTCGACGTTGCCGATCTCGAGTTCGGCCTCTACCCTCTCGCCTCGCTCGATGGCGGGCTCGCAGATCGGCAGAAGGGCCCTGGCGTCGAAGGACCTGTCCATCCCGTGGTCCTGTGGGTCGACGCAGCGCCGTGCTACGGCAGGCGGCGCCTGGGGCGGCGTGAGGATGGGCGTCAGGTCGAGCCCCTCAGCTTTCCAATGCTTGATGGCGTCGCTCGTCTCCAGCAGATCGCAACGCCCGACCATCTCGTCGATGCTGCGGAAGCCTAGGGAGGCCATGATCTCCCTGATCTCCTCCGCGACGAAGTACATGAAGTTCGCGACATGTTCCGGCTTGCCGGCAAAGCACTTCCGCAGCTTGGGGTCCTGGGTCGCGATGCCGACGCTGCACGTGTCGAGGTGGCAGTTCCGCAGCATTAGGCAGCCCATTGAGACCAGCGCCGCGGACGCGAAACCGAACTCCTCAGCCCCGAGAAGGCACGCGATGGCCACGTCCCGTCCGGTCTTCATCTGCCCGTCGCACTCGACGACTATCCGGCCCCGAAGGTCGTTCAGCACCAGCGTCTGCTGCGTCTCGGCCAGGCCGAGCTCCCACGGGAGTCCCGCGTGCTTGATCGAGCTTATCGGGCTCGCGCCGGTGCCTCCGTCATAGCCGGAGATGAGCACGACGTCGGCGTGTCCCTTGCTGACGCCGGCCGCGACGGTCCCGACGCCGACCTCGGCGACGAGCTTAACGTTGATCCGCGCCTCGGCGTTGGCGCACTTGAGGTCGTAGATGAGCTGAGCCAGGTCCTCGATCGAGTATATGTCATGGTGTGGCGGGGGTGAGATGAGCTGCACGCCGGGAGTGGAGTGTCGCACCTTGGCGATCCGGTCCGAGACCTTGTGGCCCGGGAGCTGGCCGCCCTCACCGGGCTTGGCGCCCTGGGCCATCTTGATCTGCAGCTCGCGGGCGCTAACAAGGTACTCGCCAGTCACGCCGAACCGCCCCGAGGCGACCTGCTTGATCGCGCTGCACGCCGAGTCGCCGTTCGGCCGCGGCTTGAAGCGCTCGGGGTCCTCGCCGCCCTCGCCGCTGTTGGACTTGCCGCCGATCCGGTTCATCGCGACGGCCATCGTCTCGTGGGCTTCCTTGGAGATGGAGCCGAAGGACATAGCCCCTGTCTTGAAGCGCCTCACGATCTCGCTCGCCGGCTCGACCTCCTCGAGGGGGACCGGCGCGCAGGTCTCGGATCGGAAGCGGAACATCCCCCTCAGCGTAGACAGGCGCCTGGCCTGATCGTTGATCAGCGCGGCGTAGTCCCGGTAGGCCTTCCGATCATTGTGCCGCACAGCGTACTGCAGCTTCGCGATGGACTCAGGTGTGAACAGATGCCTCTCGCCGTCGCGCATCCACTGGTAGGCCCCGCCCGTCGGCAGGATGTCAGCGTCCACCCCTTGACGGTCCGAGAATGCGGCCCGGTGCCTGCGTGTCGCCTCTTCGGCAATGACGTCGAGGCCGATGCCTTGGATGCGGGAGGGAGTGCGGGTGAAGTAGGCGTCGACGACCTCGCTGTTGAGGCCGACCGCCTCGAAGATCTGGGCGCCGCGGTAGCTCTGCAGCGTCGAGATCCCCATCTTTGACATGACCTTGAGGACGCCCTTCGCCGCCGCCTTCGCGTACCGCCTACCGGCTTCGTCGCATGCCAGGTCGCCCAGGTACCCGTCCGACGCCATGTCATCGATCGTCGCCAACGCGAGGTAAGGATTCACCGCGCCCGCGCCGTACCCGATGAGGAGCGAGAAGTGATGCACCTCGCGTGGCTCGCCCGATTCGATGATGAGCCCCACCCGTGTGCGGGTGCCCTCGCGGATAAGGTGGTGGTGCACGCCCGCGCACGCCAGAAGCGCGGGGATCGGCATGTGGGCCGCGTCCGCTCCCCGGTCGGACAGTATGATGATCTGCCTGTCGTCCCTGATCGCTCCCGACGCCTGCGCGCACACCCGGTCCATCGCCGCGCGAAGGCCCGCGGCGCCGCAGCCCGGCTCGACAAGGGTCGAGATAGTCGCCGCGCGGAGCCCGGGCATGTCGAGTGTCCGGACGCGCTCCAACTCTTCGTCGATGAGGACCGGCTGGTCAGCCACGAGCTGCCGGCAATGCTCGGGCGTCTCCTGGAACAGGTCGCCCTCGGCTCCGAGGTTCGAGCGGAGCGAGGTCACGATCTCCTCGCGGATGGCGTCGAGCGGCGGGTTGGTGACTTGGGCGAAGAGCTGCTTGAAGTAGTCGTACAGCATCCTCGGCTGGTCTGAAAGCACGGCCAGAGGCGTGTCATCGCCCATGCTACCCACCGGCTCCTGCGCGTTCTCCGCCATGGGCGCGATTATCATCCGCAGGTGCTCGAGGGTGTACCCGAAGGCCTTCTGCAGCTTCAGCAGCTGTTCAGGATCAGGCTTCGGCCGCACACGCGCCCTCGGCAGATCCTCGAGCCTCACACGCTGCCGCGCGAGCCACTCGCCGTAAGGTCTGCGCTTGCAGACGGAGTCCTTGATCTCCTCATCATCGATGATGCGACCTTGGGACACGTCCACGAGCAGCATGCGCCCGGGCTGCAGGCGGCCCTTGAGCACGACCTTCTCCGGGCTTACAGGCAGGACGCCGACCTCCGACGACAGGATCACCACGTCGTCGTCGGTCACCACGTAGCGCGCCGGCCGGAGCCCGTTGCGGTCGAGCAGGGCCCCGATCTGCGAGCCGTCGGTGAACGCGATGAGGGCTGGTCCGTCCCACGGCTCCATCAAGGACAGGTGGTACTCGTAGAAAGCCTTCTTGTGCTCAGGCATGGTCTCATGGTGCTCCCACGCCTCGGGGATGAGCATCATCGCGGCGTGAGGCAGGCTCCGGCCCGTCTGCACCAACAGCTCGAGCGCGTTGTCGAACACCGCCGAGTCGCTCTGTCCCTCGCGGAAAACCGGCAGTATGTGCTGTATGTCGTCGCCGAACAGCTCGCTCCGGAAGAGGCTCTCCCGGGCTTTCATCCAGTTGATGTTCCCACGCAGGGTGTTGATCTCGCCGTTGTGGCATAGGTAGCGGAACGGGTGCGCCAGGTTCCAGCTAGGGAATGTGTTCGTGCTGTAGCGCTGGTGCACCAGGACGAGCGCGGTGTCGACATCGCGGTCGGCAAGATCGGGGTAGAAGACCGGGATCTGGCTCGCAAGGAGGTGGCCCTTGTAGCAGATGGTGCGCGCCGACATCGACGGGACGTAGAACGTGTCCGGCATTCTGAGCGCCATCTTGCCGATAGCATTCGTCGCGATCTGCCGGGCCACGTACAGCCTGCGCTCGAAGGCCGTCTGGTCGGCGACGCCGGCTCCTGGGCCTATGAAGGCCTGCCGCACGAACGGCTCCCGACCGCGCGCGACGCCGCCGAGGGGAGTGTTGTCGGTCGGCACATCCCGCCAGCCCAGGAACCCCTGCCCGGCCTGGCCCACGGCCCGCTCGAAGGCGCCGCAGCAGGCCGCGCGGTCTGCCGCATCGCGAGGTAGGAACACCATCGCCACGGCGTAGGGGTCCGGCAGGACGATGCCGAGGCGCGCCGCCTCGCGTGCCATGAACGCATGGGGCATCTGGATCGTCACGCCCGCGCCGTCGCCGGTGTTGGGCTCGCTGCCGCTGGCCCCGCGGTGCTCCAGCCGCTTGAGGATCTCGATCCCCTGGTCGATCAGGCCGTGTGATCGGCCGCCTCGCATGTTGGCGATCAAACCGACGCCGCACGCGTCGTGCTCGAAGTCCGGGCGGTAGAGGCTCGCCCGCGGCTCCCGATCGAAGCCGCCAAAGGCCTGACCATCCATAAGAGGTTACCTCGGGCGAAGTGATGGCGGCCCCCGAAGCCACCACGGCCCCGTAGCCACTCCCCGGCCGCGACGACCGGTGGACGCCGCCTCCCCCGTGCACCTTACGAATACCACGAACTGCGGGAATAGGCAAGCACTTACCGGCAATAACCTGCCGTAATTCTGGGACAGGGCCCCTCAAGGAGTTCCGTCCCAGCGTCCGAAGCAAGGGCCGTCGCGCGCTGCGGGGGGGTGCGCGACGCGCCGAAAGGACGAGCCGGCCGTGGTATCTCGGGTGACGTACGCGCTGTGCTGCGCGGCAGCCGCCGCTCTCGCCATAGGCCTGCTCGGCCGCCCGGTCTGTGCTCAGGATTCGGGCCCCGCGACTACGGCTTCGGCGCTCGAGGAGCGCCTGGAGCAGCTTGACAAGGCTCTGGCTGAGATCGAGAGGCAGCAGGTGGAGCTCGAGCGGCAACGCGGGGATCTCGAGGCGCTCAAGGCCGACCTTGCCGCTGTGAAGAGCGCTCCGGAACCCGAGAACAGATGGACGTACTCGGGCTTCGTTCAGGCCCAGTCAGCGTGGCTGGACCGCGGGCAGGGCGGCCCGCAGTACCAGCTCCGGCGCCTGTACAACGTGCTCACGTACGACTACGACGACAGGGCGGCCGGCTGTCTGCTCCTCAACACCACAAGCCAGGTCTTCCCGCTCGACGCGTGGATCGAGACCAGGCGCGGCAACGTGCGCTTCCGCCTCGGGCAGTTCATCCCTCCGACCGGCTACGACACTCAGCGCTCCTCGTCGGTCCGCCACGCGCATGAGTACTCGACCGCCTACTCCCGCCTGTTCCCGGGCATCTACGACCAAGGCTTCATGATCTACACGGCGTCGCGGAACCCCGCGGCCGGGGTGCTGAGGGTGTCGTTCACAAACGGCTCCGGGCCGAACGCACCGGACAGCAACGCCGCGAAGGACGTGGTTCTGCACTACTCACAGCCGTTCGCCGGGGGCAAGGGCAGGTTCCACCTGACCGGCGCCTGGGGGCTCTCGACGGTGACATACCCGAACGCGAACCCTGTCACCAGCCCGAAGTCGCTCGTCTCCGCGGGGATCGGCTACACGAGCCGTAGGCTGGACAGCCAGGCGGAAGCCGTCTTCGGCAGCGCATACGGGAACAACGTCCTCGGCGGATACGGGGAGACCGCGTACAAGGCCGGCAAGCACACGCTCTACGGGCGCTACGAGTATTACGCACCGTCAACCGCGAACCCCGGCGCTCTCACCAGCGGGCCCATTCTGGGATACGAGTACGCCCTCGGGCCACGTGACAAGCTCGGCCTGGAGGTCGCGATGCTGACCGACCGCGTGACCTCCTACCGCGACGGGCGGGTCACCTTGCGCTGGCAGGCGACCTGGTAGCGGAGCTGCCCAACCGTCGTCGCTGAGCCCGCGGCCGCTCCCCGGTCGCCGAGACGCAGCATGCCTTGGGGCCGTCGAAGGGCGCCCGTCGCCTGGGTGTGAGCCGCGGGGCGGGGCGGGCGGGGGTGTGCGTGTGTCAGCGCCGCCGGGCCGTAGAAGAGCGGACGACCAGGAGGCCGGAGAACAGCGGCACATGCGGGGCCGGTTCACCGCCCAGCAGTCGCACCATCAGGTCAACGGCGGCGAACGCTACGTCGGAGATGCGGTACGCCACCGTTGTGAGCGGAGGGCTGGCGTAGGCAGCCAGGCTGACATCATCGAACCCCACCACTGACACGTCGGCCGGGACCCGCAATCCACGTTCGGCGACGGCCCGCATTGCCCCGAACGCGGTGAAGTCGTTGTGGGCCACGATCGCGGTCACCTCAGGGAACCGATCGAGGAGCTGATGGGTGGCCTCCCGCGCGCACAGAGGGTCGGACACACTGAGCTGGATGATCGGCTCCAGCCCGGCATCCGTCACCGCGCGAGCGTATCCGGCTTCGCGGCTGTGCGGCATCGGCACGACGTCCGGGCCGCTAAGGTGACCGATAACCTCGTGCCCCAGCGAGATGAGGTGTCGGGTCGCCTGGTGGCCGCCCTCTTCCTCGTCGATACCCACGTAGGGAAGGGTGAAGTCGTCGATTCCGCCTAGCACGATCGCGACCGGATCGCTGGGCTCGTGCTCCGCGGCGTAGGGGGCGCCGTGCACTCCGTCCATGAGTATGAGCCCACCCAGGCCACCCGTCCTCGCCCACGAGAGCATCTCCGCGAACGCGCCCGCGGGCCACTGCCCCGGCAACGCCACGACGACCTGAAGACCATGGGCGCGAGCGCACGCGGTCAGGCAGAGGAGCATCTCGACATAGTACGGGTTGTGGAGCCGCGCCTCCTCCGGCTCGAGAACGGCGATAGTCGGTGTGCGGCCCGTTCTGAGGGCCCGGGCTACCGTGTTGGGCCGGTACCCCAGGCGGCTGATAGCCTCATCCACCCGCCTGCGGAGCGCGGGCCCCACGCGCGGGTTGTTGTTGAGCACCCGAGAGACGGTCGCGGTCGATACGCCGGCCGCGGCGGCCACGTCAGCTATCCGAACAGGCACACCACACCTCCGTGTCGTGGGGTGTTCAGGCACCGTGTGCCGGGCCGAGGTGAGGCCCGCCACGAGCGTCTCCGACATCAGCGCGGAGGTTGGCCACGCGGGCGGCCACGAACAGCCAGTCCGACAATCGGTTCAGGTAGGCCAGCGCGGGCTCGAGCGATGCCTTCGCGGCGCTCCCGGCCTCGGTCTCCGCGAACGCCACCGTCTCGCACTCGACGCGACGTACCACTGTCCTGGCTAGGTGCAGCACAGCGGCCTCGTGTGTCCCGCCGGGCAGCACGAACTCGAGGAGCGGAGGCAGCTCGCCCTCCCATGAGTCGATCTCGGCCTCCAGCTCGCCGACGTCCTCCCGTTTGACAACTCGGTGCGGGACGCGCGACGGCGAAGCCACCAGGGCGCAGATCATCGACAGCTTCTCTTGAGCGCGCCGCAGTTGCTCACAAGTGACCGCGGGAAGCGGCTCCGGGTGTGCCGCGAGAAAACCAAGCCACGCCGCGGCCTCATCGAGCGCACCCAGCGCGCGAACCGCCGCGCTCGATTTGGGCACGAAGCCGCCATCCCCTAGGGATGTGACGCCACGGTCGCCCTGGCGGGTGTAGATGCGCTGCTGCAAGGGCCTGCCCTCACCCCGACCGCGTGGGGCGGGGCTCCACCGACTTCGTGTCGACCACATTCCCGTTGTACACGATCTCCACCTTGCCGGGCGCGAAGACGCTGAAGCTCGCCCGTACGTTGTCGCCGGACTCATGAAGCTTATCGTACACAGTCCTGGTTCCCCGCGCATCAGTGACACGGATCTGCACCCTCTGGGGCGCGGACGGATCCGGTTCCTGCGGGACCGTGAAGCGCGCCTGACTGGGAACGGAGCCGGCGTCAGTCTCGTCGGCATCCTCCCAGTTCTCCGAGGCGCTGGGACCCTCGCTCACTAGGACA
>Ga0315282_10004757_pt1 | contig 23495 bp, 17 predicted proteins | sample YL17G07_20_MG_FD_203693 | JGI IMG/M metagenome (GOLD analysis project Ga0315282, IMG submission 203693) | Sediment microbial communities from Yellowstone Lake, YNP, Wyoming, USA - YL17G07_20 | ecosystem: Environmental > Aquatic > Freshwater > Lake > Sediment | place: USA: Wyoming | collected... | reverse complement strand
GAACGAGATTGAAATCCTAATAGAGGCGCGGAGAACAGCGCGGAAGCTGCTATAGTTTTTGGGAGGGAGTTTGAGGGAACCCTTTTTTTCCAAAAAGGGTTCCCTCAAGGTTCTGCCTCTGCTTCAGCTTCGGATCAGGGTCCAAACGCCCACGGCGATGAAGCCCAACCCGGCCATGATGGACAGGAACCGCTCGCTAACGAACCTCGAGATGAGCCCTCCGGCGGCCACGCCGATGGCCGAGGTCAGCATCAAGGCCAAGACCGCACCCACGAACACGGTCAGCTTGCTCGATTCCTTGTCCGCCGCGTACAGCAGGATGGCCAGTTGCGTCTTGTCCCCCAGTTCGGCAAGAAACGTGGTTCCAAACACGATGCCCAGCAGTCTCAGATCCATCGTCCTTTTCCTCTATATTCAAGCGTTCTGTTCTTTCATTCGTTTTCCGCGCCGGCTGCCGCCGACGCCCCTTCGCGCCTGAGCAGCAAGGTCAAGGCACTCACGGCCAGACACAACCCGGCCAGGAACCCCACCCCGGCCAAAAAGGCGCCGGTCGCGTCCACCAGCAGGCCCATGATCAACGGGCCGGTAAAACCGCCCATCTCCGCCACAGTGAAGTACATCCCCCCGGCCGCACCCATGTGCCTGGATCCCACCTCCGGGCTGTCCATCAGAATGAGCAACATGAGCGGCAGTAAGGCCGACTCGGTCACCCCCAGCCCGGCCAGGCCCAGCAGCAGCCAACCGCCCGACGCCCGGCTCACCACCAGCAGGAAAATCAGGGTCAAGAGGGCCAGCACGGCGATGACGCGCCCCCGCCTCGAGGCCGGCACCAGCCGCGGGATGACCACCAGGGCCAGGGCGCCGGTCGCCACCGGCACGGCCGCGGCCAAGCCGGCCTTGGCCGGCGACAGCCCGCTCACCTCCAAAATCTTGGGCAGCCAGCTCGTGAATCCGTGGCTCACCGCGAAGGAGGCCAGGGCCATGAGCAGGATGAGCCGCACGTTACGCACCCGGATGAGCCGCCCAAAGATTTTGCCCAGGCCCGCCTCTCCCCCGGCCCCCGTCCCCTCAGTCTCCCGGGACAGGAACCACCACAGGCCCCCGGCGCCAAGGGCGACCAGGCCGTAAAAGACAAAGGTCAGGCGCCAGCTCTGGCCCAGGCAGGGCATGACCAGGCTGTTGGTCAGCGACAGGGAGAGCAACCCGCCCACGGCCGGCCCGGCCATATACAATCCCATGGCCGTGCCGCGGCCCTGGCCGGCGAACCACGCGGCGATGGTCTTGGGCCCGCCGATGGAGATCATCGGCCCTCCGGCCCCGAACATGGCCACCGCCGCCAGCAGGCTCCAGAACCCCAAGGCGAAAAACCTGAACCCCGCGGACAGGCTCATGAGCACGGCCCCGGCCAGGAGACAGCGCTTGACGCCCCATCGGTCCAGAACCGTGCCTGCGGCCAGGGCCGCCAGGATATAGGTCAGTTGCCAGGAACCCAGCACCACGCCCATCTGGGTATAGGTGAGTGCGAGGTCCCTGAGCAGGGGAGTGACCAGGGGGAAGATGGCGCGAGAGATAAGGCCGAAAGAGGCATACAGCGACCAGAGGAGGCCGAGCATGACCCAGCGATAGGGCCGGACCTCCGGCACCACCTCGCCCAAGAACGAAAGTCCTTCTCCCCCCATCGCTTTCTTCTCTCTCATCATCCCAGCCCGCCTTCGGCCCACCCTCCCCGACCGTCTTACAGTGGACCCGGTATACCTTTGGCCCGGCGGCCCCGTCAAGAACCCTTTTGGCCTCCGAAGCGGGCTGGCCAGACCCCGGACCGCTCTCCGGCTGTTTTCTCTTGACATTCGGAGAACCCCTACTTAAAAGGATGAAGCATCACTTAAGGTATTCTTGAAGGCCGCCTTGGGTGAGCCCGAGAAAAAGGTAGGGGCACGAAGTCAAGGGGGATGCTGGTTCTTTATCCAGCTTCGGGCGAGGTCGGATTCAAGTGACGGAGACGAGGGAAGAGACCGCGGTCAGGATCATGATCGTGGAGGATGAGCCGAGCGCGGCCGCGGCCCTTCACGACCTGCTGGAGACTATGGGGTACTCTGTCTGCGCCCAGGCTTCCACCGGTCAGGAGGCCTTGGACCTGGCCGAGGCCCGCCGACCCGACCTTATCCTGATGGACATCGTCCTGCCCGGTCCCATGGACGGGATCGAAGCGGCCTCCCGCATCCGGGAGAAGCTGAAAATCCCCATCGTCTTCAACACGGCATACGACGAACGCGAGAGGCTTGAGCGGGCGAAACTGGTCGAGCCTTTCGGTTATCTGGTCAAACCCTACCAGGCCCGGGACGTGCGCAGCACCATCGAAATGGGCCTCTATAAGGCCCGGATGGACGAGCAGCGCCTTCAGGCCGAGGCGGCTTTGCGCCAAGCCCATAATGAACTCGAAAAGCGGGTGGAGGAGCGCACCGCCGAGCTGACCGAAGCCAACGTAAACCTCCTCCGGGAGATCGACGGGAGAAAACGGTACGAAGAGCAGCTCCAACTGGCGGCCAGCGTCTTCGAAAATACCATCGAAGGCATCATCATCACCGACCGACAGGGCACGATCGAGAGCGTCAACGCAGCCTTCACCGCCATAACAGGCTATCAGTCCGAGGAGGTCGTCGGCCGCAACCCGAGCTTGCTTCAGTCCGGACGCCAGGGCCGGGAGTTCTATGAAAGGCTGTGGCGACAGCTTCTCAAGGAGGGCCAGTGGAGCGGCGAAATCTGGAACCGGCGCAAAAGCGGCGAGGCCTACCCCCAGTGGCTCGCCATCACCATGCTGCGCAACGAGGCGGGCGAGATCAGCCGGTTCGTGGGCGTCTTCCACGACATCACCGACATCAAGCAAAGCGAGGAACAGCTCAAGTACCAGGCCCATTATGACGCCCTCACCGGCCTGCCCAATCGGCAGCTCTTCAACGACCGGCTGAACAACGCCCTGGCCCAGGCCAGGCGCAACCGCAACCGGCTGGCCGTGCTGTTTCTGGACCTGGACCACTTCAAGAACATCAACGACAGCCTGGGCCACCCCACCGGCGACATCTTCCTGCAAAAGGTGGCCGAACGGCTTAAAAGCTGCTGCCGCGAGGAAGACACCGTGGCCCGCCTGGGCGGCGATGAATTCATCCTCATCCTGCCGGGCGTGAAAGGGGCCCAGGACGCAGTGACCTTTGTCCAACGCGTCATGGACTACTTCGCCGAACCGATCACGCTCAGCGGTCAGAAGATTTTTCCAAGGGCCAGTATCGGCATCACCCTCTTCCCTTTCGACGGCCAAGACCCGGAAACCCTGGTCCGGAACGCGGACATGGCCATGTACAAGGCCAAGGAGAAGGGCCGGAACACCTACGCCATGTTCACCGAGGCCATGAACGAGGAGGTTCGGCGTAACCTGATGCTCGAAAACAGCCTCCGCCACGGCTTGCGCCACCAGGAGTTCGGGGTCTTCTACCAGCCCAAGATCGACCTGGCCACCGGCGGCATCTCCGGCGTCGAGGCCCTGGTCCGATGGCATCGCGATTCGGGCGAGCCCGTGGGTCCCTCGGAGTTTATCTCCCTGGCCGAAGACACCGGCCTGATCTTCCCCCTGGGCGAATGGATCTTCAAGACCGCCTGTCGGCAGGCTAGAACCTGGCAGAACGCCGGATTCGAACCGTTGTCCATGGCTGTAAACCTCTCCCCCAAGCAGTTCCGCCACGAATACCTGCTGCGCCTGGTCGAAGCCACCCTCGACGAAACCGGACTCCCCCCGAACCTGCTCAACCTCGAAATCACCGAAAACATCATCATGCTGGACGTCGACGCCGCAACCAAAACCATGGCCCGCTTGGCCGGCATGGGCGTGCACATCTCCATCGACGACTTCGGTATCGGCTACTCCTCCCTCAACTATCTCAGGCGTTTTCCGCTCAACGTCCTCAAAATCGACAAATCCTTTGTCCAGGAAATCCCCCACAACGCGGACGACATTGCCATCATCAAGGCCATCCTGTCCATCGCCCGCAGCATGAACCTGAGGGTCGTGGCCGAAGGCGTCGAGACGCTGGAACAGCTTGCTTTTGTGCGGGATGAGGGCTGCCACGAAATGCAGGGCTTCCTCTTCAGCCGGCCCGTGCCGGCCGAGCGCTGTACCGACATCCTGACCGAAGGCGCCCGGCTCCCCATCTGAACCCGGACGGCAAGGAACCCCCACACAGATTTTTTCCGTGCAAACGACGCGCACCGGTCCGCAAACGGACGCAGGCACCTGTATCTTACTTCCGGGTGCTAAGGAAAAGGACGCCGATCGGGACGAGATGGTAGGCCGCGCCCCACAGGGCCGAGAGGACCGCGCCGGCCAGGCTCACTTGGCCTTGATGCAGGGCCAGTCCGAAAGCGGCCAGGCTTAGAGGAAGATAGAGCAGCAGGCCTGTGACTACGCCCGGCGCATAGGTCCTTAAGCGGAGGCTGGCGGCCACGTGCGCCAGGCCGTTCACTAGCAACAGACCGGCCACGGACAGGCCGAAGAGCGGCTGCGCCTCCCCCCAAAGGATGGCCGCCGCGCACAGGGCCAAGAACGCGGCGTTGATGGCCACGGCAAATCCGGGCGTGACAGCCGACGCCCAACCCGGCCTGACCCGCCGCATCAGGTCCAGGAATCCGCCCGGCAATTTGTACTCCTCCAGCACGTGCAGGACGGCGGCGGCGAACATGGCGGCTTCATGGCGGCTTCATGGCCGGTTCATGGCCGGTTCACGGCCGGTTGATGGCCGGTTGGTGGCCGGTTGATGGCTGTCTCCACGGCGATTTCACGGCGGTTTGAGGAGAACGGAAACGAGCCTCGGCCGGCCGGTCAGCCGGCGTCGCGTTCGTCCAGCAGGGACAACGCCTTGGCCACCACCGCGGCCGGATCCCGCCCCAGGACGCGGATCATGGGTTCCTTGCCCACGTCCCCGCGGTCGAAGATGAGGTCGGGCACGCGGCCGGCTTGCCGGATGGCCTCGCCTATGCCCCACTCGAGAGAGGACCCCTCCCTGGCCTTGACCTCGGCCGGCTCCTTCGTGCGGTCGAACCCGGCCACGACCAGGTCCCGCTGCCTGGCCCGAGCCAATATGTCATCGCCGAACCGGATATTCATGGCCGCCCGCATCCTGGGATCGGCGGCCATGGCCGTGAGGATGATGTTGGCCACATGGTGGGAGGCCCCGAAGCAAGGCTCGGCCACGCGGGCCACGCCCGCCCCCAGCCGGACGATGCGGCCGGGGAAGGCGGCCACGTCTTCCTGCCCGCGGGCCCCGGGCAGGGCATAGCCGATGTTGGTCTGCACCTCGGGCACCAGCTCCCCGGCCTCGGATCGGGCCAGCAGATCGAAGGCCTCGAGAAGACTCTTCAGCACCCGGTCTTTTTCCAAAAGGACGAAGTGGTAAACCGGACCGTGACCGTGCCCCAGAGGCTGGGCCAGGCGGATGGCCTCGCTGATAAAAACCTTGGCCAGGCCGACGGCCTCGATCACCGGCCGCCCCTGCCCCAGATAGGCGGCGATGGCCGCGGACAAGGTGCAGCCGGTGCCGTGGGTGTTCGGCGTGTCGATGCGGGGCGCGGTGAACTCCTGCACCCTCTCGCCGTCGAAAAAAATGTCCGTGGCCGGACCCAGGGCGTGGCCGCCCTTCATCAGGACCGCCCGCGGTCCCTTGGCCTTGAGGGCCCGCGCCGCCTCGACCATCTCGTTTTGGGTCGCGATCTTCCTCCCCAGCATGGTCTCGGCCTCGGGCAGGTTGGGCGTGACCACTGTGGCCAGGGGCAGCATCTCCTCCATCAGGGCCTGGCATGCCTCGGGCGCCAGCAGCGCGTCGCCGCCTTTGGAGATCATGACCGGGTCCACGACCAGGTTGGGCACCCGGTACTGCCTGAGCTTGGCCGCTACGATCCGGATCACCTCGGCGTCGGCCAGCATCCCGGTCTTGGCCGCGTCCGCGCCGATGTCCGAGAGCACGGCTTCGAGCTGGGCCTCAAGAAAATCCAGCGGCGGACGGTGAACGGCCGTGACGCCCAGGGTGTTCTGCGCGGTCAGGGCCGTGAGCACCGACAGCCCATAGGCCCCCAGCACGGTGATGGTCTTCAGATCGGCCTGAATGCCGGCCCCACCCCCGGAATCCGAACCGGCAATGGTCAAAATGCGATCCATGGCCTGGCACGCCTCTTTTCCTTGCATGGTCGAACGCCGCCCCGCCTGCCGGCGGGACTAACGCCCGCGATCTTATGAGCGCATATCGGGCCTATATTGTCAAGGCGGGTCGGGGTGTATATGTTAGGAAAAACGGGCTTGAGGCCAGGGGTAGGCGAGCGACATTTCCGCCAACCACGCACTTCAACCTGGGGAGGCGGTGGACGCCATCTTTCCCGAGAGAGGCGCTCACGAATTCCTATTGCGTATGAATCACCGCCTATCTCCTGTCAGAAAATAAAACATGCTTCCGGTAATGTTGAAAGAATCAGACGAACAACAATCTAGACACAGGATAATTATCCTTGAGTTGAACGGGCTCTTCAGCGGGCGCGGCTTTCCTCATCCACTGCAAGAGCATGGTTATGCTTTTTTACTGCGTCTCTCCAAAATGTAATCAGCATTCTCATGCGGCCTGCAGGCATAATGATACCGGATGATATCTTCTTTATGCCCTAGTAGAAATCTTTTAGCCTTACGTTCGCTTATAACTTCATCAGCCGACTTGTCTGGAGGAAATAGGAGCATTTGGTGCGTCCAAAAACCATAGACATCAATAACTTTAACATAGACCGATACATCAGAAGTTAAATTCAATCTATTAAGGATTTGCAGCACACAAATTCCTTCGACTACTACCGTATGGTTGGACATCTTTTCGTGAACAATTTTTTCGCCAAGTCGATCATAGTCTATGTATTTGATATATCCACCTTGCTGGTTTTGAACAAAGGCATCGATTTCAATATGTGGTACGCTAAGTTCTTTTGCAATCTTGCATGCTAATGCAGATTTACCAACTCCATCAACTCCATCTATTGAAATTATGCGCGGCGGGCTTAAAGATAGATTTTTTAGAGAATTTATTAATTTGTATTCATCATTGTGAATTCGATCTTCCATGTTCTTTTCCAAAAGCCATCACGGTAGAGTTCATCAGCAATTTGGAGGCAGAGAAAATTGCTATACTATTGTATGCTCCTTTTCAGTTAATTCGAGATATCGAAACCATAGTATCTAATAAGGCTTAATAGTTAAACCGGCAAGGATTTTTAATAAAGGAAAATCGGTGATCATGGCTTATGTGTCTTGCGCCTGCTTTCTACTTCATAATCTTGTTCAAACTCATCGTCAAATTCGCTACTGTTATGGGATGAGCGAAAGTAGCTATAAGTTCTCCCATACGGGCTATCCCAAACCCATGACGGCATAGGATACATCCTATGGCATTGGCTACAATTATTGTCATCCGTAAAACCGAAGGTCGGAACATTTGGATCAATATAGGGGGTGTATCTTCCGCACCATTTACATCTAACATTATCCTTCATAAAAAGCGAGAATAGCTGTCTTATCTTAGCTTCAAGCCAGCTCTTTGCCATCTGTGTTGCCATGAATCTATGCTCATAATTCGCTTCATCAGGAGTTAATGGAACCAGCAATACTCTTTCGCAAACACGCAAATAATAGAAAATATGAGGTTCTAAATCATTACATCTATTCAATGCTCTCCAAAGATTTTGATGCACAAAGCCATAAAACCCATTTTTGTAAAACAACGAAGCGGACAACAGATACCCTTGTAATTCTTTGTCATTACAAACCGCAGAATGTTTCAACATTTGAGCATTTATCGCATTAATACCAAGAAAACTCATATCGCCTTCTCTCGCAGGAAGTAACCTCTTTGCCGCCTTGTTCATAGGCTTAACTCCAGCGGCTTCCTCACCACTTTCATTAGTTGTTTTCACCATATGATAATAGAGGGCAGACCATTGCCTCAGCACCAAGTCATCCATGAGACTCTCAAGCGACCGTGCTTCAATTTGCGCTACAATTCGGCGTTTGTTCTTATCCTCAAAAACACCTTCAAACTTCACTCCAATCTCCCTTCAAAGAAGCCGACCATATCCTTCTTTTAACTTTCCCTGTCCATTTCATTGCAATACCGGGTCAAAAAGTCATGTAGGTTGGGTAGAGCGTAGCGAAACCCAACGCTTTTATTCATGCCCTATCTCACCTTCAAATGTCCATTCTTGCCCGGCTCCCCAATTTTGGTCATATACCCTATTCCTTACATAATGTTGGAAACTTGAAAATTTCCAATCTTTAGGTGAATCGACCAAATGATGCTTGACCAGATTATAGGTAATTGTTGGGTTTCGCTGCGCTCTACCCAACCTACTTTCTGAATTACTCCGCTGGTAATTTGAAAGCGAAAATAGAAATAATCAAAAAAACTCCAATTAGTAAATCAATAATCATCCATAAACCTCTGTTCAAATGAATAGGGATTAAAGGATTAAAAACAAGAGCGATAAAACAAAAAACCCAAGTCCAAGCTTGCTGTCCAGATTTATATGCCAACCAGGATATATATGCCGTTGTTCCAAAAACAACCAAGCGAAGTAATGTAAAAAATCCATATGGCCAACCTTCAACCATAGCCAAAAAAAGAAGAGTAACAGAAATAATGATTGCAATATTTTTATTCTTGTTCAATTTCATACTCAACTTTTTGAACTTTTGATTTATGGCGATAAAGACCAAAAAATCTTCCAATCAAAGCTACTAAAAAGAACGCATTAAGCCAGAAAATAACCGCTGTGGGTGCTTCAAATCTTTGAAATGCAGCATAGAGAATATTTGTAAACAAAAATCCTATAATATAAACCCAAACAGGTGGTTTATATAAATATTCTTTCTCTTCTTTGGGAAGTTTCTTTTTTAATGATCGCCACTTGAATGCGGAGATTAAAGCTAAAAGCAAAAATATTGCACCACCTAAATCTGAAATTATATCTCCAGCCCCGAATAACTTGAATTCATAAAAAGGTAATGCGATGACTTGAAATGAGAGTGCGCCGAGCAAGAATATTTGTGGTGAATAGCCAAGAAAGTCCTCGGGAGTTGATGAATAATCCTCAGAAAAAGCCAATTTTGAAAATCCAAACCAGAATAAAGTCATCAAAAAGAAAATCCCAGTTCCTATGAAAAAAGAAAATCCTTCCTTATACCAGACTAAAAATGGAGCGGCTAAAATAGCTATAGGTGCCAATCCAAAGAGAAAGGTTAAAAGAAATGTTAAAAAAGATCCTATTACAGAGGCCCAAATTACAAAGCTTAATATGAAAACCCAAATCAAAAGTATCATTTGAGCAGTTGAAAAAGAGATAGCAGAAACTAAAGCCATAGGTATAAAAATATATCTTTTTCCAAAAGGCATGCTTTCAGCTTCTCTAAAATGTTCTATTAAAGACGAAACTAATACAAAAGCAGGAAAAAATAATTGAATAATAAATGGTAGAAAAATCATTAAAGCGAAAGGAATTGCAATAACATAGATTATGTATTTAAAAATCGGTATATCTGAAAAAAAATAACCGACACCAACAGGAACCAGAAGCATCCACCAATACTTCCCCAACATTTCTATAAAGCGTTTTCTTATATTCATGAAGTTACCTTATCATGCTTTTTTTGATATGTTCTATAACAATAATTATACAGACCGTATGAACCGGCCTACAGCTTACCTATCGAACTACGGACGCCATACCTTCTCTTGTTAAAGGCGTGCGTATAAATCATGGCCTTGCCGGCTTCTTTTCGGAGCTCGCCTCCATCAGGTGCGAGGCAATGACTGAAATTCAACCATACTTGCATTAAGCTTAAATTTCGCCATTTTCAAGGATGCCGAAGATATCCACCAATCCCGGGGGACCCAAATAGGGCCGCCCGCTGGTCATGGTCATTGGTTTGGATCTTTAGGCAAGGCTACCACAAGTCTTAATGTTCAAACAAGGGATTTTATGGGATCGGGCAGGCATCACGCCAGAAGGCGTGACCCCTACAAATCGCGGCTCGGGCGCGGGGATATCATTTCGTAGGGCAACCCTCCCGTCAGGGGCGGGATTGCCCTGCACCATGTCGGGCATGCGGGCGGGTTTGAAACCCGCCCCTACAAGAACGGCGCCGCCGCTGTCGCCGTGGTTCATGGGCGGCCGTTCGACAGGCTCACGGCCCTGAGCGAAGTCGAAGGGGACGCCCATGCTACCATTGGAAACGGGCGGGTTTTGTCAACCCCGCCCCTATGCAACAGATTCCCCTCCCCTTGGGGTTTGCGGGTAGGCACAGGGGCCTACCCCTACAAATCCGCACCACGCATGACGCCCTTTCGCACGTCTTCGGCGCCCGCCTGGCCTGCCGGGTGATGAATTCGGTTGAAAGCCGCCCGAATCTCTGCTATAAGCAGCTCAAGTTCTTGGTCTCTATAAGGAAATACCGCGCGGCCTCCGTGAGCTTTCGGCCGGCCGGTCCGGCGCGGGAGGCGGGTCCCGGTATTTGCGAAGGCCGAGTTCGAAGTCTGCTTGGCCTCCTGATTGAGACCGTTGCAAAACATAGGAAGCCGAGACGAAATCGAGGAGGGCGAGGATCGAAGCCGCAGGAATATTACCTATATTTCGAGGACTTCGAGCCGAAGCCCGACAATGAGTTCGGCCGGCAGCCGAAGTTTTGCCATGGCCTCCCGTCATGGCGTCTCACCGCCCCCGAACAGCCGCCGATCGCGCCGGGACCCGGGCCGCTTCATCCCGGGCGATGGATCGGTCCGAATGAAACAGCGAGCAGAAAAGCTGATGAAATGTCTTTCCGTGATCCTGCCCGCCTTTAACGAGGAAGATAATATCGAACCGATTGTGGCGGAATTGGCCGAAGTTTTGCCGGAGCTTTTGAGGCGGACGGAGCGGATCGAGGTTGTATTTGTGGACGACGGGTCCACGGACGGGACCCGACTGAAAATGCTCGAATCCAAGAAACGATATCCAGAGCTGAACATCCGGGTCATCGCCTTGAACCGGAACTGGGGCCTCACCGCCGCCATGGATGCGGGATTCAGGCATGGCGCCGGGGACGTCCTCGCCACACTGGACACCGACCTTCAAAACGATCCAAGCGACCTGCCCAAGCTGCTCGACCGTCTCGTCGATGCGGATGCGGCCATCGGCATCAGGGTCGATCGGCGAGACACGCGGGTCAAGCGTTTGAGTTCAAAAATAGCCAATGCCATAAGAAACCGGGCCACTAATGAAAACATCCTGGACACCGGTTGTTCGCTGAAAGTGTATCGGCGCGAATTTATCGAGCGGATAAAACTTTTCACCGGGCTTCACCGGTTCTTGCCCACCTTGCTGAAAATGGAGGGCGCGCGGGTGGTGCAGGTTCCGGTCAATCATCGTCCGCGCATTCATGGTTCATCCAAGTACCGCCTCTTTAACCGATTGATCGGGCCGCTTATGGATTTGTTCGCCGTCAGGTGGATGCAGAAACGGCATCTTGGCTATACATCCAAGGAGATTGACAAATAATGCTGGCATCTTCAGGAAAAACATTGCTGCTGATATTCGGGTTGGCGGGGCAAGCGATGTTCACCGCCAGGTTTCTCGTGCAGTGGGTGGTCTCCGAAAGAAATAAGCGCAGCACGATTCCCAAGGCCTTCTGGTATTTTTCCCTGGTCGGCAGCGCGATTCTTTTAATCTATGCTATTTTCCGGCATGATCCCGTTTTCATCCTGGGGCAATCATTGGGCTTCATCATCTATATTCGAAACCTGATGCTCTGGAAGGAAGAGACGCCCTAGAAGGCGGAAGCTTGAACCAGAAAGGTCCATTTTCGGAAGAGTCCGATCCGTCCCGCAGACGGATCGGAATAAAACCGGCGGCCTTTCTGGCTTTTGCCCTGTTCGTCTGCGCCTTCGCCTACAGCAGCCTTCAGGAAGTGGCCGTCATGGAGGCGAGGAACTTCATTTCCGCCAGAGAGATCGTCGAAAGCGGAAAATGGCTGATCCCAACCCTGAACGGTCAGCCGAGAATCGCCAAACCCCCCTTGCCCATCTGGATCACCGCGATACCCATGCTGATCGCGGGCTCCGACCATTCAATGGTGGCCAACAGGATTCCCTCGGGATTGGCCGCCGTTCTGATGGCTGTTTTCGTGTATCGATTCGGGTTTCTGCTCACCCGAGACAGAAACATCGCCGTGATTTCCCTGCTGGTTACTGCCACGAGTTACATATTCATTTACATGGCCCGGCAAAATACCTGGGACGTTTACGCCCACTCTTTCATGGCCTGCGCCGTTTATTACCTCTTCAAGGGCCTCCGAGATTCAAGAACCCGAATCCACGCATTCCTGGCGCCCGGCCTGTTTATGGCCCTATCGTTCATGAGCAAGGGGCCGGTGGCTTTCTTTGCCCTGCTTCTTCCCTTCCTTATCGGCTATGGGGTCGCGTACGGCGGAAAAGATTTTATCACGCATGGCCGGGCGCTTGTCCTGTGCGCCCTGGTAACCGTGGCGCTCAGTTCGATCTGGCCCGCCTTGGTCTATTTAAACCTCCCGCACGCCGCCGAACACGTCTTTCGTGACGAAACCTCGTCCTGGGCGGGCCGACACACAAACCCCTTTTGGTACTACCTGCTTAAGCTCCAAAACATAGGCGGCGTATGGCTTCCCTTTCTTATCTACGGGGTCCTGCGTCCCCGGCTCAAGAACTCGGCGGTCCTCAAAAAAGAGTACCTGATGGCGCTGGCCTGGCTCCTGGCCACCCTGGTCCTGATCTCGATCACTCCGGAGAAAAAGGACCGCTATATCTTTCCGGCCGTCTTTCCGGCCAGCCTCCTGGTGGCCATGGTGTACAACCAGGTCATGGGCGCGTCGGATCGGGCCGGAAAGGTGCTCGCCGCTATTTTTTTGGTCGAAATCGCCGCCGTTATGTTTATCATCTCCGGGGCATTGATCTATTTTTCGGGCATAACGTTATTCCCCCTGTTAAAAGCGGCCGTCCTGGCCGGGTTCGGATTCCTGGTGTTACATGATTTTCTCAAAGGCCGGCGAGAGCACATCCATTACAAGGCGGTTTTCGGGCTGCTCCTGTGCCTGCTGCTGGCCGGGCCGCTCGCTCAGAGCCTATTTCCAAAGCCGGAATACGAAGCATTTTTATCCCTGAGGCAGAATGAGGAATTCAAAGGCAAAGACATTTATTCTCTGGTTGACGTCGACCCGGAGTACATCTGGGCCATGGGCCGAAAGGTGAAATTTATCTCTGAAAAGGATCTCAATTCCATACTACCCGGTCAAACCATTGTCCTGATTTCCCATGGAGAAATCACGACGCCTGTTGTAAAATCCGAGAAACGTATCGCCGCTATCAGCACCAGGGAAAAGACCTTTGATATCTATTTGGCGACCTTTTGAATCGGAGCATTATGCCGGACCGGGCGCCGCAACCAACCGGGACACGGACGTAACCGAGGACGAGAACTTGTAAAGCAAATTTACGCTTAGGATAATTATCGTTGAACGCCGCGGGTTAGGCGCGCGGGTCACCGCGTCGCCTGCACTCGTTGGTTGGCAATTCTCTGTGCCATGAACATTGTGTGGCCACCGCTGCCTTCTGGAATGAAACGGGTCGCCGCGACATGGAAGCCATTGTCCGTCAGCCACCAATCGTATGTGTGTTGATCTGTGTGGCTCCAGGACATTCTGGCCCCCGGAACATCCATCCAGTTCTCTTCCGTTCCAGTCCATGCCCGATGCCCCACAGTGCACACGAGCCACCCCTCTGGTTTCAGCCACGGGCAGGCCCTTCCCTGCCCCAGCCCGCCTAGCAGAGCCGGCCGGGCGATAAATTCGATTGAAAGCCACCCCAATCTCTGCTATAACCATCTCAAGTTCTTGGTCTCTATAAGGAAATACCGCACGGAATCCTTGAGCTTCCGGCCGGGCGGTCCGGCGCGGGAGGCGGGTCCCGGTGGTTGCGAGGGTCGAGCTCGAAGTTTTGCCACGGCCTCCCGTCCTGGCGTCTCGCCGCCCCCGGACAACCGCCGGCCACTCTGGGCCCGAAACCGAGAGCGCAGGCTGGAGTCTGCCGGGGAAACCACGGGGAAAGATGAAGGGTATGGTAAAAAAGATCTTTCGGCTCAGCCCCCTGACCCTCAGCCTGGCGATCACCGCCATTATTATCGCGGCCTACCTGTTCGGATTCACTTACTCCGAGATCATGGAGCTGAAGGCCCGGGACCTGCGGTTCACCGTGCGCGGTAAGATCCGTCCCGGACCCGAGGTCGTCCTGGCCGTGATAGACGAAAAGTCCCTGGATGAGATCGGCCGCTGGCCCTGGCCGCGCGCTCGCATCGCCGAGGTCATCCGCATCCTGGACGAAGATGGGGCCAAGGTGGTGGGCTTCGATGTCGGTTTTGTCGAGCCGGATCAAAACAGCAGCCTTAAGCTCATCCAGCGTCTCGAAGAACGCATGAGCCAGGAGAGGGTCTCGAACCCGGCCGTGAATAAACTCCTGGAGAAGGAGTACAGCGAGGCGGACAACGATAAGATTCTGGCCGACACGATCAAAAACGCGCGCATGCCCGTGGTCCTGGGATATTTCCTGCGCATCGAGCGTGACCAGACCACGGCCTACGTCACGGAGGAGGACGTCCAGAACAACATCGACCGGTTGCATGACGCGAATTATCCTTTTGTTCGGCTCTCGGACCCCAGCATCGACCTGGAAAAGGCCGGCTTCCCCAAGGCCTTCATGCCCGTGGCCAACATCAAACTCATCGGGGACGCAGCCGCTTCCTCCGGGTACATGAACATGTTCCAGGACATCGACGGCACCGTGCGCTGGATTCCCATGATCATCACGATCAAGGACAAGCAGTACCTGCCGCTCTCCCTTCAGACCCTGCGTTTCGCCCTCGGCGGCGGCGAAAACGCATCCCTGTTCGTCTCCCGGGTGGGCGCGGAGCGGATCGACGTGGGCCCCTATCACCTGCCGACGGACGAGATGGGCCGTTTCCTGGTCAACTACCGCGGACCGGCCCACACCTTCCCCCACGTCTCCATGGCCGATATCCTGGCCCGCCGTTTCAAGCCGGGCACGTTCAAGGACAAGATCGTTCTGGCTGGGGCCACGGCGGTGGGCATCTACGACCTTCGGACCACGCCCTTTGCCACGGACTATCCGGGTCTCGAGGTCCACGCCAACGTCATTGACAACATCCTGCGCCAGGATTTTCTGACCCGGCCGAACTGGGCGGCCATTTTCGACCTGGGGGCCATGCTCCTGGTGGCCCTGTTGCTGGGGCTGGTCCTGCCGCGGTTGAGCGCGTTCCTGGGTTTGACCTTCGGGCTGTCCGTGCTGGCCGCCGAGACCGGGGTCAACTACCTCTTTTTCCTCAAGGGCGTCTGGTTGAACATCGTCTTCCCCACCCTCACCGTGGGCTTGGTTTACACCGGCATCACTGTCTTTCGCTACGTGACCGAGGAACGGGAGAAGAGGAAGATCAAGGGCGCCTTCCAGACTTACGTCCATCCCTCGGTCGTCAACGAGATGCTTAAAGACCCCTCGCGGCTCAAGCTGGGCGGCGAGAAGAAGATGCTGACCGTGCTCTTCTCCGACATCAAAGGCTTCACCTCCATCTCCGAGAAAATGGACCCCGAGGAGCTGGTCAACTTTCTCAACGAGTACCTGACGGCCATGACCAACCTGGTCTTTAAGTACGACGGGCTCCTGGATAAGTACATCGGCGACGCGGTCATGGCCGTGTACGGCACGCCGCTCGAGGTGCCAAACCATCCCCTACAGGCCTGCCGCACCGGCCTGGACATGCAGGCCAAGCTGGCCGAGCTTCGGGAGGTGTGGACCAAGCGCGACGCCACCCTGCCCAAGATGGAGGTGCGCGTCGGCATCAACACCGGCATCATGATCGCCGGCAACATCGGCTCCGAAACTCGGTTCGACTACACGGTCATCGGGGACAACGTCAACCTGGGATCGAGGCTGGAGGGCATCAACAAGGAATACGACACCAGCATCGTCATCAGCGAGACGACCTATGAGCAGGTCAAGGAGGAGATGGTCTGCCGGGAGCTCGACCTGGTGGCGGTCAAGGGCAAGGTGCAGCCGGTGCGCATCTATGAATTGGTGGGGCGAGTGACCGAGGTGCCGCAGGAGCGGCATCAGCTTATCCAGGCCTTCTCTCAGGGACTCAGGGCTTACCAAGTCCAGGACTGGGAACGGGCCCGCAAGGCCTTCGCCCAGGTGGACGCCCATTTCCCCGAGGACGGGCCGACCCAGATCTTCATGGAGCGAGTCGACGAGCTGAGGAAGAACCCGCCGCCCAAAGACTGGAACGGCGTCTACGTCATGACGACCAAGTAAACCGCCGGTGTTCAAACTACTCGAGATTCTGGGGGGGAGCGTCCTCAAGGGCGCCGAGCAGATGGGGCAGCTTACGCTGATCGCCATCCAGACGGTGCTCTGGACCTTCCGCCCACCCCTTCGGCTGCACGCCCTGTTCGCCCAGATGGAGAGCGTCGGGGTCCGGTCTCTGCCGGTGGTGATGATGACCGGATTTTTCACCGGCGGCGTGCTGACCATCCAGTCTTACATCGGTTTTTCCATGTTTGGGGCCGAGAGCATGGTCGGCACCACGGTGGCTCTGGCCATGACGCGGGAGCTGGGGCCGGTTTTGACCGCGCTCATGGTCACCGGCCGGGCCGGATCGGGCATGGCCGCCGAGCTGGGCACGATGCGGGTGACGGAGCAGATCGACGCGCTGTACGTCATGGCCGCGAATCCAGTCAAATATCTGGTGGTACCGCGGGTTGTGGCCGGGACGGTCATGCTGCCGATGTTGACCATCGTCTCCGACTTCATGGGGTTCGTGGGCGGGTATCTGGTGGGGGTGGTGTTCCTAGGGATCAACCGGGGGCTATTCGTGGGCAACACGATCGAGTACCTGACCGCCTCCGACATTTACAACGGCCTGATCAAATCGATCGCCTTCGGTTTCGTTCTGGCGCTGGTCGGGTGTTACAAGGGGTTTTACGCCCGGGGAGGGGCCGAGGGCGTGGGCCGGGCCACGACCGAGGCGGTGGTCCTGTCCTCGATCCTGGTTTTGCTCAGCGATTACGTCCTCACGGCCATCATGTTTTAGGGCGGGAAGCGGAGATGTAAGATGCAGCGTCCTGCCGTGGTGAGCCGAGATGCTGAATCCGGCATTTCAGAGGGAGATGAGGAAACGGCCAAGCGATGATCTGAAAGGACTGAGGACGTGGCCCAAGAGCTGATACCTGATCCATACACGATAGAACAACGGCAAATCCTTAAGCATAGGTTGATGGAAACGCTTACCCAGCAGGGTTTCGTTATTGAGGCTGACACATTACGGTTATCCGCGCTGAATAAACAAATGTTACGGGCAGTACATGCTGAAGCCGTTCGACATAATGTGAAACGCGCTCACAAAGGGCTTGTTCGTCACGAAAACCGATTGCTTTCTTATATAGCCGCAGGTGATGAAGTCGTGCCGGAGCGTATTTATCCGCGCTTTGTCGAGGTACAAGCCGGTTCAGAAGATGAACTTCTATTCCGCTACGCCCGACTTCATTGGAGCATACCGGTCTCATCGGGTTATGGCCGGCGGCTACGATTCGTGGTCTATGATCAAGCCAACGGCAAGCTTATAGGTATCATCGGCTTATCTGATCCAGTATTCGCCTTAGGAGCTCGAGATACCTTCATTGGTTGGACCAAGGAGAACCGGCGAAAAAGGCTGGTCAATGTTATGGATTTATTTGTTCTCGGCGCTGTCCCGCCATATACTTATCTTTTATGCGGCAAGCTAATAGCTTTACTTGCAACGAGCCAGGAGGTACACGACGCGTTCATCCGCCGTTATGGAGAGCGAAAAGCATTGATCTCGGGCAGGTCATCTGACGGGCGATTGGCGCTGCTCACGACGACATCCGCCCTTGGTAGATCAAGCATTTACAATCGGCTTACATTCAGAAATGCGCCGTTGTTCATCTCAGCTGGTTATACGGCAGGGTTTGGGGATTTTCAGTTCTTTAACGGTTTTTATCGTGAATTGCGCGCGATGGTTGTCAGCGAAGCAAATCCGTCGGCAAAACATATGAAATGGGGGACAGGCTTCCGCAACCGGCGGGAGGTGATATTAAAGGCGCTCAAGCTATTGGGATTGCCTCGAAATTTCCTCTGCCATGGGATAGCGCGGGAAGTATTCGTTATCCCACTCGCGGCAAGCTCCTATGCTTTCTTGCGTGGCGAAACGGACGACCTACAAAATACTACGAATAGCGTCGATGAATTATTCTTATGGTTTCGTGAACGCTGGTTGCTGCCACGTGCGGCAAGGGATTCGCGCTATTCAACCTTTGAGCCGGAGGATTGGAGGCTTTGGGAGAAGGCATGAGTGATACCCCGCCTTTCGCAGACCTGCCAGCAGCGTTGCTTGAGGAAGTCCTTACCCACACCGCCGGGGTCGCGCAGCGACTGCTTGATGGGTTTCGCACCATAAAAGCCGACCGTCAAGTTCTCAGGAAGAATCTTGAAACCTCTGGCTTGCTCCTTAACGAATCCGAGTTAGGTTATCCACCCATGCCCACCACTTGCGCAGCGGATGGGTCATATGCCATAGAGCGATTACTCACAACGGATTTGGTGGCTACCGCAGCCGTCGCGGTGGAGGGACTCACCCCACCCTCTGAAATCCGGCATTGGGAATACCCCCATCATAAAACCTTCATAACCGCCGAACCACATATGGAGGATACGGCAACCATATTGCGTGCGGCGATGCTGGGGTGGGAGCTGGAGCTCGCTGTGTCGGCTCCGCACGATCTTGTTTTGTTTGACGGCACCCTCACCCTGCCCGTGATCTACTTTAACCAAGCCCTTAACAGCGCGCCGGGTGCAATGAATTTACGTTGTGCCCATGAATTTCTTGATAACATCATGGGATTTCTCAATGCTTATCTGACGTTCCTCTCCGCCGAGCGGACGGATAAGCAATATGTGGCAATGCCTAAATATTCTACCCGCAGGGAAATTGGACACGAGCTTGGTTGGCCAATGGAACAAGACGACCGGGGTTTGCTCACACTTCTCCTCAATCCAGGGGAGTTTACTAAACCACGACCGCTTGAGCAGCCGGAACAGGCATGGCACTTTAACACCGGCGTATTGCCGTCAAAGGTGAAGGCATCGGCGAACGAACTTACGGAATCTATTGTGGAAGCGCTGAATCGCGTGCATGTTTTTTATTACAAGCCACATGCTTGGCTGCCCGCCTTAAGAGTTGAGATAGCGGCCAGTATTGCCGCCAACAAACACCGATTGGCGATTGTAGTGCAAGGGCTTAAACACCAATGCGCGACTCCTTCCATGCTGGAACCTTATCCCATTTACCTCGCTGATCGAACGGTGAAGGCCTTGGCACGGGCGTTGCCGGCTTTCCGTCAGGTTACGACCCAACGAATCGCCGAGGATTATGAGGGCGAGATTGGTGAAGTGTTTTTTGCAATGCACGGGTACCGGAGCGACACGGGGAGGTAATGTATGGGAATGACCAACCTTGATAACATTATAGCCGGAACTGAAAAGCTGGGTGTTGTCGGCTCGCCCTCTTCCACCACCAAACTCGCGCTGGATATCTTGGGCTCGGCCGTGAATCGTAAGCTGGTTGGAGAGCTCGCATTGTTCCAATATTCTCAGGATGCTACACCACATTATGCCTTGGGTCAGATCACTGAAGTACAACTCCGAAACATATGGCATGAGGACCCCACCATGCGGAGTCTCATTCGTCAGCGGGGTCGCGTGGATGCGGTTAGTGAGCGCCAAGACACCCACCAGGGTCAGATGGTCTTGTCCGCAGTATTCAAACAAGGTGGATCTCGCGGCTACGAACCCAGCATTCTGGGCACGGTTCCAAGCACTGGAACCTCAATTCACATCGTTACCGATGAAGTCCTAGAAGAGTTACTGCGGCCTTACCAGGATCAAATGTTCTATCTGGGACATGTGTATGGTTCAAAACCCAAACTTCCTCTTTGGTTCAAGCATTTTGACAGGGGGCCTGATGGGGCGGGAGAGGCTTATCATCTTGGGATATTCGGTAAAACAGGTTCAGGGAAGTCCGTGCTAGCAAAAATGATTTTGGCAGCATATGCACGTTACCCAAAGATGGCGCTATTGGTTATTGATCCGCAAGGCGAGTTCGCCCAAGACATGCAGGAGAAGGGAGCAAGCGGGGAATTTGCGCTACCGATAGGCGAGGTAGTGCGCAAGCTCGGGAAGAAGCCTGTTGTGATGACAGTTCGCAATCTCGTGCTTGATCGTTGGGAATTATTTGAGCAGATCCTCTTCGAGTCTCAGTTCTTCGAACGGCTTACAATCCCTAAAAGTGAGAACCGAGAGCTAGCTTGTGACATTCTCGCAGATCGACTTCAGAAGGCCAAGGTTAAACTTGCCGATCTCCACTCCCAAGATTCTTTTAACGAGGCGTGGAAACTCCTTGCCGATGAGAAGGTGCAGAGAATTTTTTACCGAGGGGAAAGCGCTCGGGCGCGGTTTGATCTTTCGCTAAGTGAGGCTAACCCAAGGGAATTCTACACACAATACTGGTGCCCAGTAGCCGAGCTTTTCCGCGAGGATCGAAAAGGCGCCAGAAGCGTTAACCAAGCGTTAAGCTGGCTTTTAGGTAAAAAAGATGATGTTGCTCGTCCAATCCTCGTGCTGGACCTCTCAAAAGAGCAATCGCAGGGGCTTTTCTGGAACGACCGGATTCAGTCCTTAGTGATCAAGCGACTACTGGATGGTTTGACACAGACAGCCGAATATTTCTACAAAGAAGGTCAATACCTCAATGCGTTGGTAGTGATCGATGAAGCCCATCGTTTGGCACCACGGGACTTATCTCGTGATGATAGTTTTTCCCGAGGTGTGCGATCCGTTTTAGTAGACGCTGCACGTACTACCCGAAAATATGGGTTGGGGTGGCTCTTCATCAGTCAAACATTATCCAGTCTTGACCCAGAGATCCTGCAGCAGTTGCGTATTTTCTTTTTTGGCTTCGGACTGGCGCTCGGCCAGGAGTTCCAGTCTTTGCGCCAGCTTGTGGGATCATCGGGAACAGCCTTGGACCTCTATCAATTATTCCGCGACCCCCACTCGGCGTTCGATGCGGCGAGCCGACAATACTCTTTTATGACGATAGGTCCAGTAAGCCCGCTTTCCTTCTCTGGCACCCCTCTCTTTTTAAACGCTTTTAATAAGGAAGAAAATTTCTTAGAAGCGAATAATCTTTCTGATGTTGTAAAGGAACCCAGGCCGTGAGCGAGCCGATCATCAAGATCGTGGACCTATACAAAGCGTTTCAGGGCGTGCCGGTGCTCGAAGGGTTGAGCCTGGACATCGAACCCGGGCGGATCACCTTCATCATCGGCCGGTCCGGAGGGGGGAAGAGCGTTTTGCTCAAGCTCATCATCGGCCTGCTGAGGCCCGACCGCGGCCAAATTCTTCTGGACGGCCGGAACACCATCGGCCTGGCCGACACGGCCATGAACCGCATGCGCCAGCGGTTCGGCATGTTGTTCCAAAGCGCGGCCTTGTTCGATTCCATGACCGTGGGCGAAAACATCGCCTTTCCGCTCGAGGCCCACACCCGTCTGGGCCGTGGGGAAATCAACCGCCTGGTCCGGGAGAAGATGGAGATGGTCGGACTCAAGGACGTGGCCCACCTGATGCCCTCGGAGATTTCGGGCGGGATGCGCAAGCGGGCTGGCCTGGCCCGGGCCATCATTCTCGAGCCCGAGATTCTGCTCTTCGACGAGCCTACCACAGGCCTGGACCCGATCATGGCCGAGAAGGTGGACGACCTCATCGTCCAGACGCAAAAGCGCACCCACATGACGAGTATCGTCAACAGCCACGACATCCCGGCCGCCTTGCGTATCGCCCACAAAATCGCTATGATCTACCAGGGTCGGATCATCGTCCACGGCACGCCAGGGGAGGTGCGGGATTGTCCCGACCCGGTGGTGCAGCAATTCCTGAGAGGAGAGGGCGAGGGCCCCATGTTCCTGGGGGACTAGGAGCTCGCCGATCATGACCAGATTCAGCACGGAAGCCAAGGTGGGGCTGTTCGTTCTCGTGGCCGTTGCCCTGCTGGCCTATATGGCCGTGAAGGTCGGCCGGTTCCAGGTCAGCGGGAACAAGAGCATCGTGCTCACCGCCTCATTTCGCACGGCCTCCGGGCTGAAAAAGGACGTGCCGGTGGAGATCGCCGGGATCGAGGTCGGTCGTGTCGAGGATATCGCCTTGAAGATGGGCCGGGCCTTGGTTTCCATGCGGGTGCGACCCGACTTGGCCCTCAGCGCCGACAGCCTGGCCCTCATCCGGACCTCAGGCGTGCTGGGCGACAAGTTCATCGAGATCATCCCAGGCGTCGAGGGCGGACCGGCCCTCGGCAACGGCGGCCGGATCGCCAACACCCGCACGCCGGCCGAGGTGGACGAACTCATCACCAAGATCAACGAAATTACGGTGGACATCAAGGCCGTGACCGAATCCCTGAACACCGTTTTCGGCGGTGAAGAAGGGGTGGCCAACCTGCGCCAGATCATGAAGAACCTGAGGGAGGCCAGCGAGAGCGCCTCATCCCTCATCGCGGGCAATCGGGAGCGGTTGGGCGCCATCATCAAGAACCTGGCCGCTTTCACCGGGGACATGCGGGTCGTCTCCTCGGAGCGCCGCGACGACATCCAGACCACCCTGATCAACCTTAGCCAGGTGTCCAAGGAACTCACCCACACCATCGACGCCGTGACCTCCATCGCGGACAAGGTCAATCGAGGGGAGGGCACCCTCGGCCAACTGGTCAACCAAGATACCCTGCTGCGCAACATGAACGACACCCTGACCCAGCTCAACGAGATCGCCCGGAAGATCAATCAGGGCGAGGGCGCGCTCGGGTCCCTGGTCGCCGGCGGACAGACCAGCCAGGACGTGCAGAAGACCCTGGCCTCGCTCCAGCAGGTCACGGACAAGATCAACCGTGGCGAGGGGACCGTCGGCCGGCTGATCAACGACGACACGGCTGCCCAACAGATCGAAGAGGCACTCTCCGGCGTGAACAAGGTCCTGGCCAAGAACGAGGCCCTCAAGGTCTTCATCGACTATCATACCGATTACCTGTTCGACCTGGGCAAAGCACGATCTGTGGTCAACCTGCGCATCCAGCCTCGGGAGGACCGATACTACCTTCTGGGCGTGGTGGACGATCCGCGGGGGGTGTACAGCAAAGAGATCACCCGGACCCAAACCAGCACCGGCAGCGATACCCGCAAGATCAAGGAGACATGGAACCAGTCGCAGCTGAGCTTCAACGCCCAG
>Ga0315282_10004756_pt1 | contig 23496 bp, 16 predicted proteins | sample YL17G07_20_MG_FD_203693 | JGI IMG/M metagenome (GOLD analysis project Ga0315282, IMG submission 203693) | Sediment microbial communities from Yellowstone Lake, YNP, Wyoming, USA - YL17G07_20 | ecosystem: Environmental > Aquatic > Freshwater > Lake > Sediment | place: USA: Wyoming | collected... | reverse complement strand
CTACCAGGTGACGGACTATGCGGCCGGGCGAGTCCTGGCCGAGGTCGCGGGGGGCCGAGGAAGAGCTTTCCGTCAGTTTCAAGGACAGCCTCCTGTTGGTTGCGGAACCGCTCTGACCGCTGACCCGCGCGGCCAAGCGCTCCAAGGAGAGCGCGAACGTTCGCCTTGAAGCTCTGCGCCACCCGTGATAAACACTTGCCGATCGTTCGGGCCGCGGCGCTGCTGGGCCTGTACCGGAATTCTAAGGAGATCCTAAAGCCATGCGCTTAACTCATCCCATCCGAATCGCCCTTCTGCTCTTCCTGTTGGCGTCCCTGCCTTCTTCCTTTTGCAACTCTCAAAGCATCAATCCCGATTTGCTCCACCAACGCTGGAAGGCGCAATGGATTTCGCATCCCGAGGGGCCGCGCCGCGAGTTCGGCGTCTTCCATTTTCGCAAGACGTTTAATCTTGCGAGCGTTCCCAGGAGTTTCGTCATCCACGTGAGTGGCGACAACCGCTATGAACTGTTTGTGAATGGCGCGCGCGTGCTTGCCGGCCCGGCGCGCGGCGACCTCTACCACTGGCGCTTTGAGACGCTGGACATCGCCCCGCACCTGAGCGCCGGAAAGAACGCGCTGGCCGCCGTGGTGTGGAATTTCGCGGAACTCGCGCCCATGGCCCAGATGACCAACGAAACAGGCTTGATCGTCCAGGGTGATGGGCCCGGCGAAGAAGTGGTGAACACCAATGCATCCTGGAAAGCCCTCAAGAGCGCGGCGGTTGAAATGATCCCCATGGACATGGGAAAAATCGGCGGCTACCTGGTGGTGGGGCCGGGCGAGCGCGTGGACGGGTCGCAATACCCTTGGGGTTGGGAGGCGCGAGACTTCGATGACTCGGGCTGGAAAGCCGCCGCACTCATCAGCGAAGCCGGGCCCCGCGGCATCCGGGACAGCCCCTCGCGTTGGATGCTGGTGCCACGCAACATTCCGCTGATGGAGGAGAAGGTCGAGCGGCTGGCGCGCATTGTTCGCAGCAAGGGCGTTGAGGCTTCACCGGAATTCCTGCAAGGCCGCGCGCCCCTCACCATCCCAGCCAATACCCACGCCACCCTGCTGCTCGACCAGAGTTACCTGACCACGGCGTATCCGGAACTCGTCACCCGGGGCGGACGAGGAAGCGAAATCACTCTCACTTACGCTGAGGCGCTCTGGAAGGACCACCAGAAAGGCAACCGCAACGAGACCGAAGGGAGGGAAATCCTCGGCACCGAGGACCACTTCCTGCCCGAGGGCGGCGAGCACCGGCAGTTCCGACCGCTCTGGTGGCGGACGTTCCGCTACTTACAAATCGATGTTGAGACCCGCTCGGAACCGCTCGTGCTGGAAGACTTCAGCGCGCGCTTCACTGCCTATCCCTTCACAGCCCGCGCCAGTTTTGAGAGCGACGACCTCGCGCTTAAGAAGATGTGGGAAGTGGGCTGGCGCACCGCGCGCCTCTGCGCGCACGAGACCTACATGGATTGCCCCTACTACGAGCAGCTTCAGTATGCGGGCGACACCCGCATCCAGGCGCTCATCTCGCTTTATATGACCGGCGACGACCGGCTGGTGAAGAATGCCATCGAATTGTTGCACGAGTCGCGCACCCCGGAGGGATTAACCCAGAGCCGTTACCCATCTTTTCTGCCTCAGTACATTCCGCCTTTTTCCCTGTTCTGGATCGGCATGATGCACGACCTGTGGTGCTACCGCGGCGAGAGCGATTTTCTGCGCCGATATCTGCCGGGCGCCCGCAACGCGCTGGACTGGTTTGAGTCGAGCCTTACACCTTCGGGCTTGCTGGGGCGGCCTGAGTGGTGGAACTTCGTCGATTGGTCGAAAGAATTTGCCGATGGTGTGCCCTCGCAGGAACCGGATGGTCAGTCCGCAATTCTCAGCTTGCAGTTTGCCGCCGCCCTGCGTAATGCGGCCGACCTGGAATCAGCTTTAGGGAGTTCCGAACGCGCCCAGCACGACCGAGCGCTGGCTGCCAAGATCGTCGAAGCGGTGGGCAAGACGTGCTGGGACCCTTCCCGCAAATTGCTTGCGGATACTGCCGCCAAACGGACCTTCAGCCAACACACCAATATCCTGGCGGTGCTTGAAGACGCCATCCCGGCGGCGGAACAGCCGGCGGTGATGAAGACCGTACTGAGCGATCCCACCCTGATCCAGTGCACCTACTATTTCCGCTTCTATCTGTTCCGCGCCATGAAGAAGGCGGGGCTGGCGGATGAGTATCTCGAGCAGCTGGGGCCGTGGAGAAAAATGCTGGAGCTGGGCTTGACCACCTGGGCGGAAAACCCCGAACCCACGCGCTCCGATTGCCACGCCTGGAGCGCCCATCCCAACTTCGACATGCTGGCCACCGTAGCGGGAATCGAACCTGCCGCTGCGGGCTTTCGCGAGGTTGCCATCCGTCCCCATCTCGGCTCACTCCAGCAACTGAAGGCCACGCTTCCCCACCCGCAGGGCGACATCACCGTCTCCTATCAACGCAAGGGCGATGGCCTGGTTGCCGACGTGACTTTACCGGGAAAACTCTCGGGATGGTTCTATTGGCGCGGAAAGAAGACTGCCTTGCGCGGTGGCGGGCAACATCTGGTGTTCTAAAGCCGCTGCGCTCGACCCAGCGTGTTCGTTGAGGAGTTTAGCGATTCGGGCAGTGGCAGAGCCGCTCACAGAATCAAGTTGTGATGCGCGCATCTAATACAAACGCACAAATTGAAGTGACAGCCTCCTTCGTAGCGCTGGCTTCTAGCCGGCCTTGGCCGCCAGGATGGCGGCGCTACAAGAACCCTGTGGTAACTTAACTTAGTGCGTTTGTATTAGCTCAGGCCCAAGGCCGCCAGGGTTTTTGGCCCGGCAATCCCATCGGCAACCAGACCCTTGGCCAACTGAAAATTGCTCAAGGCGGCTTTGCTGCGCGGACCAAAGACGCCGTCGATCGCGCCCGGATCGAAGCCCAGGTCTTTCAGGCGCTGTTGCAACTCGCTGACCTTGGGGCCTGCGAATCCTTCCTGAATGGCCGCGCCTCCGCTGGCAAAAGCTCGCAGATCGTCGAGCGAGCCGTGAAAGGTGTCCAGATCGACCGGGCCGCCGACTCCCTCCATCGTGCCCTTTTCGGAAAATTGCCAGAAGGTCCAGGTGCTCCACGCCGCGGGGACATCCGGCTGATCGACGCCGTAATTCGCGATCCACAAAGGATAGCGGGCGAAGTCGGGAGAATCACCCAACTGTTGTTTCCAGAAACCCGGCGACGTGTAGATGATGGGCGTGCGCCCGGTGGCTTGCTCGACCGCCTCCAGCCACTGTTTCATGCCGGCGAGGAGAGCGCCGGCGCTCGCGCCATGGGCGACCTCGATGTCCAGGACGGGCGGCAGGTCGCCGGGCTCCAGTTGCACGGTCTGGAGGAACAGGGCCTGTTGCGCCGCAAGGTCGGCAGTGGGCTGAAAGAAATGGTAGGCGCCGCGCAAGAGGCCGGCGCGCTTCATCGCCGGCCAACTGCTGGAGAACTCCGGGTCCACGAAGGTCGCCCCATCCGTCGCCTGGACGAAAGCAAACGCGGCTCCGGAGCCGGCCACCCCGCGCCAACCTACCGAGCCCTGGTGGTGAGACACATCGATGCCGAGTACGGTCATGCCGGGAGGAAGCTTCATGGCGTATGTCCTCCTGAATAACCTCTTCAGTAATTGCCCGCGATTATACAGCACCCGTTGCCGGAAGCCAGCCTCAACCCGCAGGGTCGGCAACACGGGTTGCTCACGCCGAGCTCATCAGGACTGGCCGCCGCGCGGCGCCCTCGCCCCAAGGCCCAGTCGAAAAGGCGGGCGGATTATAGTAAGCCCAACTCTCAGAATCAAGGAAAACGCACGCGTTCCCGTCCTTCCCTGCTACAATTCCCCTTCGATATTTCACCATGCCATCAATTCGAGGGTTTGGATATGCGTCCTGAATCGAGAACCCGAGGGGTTAGCTTACACGCGCTGCTGGCCGGCGCGTTCTTCCTGGCCACGCTTGCCGCGCCATCAGCCGGGCAAGCCCAGGAGAAAGGCTTGACCGTCAGCGTGGCTCCGGCCAACGCCGACGTGGTCGGCGCCGACAACGTCGCCATCCAGAAGGCCATCGACCGCGTGGCAGCGGCGGGCGGCGGGACGGTTCTGATCAAGGCGGGGACTTACACGCTCGCCAATGCCGTGCGCCTCGCCAGCCACCTGACGCTGCGCGGAGAAGGCACCGGCAAGACCATCCTCAAGAAAGCCCCGGGCGTGAGGAGCCACTTAAAACTGGACGCCGACTACGGGGAATTCCTGGCGACGGTGGAGGACGCGCGCGGCTTTGCGCCGGGTATGGGCGTCACGGTGGTGGACAACGGGAACCGCTCGGGCTGGGTCCCCAGTGTGCGAACCATCCTCCGGGTCGATGGGCAAACCCTCTACTTTGACCGCTTCCTGCACATGGACTATTCGGTTCAAAACGCCGGAGAAGTCTTCAACACCTTTCCTCTGATCGCGGGGTACGCGGTGGAGGACGTCCGCGTGGAAGACCTCACCGCCGACGGCAGCCGGGCGGACAGCCAGGTCCTGGATGGCTGCCAGGCGGGCGCCATCTACTTTTTCCACTCCAAGAACATGCGCATCCACAACTGCGTGGCGCGCAACTACCCCGGGGACGGCATCAGCACGCAGTTTGTGGAAGACCCGGTGGTCGAGAACTGCGAGGCCTATGGCAACGCGCTGCTGGGCATCCATCTGGGCACCGGGGCGCAGCGCGGGCTCGTGCGCTTTAACCGCGCCCACGACAACGGCGAAGACGGATTGTACCTCTGCTGGCGCGTGCAGCACGCGCGCTACGAGCAGAACGAGTCCTGGGGCAACGGCCAGGATGGTATCTCTATCGGCCATAAGGATACAGATAACACCTTCTTCAGAAATACGGTCAGCGGAAATGGGCGGGCGGGAATCTTCTTCCGCAACGAGCCGGAAAGCAACGCCGGACACCGGAACACTTTCACCGAGAACAAGATCGAGGACAACGGGCGTCCCGGCGCCCCCGGTTACGGCGTGCGCATTGAAGGGGCCACGCGCAATCTCACGTTTATCTCCAACACCATCCGGGAAACCCGCAAGGGTCCCAGCGCCACGCAGCAAGTGGGCATTTACATCGGCCCCCAGGCGGACTACATCATCTGCGAGCGGAATATCTTTGAGGGTGAATTGAAGCAGGCCGTCGTCGATGAGTCCCAGGGTGAGCACAACCAGTTGCAACATCCCTCGGGGAGATGAAGCGCGCGGCGCCCGGGAAAACGCCTGCGAGCCTGAAGCATGTGACCGTCAGGAGTTTCGCTTGCCCGGTGTTTGCGCGGCCGGCGGGGTAAAGCCCCGGGCCAGGCTGTAGCCCAGACGAAACGAGATCTGCCGGCTGGTCTCTCGAACCAGGCGGGCAATTTCCGGGACGCGCGCGTGGGTAAGGCGCGTGGCAGGACCCGCCTGCTCTCGTCAAGGCAACCGAAAACCTGCCAGGCAGCGAAAGACCAAGGCTAGGGGGGCCGGCATCACCGGGAGATCGCTCAGCGAGCGGGTTCGCGCCGGCTGGACTCGAGGCGGGCGATTTCCGCCTGGGCGCGTGATCGAGCAGGCCCCTCGACCCGGCGGAAGTACTCCAGGGCGCCCGGGCGGTCTCCGCGCGCTCCGGCGACGTAACCCAGGAGCAGATTCTTCTCGTTTTCGGAGGGCAGGTTCCGGATGGGAAGGTCCGGTGGGAGCAGGCGCGGGCGGAATGCATCCATCAATTGCATGTTCAATATTGAGGTGTTATAAGGAACAGCATTACCTCTTGGAGTCTGGTACTCCAGGTAGGGCCGATAGTCAGTGGAAGCAAAGCCCGGGGGCAAGCCGCTCAAGCGAGGTAACAGCGCCACGAACTGGCGGAACGACTCACCGTATAACACCAGTTCGCCCAGCAAGGAAGCCAGGCTGGGCACGCCGAGCGTCGCCAGTTCCTTTCGGACTTCCGGTTTGAAATCGAGCTTTTGCATTTGCGCGTAGTCGATCTCCAGCGGTGAAGCGGAGGCGATGAGCAATCCCTGCTCGGGACCGAGAAAGAAGGCGGCGTGTGGAAAGACCTGGGCTGCGGTGTTGAGGACCACCAGCAGGTCCTGGGGACGCATGTGGTGGATTTGCACCCATTGCTGGAGCACTCCCTGCCCGGTGAGATGCCGGCGGCAGAGTTCATAAAACTCCCGGTTATAGAGGTCGGCTTCCCCGCTGATCCAGATGGAGGTGATCTCGATAGTCATCAGGTCGTAGCGCTGGCGCGACAGGAGCAGGAAATTCCGGCCGTCGCCGATGGAAAGCTTCACGCGCGGGTCGCGGTCGAACACTCGGCCATTGACATCCTCGAACCACAGGCGCGCCGCCTCCACGATGTGGGGGGCCAGCTCCACCGCATCAATTTGCCGGAAGGGGAAGCGCGCCACGGCTCGCAAGGTCTGGCCGGTGCCCAGGCCGATCACCAAAGCGCGATCAAAAGCCTGCGTGAACAGAATCGGAATGGAGGCAAACCGGATCTGCGCTCCGATTTCGCCGGTGTTGTTCCCCTGAAACTTTCCGTTGGAGAGCAGCGTGCGTGTGGGGCCCGTCTGGATCACGGAGGTGAGGCCGCCCTGCGCGTCCTCCTGGAGATAGAGCACGCGGTCCACCGGCCAGGCGGCGCTGAAGTAAACGTAAGTCCCGCTCGTCATCCTTCCTTCATCCCAACCGCCTTGCCGGGCCAGGAAGATCGTTGCGAGCGCTGCGGTGACAAGGAAAAGCGCGGCTTTGCGCAGGACATTGAGCGGTACCAGCCAGAAGGCAAAGGCCAGTCCCAATGCCAGATTCACGGCGGCCGCGCCGCGCAGCGTGGCGAGCGAGCCGAAACGCGGCAGCAGGACGAACCCCGTCACCACCGACCCCAGGACGGTCCCCAGGGTGTTCGCGGCGTAGATCCCACCCACGCGCGAACCCACCTGCTGGGCCGTGTGGCTCGCCAGATTGAGCAGCAGCGGGAAACTCATGCCCAGAAGCAGCGCGGGAACGATCAACAGGCAGAAAGCACAGAGAAAGCGCAGGAGTTCACCAGCAATAAAATAGGTATTTTCATATTTCCAAAGAAATGAAGTATTCAGGCTGAGGAGCACGGCCAGGAGCAGCCCTTCGCCAACCACTTCCGCCACCCGCCACCAGGGAAAAGTTCCGGCGGAAAAGCGGCGGTAAATCTTCCCTCCCGCGTAAATCATCCGGACCACCAGCAGACAGGCCAGTCCCAGGACTTCGATCTGGAGGGCCTTCACATAACCCTGGGCGAAAACGTCCGGGATGCGGTTCCAGGCGGGAAGGGTAAGGAGAATCGCCAGGCCCAGCAGCAGTTGGGAGGCGGCCAGCCAGCGCGCCCAGGACGCCGGCCGGCGGAGATGCTGGGCGACGAGGCGAGCGCCCCAGCCCAGGCCGCACAAGAACGTAAAGAGCATAACTCCGAAGGCATAGACCGTATTGCCAATCAGAAATGCCAGAACATGTGTCCAGATAACCTCGTAAGCCAGGGCCACGGCTCCGGTGAGGAAGGCGCCACCCAGCAAAAGGGCGGGGGAGGAGTGCCAGGGCGCGGAATCATCCGCAGCGCGGCCCGGCATGGCCGCCGCTTCTTCCCCGGGGGCCGGGAAGGCCGGGCGCGAAGCCAGTACGGCGACTCCCAGGAAAATGGCGAAGTTCACCCCGCAGGCCAGGCCGATGGTGGCGCGAACCCCCAGGGCGGGCAGCAGCAGGTAGGTGGAAGCGAGGGCCCCGAGGGCTGCTCCCAGAGTATTCCAGGCATAGAGGCGGTCGATTTCCGGCTCGAAATCGCGCCTCGCCGCCGCCACCCAGCGCGCCAGCACCGGCAAGGTCCCGCCCATGAAGAAGGTAGGAGCCAGGATCACCATCCCCGCCAGCAAGAAGCGGACCAGCGTGAGCGCTGAGGGGCCGAGATGCAGTTGGTGATAAAGCGCCACATAGGTGTGGGTGAGGAGCGCGAAGAGTTGAGGAAGGAAGAGGCAGTAAACTACCACCAGCAGCTCCAGCACGCCGTAGGTCCACAGCGACGGGGGGTGGCGGTCCACCCAGCGGCCTACCAGGAATGCTCCCAGCGCCAGTCCCCCCAGGAAAGCCGCCAGCACCGTGCTCACCGCCTGGGCGGTGTTCCCGAAGGTGTAAGTGAGCAGGCGCGTGAAGATGGTTTCAAAGGTGAGGCTCGAAGCGCCGGAGCAAAAGAAGAACACCGGCAGAAGGCGCAGGACCGAAGAATCGGAAGACAATGAAGCGCTGCTCTTGGAATCCACTCTGGCTGCTCGGCCTTCGAGTATGGGATCTTGTTGCCGCCGCAAGAATCCGGCGCGCCTGACTTATAACCGATTCGCGGGAAGTTTGAAATGAGAAATGACACCCGTGCCGGGCGCGAGAGCCGTATAATACGCCCGTTTGTTGCGCCGCCCTTCTCGCGGCAACAGGAGGTTGCAGGCTGATGAAATCTTTCCCGGGGTGGTGTTGGTTTGGACTAGCGGCGGTCGCAGCCGCCTTCGTCTCGTCAGGCGCGGGGGGAGCGGTGATTCGGTCCATCAGCTTTCGCGATGACTTCGAAGCCGGAAAGCTGGACGCCTGGCAGTTCCCTTACCCTGAAGACTGGGTGATCCTGGGGGAGGGAGGAAACCACTACCTGCACATGAAGCGAAACCGCGAGCCGGGGGTGCCGCGTCGTCCTCGGCAATTCGCGCTGCTGGGAAAAACCCAAGTCGGGAGCTTGGATTTCCGCGCGCGCCTGCGGCGCGAGGGCGGGTCCATGCTCGTGGTCTTCAACTATGTGGACACGCTGCATTTCTATTATGCCCACCTTTCCGGCGACCGCGGCACGGAGCAACCCGTCCACAACGGGGTGTTCATCGTGAACGGCGAACCGCGCAAGCGCCTCGCCGGCACGGAAGCGGCGGCAGCGCTCCCGGACCGCGCCTGGCATACCGTCCGCATCCTGCGCGATGTCGGCACGGGCTCGATTGAAGTATTCATGGACGGACAGAAACAGCCGCTCTTCTCGGTGGTTGACCAGACGTTCACCTGCGGACAGATTGGAATCGGATCGTTTGATGAAACGGGAGACTTCGACGACGTTCAACTCACCTCGAACGACGCAGCATGTTCCGGCCGCGGGTTCCTGCGGCCCGCTTCCCAGGATTGACCAAGCAGGGGTGAGCAGGCATTCTATTGCTGATGTATAAAGGAGAGTCTATGAGCAAAGACGTTTCACGCAGAAAATTCCTGGAACGCCTGGCAGCGGGGACGGCTGCCGGGGCCGGCCTGAAACTGCTGGGAAGCAAGGCGGAGGGAAGTCCCAGCGAAAAGAGCACTCTCCCCCAGCGTATCCTGGGACGCACCGGGGCGAGCGTCTCCATTCTGGCGTTTGGGTGTGGCAGCCGCTTCCTGATGTACCCGGATGAGGACCAGGCGCTCGCCGCGCTCCACCGCGCCATTGACCTAGGCATCACCTACCTGGACACGGCGTACGCTTACGGCGACGGCACGAGCGAGACGCGGGTGGGAAAGGTGATGGCCACGCGCCGCAAGGAAGTTTGGCTGGCCACCAAGATTCCCGACCGCAAGCGCGACGACTTCCTGCGGCGGCTGGAGGGCAGCCTGAAACGCTTGCAGGTTGACCAAGTGGACCTCCTGCACCTCCACAACCTCGGCCGCGCTGAGGACCTGGCGAAACTGGAAGCGGCGGACGGCGCGCTCAAGGGATTGCTGGAAGCCCGCGAGCAGAAGCTCGCGCGCTTCATCGGCATGACCAGCCACACCGACGGCGAAGTGCTGGCGCAGGCCATCGAGCGCCACGACCTCGATTGTACGCAGATGGCCCTCAACGCCAGCCGCAACGGGCGCTTTGAAGAATTGGCCTTGCCTGCGGCGCGGAAGAAAAACCTGGGCGTGATCGCGATGAAAGTGACCGGGCAGGAATTTCTGCTGGGAAAGGAACCCGGCAAGACCGACATCGATTCCCTGCTGCGCTACTCGCTGGGCCTGCCGGTGACGGCGGCGGTGGTGGGCATGCCGCGCCGGGAATTCCTCGAGCACAACGTGGAGGTGGCGCGGAATTTTTCTCCCCTCAGCGCGGCGGAGGTCGAGCGGCTGCGGCGGAATCTGGAGCCCTTACGAGAGCCGCTCGAGAAGAAGCTCGTGGGACACCTGGACGGACCGACCCGGTCGCCCGAAGTCTTCTGGACATAAGAGTCCGTGGGAAGACTCGCCCGTTGTCGCAGCAATCGGCGGCTCTCCCCCTTGGGGGAGCGCAGCGCACAAACGGCGCTCCCCGACAAGTCGGGACAGGCGCCGAGCGCCGCTCCAGATCGCGAAATGGGCTGTTCGCATGAACTCGGGAGCCCAGAGGGCTGGGAGCAGGGGTTGGCTCGCGAAAGCAACTTCGGGGAACTGGTTCAAATACGACCCGCCAGCGCAGAAGATGCGCCGCGTATCGCGACGCTCGCCGGGCAGCTCGGGTACCCCTCCACGCCACAAGAAGTGCTACGCCGTCTCGAGCAGATTCAGGCCCAGGCACAGCACGCGGTCTTCGTGGCAGCACGGGCGGAGGGCCAGGCCGTAGGCTGGGTCCACGCCTTCGTCAGCTACCTGGTCGAAAGCGAGCCGCATGCGGAAATCGGGGGTCTGGTGGTGGATGAAGGGCATCGCGGCGAGAGGATTGGCCGGCTGCTGTTGCAGCACGCCGAGGACTGGGCGCGGGAGCAGGGTTGCGCGAGCGTTTACCTGCGGTCGAACATCCTCCGCCAGGGCGCGCGCGCTTTCTACGAGAGAGGCAACTACAGCCTCATCAAGACCCAACACGCCTTTCGCAAAGTTTTGTAGCGGCGCTCCACCTGTCCGACCCCTGGGCGAGGAGCCGCGAGCTGACCGGGGGGGAATCTCGACCGCGCTCGCCGACCGGGGATCGGGTGGCGGGATAAACCCGCGGCCACAGAACGCCCCATTGGCTTGCTCCGTCATGATCCTGACTGTTACACCCAATACGACTCTCGACCACGTTTACGTGGTTGATCGACTGGCGCGCGCCGCGCGCCTGCCGGCCACTGAGCAAGTGGAATGCATCGGCGGCAAAGGCGGCCTGCTCTCGGCCTTTGCAGTGGACTTTGGGGCGCGCTCCGTCGCGCTGGGGTTTGCCGCCGGGGAAAACGGCCGCAGGCTGGCGCAGTTGCTTCGCCGGCGCGGGGTGCGACCGGATTTCACTCCCGCGCCGGGCGAGACGCGGCGAGTGATCACGATTGTCGAAGAAGCGAAGGTGGGCGAAACGCTGCTGCTGCCGGTGAGCATCCGTTGCTCGCGCCCGAGCGAACTCGACCTGCTGCGGCGAGCGGAGCGCTGGCTGCCGAAGAGTTCCTGGCTCGCCCTCTGCGGGAGTCTGGCGCCGGGCTGCTCCCCCGCCCTTTATGCGCGACTCACGCGGCTGGCCGGGCGGCGGCGCGTTCCGGTGCTCGTCGATTCCCGCGGCCCCGCGTTGTCGCGCGCCCTGGCCGCGCGGCCGGCGGTGGTGAAACTGAACCGCGTGGAGCTCGAACAAACCGTGGGAGAGCGACTGCGCACACGTTCCGCGCTCCTCCGCGCCCTGCGCAGTCTGGTGGCGAGGGGAGTTGAGCTGGCGGTGTGCACCCTGGGAAGCGGGGGCGCCCTGGCGGTCACGGCCGAGGCCGCCTGGCGACTCGTTCCCCCACCTATCAAGGTCCGCAGCGCCACCGGCGCGGGGGACGCTTTCGCCGCCGGGCTCCTGGCCTTTCGGGAAAAAGGACTGGTGTGGCCGCAGGCCCTGCGCTGGGCAGTGGCGGCCGGCGCCGCCAAGGCGCGCGAAACCCGCACCGACGGACTTGACCCGGAGGCCGCGGGGAAGATCTTTCGGCGCGTCCGGGTGACCGCGGTCAGCGTTCAGGACTAGGGACACAGGCTAGCTACAAGGGCTAGGGACAGAGTGTCCGATTTCCGGGACAAGCGCCTGCGCTGCGGCTCGGCTCGCCGGATTCCTTCCTGAAATGCCCTTCCCGGGGGCTGGCAGGCGATTCCAGGGCTTCCTTGGCATGAGGTAACACATCTAGCCTATTTTGGACGCTCGACGCTTCCTGGCGCTGGCAGGAGCCCTGGGGAGGCAAATCCGGTTTTTGCAATTCCCAAGCGACATTTTGCCCGCCAGGGGTCCCCTCTACACCGGCCTATCGGGATCGCACCGCCAGACTTGAGCCTATCAACAAGAACTCTTAAAGACGCTCCAAGCTGGCGACAGGCAGAACCACTCCCGGGCTTCGCGGGCTGCGATTTCAGCAGGATAGTAAACGTCGCCTTTTGCCGTCTCGGCAGCATCCGCGGCGCCGGGACGCGCTGTTCTGAGGTTGCACCTCGTCACCTTAGGGCCCCTCCGGGGCAGGCCGAGGATCTTGGCCATCGTTCCGCCCAGGATCAGTCTTTGCGCGTCAGCCGGAACGCCACAGGCCGCCAACATCTCGCGATATTGCCGCAAGACGCCTTCGATATTTTCCAGCTCCGTATCCGATCCGAACACAAGCTTGACGAAGGCGCTGGGATTATTCTCGGGCGTACGGGTTCCCTCTTCCGTGCTGGACCACCAGAAGATTCTTGCAAATTCGCCGAGCCGCCCGCGCAACTTCACCAGCGTCGATCCGCTCAGGTCAAAAAACAGGTTGGGGTTCCAGCGCGCGACTTCCGCCGCCCATTCGTACTCAGGGTTACCGCAGGGCGCGCCGATGACCGTGATCTTCGGGTAGCGCCGGGCGATTTCTTCCAGGTGGAAGGCGCGCATGCGGTAAGCAGCCACCTCTTCCGGCTCGTCGAATTTCGCCCGCATGACGATACCGGTATGGAACAGCAGCACCATGCCGTAGCGGTTGGCCCGCGCGTAGACGGGCGTATACGCGGGGTCGGTATAAGGCTTCTTCAGAAGAAGTTTGGAATCGCGAAAGGCACAAGGGCGCTTCGCTGCACCGATCTTGAACGCTTTTCATTGCGGTGACTCCGCGCGGCGGAAGCGGGCAGACGTATTGCGCGGCCAGCTCGAGAGCGAATTACACCTCGGACAGGATCACCAAATCCCGCGGCCTTAGCGTGACGCTGCCGGATACCGAGCGGTCTGCCAGCACATCCTGATAGTCTCGCGGCAGGCTAATCTGCTGGCTCGTGCCGTTAAAGTTCATCACGAAGAGGATTTTCTTGCCGTCCTTCTGCCGGCAACTTAGGTCCACGCCATCCGGCACTGCAAAAGGCGCGCTGATCGCATGTTGGCGGAAGAGCCAGGAGACCAGCAGGTCGGAAAACTCGCGCGAAAGATGTGTCGCGATGTAGATGACCCGGCCTTTGCCTGCCTCATTCAGGGTGACGGCAGCCTTGCCGGAGTAGAACTTGGCTGCATATTTGGCCAGCATCCGGGCGTTTTTTGCTTCGACGATATCCGCCCAGATCGTGCCGGTGGAATTGCGCCCGGCGAAAGGCTCTCCTGTACCCTCGATGGGAATTGCGGCGTCATGCAGTTCCGGGTCTTCTTTGATGAGAGGCTCGTACTCGTCGATCTCAATTCCCGCGAGTTCGCGCAAGCGCCCGGGCAGGGGTTGCACAGTGACGGAGTTATCCCATTCCTTCACCCCGGAGCGGAATGTCAGAATCAAGGTTCCCCCGGCGCGTACGAAGGGAGTGAACTGCTCCACCATCTCCTCGTTCACCATATAAAGCATGGGCGCGACAACAATCTGATACTTTGTCAGATCACGCCCCCTAGCCGTCACATCGATGTTGATCCCCTGGCGTTTGAAGGCGGCGTAGTAGTCCCCGGTGTTGTCGTCAAACCGGGTAACGTCCGGTCCCTTCTTGGCGCCTTCACTTTCGTAGTCCACGTAGAACGCCACGGGCGAAACGAGCGTTGTTCCCTGCAACAGCCTGCCCACGCGCTCCATCTCTTTTCCCATTTCCGCCAGTTCGCGGAAGCGGCGATTGGGACGGCCGTCGTGGTTCAGGATGCCGTGCCAGTATTCTTCGCCGCCGTGTGTGGCGGTTCGAAAGCGGAAGAAAATCACGCCATCGGCTCCGTGCGCGTAGGACTGGTACGCCCACAATCTGAGCAGGCCGGGAGCAGCCTCCGGCACTTCATTGCGGGAACCCGGCCGGCCGCCCTGTTGCTCGACCACCCAGTAGTTCCCGTCTTTGTAACCCCGGAATGTATCCATCGATTGCGCGTCGTAATAACCCGCCCCGGTACTGGAGCCCGGATAGCTCATCAGGCCGACCAGGTTCAGATGGCGGGCCATCTTGAAGTGGTCCATCGTCCCCGCCAGGTTATGGATGGTGAATTGCCGGGGAGCCTCTTCCGTCAAGATATCGATTTGGAATTTCAAGAAACGAATCACCGTGTCGCTCCAGAAGCGGCGATTGTCGAGGATGTGGCCGGGGTTGGGCTGGTCGTCGCCTGGGATGGGCTGAGGGGCGAGCGGAATCTGCGACCATTTGGTGTAATTCATCCCCCAGAAGGCGTTCCCCCACGCCGAATTCAGCTTTTCAATAGTCCCATACCGCGCCGCCAGCCACTTCTGGAAGGCGGGTTGGCAGTGTTCCTGACAATGGCACTCACGCGTATCCCAGCCCGTTTCATTATCAATCTGCCAGCCTAGGACATTCGGGTTATTCGCGTAACGCTTTGCCATAGCCGTGACGATCTTGCGCACGTATTCCGGCAAGGCGGGGTGGCTCATACAAAAGAGGTACCGTCTCGTCAAAGTGTTGCGCTGGCCCTGGGCGGTGACTGAAAACAGGTCGGGGTATTTGTCGAAAAGCCAGGCGGGGGGCTGCGTTGTGGGCGTCCCCAGAACCGTCTGAACGCTGTTCTTAGCCAGCGCCTCGACAACGTGGTCCAGCCATTCAAAGTCGTAATGCCCTTCCAGGGGCTCCATTCGAATCCAGGCGTCTTCCGCCAGGCGCGTAATGTTGAAGCTTGCCTCACGCATCAGCTTTACGTCGCTATCCAAGCGCGCGGCATCCCATTGCTCCCACTGCTCAGGGTAATAGCAAGCGCCGAAATAAGTTTTGGGCGAATGATAGAGCTCACCCGGGTGAACACGTGGAGTCTCACCGTGGGGAGATGCGCCCGGTCCCTTGGCTGCCGCGGGATTAGTCCCCGGTGCGACAAGAGCGAAATCCCGGACCGGCTTGAGCGCCGCACCCGCCGCGCCCAGGTTGATCAAGAATTCTCTGCGGTTTTGCATCCTTTGACTCCCTTGTTGGATTTTGGGGGCAGGCAAAGCGCCTGCCCCGCTCGAACCCACCACCCTTACCCACATGCCACAAGCGCGGCCAGGACGCCATCGGCCGTGCCTATTGCGGGGAGGAGGTTGCTGAAACTTTCTGCATTCGTTCCCGCAAACGCTGCCGTTCTTGCGCGTTGATGGCGTCTGCCAGGCTGATTTCTCTTTCCCCCTCAGGTTTCTTGCCTTCTTCCAGATACAGCCTTCCCAGCAGATAGTGACTTAGAGACTTATGAGGATTAACTTGGATGGCGCGCTCCAGCAGTGCTATAGCCTCAGATTTCTCTCCTCGCATGTTCAGGCACTTCGCCAAAAAATAAATGGCGTTGTGGTGCCTCGGATTCAGACGTTCTGCTTCGCGCAGTTCCTTCTCCGCATCCGCGGGGCGGTTCTGCTCCAAGTAGATGGTTCCTAATTGGTAACGGCACTCGGCGCATTGAGGGCTCCGCCCCAGCTCCACCCGAAACTCGATCGCGGCCTGATCGCGCTTTCCTCGCTTACGCTGAATCATGCCGCGGTAGTAGTGGGCTAACGGCTGATCAGGGTTGCTGCTGAGAGCGCTATCAATCTCCTGCTGAGCTTCTTCCAGGCGGTCCAGGCCTTCGTACGCCTGTCCAAGCAAAACGTGCAGTTCCGGTTTTCCCTCGTTGGTAGCGAAAAGCCTTTCGAGCGTCTGCTCGGCTTCCGCGCTGCGGCCGGTACCCATATAGGCAAAAGCCAGCGAGAAGAGCCGCGACGCGTCGTTTGGGTAGGAGGCCCCGGCCTTTTCCAGCTCCTCAACTGCCTGCGAGTAGTCTGGCAACTGAAAGGCGCACAAGCCCAGCAAATAGTGCGCCTGCCCGTGCTGGGGGTTTTGCGCCAGGAATCTCTCAAGAGGCGGGATCGCCTGCTTATAGTTCTGCCCCTGAAAACGGGCGATGCCGAGGTTCAAGTAAGTGGGAAGCAGTTTCGGGTTGAGTTCCAAAGCGCGCTCGTAAGCGGCCGCCGCTTCTGTATAACGACTCTGGTGAAGATAGACCGAGCCGAGGTTGTTCTGAGCCTCGGCATTACCCGGCTGGAGCTTCAAACCCTCCAGGTACTCATGTTCGGCCTGGCTCCATTTGCTTGCCTTCTGCAATTCGGCTGCGCGAGCAAAATGCGTAGCCGCCGGCCCAGCAACTTGCGCCGAGAGTTGAACCCCGGAAGCCGCCAGCCACAACAAGATGCCAAAGGCAAAGAAGCTCATGAGACTCAGCGCAGCGCAACACTGCGGGTTGCGCCAGCATAGCTTCAAGTTGAGAAGAGGGTGCCCCGGAATGGCCCGGGGCTCCCTCTGTCGTCTGGCTAGAACAAGACCTTCAGACCGAACTGCAGGATTCGGGGACCGTGGGCGGAAGTGATTTGGCCGAAGCCCCCACTGCCGAAGCCTGTGTTGGGGCCTAAATAGTTCGGATGGTTGAAGAGGTTGAAGCTTTCAAAGCGCAATTGGAGTTTCACATTCTCATGGAGAGTAAACTTCTTCATCAGCGAGAAATTCCACTGGTTGAGGCCCGGCAAACGGATGGTGCCCCGTCCGGCACTCCCAAAGAAACCGTCTGCGGGCTTTTCGAACGCCGCCGTATTGAACCACTGCTCGGGAGTGCGGGGTCCGCTGTTCACATTGCCGATGATGTTGGGCCGACTCGCCAACCCTACGCCACCGATGCCGAATCCCGGCGTGGCGACTCCTCCGCTCTGGAGAGTGGTAATGCCCGAGATCTCCCAGTCCCCGAAAACTCCCTTTACGAGTGGTTGCGCATTGTGGAAGAAGGGCAAATTGTAGATGTAGTTGAAAGTGAGAAGCTGCGGTCGGTCGAAGTCCGACAACCCCTTCTGGGCGCGGAGATTGTAACTATTCTGCGGGCGCGCCCCAAATCCGCTCGCGATGTCGATCGACTTCGACCAGGTATAGGCAGCCTCGAATTGCAGGCCGTGTGCGAAGCGCTTCTTTAGATCGACCTGGAGGGAATCGTACCAGGAACGCGCAGTGTTCTCCTGCCAGTTAATGGCCCCGAAACCCTGATAAGGCCGCAAGGCGTCGGTGTTCACCGCTCCTGAGTTCAACAGGGGATCAAAGTCGTACGCGGGCACTGGCAGCGGCTGATTAATGTCCCGTGTGTACTCAAGATGTAGAGCGCGCGTTGCCACGTAGGCCACTGAGAGCATGGCGTTCGGGGACAGCTCGCGCTGGATGCCGAAACTGTACGAGTACGTGGTCGGCATTTTGTAGTTCGGGTCGATGGCTGTCAGGCTCGGCGTGCCCGGACCCAGGATGGATCCTGACCCGGGGTCATCGAAGGGGGGTAGCCAAACGTTTGTGGAGTTGTTGAAGGGAGGGTTGTTAATGAAGCTGTACGTGTCGTTACCCTGAATGCGCACATAGCCCATGCCGAACCCGCCCCGGAGCACGGTCTTGCCCGATCCGACCGGATCGTAGGCAAAGCCGAAGCGGGGAGCCCAGTTGCGCCCGCCGTAATTCGTCACGAATCCCCTGGGCATACCTCCTTGGCCGGCGATCACGACGCCGTTCATCGCGTCGGGGACTTTAGCCGGGTCAAAGCGGTCGGGAAACCACGACGAAATGCTGTTATTCCGCTCAAAGGTATGGGGGATATAGAAGTAGCGCAGGCCGATGTTGAAACTCAGCCGCGAATTCACTTTCCAATCGTCCTGCACGAAGGCCTCTATCTGGTGATAACGGTAGTAGCCCCGCGGCTGCGATTGATTCTCGGAGTACCAGTTGCCGTTATTGAGCAGCAGGTCAGCCACCGGATCACCGGTAAGCTGGCCCCACGGGTAAAACACCCCATTGGTGTTTCCAAACGCGTCCTGGTTCTTCAGCGCGTACTGGTATTGCCCCCCCAGCTTGAGGCTGTGGTTGCCCACCACCTTCGAAAGCGTGTCGGCTATGGTGTGCGTTTTGACGCGATCGTTCCATGGATAGGCCGCGCTCCCCATAAAGCCGTAGCCGGTCAACCCCACGTCGGGGGCGCGGTTGGCGCGATTGTCTGGCCAGATTTCCTTGAACTGAAGCGCCGGTCCCTTTTCGTAATCGCCGTAGAGCAACACCGTTTGGTTCGCGCCACTGATGCTGTAGTTGACCTCATTAACCAGTGTAGGGTTGAGGATGGCGGTCAACTTGATCATCGCATTTTCGCCCGGAGTATCCGCGGCAGTAGTAATGGTGGGCAGGTTGCCGCCCCACCACAAGGTGTTCGGATAATGCTCGAACACCGAGTCATGGATGTAATGGGCCACCAGTTTCACCCGCTCGGAGAAGTTGTGATCAACCCGGATGAGTTCCTGACGGAAGTTGTACGGTAAAGTCAGTTGAGTTTGATAGTTGTAGTACATATCCTGCCTCCCCGGGGTCGGCAGGGGCCACAGTTGGTGGAAGTAGGCCTGGGCCACGGGGTTGATGCAGTCGGAACTGATGATGTTCGACTGGATGCAAGGATTCCCGCTGCGGTCTAACATGCGCTGCCCGGTGGCGGGGTCGTCGGGGTTGGTCAGCACCGTGCCTGGGAGCAGCGAACTGAAGTCGCCGTTCCGGAAGGGCACGGGGACGGTGGGCAGCAGGATCGTCTGTCCCTGACGACGGTAGCGCCACTCCTCCGACCAGAAAAAGAACGTCTTGTCTTTGCTGGTGTTGTAGACGCCGGGGATCGTAAAGGGCCCGCCGATGGTGTAGCCGAAGTCGTTTAGCTTGAGCGGGTCCTTCTTAGTCGCGAAGGTATTACGGGCGTCAAGCACATCATTGCGCAGGAACTCGTAAACCGTGCCGTGAAAATTGCGCGTGCCCGAGCGCAACACGATCAAGTTATTCATCGCCCCGTTGGTACCGTATTCGGCGCTGTAGTTGGCGGTGAGCGCCTTGAACTCCGCAATCGCGTCCACGGAAGGATAGTTGTTCATGATGGTGCCCGCGCTGCCCGGATCTACGTTAAACGCGCCGTCTATTGACCAGTTGTTATAGTCGGCGCGCAGGCCGTTGACGTAAATGTACTGACCGGCCCAGCCCTCCTTCTGCTCATCGGCGAGTTGGTCGCTCGCCACCCCAGGGCTCAAGGCCAGGAGCGAAATGAAGTTCCTGCCGTTCAGCGCCAGTTCGGTGATCTGCTGGCCGCCAACCAAGTAGCTGACGTCCCCGGTCTCGCGTTGCACCGGAGCGGCTTCCGCTGTGACGGTAACCGCCTCAGTCGCTGCCCCGAGTTCAAGTCGAACATCCACGGTCAGGCGGTCAGCAACATTCAATACAATGCCCCGGCGCGTAAAGGGCTTGAATCCCTTCTGTTCCACGGTTACGTCGTAGGTCCCTACGGGTAGGGCTTCGGCTACGAAGTTGCCACTCTCATTGGTTGTGACGGGGCGCGCGACGCCGGTGCCAGCGTTGACGATCCTGACCGTAGCCCCCACGATCACGGCCCCGGAAGGATCTTGCACTGTCCCGAGTATGGCGCCGGTGCTTTGCGCCCAGCCGGAGAGGGCGAAGCAGAGAATGACGAAGGCCCCGCGGACTCCCGCCGAGGCAATTATTTTGCAAACGCTTTCATACATGGCTAACCTCCCTTTCGAAGCACTCGCACTCAAGCAGAGGTTCTCGTCGTGGGATTGCCGCACGCGAGGGACAACAACCCGACGCTCAGGAGGGAAACCGGCAACCTGGGAAACGTAAATCCTCGTACCCAGGTTCAGGCAACGCTCGTTTTGTACGACAGTCCATGGCGCTTGTCAAGTGTTTTTTGGTATTCTGTCGCCATGACAAAACACCACCCTTCAGCTCAGGCGTAAAGTGCCTCGATTTAGCTGACCGAATTCTCCGGCGCTACGAAACTGGTTCTGCGTCGATGCGCGGACTCCAGCCTTATCTCCCTTGTTCGAATTTCAGAGAGCGCTTACGGGTTCACTTTGACCGCTCAGGTGCCCCCCATGAGAGCTATTAGGGTGGGCCACTCTCGCAACAAACAAAAGGGGGATGCCGCGCCGAGCCGAGGCATCCCCCCACGCGAAACTAGAACCGGAGTTTCAACCCGAACTGCAGGAGCCGGGGATCGTGGGCGGAAGTGATTTGGCCGAAGCCGCCACTCCCGAAGCCTGTGTTGGGGCCCAAACAATTCGGACGGTTAAATGAGGTTAAAGGTCTCAAAGCGGAATTGCAGCTTCAGATCCTCACGGACCGTGAACATTTTCATCAGGGAGAAGTTCCACTGGTTGAGAGCGGCCAAACGCATGCTGCCCCGTCCGGCAGCGGCAGCGCCACGATCATCCTCAACATGCTGCCGAACAGCCCCCGACTCTCGCCGCGGCGACCCCTTCGGCCAGCAGCAGCCAGTAATAACGCGCATCTTTCTCCAGCCGTCCGCCCTGCGGCCCAGACCCTACGGGCGGCGGGCCGCCGGTCTTGGTTAAGCGTTGCTGTAAACTCGTCAGCGACCAGTCCCTAATCCTATTCGACAACGCCCATCGTCGCCAGAGATTCCCCAAGTTATAGGCGATCACCTTCAGCCATAGACGCACTTCATCCCCCCGGAAACGATGGCAGGAAAGACACGTCCAACTCACCGCCGGCTTGCTGTACTCGGAAGTGCACGTGGGCGTCCAGGATGCGGTCAGCGGCCTCCAGGGGCGTGGCGGCCAACCAGAAGATCGCGAGCACGAGCCAGATGCGACTCAAGCGAGTCATTGAGAACCTCCAGCGTGGGTTTTGACTGCCGCAGCAGTCGGCGCCTGCCCTGCATCGTCTGGTGCAGGGCCTGCCTGACGGGCCTTCACTTTAGCCCGCCTTGCGCGAGTGAGACCCCCGGCGAGCGGCGGCGCGGCATGCCGAACTGGATGATGAGGTTTCTTTCCCGCGCCGAGTAAAACGATTGCACCATCGCCGCTGAGCTTACTTGGAGTTTCTCGGCAATACAACCGGGAAGCACGGTGTAGAGACGGCCCGGTGGGCCGTCTCCAGCGATTGAACCGCGGTGTACGGACTGCCCGGTGCGCCCTCCTGCCAAGCGGGACGTTCCGGCGGAACGTCTCTACGGCGGCGAGAGACCGTCGCTACATATTAGAGAACCCGCTTGACGCGACAAGTTCCACGCGCGTATGGTTTGCCAGCAATCCCCGGATGGCGCAGACCTTCTGAGTCTGCGCAGAGGATGTTCGAAACGACACCGCGGGAGGCCCTCCGCCAGCCTGCGGGTAAGGAGGCAGCCAATGTCCAGAATCACTCGAAGAGAATTCACGCGCACGGTGGTGGGAACCGTGGGAGTAAGTTGGGCCAGTGCCCTGCCCGCCATGGCTCACGCGTCAACTCCGGCAGCGCCCTCGCCGCGCGGCTCCCTCACGGATGTTCCGGGTATCAAGGTGGGGCACTTCACGGACCCTCGCCGCCCCACCGGGTGCACCGCCATCCTTTTCGACGGCGAAGCCGCAGCCGGAGTTGATTACGATGGCTCCGCGCCGGGTGACTGGCTGGGTGTGATGCTCCAACCGGCGAGTCCCATCGACACCATTCACGCAATTCTCATGGCGGGCGCCGGCCCCTTTGGTCTCGCCGCCGTGCCGGGCGCAGTCCGCTATCTCGAAGAGCGCAAGCAGGGGTTTGACTGGGGCATCCCCAACACGCGCATTCCCATTGTGGTGGGGACGGTAATTGATGACCTCGCCCTGGGCGACGCCAAGATTCGCCCTGACCCCGAGGCCGCCTACAAGGCCTGCCAGGCGGCTTCTGCCGCGCCCGTCGAGGAAGGATGCGTGGGGATCGGCGCGGGGGCAACAGTCGGAAAGATGCTGCATTCCCGAGGTATCGGCGGCATGAAAGCCGGCGTGGGATGCGCCAGCCTGCGCCTCGGCGGCGTTGTCATCGCCGCACTGGTGGTGGCCAACTCGGTGGGCGATATCCTGGACTGGCGCAGCGGAAAAATCATTGCAGGCGCCCGCCGGCCGGACGGCAAGGGCTTTGTGAATATCGTGGAAACACTAAAGCAGCAGCTTACGGAAGCCGCTCCCGGGGCCTCGCTGCAGATCGACGACCTGGCGCTGCGCAGTACCACGCTGGCCGTAGTGGCAACCAATGTCGCCTTCAACAAAACCCAGTTGACCAAGATTGCCATGATGGCGAGCACCGGCGCGGCGCGCGCCATCAATCCTTACCATACGACCGGGGATGGGGATAGCACGTTTGCTATCTCCACCAACAAGCTAAAGGCCGATGTACCTCTTTCCGCGGTGGGAGCCCTGGCAGCGGAAGTCGTGGCCGACGCCGTTGTCCAGTCCGCCAAGATGGCCACCTCTGTTGAGGGCTGGCCAGCCTACCGCGACTACACGGCACGGCTGGAGTAGCCCGAAACTTGATCTGTAGCGCCCTGTACCATATGGTACAGGGCCCGCGATGCGGAGCAGCGCCGATCTTCCCGGCGGTCAGAGACTGCCGCTACAGAGCACCAAACAGGGGGCCCGCCCAAGTCACCAATCAAGCATCGAAGCCTTGCGAATAGCACTTGACATCTGTCAAGGCAAAGTAGAAAGTTCCGGTTTTGAGCAAAGTAGAAAGTTCCGGTGGGGCGCTAACGGAAGGAGCCCGTAGGGCGACTGGAGTTAGCGCCCCAAGCGGCCCGCTCATTGCCCCTCCGGGTGGGGCGCCCAGCGTCCAGCTTCTTGCTTCAGCACCTTCCACAGCGGAGGGCGGTTCTTCAGACTGAAGCCCTCCATCCAGCGTCGCGATCCCGCCGAGCGGGACGGGGACGAAGGGGCAGAGTTCTTCGGAGGGCCCACCCTGGGCTGCAGCGGTTTGGGCTGAGGCGGCGCGCACACGCTCACGGCCAGGTACCGGCCCCGGAACCTCACCGCCACCGTCCCGTCCAAGCGTTTCTCCACCCGCACCTTCGCGCCCCGCAGCCCACCCCGAATGTCCCCCCGCGCGATCTGATAGATCTTCCCCTGGTAGCGCAGGGTGTAGTCGTTCGTCACCACCCGCTCTTCCACCACGCTCAAGATGGCCGCCAGATCGTGTTGTCGCCCCAACGGACGATGCGCGTCCGTGGGGTTCGCCACCGCCCGGCTGGAAGCCGGGGAATCGATTGTTCCGCAACATGCTGGCCGAAA
>Ga0315282_10004755_pt1 | contig 23499 bp, 37 predicted proteins | sample YL17G07_20_MG_FD_203693 | JGI IMG/M metagenome (GOLD analysis project Ga0315282, IMG submission 203693) | Sediment microbial communities from Yellowstone Lake, YNP, Wyoming, USA - YL17G07_20 | ecosystem: Environmental > Aquatic > Freshwater > Lake > Sediment | place: USA: Wyoming | collected... | reverse complement strand
AAGGCTAGAAGACTTTCTAACCTAATCGAAGGGTTTATCCTGAGCTTGCCGAAGGGTCCCATCGTCTAGTGGCCTAGGACACCGGCCTCTCACGTCGGTAACACGGGTTCGACTCCCGTTGGGACCACCATCCTAAATTCCCTAATATTACCGACAAAGTATAAGAATAACGAGCTCTTGACGCAGGTTACGGTCCCACCCGAGAAGTTTCGCAATTGTGTACGTCGTGGTAAAAATCAGATAATTTGGTAGGGGTTGGCTACACTTTGGCTACACTTGGTCGAAGTCGAGGACGTCCTCTATTATCTTATTGGAAGGGAGAGCATGAGTGTATCTGTCAGTGATGGATAGGCTAAAGTGGCCTGCGAGTTCCCTGACCAGTTTAGGGGGTACGCCTTTTTGAAGCAGATAGGAAATGTATGTGTGGCGTAATGAATGAAGGGTCAGGGCATTTGGTAAATTAATACGTCTGCATGCCACCTTGAACGCCCGGCTGATCGAAGAAGGATGGATTGAGTGATCAATAATGTATTCGTTTTTGATTCTTTTCTTGAGTTCGGGGATGAGGGATTTGTTGATGCCTACGACCCTTGCTTTTTGCCCCTTGCCGAGAAGGTGGATCTGCCGAAGATGAAGTTTAATGTTTTCGGGTTTGAGATTGCAAAGTTCGGAGCGCCTGAGACCTGTGTAGATCAGAAATCGTACAATGAAGCTGAAATCTCCATGAAGAAAGTGCTTAAAATTCTTTATCGCTTTGAAGAATTGTTTGAGTTCGTCTGGATAGAAGCACCTTGGGATTCGGTTCTTGGGTTCGCGGAGAAGTTTGACCTTACGCGCAGGGTTTTCTTTGATGTACCCCTTATTGACGGCAATGTCCAAATATTTCCTGAGAGCTTTAAGGTCTTGGTTGATTGTTGTGTTAGTGACAGCTTTCTTCCTGTCTGCCCTGAATTTTTCAATATGCTCGGGCGAGATGTTGCGGAGGGAAGTGTCTTTGAAGGCTTCGTCTAAAATGTTTGCCTTAGAGAGATTTGCTCCATGGCAGTGCGTGGTGGAAGATTCCGCTTTTGATTTAGTTTCGAAATCCGCCCTAAGTTCGGGCAGATAATGATTGGTGAGGTCTTCTCCATAAGGAGAAAGGGACTTGATTTCTTCCCCGTTAATGATTTTAAGGTTGAGTGCACGAGTGAGATCTTGGCAGGTAAGTTCATTACGACGGGATAGAACTTCAATTTTCATTATGTCCGGGAGGATTTCTTGAAGGGTGGTTTTGGATTTGGAGGTTTTGTATTTTTCTCTGGATGTTCCGTCTGGATAGTAGAGGCGCCAATAGATACGATAACCTTTTTTAGAGCTTTTTTGAATGGATGCCATGGAGCTAAAGGGTTTTACTACACCAAATAACTTTTCCAATAATTGGTTTTGGGTTGGTTCTGAGGTCAATAATTTGGGTTTTGTATTCCGCTGTATTTTCAGGGATCAGCAAAAGTTGATCGTCTGACTTTTGTAATCTTTTAACTGTGCAATAGTCATCGATGCGGACGGCATAGATGCCTTTTGGTGTAATGGATATGTCATCTCGATTGATAATGATAATATCACCGGGTGATAGAATTGGATACATGCTCATGCCTTCTTTTTCATCGATTCGTATAGAGATGAGATTCCTACGTTTGCCCGTTACGCTTTTATGGATGATGACCCAGTCTTCGACATTTTCATCAACGATAATTCCCCTCCCTGCAGCGATTCGGCCAGAGACGAGGGGAACATTAATAAAATCGTTTCGTTTAATTGGTTCCTTGACTTCAACGAAGTCTGCAAGCTCTAAAATTGGGACCGGGAGGCGTTCAGGTCTTGATTTGGATTTGTCTTCAATGCCGAGGAGGAAATCAGAAGTTATCCCGAGGGAATTGTAAATTTTTAGGAGATATTCTGCTTCTGGGAAGGATTTGCCGAACCATCGTTGAATGGTGCTATCTCGTGTTTTTAGGGCCTTTGCCAATTCCCTTTTGAAACCGCGATCATGCTGGCTTATGCCTAACTTTTGTTCAGCGACATCAGATAGTCGTTTGATGAAATCATCATGAGAAAGTGTTTTTTTATCCATGATTTACGCTTAAGTGAATTTTTTACTTGACAATAAAACACAATTGTGTTAATCGGTTTTTATTAGTAAAAACGCAGTAGCGTGTAAAGTATGCCAATAAATCCATTAAAAGTCAAGGGAAATAAAAATGTCAATTGATTTGTCGAAAGAGTTTCGAATTGCCATTGCGAAGGCTGGTGGGCAGAAGATTGTGGCCTTGAAGCTTGGGTTGTCAGAGCCCGAACTAAGTCGGAAGTTAAGTGGTGAAAGAGGCTGGAAAATCGGGGAGTTAGAGAAGTTGCTTGGAATAGCGGATATGTATCTGTCGAATGGGAATAAAGACGTTGGCGATTTCCGTTTAATTAAGGAGATGGCAAGAAAATTGTCAGAGACAATGATGGTGTTAGATGAATTTCAAACGATTAAAAAGAAAGGAGATGGTGAAAGTGGATAACGGCTTTCTTACGATTTCCGAGGTGGCAAAAAAGCTCAGGGTATCGACGTCCTGGGTATATAAGAAGTGTAAGGGTGGGGTTATGCCTCACGTTAGGATGGGTGGTGTGCTCCGTTTTGCTGAGAAGGACGTTGAACAGTGGGTCAATGCCCACAAAGTGAAAGGATGCTTGAAAGTGTGAGTTGCAATTAAATTGCAGAGCCCTGTTAAAGGGAGAAAGGAGAAAGTCTTATGGAAAAGGCTCTTGAGAAGTTGCAGGAGGAGTTAGAGGCGTATCGTAAGAAGGGTACGTTCAACGTTTTGGTACCGACCCTGACGATACAGGAGGTCAGTCCATTTCATAAACCAGTCCTTGAGATAGTCAGAATAAACCCACAGAAGGACGCCGGAGAGGTTTATGAGATCGTGCAGGGTAGCGGTGATTTTTCATTAAGGGCCGTTGCACTGCAGAAGATTGGGTATGCTGCTGGCCTGATCTGGAATGCGAGGGGGTGTGGGCGTACAGACGACGGTTCTGACCATGACGTTATTGCGTATAGGGCAGAGGCAGCGGTCAGAAAGGAAGATGGCACCTACATGCCCATGAACGCTGAATACATGGTTGATTTGAGGGTGATCGAGGAAGAGTTGAGGATCACGTACGAGAGGAAGGGCAAAGAGCTTGCCAGGGAGAAGGGCTGGAGTGAGAAGGTGATGAAGGAGTATGTAGAGAAGAATGTTAGAAGGGATATGCTCCAGAAAAGGAAGTTCAGGCTCCAGTTAGCACAGACAGGAGCGATGGATAGGGTTATCAGAAAAATCCTTGCTTTGAAGTCAACGTATAAAAGGGAGGAGCTTGAGAGGCCCTTCGTAGTCCCGAAGATAGCTTTCAATCCAGATATTTCAGATCCAAGGGTGCGGGATATTCTTTTAAAGCAGGGGATGGATGCAACGTCTATGCTTTTTGGTGCCTCCGAGAAGAGCATGATCGATTATCAACCAGCGCCCCCACCTGAAAAGGTCGTTGATGTTGGGTCTGAAGGAAATGGAGTAGAGAAGGGAGGTGAGGAGGAGCCTGAAGGTGGATCTGAGGAAAAGCCTAGTGAGGTGCCTTTTGAGAAGATGGATGCGAAGAAGCAGGTCAGTTACCTTGAGGCACTGATGAAAAAGAAGGGGTATTTTCAATCGAAGTTGAAGAAAGGTCTTGATAAGTTCACCGATAAAGAGAGGGCTGCGTTTTGTGAGCACCTAAACAAAATGAAGGACGTTGATGAATTGCCTTTTGAATAAGAAAAGGAGACGGACAGATGGCAAAAGCTCCCGCAAAGTTAGAGGAGAGGTTGAGCAGTTATTTTCAAAATTTCGTTGAGGCTGAAAATGGTTGTTGGTTGTGGTTAGGGAAACCGAATAAAACAACAGGATATGGCAGGGTTAACCTGTTTGGTAAATGTGTTCAGGTGCATCGACTTTTTTATGAGCGGCATGTAGGTCCGATTAAGATAGGAGAGGAGATACATCATAAATGTGAGAATAGGATTTGTGTTAATCCATCCTACCTTGTAGCAGTAACAAGAAAAGTTCACGTTGGCGAAAGTAATTCTCCGCCAGGAATAAATTCCAGAAAGGCGCATTGTAAGAAGGGCCACCGGTATGATCTACAGACTGATAGCGGTAGATGGTGCTCTATATGCAGGAGGGAATGGGGTAGAAAATATTATGCCGATGTCCGAAGAACAAAGTTGATAAAGGGAACGAAGCCAGGATTCTACGGTCACAAGGGTCGCCCTGGCTATCGTGGCGGTAGTAGTCCAATAGTGGGGGTATAGCTATGAGGATTCTGCATTCCGGTGACTTGCATCTAACTAACAGAGGGACTCTTGCTGGGAAATACGTGATAAGGAACGGGGTGAACCTGAATCTTGCAGACAAGATTTTGTCGATCAGAGGGATTTGTGAATATGCAGAGGAACACAAGTTAGATCTGATAGTGATAGCTGGCGATCTGTTTAATGAAAGTAATCCAGAAAGCTTGGCGATCAAGGTTGCTGTTGAGGCTATTGAGAGACTTGCTGAGCAGGCCCCGGCTGTAATTGTCAGAGGTAACCACGATGGTAAAACTGAGATTGCAAGTGCCCTATCAATGTTCGGCAAAAGCCAGAGACGATTTGGTATCTACGTCTCTGAGCGCCCCGAAATAATCCCCATATTATCAAAACAACGGAAGATCCAAGTTTTCACGTTGCCCTACCCGCTGAAATCCGCACTTAGTGCGAATCCCCAATATAAAAATCTATCGCCGGAAGAGTTAAGCGTGCTGATTGGCAGAAAGATGGAAGAAATTCTTTCCGGCTTTACAGCACAGTTTGATAAGGATGCTGTGAATATACTTGTAGGTCATTTCACAGTTTCTAGTGGAAAATACAGCCGGGAGCAGGTAGTTCCTCCATTTGATATTTCCATTCGGAAGGAGTTTCTCGAAAAATTTGATTTGGCTCTTTTGGGGCACCTGCATGAACCGCAGGAGTATTATTGTGGGACCATTGCAAGGAATGGTTTTGGTGAAGAAGGGATGAGGGTTGGGTTCAAGGTTCACGAACTGACCGGTTCTGAAAGAAGGGAAGAGTTTGTGGAGTTGGCAGCGAGACAGTATAGGACGATTCCAGTTGAAGAGTTTATGAAGGATGGTTCTGTCCCGTTTGGTGGTTTGGATTTGGAGACGGTGATCAGAATAAAAGGGAAGATTCCGAAATGGCAGTACCAGGAGGCTATGGGCAAGATGAAGGCGCTTAGTTTTCCATTCATTAAGAATGCTATTGAGGTTGAGTCCGATACTGTGCGGGTGAGTGAAGGGGAGATGTCCGATGAGCCTTCTGTTGAAGAAGCCGTTAGGATTTGGGCGAAGGGGAAGGATGGTGTTGATAAGTTTATTGATAGCCTTGTGAATGTGACCAAGGATATAGAGTTTAAGTGGAGAACAGAGAAGGGAGTGTGAGAGATGCGCTGGGAGAGAGTTCATGCAGTAAATTTTTTAAGCCATGTAGATACAGAAGTAAAGCTTCAAGGCTACGATGCTGTAGTTGTCGTTGGTCCTAATGGCAGTGGAAAGTCTTCTTTGATTCTTGACGCTCCTCTGGTTGCTCTATTTGGCAAAGGGAGATCTGGAGATCTTGATGGATATGTTAGGAACGGGGCGAGCCTGATGTCTGTTGAGGTTGATTTTCCTGTAAACGGTAGTCATTACAGGGCCGTAAGGAAGAGAAGTATTAAAACAGCCAGGGGCGTGACAGCGTTAGAATTTTATCAAATTGATGAAGGCGGTAGCATTTTGAAGCAGTTGACCGCCGGCTCTATTGGAGAGACGGAGAGCCTGATAAGAAAAACCTTGGGATATGATTTTGATACACTTGTTAGATCGAACGTGATTGAGCAGGGAGAAGCTGATTATTTTTGTAAAGCATCCCCTTCTGAGAGGATGGAGCTTTTCGCCAAGATTTGGGATTTGGATAAGTATGATGAGTTTGCTCAGATGGCAAGAGATGTGTGGAAAGAGAAAAGGGACCGGGTGAAGGGGCTTGAGGAGCGGATCATTTTAAATAACCAAAAGATTTTTGAAATTGATAAGAATAGTGAGGAGATGGCGAAGCTGAAGGTTCAGATAGATAGGGAAAGTAGAGTTATTGAAGGGATTGAAAAGAAGAAGAGTGAATTGGAAAAGAAGGTTGGTGCTTTTGATGCAATGGTGAAGGAGCTTGGGAAGGCGGTTGATTATCATTCCAAAACGGAGCGAGAAATTGGTTCAGTATCAAGGCAGCATGATGAATTGATTCAGAGGATAGACAGGTTTAATAAAGTCCTAAAAAATAAGGATGTTGTGTATGGAAAGGTTGATGAAGAGAAGGTTTTGGTTGAGGAGATTACTGGCATCGAGACTGCGATAAGAGAGTTAATCAAGAAAGTTGACGATGTGCGATGGGTCGAGAGTGAATTTCGCAAGAAGATGCAGGTGGACATTGATGCCGTTGAGGACCAGAAGGGGTCTGTTGATGGCGAGATAGATTGTGCAAGGGAGTTACTTAATGAAGCTAACAAGAATTTGGCAAGGATTGGCCGGAAAGAAGATCAGTTGAAGCAGATGCGCCTGGCTGCTGATAAGCTGAAGGGTGTACAGTGCCATCCCGATTATGACGTTTCCTATATAAATGAGACCTGCCGCTTTATAAAAGATGCTGTAGTTGCAAAGCGGGATATTCCCAAACTTGAGAGCGAGATTAAAGAGGAAAAGGAGAGCGCCGAGCAGGCGTTTGCTCAGGCAGATCTGATGGTGGTTTCGTTGGTCGAGAAGAAAAGAGGGTTTGATGCCACAATTAAAGTCTTGAAGCAGAAAATGAGTGTTGAGTTGCCCAAATACGAGTCTCGGATAGCTGGTTTGTTGAATGAGCGAAAGGAAGTTGAGTTTGAGTTAAAGGATAAGAAAACCGCTTTGGATGATGTGAAGAAATATACGAAGTTGCTTCCCGAAATTAGCCTTGCAGAGAGTGAGATGCCGAAGCTTATTGAGGATGAGCGGGCATTGGCAAATAAATGCAATGAGGTTGTGGCTGAGAGGGACCGGCAAGCGAAGGAGATTGATAAGCTAAAGGAAGGATTGAAAGGTAAGGATTCTCTTGAGAAGGAGTTGCAATCTGTTTGCAATTCGCTGGCGACAGAATTAGCTAAAAAAGAAGGATCGGTTAAGAGATATGGGTTTATTGAGGCTGAAATGAAGCAGAGAGATGGGTTGAAGGCCCAGGTTGAGAAGGACGAGAAGGAGTGCGAAGTTTTTGGGTGTGATGCAGCGCTTTATCAAATGGCAGAGGATGCGTTTAAGCAGATCCCGTATATGCTCATTTCAAGGGGTATTGGAGCGGTTGAGAATATAGCGAATGAAATCCTGTCTATGACCAGTTCGTCTGGTCTAAGGGTGACGATTGAAACGGAGAGAATGGCAAAGACGACTAAGAGAATAAGAGATGAGATACACCTTACCATCCAGGATAATGACGGGAAGAAGGATTACAAGTTTCTGTCCGGTGGCGAGAAGCTAAGGGTTGCTATGGCTACAAGGATTGCGATCGGTGAGGTGTTTGCCCATCGGAGGGGTGTAAGGGTTGATAGTTTGATAGCCGATGAGCCTTTTGGTGCACTGGATACTGAAGGTATTGAGGACATGAAGGATGCAATGAGAGAATTGCAAAAGCGTTTCAAGTTTATGGCTGTGGTTACGCATATCGAGAGGGCACAGGATATTTTTCCGACGAGGCTGCTGTTTGAGCGGGCTGATAAAGGCACTACAATCACGATAGAGGAGGGCGTATGAGAGGGATAAACAGGGTGTTATTGATGGGGAATATTGGAGCAGACGTTGAGGTGAAGCATAGTCGGGAGGGTACGCCGATAGCATCATTTAATATTGCGGTGTCTGAAAAGTGGAAAGGTAAGGACGGAGAAGATCAAGAGCGTGTTGAGTGGGTGAAAATTGTTTGCTTTTCAGGTGTTGCAGAGAACTGTGGGAAATACCTTGGTAAGGGTGATACGGTTGTGGTTGAAGGGAGATTAAGATCAAGGGAATTTGAAGATAGGGAAGGGAACAAGAAAAAGATTACTGAGGTGATTGGAGATAGGATTTATTTTGTAAACTTGAAGCGAAAAGAAGGGGGCAAAGGGCCAGAAGCTCCAGATGATAATGTGCCCTTTTGATTGATAGACTGGGGGACAGTCGATGTCCGAGAAGGAGTATATAAAGTTTCTTAGGCGTGGTTTTTCTGGAGAACGACTTGCTGGTTTAAAATCTGATGGACTTAGGTGGAGATGGTGGAAGTTGTATTGCCTCTCCGATCAAAAAGTATTTCCTGGGCTTGTGTCAAAGAACCTTAGTCCTCTGCCAGAGATGTCGCTCGTTAGTGAACTTTATCAATCGAGCGAGTTTAAAGAGGCTGAGAAACCGCTGGTGTGGAAGGAAGATAAGAAGTTGTTGGTTGATTCAGGGCTTGTTAGATCCGCAAATGTCAATAGCCATGAGTATCTATGGAATGTTGATTTCCATAGTTACCAGGATAAGTTTTCAAAGAAGGGCGCTCAGTTGAAAGATAAGTTTTATGTATCGTTCATGGGTTTGAATGAAAGGGATAAGGCAATTTTTATTGTCTTGTTGAGTGAGTTTAAACCAAAAGATATTGAGCTTGAGGCGTTTGGGATTCCACAGCTTATGAGACCCGTTGAGGCGTATGCGAATAAACGATTGCCTCTGTTTGATGGGGTGAAAAATGAACTCCCGTCGATCAAGTCCGTCTTGGATAAAATTACAGAGAGTGTTGCCCAATTTCAGGTTGAAAGAAGAAAGATGCAGAGTGGTGAGGTGAAGGGATTCGTTGAGTGGTATTGCGCTGAGTTCAAGAAGAAGACGAATAGCTCTTACTCGGTCGGCGGGAAAGATTTCAAACTGGTAGCTGAAATGTTGAAGATATTTTCAATAAGTGAGCTGCAGAAGCTTGCGAGTAGATTTTTTAGAGAAGAAGATAAGTGGGTAAAGAAGGCAGGCTTTACCGTTGGGGTTTTTAAGACGATGTTGAATAGACTTGTATCCACTAGTGAAAGGAGGCCACTTGGTCTGGATGACTATGCCAAATACAGAAAAACCTAACTGCGAAGTATGTGGTGATACTGGTTGGATTGAAAAGTCTGGTGGAATGGTTCAATGTGAATGTGTTGCAAGAAAAGCGAAACAGCACAGGATGAAGGTTATCATTGAACAGAGTGGACTTATAGGAAGTCTGAAAGAGAAGACGTTTGATAATTTCATCCCCAAGTCGAAGCAGCAGAAGTATGTGTTGGAGCAGGTAAAGAAAGGAGATAGTTTCTTTCTGGTTGGGCCTTTCGGGACGGGAAAAACCCACCTGCTGGCTGCCAGCGTGAATGAAGCACTGAAGAGGGGTGTGATGGCAGTGTTTTTTTCAGTTCCATGGCTGCTTGAGATCATCAGGGGGGATCTGCTTTCAGGGAAAAAGATTGGGATAATGGAGAAGGTCTGTGAGGTTGAGTATCTTGCTCTTGATGATCTGGGGAAGGAGAAACCTACAGATACGGTGCAGGAGAAATTGTTTATGATTCTTGACCGAAGAGAGGTCTGTGGTTTGAGAACATCTGTTACAAGTAACCTTGGGCCTGAAACGCTTGCAAGTGAAAGATTGGATGGGGCGATTATTAGTAGAATAACTGGTATGTGTCAGTTGCTCCTCTTGGAGGGTAGTGACTATAGGAAGGAGAAAAAGAAGTGAAGCGGCTTGTTATTATCGTATCGGTTCTGATGGTAGTTTCTGTTGTAGCGAATTGGTGGTTTGATAGCCAGATTAAGTTCTATGCTGGACTGGTGAGGATGCAGAACGAGCAGCTGCAAAAATTTAAAGCAAGGGAGGTCATACTAATGGCGTTGATGAAGGAAATTCTTCAAAAAAAGGAGGACGAGGGTATGCAGGATTCTTTTTTCTTGGACGGAAAGCCAAAATGCACCGTTATTCAGACCTTTCAGGGTAAAGTGATTGTGATTGGTCCGAAGTCCTCTTCGAGGACAGAGTATAAGGGATTGGATGCGGCAAGAGATTTTATTGAGTCAAAGGGTTGGGTTGTAGGATGGATTCATCCAAGTCTAAGAAAACAGGAGGGATAAACCATGTCGGTCATACTGCTTGAGACTCATCACAAGGTGGTGAGGAATTTGAAAAAGAAGGTGAAGATTGCGTATTTTGTGGGCGCGTTCACGGTGTTGCTGTTGATTTCGCTGCCCTTCATTTTCAAACTTCAAAACGACCTTCTGAAAGAGGCTTACAGTGTAGCGAAAGTTCAATTCGATTCTATACTGATAAAGCAAACGCTGTTGACGGTTATGAGGTCGAAGCCGATGACGGTAGGACAGGCGCTGGATGTAGTCGATGTGATTATGACTCAAAAGGATGTGCCTATTTCTATTGTTCTCGGGATGTTGGAACAGGAGAGCGAGTTCAATCCTAATGCTGTGTCGAACAAGGGCGCAAGGGGTCTGATGCAAGTAATGCCCGCTACTTATAAACTGTATGCAACGCATCCCCTACTTCAGGGGCAGAGAAGTATGCATGACCCCGTTATGAATATGACTGCTGGCTTGATGTTCTTTGGCGATATGAGGAAGCAGTTTGGAGATTGGAAGAAAGCGTTGAGAGCGTATTTTGCCGGGCCTGAGAATGCGGAGAATAAGAGGTTTGATTGGTACGTCAACTCTGTTTTGAACAAAGCGTCAAGGTATGAAACAGTTAAGGAGATTCATTGATGGCTGTGGTAATACGTGGGAACATTTTCAAAAGAAAGGTGAAGTATGGGAACAAGAAGGTAGTTGCTGATGGAATCACGTTCGATAGCTGTAAGGAATGGTTAAGGTATACGGAGCTTCAGCTTGCATTGAAGAGTGGGTTGATCGATAAGTTGGAGGTCCACCCAAAGTTTAAATTGGTGGTTAACGGAATGAAGGTCTGTAACTTTGTGGCAGACTTCAGTTATTTACAAGTTTCTCCATCTGATGGTTCAAATAAAGTCATTGTTGAGGATGTGAAAAGTAAACCGACCATGACCCCTGTTTATCGAATAAAAAAGAAGCTTGTAAAAGCATTATTTGGAATAGATGTTGAGGAGATTTTATGAGGTTATTTTTTATATCTAAAATTTACGCTCCTGCGTATGTTTAAATTCAACGAAGATAGGAGGTGTGAGATGTGCAAAGAAGGGTGCTTTAATTTCACAGAGAACGATGAAAGAAAAATGGATGTTGCGGGGTGCTTAAATAGAATGTTCCTGATTTTCGTTCGCTGTTTAAAATCAGGAAGGATAGAGAAGGATTTGCAGACGGATTTTCAGCTTTTCCTTAATGAGAAGGAGAAAGTGCACGTTCTACTGGGTCAAATTAAAACTATTTGATGAAGTGCAGACGAGGAGGTATCAAATGATTACTTTTGTTTCATGCCCGCGAAGAGGAGATAGGAAGATTGCGCTCGAAGTTTGCGTTGCTGTGTGTGAAAGTTACCTCAATTGTGAGGAGATGAAGGAGATTCCAGAGGATGATATAAATGCAGCATTGTTGAAAGCGAGCGGGAGCCCAGTGCCAGCAGAGATGGTTACGGTTGATGGGTCTGAAATCGAGATTGGCGCTGAGCCAGCCGAAGAAAAACCTGAAGGTGAGGCGAAGGTCCTGCTTGAGAGGGCTGTTTCCATTAAGAACGAGATCGATATCAAGTTTTGGGAGATGGGCGCCATCCTGCATGGAATTTATGTAAACCAGTATTATGTTGACTATGGGTACAGGGATTGGAAGGCCTTCTGTGAGGATGTCCTTGGTATGAAGTGGAGGACCGCTACTTATCTCAGGGACATTTATGTAAAGATGAGTGCCCTTGGTATAAAGCCCGAAGACTGTTTAGGCATAGGTTGGGGGAAGCTGAAGGAGCTTTTACCAATCGTATCGAAGGAGAACGTGAAGCACTGGCTTGATGAGGCACGAAAGAAAAATGTCAGCGTTGCTGTCCTTAATGCGAGGGTCAAACTTGCCCTTGGGAAAATAACGGAAGAGGAGTCGAAGCATGTGCCGTCACAGTTGGTGTTTAGGCTTTATGAAGAGCAGTTGAAAAACGTTGAGAGAGCATTGGAGATTGCAAGGAGAATGACTGGATCGGAGAGCAGAGGGTATGGGTTGGAGATGATTTCTGTTGAGTTCAGAACGACGTATGAGACAGTAGAGGGGGAGTATTCCAAAACTAAACTTATTGGTGATTTGGTTGGTAGGCTTGAGGCCCTGTTTGGAGTTTTATTTAAAGGGGAGATCGTTGATGCAAGCACAGGAGAAATCATTAGAGAAGCCAAATAGAAAGAAGCTTCATGGTGATGAGTATAAGGAGCTGATAGCGAAGGTTTTCCAAAGGGATAAGTGGATGTGTCGGAATCCCTTCTGTGAGTCCATGCGCCAACTTACGCCCCATCATATCCAAAGACGCTCACAGTTGGGTGGCGATGAGATGGGGAACCTAATTACCCTTTGTATTTCTTGTCACCAAAAAGTGGAGAGACATGAATTGAGCATCGAAGTCATCGATGTTGTCGTGAAGTTTAAGGATTTAAAGGAGGGTAGTGATTGACGAAGGACAGATTGGATTGGGTTATAAGTGGGCTTGATTTTGAGCTTTTAAATGATTGGGAAGAAGAGTTTGTAGAAAGCGTCGAGACCTTTTTCAAAAAGAATGGTTATTTGACCGAAAACCAAGAGGATAAACTTGAGGAGATTTATAGAAAGAAATCAAGATGAGGATTATAGTTGAAAGGAGAATAGATAAATAATGGAAACTATAGCACCGTACAAGTCATCTGTTGGGATGTTTAAGGAGGAAATTCTAAGAGAGTTTGAGAGTGTTATCGAGTTAGGGATATTGGTTCTTGGTGATCAGACGAAGAGATTCGAAGAGGAGTTTGCATTGTCCCATGAAAGAATGTTCGGAAGTGCGGTTAACAGTGACACGGCAGCGCTGGAAGCTGCCCTGGTCTTGTTAAAGGACTTGGAAAAGTTGAGTAATTTGGTTGTGCTCATGCCGGATACAGCATTTTTTGGGTGTGCGAATGTAGTGTTTCGTCTCGGAGGTAGGGTAGTGCCAGTCCCTGTCACGATTGAGAATGGAATAATGCCGACTCTTGGGCAGTTGAAGGATGCTGTCGGATGGGTTGAGGCTGAGATGGATATTCCGGCTGATAAGTTGGTTTACATGGCTGTATATACTGGTGGGACTGTTGGGAGAGATTCGCTAGAGCAGATAAGTTGGTGCAGGGGAAGAGGGATAAAAGTAATTGAGGATTGCGCCCATGCTCACGGGGCTACATATACTGACGGCAATCTAGCTGGTCATTATGGAGATATCTCAACTTTTTCATTCTATGCAACGAAGATGATCCACAGCGGAGAGGGCGGCATGCTTTTAGTAGATAACCCTCAATGGGATAGGTGGTTGAGGACATATAGAAATTATGGAAAGACGTGGGGACCTGATGCTGACCCAGTTTTTCAAGATGTTTCAGTTATTGGCTATAACTGGAGGATGACCGAATTTCAGGCTGCTCTTGGAAGAATAATGTGGCGGAATTATCCACAGATTTATAAAGGTAGGCGTAAAGTAGAGAAAGTGTACGATAATTTTATTGGGCAGAGTGATGGCCGAATAAGGAGATTGATTATCAATAATGTTGGTTTGTTAATGCAGAACTTGTATCGTTATATCGTGATGGTGGACGGTCTTGAAACCGAAGAGCAGAACCATAAATTATATGAACAGTTAGAGAGTAAGGGTGTAAGACTCCAGGCTAAGTGTAATTCAAAGCCACTGACAGAAACGAATTTGTTCAAGAATTCGCTGGTTTTTTATCCCGAGGCATTTTCTTTCCCAAAAGAGGCGTTGAGCTACAGTATGGGGCATTTGTGTTTGCCCATATATCCTACCCTTACCGAAGAGGAAGCTTTAAGGGTTGCAGAGACAGTGGTTGAAGTTGTGCAGTCCAATACATGGAAATAAGGGATGGTTAAAGAATTATGCTAGTAGTGTGGAAAATGTTCCAGCCCCAAGCAGTGACAATGATAACGTCGGTGGAAGAAGACGGATCCTACAGGTGTTCGCCTTTCAGTTGGCTGATGCCTCTGAATAAAGGTTCTGATTTTGCAGTAATGATGAGAAAGGAGTCGGTGACATACCGCAATCTTAAGGAAAGACCAAGAATGGCGGTTGCTTGGATGCCTCCGGACAGAGTAGTGGCGCAGATGGTTAAGAAGACAAAAGATCCGCTTGATCCTCTTGTTTTTGAGATGGGGGTTCCACAGGGCTTCAGCCTCCCAGTTCCAGTAGTGACAATTCATGCGATAGAGGCAGTAGTTCTGGCTATACAGAAGATGGAGAATTGTGTCCCATGGACGCATGTGATGGTTATAGGAAGAGCAGAAAAGGTGTTGTTTTCTAAGTCTTCGCTGCCCTTACTGCATATGAATGGTAAGACTTTTGCGATAGCAGAGGAGTTCGAAGTGGAGGGTTATTAATGGGTAGAGCGGTTCTTTTGCAGCCCCCATATTTCAAACTGTTAGGCTCGCATAATGACAAGGTTGTTCCGAGTCTCATGTTTCTTGCTAAGTATTTAGCTAAGAAAGGAGAGGAGGTCCGTATTGTAAATGCAGATAGCATAGGTGCAAGTTGGTATATACCGTGGAAAATGCTCTACCAGAATTTTAATTTTTACGTTGAAGCGATCGAGAAAGGGTCTCCTCTGTTTTATCAAACCGTGGAGCAAGTGATGGATTATAAGCCTGATTATGTGGTTGTGAGTGCTGGTTGTTATCTTGCCTTGACCGTGGATTTTGGGTCGCCTTGGTTGGCTATGAAGGTAGTGGAGATTCTGAGAAGATATAAAGTGCCTGTATTTTCATATGGGCCGTTATGGGATGAGGGAGATTTTGGTTTGCCTTCCATGCGGGATGAGGTCGGAATCGTCTATAAAGAGGGGATAGACGTCAGCCTTATCCCGTCTGGGAGCAAGTATGATGTTATTTTTACAAGTGTTGGGTGCCCATATAGGTGTGAGTTTTGTCTCCAGCCAAAATATATAGAAAAAAGAAAATTACTCAGTATGGAAGCGATTGCAACACAGTTGCACCTTGATGTGCATTATTTGGAAGACCCTATTTTCATTCCGAACAAGGAAACGATGGAAATTCTTAGGGGTAGGTCCTATACGGTTGAGGCTAGGGTTGATATTGTTGATGGTAAATGGATAGAAGGAGCACTTGATTGCGGAGTTAAGCGAGTAAAGCTTGGAGTAGAGTCCGCAAGTAAGAATTTTATCAAAAGTGTCAACAAGAGAATTGATATTAATATGGTCAAGAAAGCGGTAAGGATGCTCAAAAGTGCCGGGATAAGTGTGGTAGTTTACATGATGCTTGGATGGAGCGGTGTGACAGAGGTTGAGTATTGGGAAGGACTTGATTTTTTTAAAGATCTCGACGCCGACTATTATGTAGTTAATATTTCCTGTCTATATGGGAGATACGGTCGGGACTGGCGTTTTGATACTCATTTCAGCCCTGTCGTTGCGAGATATTGGGGATTAAGTGATGCACTTGTTTATGCGTATTTTGGCTTACAAGAAGGTAAGAAAAATCCAACATTGCTATAGGAGACAGGAATTGTGAGGGTTGAGAGATGAGATATGCAATGATTCCGTTAACTTCTACTTCGATGAATATAAAGTTTGAAAGTGACTTTTTGTCATCAAAGCATCTTATTTACGAGGCAGTCCGTCAAAAGAGAGGTTTTTTTTATTTCTGCCTGACGGATGCCCAGAAGCAGTATCTGCAGATGAGAAATGACCCGGGAGTGAGCTACCTGTATAACCCTGATAGGGGGGAGTTTTATTACCAGCAGTCCTTTGTTCCGCTGAATTTTATAGAGCTATTTAATCCGATTTTGGGGAAGCATTACGTTGATGCAGTAATAACCAGCCGATCAGGAGCTGGGGCGCTAATGTCGAAGTTGCTTTGGGATAAGAGGTGTCCAGAACCAGAGATAGCGATTATCATTATTGAAAACAAGGTGAGTGTAGCCGGTGGGACTCACAACGCGATGTGTTACCAGGACTTGATTCTGAGGGCATGCGGTTATGCAGTGAGTTGTAACTTTTTTGCGACCGAGAGAGAAAAGGCCCTTGCCTTAGAACTGTGTAGAGAGTTCTTGAGCCCGGCTGGGGTTAGAAGAGTGGAAGCGAATAGCCATGTCGTTTATCACGGTATAAACTGTTCGGAAATTGAAGAGATCATTGAGAAAACGCCAAAGGCTGAGAAGTTTACTCTGTTATACAGCGGTAGGTTGACAAGTAATAAACAATGGAAGAAAGTCCTAGCTGACTACGGAAAGTTTTTTTCATTTGGAAGAGATTTAGAAATCGTGGTGTGTGCCCCAATGGGGGTATTTGGGGTTGATGCAAAAAAAATTGTGCCTCGAGGCAGTATTAATCTCGCTCTTCCCAGAAAGGAGTATCTGAAAAAACTTGTTTCAAGTCATGTTTGTTTATCAAACAGCCTTGAAGAGGGGGGAACAGTAGGTTTTGTGGAGCAACTTTACAGTGGAAGCGTTGTAATACTGCCAAAAAGACCTTGGGTTGAGGGGCTGCTTGGTGAGCATTACAAAAGTTATCCTTTTTTGTATGACGGCTCTACAGAGCAGGCGTATACCATCCTTAAGGTGGTATATGAGGATTATCAATCGGCCAAGGAGAAAATGGGACCGATAAGAAATTTTATTAAGATGAACTATGACATAGAGGTTGTGACAAAGCGCTACTTCGATATCATTGAGAGATATGTCCTTGATCTAAGAAAGAGAACAGTGAGAAATAAAGAGCCGAAGAGCATGAAAAGGCTGATAGAAAACGTGATCAGGATTATGGGCAAAGAGATAAGTTTCTCGGAGTTTCTTGATAAACTGAAGAACTATACGGAGAAAGACGTTAAAGCCTCTGAGAAGAATTGGAAGTCTGGGTTTCCTTCAAGGTGGCAGATGTATCATTATCTGTTGAGGAGGGGGTTTGTTGATAACTATTTATTTGAAAATCCAGTTTTGAGGAGGGAGACAGGTGGGACAGAAAGAGATAAACGAGTTTTACTTGGGGAGGTTAAAAGAGACGGGGAGTCTTTACACGAAAAGGGTGTCACAGAACGTGAGGTTTAATAGTCTGACAAGAGCGCTTAATTTTAAAGGTAAAAGAGTTCTTGATGTGGGGTGCGGGAATGGCGATTTTTTGGTTTATCTGGGTTCTATTGACCAATGGCCTAGTCAATACACGGGTGTCGATATTTTACCTGAAGTGGTAAAGATTTCGAGGTTGAGATTTAATGGAGTTAGGAATGTATATTTTTGTCAAATGGGAGATTTCTTGGGAAAGAATCGGGTCAATGATAAGTACGATATTGTTATTGGTATTGGCCTTTTTTCATTGGAATTTGTTGACGGTGATGAAAATTATGAGTTGGTCGTGAGATGGTTCAAGAAGATGTACGAATACTGTTCAGAAGCCTGCGGAGCTACTTTTTTGTCTCGTTATAAGCAAGAAATTAGGCCCCTTGAGGCTGTTTTTCAACCTGAGGAGCTGTTTAAGTCTTTGAAAGATGGTATCGACAGGTTGGTGCTGGACCATAGTTATGCTCCTCATGTTTTTACGATTGTTGGGTTCAAGGGGGAGACTCCGTGGCATAGGCAGGTAAGACTTGAAGGACTGAGTGTAGATGAGCAAGCCCGAGTTTATGACAAAAAGTGACAAGTCTAGGGGGTAAAAATGGCGCCCAAAAAAGGTAAATCAGAAGAATTTAAAATGGAGAACGATGCTAAAAAAGTTGAGACAAAAAAGTTCAGGGAGATAAGACTTATTCCTATTGGGTTGTTGGTCGAGGCCGATTGGAACCCGCAGCGAATGAATGATAAAGAATTTAATGCCTTGGTGGAAAATCTCAGGGAGGTTGGTCAGATTGACCCGTTACAGGTAAGCCCGATGCCAGATGGTAGGTTTAGGGTAATTGGCGGAAATCACCGCTTACAAGCCCTGAGGGTGCTTGAATATGAATTAGTGCAGTGCGTGATCTGCGAGGACTTTTCGGAAGAATTCCAGAAATTTCAATCCGTGAGGCTGAACGTAATTCATGGGAAGTTGGATCCGGAGAAGTTTTTAAGACTGTACGAGGAGATGGCAAAGAAATATGGTAAGAACGTCGTTGCAGATTTGATGAAGTTTACGGATCAAAAGGCCCTGTCGACTTTAATTAAAGACGTGAAGGATGGGTTGCCTCCCGAAATGGCAAAGAAGCTTGATGAGGCGAAGAAAGAGATCAAGACGGTTGATGATATTGGTAGCGTTCTGAACGAAATATTTTCAAAACATGGCAATACTTTGGTACGTGGGTATTTGGTTTTCAGTTTTGGCGGTAAGGAGCACCATTACATCGAGATGGATAAGCAGTTATTGAAGCGCGTGGAGTATCTTGAGGAGTTGGCGACGGTAAAAGGGGAGCAGATAGCTGTTATTTTCAATCGGGTTTTGGCAGAGAAAGGGGTGTTGTGATAGAAGATTTGAGTAAATTGCCCCACAGTAGAACTGTGGGGCATCCAATTTCAGGAGGAAGAGAAATGCCCGAAAAAGAATGGAAGTGTCAATTCTGTGAAAAGGTGTCATCACCAAAGGATTGGAAAAACGGTGAATGCCCGTTCTGCCACCAAAGGTATAATTGGCTTGAAGCCCAAGAAACAGAGGAAGATTAATTCAAAACCCAATTCATCCCCCCAGCAGAGCTGAGGGGTATTCTTGGCGGATTTTTATAAAGGAGTGGGCGAGATGATGGGAAATGTTTAATTATATCCAGGAGTTACGCAATTGCGTTTCCCATGAAACATGGTTGCAACTTGATTGCAACTGAAATGAGAGGAGGTGAATGAATAATGACAACTTTTTTGAGCGGAGTGGTTGTTGGCGTGATTGGAACGTTTGTGGTTTTGTTTTTCGTGTATAGGAACAACATCAGGAAGTTTAAGGCCATAGTTGGTGTGGCTCTTGGTGATGGGAAAGCAGAAGAAAAGTCCAAGAAGATAATTGAGATTTTGGTGGTGGACCAAAAAAAGTAGTTGGTGAGAAGCACTTATTTTGGAGGGGGCAGGTCGGTGTAACAAGGGTAAGGCTTGGGTATGTTCACAGAGGGCGGAGAGATGGGAATGAACAAAAGCAAAGGCAATATGTATCCATTTACCGATTTCACATGGAATGCAATAAGAGGAACGTGCCCCCATTTATGTAGCTACTGTTTCATGCGCCGTTTCCCCCAAGGCCCTCTCCGCTTCGTTGAAAAGGAACTAAAGACAAACCTGGGCCAAGGTAATTTCATCTTTGTTGGAAGCAGTACGGATATGTGGGGTAGCTTTGTTCCAAGTGAGTGGATTGAGAAGGTGCTTGAGCACTGCAGGAAGTTTGATAACACATATCTTTTTCAATCGAAGAATCCCGAAAGGTTTTTGAAATTCGGTATGCCAAAGAAGGTGATTCTTGGAACAACGATCGAGACGAATCGTGAATCACCAAGTAGTGCTCCGCCTACTGGGGTTAGGGTTCACTGGATGAAGATACTGACGGGGCGGAAAATGGTGAGCATTGAGCCGATTTTAGATTTTGATTTGTTGCCGATGGTGAGGTGGATAAGGTCAATCAGACCTGAGTTCGTCAGCATCGGAGCGGATAGTAAAAGGCACGGTCTCCATGAGCCGAGCGGGGAGAAAATTATTAAACTGATCGAAGCCCTGAAGCCTATAACGAAGGTTATTTTGAAGAGTAACCTGAAGAGGCTGGTTGGGGAGATTGGAGGTTTAGAATGAGTACGTTAGAGATGTTGGTTCGACTTAGTATAGGTGTTGTGATTATTCTTTTGATTTTATCCGGAGTGTGGGCATGTCTGATTTGGATCCCGCGAAGAAGGGAAAGAAAGATTGTAAAAGAAAGGTTGCAACGGATTGCAACCTGGAAGGGTGGGTATGGTTCTGATGGTGGAGATCAAGCAACTTTATCAACCAGCCGGTAGTACGATGTGTGGGCAAACCTGCATTGCGATGGTCGCTGGAATTGGCCTTGACGCTGCGTGCAAGGCTGTAGGGCATAGTTATTCGACAAAGACAAGGGAGATGTAGGGGGCTTTATGGAATCTTGGCCTTAAATAAGGAAATGAGTGATGAGGGTTCTGAAATCATGGAGTTTTTACATTACGCTGTGTTTGGTTGGAGTTGGTCTTTTTCTTATAAGCGGTTATTTCCCTAAGCCAAGAAACGAGTTTCTGAAATTTAAAGGGCCTGGGTCAGGAGCAGCACCAGTCTACGATGAGGTCAAGTTTTGGGCTGAGACCGCTGGTAAGGTTTTTGGAGGGATTGGGGGAGCTGGCGTCGGTGTTAAGGCAGTGGTTGAATTTTTCAAAAAGAAGAAGAAGCGATGAAAGAGACCGAGTTAGCTAAGGGCGTAATTGATTGGCTCCAAGACATGAAGTGGGATGTCTACCAAGAGGTCCAGGTTTTTAGTTATGGGCCGATAGCAGACATAGTTGGTTTGTTCAACGGTATGACCTGGGTGATCGAGACAAAGGTGTCGCTTGGGCTCAAGGTTATGCAGCAGGCTCAGAACTGGAGACCTTTTTCAAACCTTGTGTCTGTCGCGTCGAGAAGAGGTGGAAATAGCGGTAACGGATTCGTGCAGCACTTATTGAAGATGCTTGGGATTGGGCTGATCGTTGTGTCGATTGGTGATGTTTATGTAGAGACCGATGTTGAAGAGAGAATAAGACCGGCGATAAATAGGAGACCAGGGAAGCATCTGAGGGACAGTCTAAAAGAAGTGCATAAGACGTTTGCAGAGGCAGGGAACGCTGAGAAGCTCAGGTGGTCGCCTTTTCAGCAGACTTGTCAGGATGTAAGAAGGTTTGTTGAGGAGAATCCTGGAGCGACGCTAAAGGAGATTGTTGGCAGTGTTAAGACACATTATCATTCCGTTCAGACCGCAAGAATCTGCATAGCGAAGTACGCGGAAGAGGGTGTGCTCAAGGGGGTTAGGAAGGTAATCGATGGGAAGGTATGTAGGTTTTATCCAGAAGAAGTTGCAATTGATTGCAACCAAAGAGGGTAGGGAGACGAGAGGAGGATGGTATGAAAGAGATTCGGAGAGATGTGGATGGAAAGATCATTGTGCCGGAAGGGATGATTTATATCAAGGAGCATCCGAGCTGGAATAAAAAGGGATTGGTCCCTAAACAGGTTATGGTCGTTGAGCATTATCGCAAGAGGAAGCGGAAGAAGGAGCCGGAGGGATATTGGTTTAGAAGATTGTTATCAATTCTGAGGAGGTAACGGTATGTCACCCTTTTATCTTGGTCTGATCATTGGCGTTTTTATAGGCGCTAATTTGGGAGTGTTAATTATAGGTCTCTGTATTGCGGCGAGAGGTGACCTATGTTGATTGCAACAAGGAAATGGACAGAGGAGAGGATAATCATTCAAAGTTTATCCTGCCCGACTTATCTTATATCTTAATTTAGGAGGCACAAATGACGAAATTGATTCAGGCTGATAGGCCAAGAAATGGAGGGTTTGTGTGGCAAATGAGAAATATCAGTATATTGGGAGAATAGATCATCGTTTGATCGAAGAATGTGCAGAACTGATAAAAGCGATATGTAAGGCAGAACGATTCGGATATGACAATTTTCATCCAAAAAGGCCAAAAGGATCGAACAAGAATGACATTCTGAAAGAGATCAAAGACGTGAAGCGGCTTCTTGATGAGATGGAAACTTTCTTGCGAAGATAACGATTGAACTAAGCGGTGGGGTGCAAAGTCGGATCGTAATAAGGCACCAAAGACCCTACGTTGCGGATAAAAAGCAACTACTATGTAAAGACGCTCGGTGCAAAATCTGTCCGCAAGATAACGATTAAAATTAGCCGTGCCTGTAAGCCATCGGCTGGATTGCTTTGTTATACGATTTTTAAATTTTATTTTTAAGGGGACACATAATGAAAACAGACATTCACGAATATTGTGAAGAAATGGAAGTTGAAATAAAGCAATTAATACCAGAAGAAGGTGAGAGATATAAGAATATAATAAATGAACGCTCATATCAAGGTTACATTGAATCAAGATGGATAGTGGAAGCTTCCAATGAAGGCGGTCACAATAATACCCAAATTGATCTAATTGATTTGCTTAAATATATCAAAATCAATATGCCTGATTTGTGGAATTCCGTATAACGACTGAACTAAGCCGCCGTCTACCGTGATTAAATCTGGCACAGCTAATCACGGTCGGCCTTCAGTAAATGGTTATGTGGAGGTTTTATGATTACTACTGATAAACAATCTAATTCTAAATTTTGCCCATTACAAAATATCATTGAATACTGCCACAAACAGGTTGGTTGTAGCGGTTCTGGTTGTATGTGGTGGGTATTTATTTCCGAAGATGAAGAAAAGAAAAATTGGCAAGAAGCAACATTAAATGGAGGAAAGGGATACTGTGGCATTATTAAAGCTTCTTCCATATAACGTAAAGGTCAACGGTGGTCAATGGGTCGTGAACGTAACGTGGAAGAGGTAACCTCTCCCATTGACCGTCCGTTGAAGTGATTGGTTATCTTGTTGGTGATGCAATGGGGAGAAAACAATCATTCAAGGTCATTAAATGTCCCGTATGTGGCAAGAAGGTTCGTAAATGGGCCGATGGACGGATCTCAGTACATTACATAGGTTATCGTGAGAGATGTCCTTTTGAGCAGTCACATGAGATAACAAGATAACGCAGAATTGAGCGGCGGAGGTATAGATGACCCAGAAAAATAGCGGACTATCAAATGTCCGCTCGAATGACTTGTTAGAATGCACCGATGATTATGATGGTGATAGTTGCTATTGTTATCGATGTAATAATACTGGAGAAATAATGGTTTGTCCAGATGATATGTGTCATGGATTGGGATATTGTGCACATGGAGATGGGATGGTAACTTGCCCTGATTGTAAGGGGGAAAGTGCATTCTAACAAGAGAATATACGGAATAGACAGGTCGGTGGCATTCTGTGGTCTGGTAGCCTGATGAATGCCAGGATGGGAATACCGACTATCAGCGGAGACAAATCCTATCCGACCTGCCTTTTGAAAGGAGAAGGGAGATGAGAAATTATAATACTAAGGCTGAGATTTTGGATTACATAAAGAAAAATCCTGGGAAAACACTTAAACAACTTAATCTTTATTTTGGGTCAGACCTTTATTCCACTCTTCGCGAAATGAGACTGATGGGTATGATTGTGTTGGTTCGAGATGA
>Ga0315282_10004754_pt1 | contig 23504 bp, 28 predicted proteins | sample YL17G07_20_MG_FD_203693 | JGI IMG/M metagenome (GOLD analysis project Ga0315282, IMG submission 203693) | Sediment microbial communities from Yellowstone Lake, YNP, Wyoming, USA - YL17G07_20 | ecosystem: Environmental > Aquatic > Freshwater > Lake > Sediment | place: USA: Wyoming | collected... | reverse complement strand
CAGGAACTCCACTTTACGATCGATTAGAACGCGAACAAAGAATAACTTCAAAAGAATGGTCACGATATAACCAGGCGGAGGTCGTTTTTAAACCAAAAAATATGAGTGAAAATGAACTTTTTGAAGGGACTCGTAAAGTCGCAAAGGAATTTTACAGCATGCCGAATGTATTATCAAGAGCTGCAAAAGTGATGATGACTTGTAAGCATCCTACGGGTTGGACAACTATAATATCAAATTTTGCGAATAGAAGACATTACAAAGGTGATTACAATTTTTGACAATTTCATTTTACTAATTTTAGAATAGTGTCGTTGATTTACAAGCAAAAAGGAGGATAGATTTGAAAGTAGGCCTTTACGATACAATCAAACGTCCTTTCGTCTTTTTATTTGAATGGCGCCCCTACTCACCCTATAGATTCATCATGTATTTTTTTGTGTACGCAAGTGTCCCCATATTTGCATATGGGATAAAACCATATACGGTAGAAATAATCAAAACCATTTCATTTACTATCATAGTTTTGTATTCTGGTTTTTTCGCTATTATTATGTGGAATGACATTTGTGATGCTAATATCGACACTATCGTTCATCCAAAACGAGCAATTCCTAAAGGACTAATAAGTAAGAAAAAATTTTTTATCATAGCGCTAATCTTCTCTGGAATAGTCTTCTTTTTTTCGTATCTTATCAACTTAAGATGTTTTATTTTTATAGGATTAGCTTCCCTGCTAGCCGCAGTTCATAATAAGTATCTAAGAAGAATAATCAAACTACCAGCATATTCAGAAATCTTCACACCTTTGCAATGGACAATAGTCCCAATATTCGGATTTCTTGCAATCGAAAATTCTAATTTTTTTAATATGTTACTTTTAGTAATATTCACATATTTTGCCGACAGTGCACATGATATCCCTCAAGGGATTCACGACGCGGAAGGTGATTTTAAAGAAGGAATAAAAACATACACGACCTCTTTTGGAGAAAAGGTCGGTGCAAAAATATCATTTTTTCAACTTGTATGTGCAGGACTTATCGGTATTTTTGTTTTTTTAAAAGTCGGTTTAACTCTTATATTTTTAATTCCTTTTTTAATAGTTTGGGGATATACATTGTATAACTCCTATCATTATTTAAAACTCGAAAAAGAACAGATGAAAGAGTCAGGATTTCAAACAGGTTTGAAAATCTATAGATTTTTTTTAGCGACGTATGTTTTTATTTTTCTTGATATTTTCGTGCAATTATTGATATTCTACTTAAGTCCCTAAAAGATAATAGATTAATTTTTGATAAATAAAAAAGATTTTGTCATCGGATATTTTGAAAACATAGTCATCGGATAGTTAAAAGATGAATCTAGTGTAAAAGAAGTAAATATTTTCTCTTCGGAAGATACTAATGACGAATCACTTTCAAACTCTCTGTATATAAACTTTGAACCGGATTTCATGTTTTGAGCGAGATGCTGAAGAATTTGATTAATCGGCCAAACATTAATCGCAATAAAAATCACATCAAACTCATTTACAGGATAATTTACTCCGTCTCCTACCAAAATATCAATCCTATTACTAAATCTTTTTTTGTTGATATATGACTTTGCAAGATTCGTTATTTTACTGTTAATATCTATACCTGTCAAATATGCTTGTGTTTCCTCTGCAAGGATTATTATTGTAGAGGGTAATATCCCGCATCCGATAACAAGGATTTTATCTGTAGAAGAAATCCCGGCTCGCTTTATTTCATTCGTAACTGGGGGACGCCGACTCATCATCATTAATTGATATAAAAAATTAAATTTCGTTGATAAGAATTCTAAAAAAATAAACAGATAACAATACTTCTTTCTTCGCCAATTTTCAATGGAAAACAAATGATTTATTTTTTTATTATCATTCAATGATTGGTCTCCTTGTTATTGATAAAGTATAAGAATAAAATGCTTATAATATTTGTTTAAATGATTTAATAGTCAATGTCATTATGAAAATATTATTGATCCAACCGCGAATGTCTGCAACTAAAACAATATTGAAAGAATACATTGATAGGATCAATTACAAGCTCTTTTTTTCTTCATTTACACTTGAACAACTATCTGGTATCATCCCTAAAGAACACGATGTAACAATAATAGATGAAAAAATTGGTAAAAAAATTAATTTTAACGATTCTTTTGATCTTGTCGGCATATCAGCTTTTACCTCAAATGTAAATCGAGGCTACGAAATTGCATTAGAATTTCGAAAACGAGGCGTACCCGTCATTATGGGCGGATATCATCCTTCTGCTTTGCCAGATGAGGCAATTCGGTTTTGTGATAGCGTGGCTGTTGGCGAGTCTGAATATCTTTGGCCTAAGATATTAGATGATGTAAGAAATGGAAAATTAAAACCTTTCTATATCCAAGATAAACCGGTTGATGCAAATGATATACCATCTTGCAGATCAGAACAGACGAGAGGATCATATCTTGTCGGAGGTATTCAAGCGACCAGAGGTTGTTCAAACAGATGTGAATTTTGCGCAATTACAAACATGAAATACGGTTCTCTTTATCGTAAACGACCCATTAATAAGGTGATTGAGGAAATAAAATCAACCCGTCAAAAAATTATAGATTTTTTTGATCCCTCGTTTACAGTAGATACATCATACACAAAATCTCTTTTTAAAGAATTGAAAGGTATTGATAAAACTTTTACGGCAAATGGCAACATAAATATTTTGTTTCGAGATGAAGAATTACTCAAATTAGCAAGTGAAGCGGGTATTCGTAAATGGTTTATAGGTTTTGAATCTTTTAATCAGAAAAATTTGGACATGATTGGAAAAAAAGCAAATAGAGTTGAGGAGTACGCTGCTGCCATAAGAAAAATACGAGATTATGATATGGATGTTTATGGATTGTTTATGGTGGGTTTGGATCACGATATCCTTGATGTTTTTGATTCAACAGCGCACGCGATTCTGTATGACCTAGAATTAACCAACGCAAATATCTATGTTTCAACTCCGTTTCCTGGTACACCTCTATTTACTCGATTAGACAAAGAAGGAAGAATCCTCACAAAGGATTGGTCACGTTACACCATGGATGATGTTGTTATTAAACCAAAGAATATGAGTCCAGAAGAATTATTCGAAGGATACAAACGAGCTAAACGGGAAATTCATTCCCTTCTTAATGTTCTTAAACATCCAAGGGATTTATATTTCCATATCTTTTATTCTTAAAATTAAGGTAATATTAGATGTTTCTGTCTATGAGGCTTTGCACTTTTAATCGCATATCTGCATTTTTAATCACAAATCTGCATTTCGATGAAAAAGAACAATTTTAGAAAAAAGAAAGAGAGGAACAGGTGAAACTTAATTATGACCTAACAAAAATCAAAAGAACCGACTTTCCAATAATCCTGAACCCACAAACCGCATCGTTCACCGACGTAGCAATCCATGCCTTCTTACGACAGCGACTCGGCCAGAACACCATCGAAAAACGACTTTCCACCGCACGATATATGGAGACACACCAAGTGCCAGTGAATTTCAGAAACCCGACGTTAGAAAACTTCATGGCGCACATGGACTACCGTGAGCAAGTAGAAAACGCAGGAAACGGAGCGCTCTCCAACGAATGGAAAACCATGCGGATGTTCCTCAAAGCGTACGGCATCGAGATCTGGAGCTACAAGACACCATCGCAACCAGTTTACAAAGCGCGCATTATACCGTTCCCAGACTAGGTATACAAGATGCTGAACCTTCACTATTCCGACGACCAATACGAAAACGCGCTCGTCCAATACCTGCTCACCCACAACTTCATCGTCGGATGGAGATTCCCCAGCGAACCAACAGCAATGACGACCACCAACGTCAACATCGAACGAGGATACATCACCATCACCGAGCCGAAGAAACACAATAGCACCAGGAACATCTCGCCCACAGAAATCATGACGAATACTCGTAGGAAATCCTTCAAGAACTGGATCGACAGCTGGAGACCAAAGGTCGAGAACCAATACAGCAAAGACCACCTCTACTTGAAACCAGACGGAAAACCATTCACCACGGACCTTCTCCGACAGCTGCTCAACAGAAAAGCAGCAGCACAGATACAAACCGTCTTTCCACAGTACTACAACTACTGCTCACGACACTTCGCAGCGGTCTCATGACTCATCAGAACCAAACTCGAGTAAAAATCTTCGACGAGTACGAAGTCAGAGACTGGCTCGGACACACCAAGATCGAGACGACCATGGGCTACATCAAGGATGCAAAGCACTACTATCTCCTAGCGCCGTACGATTGGATCCATCATGTCCTTAAAGCCACGGTCGAGGATAATACGAGAAGGATCCGAAAAGAGCAAAAAAGAGGCGCTTTCGACGAAAATCCCTCCGAGAGAATGAAGCGGACCTGGCGGGATTCGAACCCGCGATCTGCAGCTTAGGAAACTGCCGCCCAATCCAGGCTAGGCTACAGGCCCAATCAAAATCAATGAATACACATTACCGGGTCATTTTTAAAAGTTGGCAACACACTGTCGCATCCCATATGTCATAGTCCCAGAGGTAAAAAACCTTAATTTTTCTTTACGCTACTCGTAAGGGGCTTTAATTGAAATGCAATGAAAATAAACATATTTTTTAACAATGTTAATAAACGTAAGCCTTACTGGCTAGCCATGGACGAACGTGCTTTATTCAAGCGAAGAAACAAGTACGGTATTCCTTCCCTATCGAAAAACAGAAAAGTGAGATGAATAAGAATGACGAATCACAATAAGACGAACATTACGGCAGAACCTGGAAAGCAGGAACTATTTATCACGCGTGAATTTGACGCACCGCGGAAGCTTGTGTTCAAAGCGTTTACTGATCCAACGCTGTACGTACAATGGCTTGGTCCTCGACGGTTCACCATGAGATTAGAGACGTTCAACCCCAAGAGCGGCGGTACGTGGCGATATGTCCACACAGATCAAAACGGCAATGAATATGGATTTCATGGCGTGTATCACGAGATTCTCCCGCCAGAGCGAATGATTGACACGTTTGAGTTTGAGGGACTGCCGGAAAAGGGGCATGTGGCTCTCGAAACGGCAACATTTGAGGAATTGCCAAAAGGAAGAACGAAGCTGGTCGCTCAAGTTGTGTTCCAGTCAGTTGCGGACCGCGACGGCCAGCTCCAAAGTGGCATGGAAGAAGGGGTGAATGAATCGTATAATCGCCTCGACGAACTCTTGACGACGCTAACAGGACAAGAACGAAAGGTGGTACAGTGAGGGTCATCTGGACAGGATCCATATCGTTCGGGCTGGTAAACATACCTATCAGATTGTATCCGGCAGTTGAGCCGCAGACCAAGGGATTTCGGCTGCTCCACAAAAAGGACAAAATCCCCTTAGAATACAAGCGATGGTGCCCGAAGCATAAACAAGAGGTTGCCTGGGATGAGGTTGTGAAAGGCCTTGAGATTGCAAAAAATAAATATTTTGTGCTGGAAAAGAAGGAGCTTGAGGAGTTAAAACCAAAACGCACGGATACGATAGATATCGTTGAGATCATCGATTCATGGCAGATAGACCCGATCTATTTTGACCACCATTATTTCCTGGGACCAGACAGCGAGAAAGAAAAAGCGTATTTTCTGTTCAGGCATGCGTTAGAGCAATCCGCAAAAGCAGCCATCGGGAGGTTTGTCATGCGGGAACGAGAACATGTCTGCGCCATCGAGTCATACAAGGAAGGCCTGCTTTTGACAACACTGAACTTCGCCCATGAAATCAGGGACATAAAAAAGGTGGATTTTTTGGAGGATGCCCCAAATCTGAAGCAGCAGGAGATAACCCTCGCAGCGCAGCTTATCGAAAAGCTTGAGAAAAAAGAGTTCGACATCGGGGAGTTCAACGACACGTTCATGGATGAGCTGAAAAAGCTTGTCAAGAAAAAAGCAAAAGGAGAGATCATTGAAGTGAAGTTCGAAGCAAAGAAAGAGAAAAAGGAGAAGAACCTCATCGAAGCGCTGAGGGCAAGCCTATGACGCCAGTAAAAAAATACAAAGAGAAACGGGATTTCAACAAAACCCCTGAGCCGAAGGGAACACCCACAAAGAAACGCCTGAAAAACATCTTTGTGGTTCAGCAGCATGCTGCAACACGGAACCATTTTGATTTTCGGCTCGAAGTGGAAAACGTGCTGAAGTCATGGGCGGTCCCCAAAGGAATCCCTATAGCGCAGGCAGAGAAGCATCTTGCTGTCGAGACCGAGGACCACCCGTTGGAGTACGCAGAATTTGAAGGAAAGATCCCCAAAGGAGAATACGGGGCGGGAAAGGTCAATATCTGGGACACAGGAAAGTACCGGAACATCAGAAAAATCAGCATGAAGGAATCCTATAAAAAAGGCCAGATAGAAGTGAACCTGAAAGGCAAAAAATTGAAAGGGAATTACGCGTTGATCCGGACAAAGTTCAATGACAACCCGAAGAACTGGCTCATGATCAAAATGAGGGATGACACGTACAGCTTTGAGGACGGATAGTCCCAGCATGAATGTGACGTCTATCGAGATATCCAACCCTGAGAAAAAGATATTCACGAGGTACACGAAGAAAAATTTTGTCGACTATCATGAGACGATAGCCTCCTTTATGCTGCCGCACATAGAAAAAAGGCCGCTCACCTTGTACCGGTTTCCTGACGGTGCCGGCACGCAAGGATTTTACCAGAAGAACATGTCTGATTATTTTCCGCACTGGATTGATCATACCGTCATCCGACAGAAAGAAGGGGCAGTTGATTACGTGATATGCAGCAGCAAGCAAAGCCTGGTGTACATCGCATCCCAGGTTGCCGAGCTTCATCCATGGACAAGCAAAATCGGTACCCTGAACTACCCTGATAAGATGATATTCGATCTCGACCCATCAAGTAAAAACCTTGATCCATTAAAGAAGGTCGCACGCAAGCTGGGGAAGCTACTAAAAGACGTCGGCCTTCAGCCATATCTCATGACGACCGGAAAAAAAGGATATCATATTACGGCCCCTGTACAGCCAGAACAGAAAAATAAAGCGGTACGAGAATTCGCGCTAAAGATCGCCACAGTCCTGGAACAGGACGACCCGGAGACCGTGACGACAGAGCTTTTCAAGGATAAGCGCAAGAAGAGGGTTTTCATCGACGTCAACCGCAACTCCCCGCATCAGACGTCTATTGCCCCGTACTCGGTCAGAGCGGTAAAAAAAGCCACCGTCGCCCTGCCGATCAAATGGTCGGAGCTTGGGACGGTCAACCCTGGTGATTATGATATCGGCCGGACATTGAAACGGATGCAAAAGAAACAGGACCCCTGGAAAGATTTCCGAGAGAAATCAGAATCAGTACAAGCCGTCATAGGCAGGTTAAAACAATGAGGCCGATGCTTGCGAAAACCGGCGACGAAACCTACCTTGATAAAGCCGGGTACATCTATGAGCCGAAGCTTGACGGGATACGAGCCGTACTTTTTTATGGAAAGAACCCGACATTTAAGAGCAGGAACGGCAAGGATCTGACGGAGAGGTTCTCAGGGATACGACTGCCTCCGATCAAGGCGACCACCTGCATCATCGACGGCGAGATCGTCGCCTACGACCGCAAAGGGAATCCTGATTTCAACCTGCTCCAGAACAATGGCACTGCGGTCTACGTCGCGTTCGACATCATGAAAAAAAATAGCGTTGACCTACGACAGAAGCCCTTGATGGAAAGAAAAAAGATACTCCGCGCAACGCTCCATGGGAATGAGACGGTGCAGACCATATTTTATACGGAGCGAGGAAAGAAACTGTGGAAATCGATGAAAAAAAGAGGAGTAGAAGGAGTCATCGCCAAGAAAAAAGACAGTACCTATGAAGAAGGAACGCGGTCGGACAGCTGGGTCAAAATAAAGCTCACGAACACCATTGATGCGATAGTGATTGGATTCACACACTCAAAAAGAAAGATCTCAAGTCTCGCATTGGGGCTATACGATGATGGCAGTATCTCCTATATCGGCAAGGTCGGGACAGGGTTCGACGATGCATTCATTGAAAGTTTTTTGCCTCATTTAACTAAGATACAGACTGCGAAGAGGATTGCCGAACTTCCAAGGGAGGTTATTGCGGTCAAACCTCGCTATGTCGCAGAAGTCGAATACCTGGAGATCACACCCGACAGAAAATTGAGAGCACCGATCTTTAAAAAATTGAGGGACGATAAAAGAGCATCCGAATGCAGGTTCCCGGTGTAACAGGTGTCGAGGTTTTGTTAAAAAAAATAGGCGCTATTTTCGGACACGCATAATCCGTTGATATTTAAGGTTGGCTCCGGTATTGTTTCATCGGTTGACAAAGCTCTAAGATCACCTCAGACGCTTTCTGGAAATCTTCTTTTTTTACGATAAAGAGCATTTCTGGAGGACAGGTCATGACTTCGACGATATTTATTCCGTTTATGGAAAGCTCGTTTGAAATTACAGCGAGAATCCCCGGGGTTTTTTGCATGAGCGGGTGGATGTAAATATTGATTTCGGTGAGATTCATTTCTTTTGATATAATTTTATTTTTTGGCAACAAGGTCAGTACGCGCTCCATGTTTTTCTCATCGATGAGCAGCCGTATAGAGTTGTTTGCCTGCATGATTCGAAGGGTATCTCCCTGGATGTAACTGATTATTTTGAACACGTCGGCGAGGGCTTTTTGTATATCAGTATCTTTGATGAGGGAGATTTCCGCCAGATTGCTTTTTGTTGAGATGTTGACGGCTTGGCTGAGGGTTTTTGCTGCTTTGGCGAAGATATCGTCATATTGATCAGGGTGATGATAGCGGCGGATGGCATTAATGATCGCATCTAGTGTTGCGTCGATTTTTCTTTCTTTGATGAGGTATCGTGCAAGGGCACTGGTGTTAATGAGGCCTCGTTGAAGTTCTCGTCTGATAGAAGGGTCGTTGTCGAGGATCCGCCAGACGTTATGGGTAATATTTGTCATAAATTACAAAATATTGACATATTATAAAAAATTTTCCCTTTCTTGTCAATTATTATATAATGGGTTTTTACATATTGGTGTTGAGAAGAGGAAAGAACATGAAGATAAAAGAGAGACATGATACCAAGAAACAAATTAGTAACCCCCATTCCCAGATAGTAGAACTCGGAAAGCATCTCGGACTCGACATAGAACAGATACAATTCATCCTTAACGACACCCGGCATACCACTGAACATCTCTGTTTCTCCTTAGGCCCCCCTCACTACGGCGCTGGATTCTATGGGGCCATAAGCATCAATGATTTCGACGTCTCGAAAACGTAAGAAACGAACGATGATGAGAAAATTATATAAATAATAATTGTATACGTGTGCCATGATACCATGAAACAAACAATAAATATCCGTTCCCGGGTTGAAGACCTCGGAAAGCTGCTAGGACTCGACATCGACCAGATACACTCCGTTCTGAACAACACCCAGCGCGACAACGAGCACCTCTCGTTCTCCTTAGGACCAGGGTACCGCGGCAGTTACTACGGCACCATAAGCATCAACAGTTTCAACATACCAAAACAACAATGAAAAAGTAACAAACAATGGGACATATCACATTAAAATAATACGAACAAATACAAGAGCTTATCAGTGATGCAATGCCGAAAACACACCGATACATCCCACAGCAAGTCGTCTGGGAACTCACACTCCAGTGCAACCTACATTGTATCCACTGCGGCTCCTCAGCAGGAAGCCCACGACCACACGAGTTATCACTCCAAGAATCGCTCCAATTAATCAAAGACCTCGCAACAATAGACACCAATGAAGTCTGCCTCATGGGCGGTGAACCGTTCTTAAGAAAAGGATGGCACCGAATCGCACAAGCAACAACAGATGCGGGAATGAAACTGCTGATCATATCGAACGGATACACGGTCACCACGGATACCTTTTCAAAACTCATTGCCCTGCAGCCGTACGCCGTCTCAACAAGCCTTGACGGGGCAACGCCAACCACGCATGACCGCATTCGGGGCGTACGAGGATCATATCAAAAAGTACTGGATTTCATCTCGCGATTAACAACAGCAGGACTACCAATAACAGTGATTACGACGGTGAACAAACTCAATTTCACGGAGTTACCAGAAATAAAAAATTTTCTTTTAAACAAGCACATTGCCTGGCAGATACAAACTGCCGCACCAGAAGGCAGATTTAAAAAAAATTTAGCATTATCAAAAGAAGAGTTTTATGCAGTCGGGCTCTTTCTTGCGGCACTACAAAAACGGTACACGAAAGAAGATCTCCCGGTGATCGGCGCACACTGTCTCGGATACCATTCTCAGTTCCTTCCCTGCCTTGGCCTTTCCCCACGCTGGACGGGCTGCCAAGCAGGTCTCTCGATCATGAGCATTAAAAGCAATGGAGACGTCATCGGTTGTCTCTCGACACCTGCGACGTACATCGAGGGAAACATACGGAAGAAACGTATCATTGATATCTGGAATGACCCTGAGGCGTTCGCGTACAACAGAAAATTTTCCAAGGAAGATCTCGGGAAAAACTGCAAAGGATGCATGTTCGGAGAAACCTGTAAAGGGGGTTGCATGGGGATGTCTACCGCATTTACCGACACACCGCACAACGATCCCTATTGCTTCCACACCATTGAAGCAGAATTCCGTGACAAAGGAGTGATGCGAGGGTCGCTGAAGCCATGAACGAAGCATCATCGAACAGACCGGTGATTGCTGTCTGGGAGCTGACTCTGCAATGTAATTTACGATGCGTCCACTGCGGGTCTTCTGCGGGAGTCGCCCGGGCAGACGAATTAACCACCACAGAAGCACTCCGCCTCTGCCATGACCTTGCGGCGCTCGGGTGTACGGGGGTCGCGTTAATGGGCGGCGAGGTCTTCTTACGACGGGATTGGTCGACGATTTCGAAAGAGATCAAGCGGCAGGGTATGATTCTCTCCGTCATTACCAACGGATTCTTCCACGCAGACCATATCATCCCGCAGCTCTGCGCCCTGGAAACCGATTGCGTCATGGTTGGATTAGACGGTGGGTCTGCCGCCTCGCACGATGCCATACGGGGGGTACGGGGTTCATTTAAGAAGGCACGTGCATTTCTCAATGCAGCAAAAAAAGCTAACCTTCAGACCGGTGCAATCACAACGGTGCAGAAATCCAATTTCCATGAATTACCAAAAATCCTTAAGATAGTCCTCGAAGAGGACATCAACTGGCAACTCCAAGATGGTACCCCCATCGGGCGATTCCCACGGAATCGGGTGTTAACGGAAGAGGAATACTACGCGTTAGGCCTGTTCATCCGGTCAACGCAGAAAAAATATGCAACAAGAGCCTGTTCAATTATCGGGACACATAATCTAGGATTTCATTCATCTCATCTCCCAAACCTCAGTCCCTATCCCTCGTGGCAGGGGTGCTACGGGGGAAAAACCGTTGTCGGGATACAGAGCAACGGGAACATCAAAGGATGTCTGGCATTATCGGATGTATTCATCGAGGGAAACATTCGAACAAGGAGCATCAGCGACATCTGGATTGACCCAACGGCGTTCTCATACAGTAGACACTCCACCCGAAAAGAGTTAGGAGAAAATTGCAAACACTGCAAGTTCGGTACATCATGCAAGGGTGGATGTACAACTCGATCAACCAGTACGACCGGCATGCCGCATAACGATCCTTTTTGTTTCTATCGATTTGAACAGGAGAAACTCCAATGCGGTTAAACCTCGGCTGCGGCAAACGCTATAAGGAGGGATTCATCAATATCGATGCGTTCGATGCGACGGTCGCTGACACAATCATGTCTGTGGAGGACCTCGCATTTCCGTCAAACACCGTCGACGCAATCGAGGCATGTCAACTAATCGAACACCTCGGGTACATTCATACGATCTATGCGCTCGCTGAATGGTTCCGCGTGCTGAAACCAGGCGGCACCATTCTCATTGAAACACCGGATATCGAGTTATCGATGAAACACTATCTTCGTGGCGATCATGAAGCAAAAAAAGAGACGTTAACCTGGATGTACGGCATAGAATCCCCTGGCATGGAACACCGGCTGTGCTTCCCCAAGATTCTCCTGAGAAATCTGCTGGAAAAAAGTGGTTTTACGGGAATAACCACATCACGTTTTACCATGGAAAAGTACCATCCGGTGATGCGGATATCCTGCAAAAAACCTCAGGACTATGCAGTGTTCCAAATCGTTGCACAGTGCAGGAAGAAGTTGGTGAAACAGCACCTCGTACATTTTGATAACAGTCCCCTTGCACTGGAACAAGAGAAATTACTAAATTTTTTCCTTGGGAAACTTCAGGAGTACGTGGAAAAAAATGATGAGAAAATCCTCGAGGAAATCATGATCGACGGCTGCATTCAAAGCGTTCCAATGACACAGGTGTTCCTGCAGGAATGCCTCAGTCAAAAGAGAGTACCAAAACAAACGGCCAAGAAATACAGTGAGCTGTTACAATTTCTTTCCTCCGTCCATTTTACCGGTCTTTTGCTTTCTGTTCTAAAAGAAACATCCCCTGTCGCAGGGACACAGAAAAAGACCATAGATACGGTTACCCAGTTTGGAAAACAAAGTATAAAAAAAATAATATCTGACGGCAAGAAACCTGAGGTTGTGAAAAAGGCTCTTGTCACCCTCTCGAAGAAATACCCTCATGACGAAAACGCATTTTTTTCAGAAACACTCCTTGAATACAAGGCTGCTGACCTCTGCTATCAGGCAATAAAAGACTTCATCGCAAAGGATTTCACTAACACGAGCACCAAACTGCAAGAAGCGATCCGCCTCGATAGAAATCATCTCCTGTACTATTGGAACCTTGGGAGAGTACTGATGCTGACAAAAAAATTTTCAGAGGCAAAGCAGTGCTATAGGGATGCACTGACGCTCGTCCGCCTCGCCCCTGCTCATCAGAAAGAACAATTAGAGACAACCCTGAAAAAAGAACGAGATCAGTTTTCCCCGAAGAAACACGGCACGCCAGTCCTTGATGTGGGGTTATGAATCCGTTTGTAAATCCGCTGTTCCTCTGCCGCGTCCTCAAATGGTATCTGGAAGACCCGAACAAACTACGTCGCATGAACAACGAAAAGCTTATGAGGTTCCAAAATCACGCATTCAGAGCAATGCTGACCTATGCCTACACCGTCCCCGTCTACAAAGAAAAATACACGGCCATGGGTATCCACCCCCGCGACATACGAGGACTAGAGGACATTAAAAAACTCCCTTGTATCACCAAGGAGGATTTGAGGAGAAATTTTCCAACCCGTGTTGTTCCTCCTTCTTTTCAGACGAGGTCTGCGATCGTTGCAGCCACATCGGGGACCACCGGACGATCACTGTCTCTGTATGTTGATTTGGCTACCGTGATACGAAGTATGCTTGGGTTTCGACGGGCGCTACTCGAGCATCGCATCCCCTGGCAAAAAACCAGGATGTCTCTTCTGTTAGATCTCTCAGAAAACAGCTTTGAGAACGAGTATTTCATTCAAAGCATTCTTTCAACCGCAAAACGAATCATTCCAACGAAACAGATACAGATTCTTGACATTCTTCGTTCCCCCGTTGATCTCATACAACAAATCAATCACTTTGAACCCGAGGTTATCCTAGGATATCCCTTCGTGGTCATTCAACTTGCCATCCTGAAAAACAGAGGTTATGGGGAGAAAATCGCGCCGAAATGGATCGGAACGTCGGGTGCGGTTTTTGATAGGTATTCCAGACGACTTGTTGAAGAAGCATTTAACGTCAAATTATTTGACATCTATGCCGCGACAGAATCAGGAATCATTGCGTTTGAGTGTGAAAAGGGACGATATCATGTGTGCTCAGATCTTGTTTTTCTCGAATGCCTAAGAAATGGCGAGGATGCACCTTTTGGTAGCCCAGGGTCATTGACTGTGACGAGGTTGTATGGAAAGGGCACACCACTCATCCGATACCAAGGCATTGATGATGTGGTGACTGTTTCACACAACGATTGTGATTGTGGGCTCGCCGGTGGCGTCCTTGAAAGAATCCATGGAAGAAAAAGTGAATCGATCGTGTTATCAGACGGAACCATGGCATTGGTGTCTTTATTTGAACATTGCATCGGACAGACCCTATATGAGATAAAGGTCAACAAGATAAAACGGATTCAAATCGTTCAGAACAGAATTGATACCATAGAAGTAAGGGTACTTTTTGATGACTCTTTGCGAGACGTCGGGTGTTCTGCGGACGAGACATTGTCTATGATACACCACAAATTGCAAGAACGGTTAGGAACCCAACTAGAAATACAACTAAAAGAGGTAGAGAGGTTTGATGAAAAGGCGCCATACATTCTCTCGACGGTGGACAGGACTCACGTTCTCGAAAAAAACTACCTCGTTTGAATGATGCCCAACGGATAAGAGTACTATTGTATCCCCTCTTAAATGAGACAATATTACTGAAAAAATGTTTCTAAGTGATGAGATATATTTAAATGCTTATCAGTTATTATGATTTTAATGCAAACAAAGATATTTTACACGCTTGGAAAAAAACTTGGACTGACTAAAAATGATATTGATTATGTCCTACAAGATGTGTTGTTTACAGACGAACAACCATCCTTTTCGCTCGGGCCGCCTTTTTACAGTGGAGGAGGCCGGTACGGGACGTTTAGCATCCAGGTCTTTTTCAACAAAGAATGAAATAAACAAAAATCATAAAAAATTTGCGGGGAGACCATCTCATTTTTCATTTTATTTTGAGCGAATGGTCAGTACCCTGAGTAATCTACTGTAAAATGTGCTGACGATGGATCAGACGCTGGTTGTGTTTGAGTTTGCAGATCATGCAGCCTGATGGTTTCGACGGGAATATTTTTTGATTGTAATAATGCAAGGATTCCAGGGACGTGGCCGTCGCCGATGCATGCGACGATTCGCTGGTACTGCGCGTGCAGTTCCGCAAGCCTGTCCACCATGTGCTCGTTTCGTTCGTCGATGAGCACGCGTTTAATAGTCGGATATCGTTTCCCTATTTCCGCAAGGTATGTTTGGAAGTTCTCCTGGTATTTCTCAAGTTCGTGTTCGACGCGCTTTCTACTCACGAAAAATCCTGCGAACCCGGAAAGCAACAGTTTGAATTTTTCTGTCATGGGCATGGTCCGCCACATGGTGGTGAAGAGTTTTTGCGCGTCGGTGTCGATGAACGCGACCGGGAGCTGGTGTGAATGCGCGTATTCGATCGCCGTAAGCATCTCGTCGCCCGCGTGCACGCCGTACTGCTTCGCCATGTCCTCTTGGAATCGGGCAAGAAGGCGATAGACGAACGGGAGGTTCTGTCGTGCCTTTTCGTAGGTGTCCGGCTGGGTCTTACGCAGCAGCATCGCCTGGTACCGCCGCTGGTCAAGTTCGACGCAGACGATACCTGGTTCGATTGCCTCGAAGATGCCAAGCAGGGCAGCGGAAAGGTCAAAGACGTGTCCGGTGCCGATGAGGGTGATCATGTGGTCCAACTACTTTTTTTTGGATGCGAATACGCAGGTGTTTGATTAAGGTATGGCTTCCCTCCCACCAAATATTCGACGATTGCCGATAATCAAATCGACAGTATTAAATACGGTACACGCTACTAAATAATAGTATGTGTAACGTCGTTGATGATTATCGGGAAGACGAACTATCCGAAATATGGAAAAAAATTGAAAGACGCATACGGATCTTTTAATTGCCTCCCTGTTCCCTATCGTCTTTCCTCTTTCATTTTTTTTAGCACATTCACAGCGATGAGCACCGCATCAGTACCGATAATGCTCGGACTTGTACGGCCCGTCCACCTTCACACCGATATACCGGGCCTGCTCCTTGGATAATCTTGTCAACTTCACTCCAAGCTTACCCAAGTGAAGCCGCGCGACCTCCTCGTCAAGCGCCTTCGGCAGCATGTACACCCCGATCTCATGACACTGCTTCCAGAGCGCCATCTGTGCAAGGATCTGATTCGTAAACGAATTGCTCATCACAAAGCTCGGATGACCGTTCGCATTCCCAAGATTCACAAGCCTTCCTTCGGAAAGCACAAAGATCGCATGGCCGTCTGGGAACACGTACTTGTCCACCTGCGGTTTGATGTTCACCCGTCTGATGCCAGGCATCCGCTCCAGTCTACTCACCTGGATCTCGTGATCAAAATGACCGATGTTGCAGACGATTGCCTGATCCTTCATCTTCTTCATGTGTTCAAGGGTGATCACGTCCTTGTTCCCGGTCGCGGTCACGTAGATGTCCCCCTCCCTCAGGCAGTCCTCCACGGTCTTCACCTCGTAGCCCTCCATGGCGGCCTGCAGTGCGCAGATCGGGTCGATCTCGGTCACGATCACGCGTGCGCCAAACCCGCGCATCGACTGACAGCACCCTTTGCCGACGTCGCCATAGCCGCAGATCACGACGACCTTGCCAGCGATCATGACATCGGTCGCCCGTTTGATCCCGTCCGCAAGGCTCTCACGGCAGCCGTAATGATTGTCAAATTTTGATTTCGTCACCGAATCATTCACGTTGTACGCGGGGAACAACAACTGCTTCGCCTCAAGCATTTGGTACAAGCGATGAACACCGGTCGTGGTCTCCTCGGACACGCCCTTGATGTTTGACACGATGCCCTGCCAGTACTGCGGATTTTTCTTGTAGGTATTTTTGAGGATGTTCATGAGCTCGGCGTAATCCTGGTTCTCCTTACTGTAATCTTTTTTTAAGAGCGCCGGGGTACGCTCCACCTCCACGCCCTTATGGACCATAAGGGTCGCATCCCCACCGTCATCGACGATCAAGTGAGGCCCGGTCCCGCCGCCAAAATCGAGTGCCTTCTGCGTGCACCACCAGTACTCCGCCAGCGTCTCGCCTTTCCACGCGAACACAGGCACACCGATCTTTGCGATCGCGGCCGCCGCGTGATCCTGCGTGGAGAAGATATTGCAGCTCGCCCAGCGCACCTGCGCACCCAGTTTCACCAGGGTCTCGATGAGGACCGCGGTCTGAATCGTCATATGCAGACTGCCGGAGATCCGTGCACCCCGAAGTGGCTTTTTCAGCCCGTATTTCTCCCGCACCGCCATGAGCCCAGGCATTTCCTTCTCAGCAATCTCAATTTCCTTTCTGCCGAACTCGGCAAGGGACATATCTTTGACTTTATACTCACCTGATTGGTTCTTCATACCCATACCTCGCATCTCTAATCATGCGTTATTTCAAGATTAATTTCGCATCGACAACACAGATGCTTTTTTCGTACACAAACACAGGATTTAAATCCATTTGGTCAACGTGATCGATGAGGTCCTCACCAAGCTTTGAAACCTGTAACGCAAGGTCAACGACCAACTGTTTGTTCGCCTTCATCCCGCGGAACCCCTCCAGGAGTTTTTTTCCCTTGAGCTCCTCGATCATCTGCCGTGCATCGTACTCGCCGATTGGGACGACGCGAAACGAGACGTCCTTGTACAGTTCCGTAAAAATCCCGCCGATCCCGCACATAATGGACAGGCCGAACGTCGGGTCCTGCACCAGGCCGACGATGATCTCCACACCCTTCTCTGCCATGTGATCGACAAGGAGCGGCTCGGTGGGAAACTTCTTGCGGAATTCCTTGAACACCCGTCCCAGTTCCTCTTTTGTCTGAATGTCCAGCCTCACGCCACCGACATCGGTCTTATGGAGAATCTGCGGCGAGCACACCTTCAGGGCGACAGGGAATTTTACGGTCAGCCGGCCAAGGTCTGTTTCACTGTGCACCACCTGGTAGGTCGTCGTGGGTATCCCGTAGGCGCGGAGAAGGTCCTTCACCTCGTCCTCCGCAAGAGGACCGGACCGTTCCAAGAACTTCTTCACCGACTCCTTCATTCCTATTCCTTTCTCCGGTTGTCGATAACACGTTTTGCCTTTAAACCTGTTTCGAGAATCGAATTCGGCGGCAGCACCTCGACCCGGGGGGTGAACACGATCACCGACTGGATGTCGCTCGAAAGCCTCTTCGACAGTTTTTCAGCATCGTTTTTACTGAGCCGCTGCTTCGTCTCAACCTCGACCGTGAGCATGTCGACATCGTTCTCCGTGGAGAGCACCATCCGCCAGTTCCCGCCGACCGAAGGGCTGTTCATCAGCACGGATTCGACCTGGCCCGGATAGATGTTCGTCCCCCGGATGATCACCATGTCGTCGGAGCGCCCTTTGATCATGGAATGGCGCACATGCGTACGGCCGCACTGGCAGACCCCGGAGTCGTACAGCTTTGTGATATCCCTGGTCCGGTACCGCAACAGCGGCATCCCTTCCTTGGTCAGCGTCGTGAGCACGATCTCCCCTTCCTCCTCCACGCCGACAGGCTCGAGCGTCACCGGGTCGACGCACTCCACCAGGAAATGATCCTCCCAGAGATGAAGCCCGTCATGCAGGTTGCAATCCGCTGACACCCCAGGGCCGCACATCTCCGTCAGCCCGTAGATGTCATGCACGTCCATATCCCAGGTCTCCGTGATCCGCTTCTTGAGCCCCGGGGTGAACATCTCCGCGCCGAACAGCCCGTGACGCACCTTCAGTTTCTTCGGGTCGATCCCCATCTCCAGGGCGACCTGGCCAAGACGCATTGCATAGGACGCAACACCGGACATAAACGTCGTCCCATAATACTCCATTAGTTTGATCTGCCGCTCCGATTGCCCCTGCCCGGACGGGATCACGAGCGCACCGACCTTCTGCGCGCCGTAATGGAACCCGAACGCACCCGTGAACGTCCCGTACGGGATCGGGTTCTGAAACACGTCTTTTTTCGTCAGTCCTGCCATGGACAGGCACCGCGCCATGACCTCGCTCCACACCTCCAGATCCCCATGGGTGTAGCACGCGGTCACCGGCACACCGGTCGTCCCGGAGGACGCATGAAGCTCGATGCAGTTCTCCAGCGAGGTCGCAAGCATCCCGAACGGCGCGTTTTTCCGCAGGTCATCCTTTGTCGTGAAGGGAAGCTTCTTGACGTCCTCAAGCGTCCGGATATCCTCGGGCTTCAGCTTCAATTCCTTGAACCGCTGCCTGTAATGCGGAACCTGCTCGTACACCAGCTGCACCGTGGTCCTCAGCCGTTCAAGCTGCAGCTCCTGGAGTTTCTTGCGTGACATCATTTCCATTTTCGCATGAAAAACGTAATCCATGGGACTCCCATGCCACGAATCAACCAAGGATTTTTAAGGTTGGCGACTCATCAACTCCCACACGATAACAGACCGGGTGACGAAACTATTTAAAGCAGGACCACTTCAAAGAGAACCAGCATGGAACACAGTCCTGAGCAGCGCGGATGGCGCCTCCACCACCATGAACAACTCTTCTTCAAAGTTACGACTGGCGCGCCCATCATCAGATTCAAGTTCTACCACTACCCCTCGTACAGACAGACCGTACACATCGGTCACCCTCCTACCAACTGTAAATTAAAAAAAAAGGGAAACAACACGTTCTACCTCTATTCTCAAAAAGTCCACACGAAAGGAGTCATATCCCTCGAGCGAGAACTCTCCGTCTTCCCCCAGACCGCGCTCATGACCACACATGAGTGGGGGAAGATCTCGAGTATCCCCAAAGCGTTCCAGAAAAAATACACGCAGAGCTTCTCTTACTGGCCCGTCAGTTCCCCTGCGATCCGCACGATCTCCGACGAACAGTGGTTCTCCGCGGATGATCTGGCCACCTGGGTCCGTGATGTCTATCGATATATCGGCACAAAAATAAAATATCCAGAAAAACAAGATAAACGACTGGGCGCGGATCAGGCGCTCCTCACCGGCAGTGGGGATTGCGACGAGTTCACCGACCTGTTCATCACCCTCGCCCGGATACGCGGGGTCCCGTGCCGGCGACTCACCGGGTATTTTATCGCGCATGCGAAGGCGGAACCCGAGCTCCATGCCTGGGCAGAGGTTCTGTCACCGACCGTCGGATGGCTCCCCGTCGATATCGCGCTTCACAACATCGGGAATCATACGATGAACTACGTGATCGTAAAGATCGAGGAGTTCAACCCTTCTTTACCTGATTATCAAGTGCAGAAGCCTTCGTCTGCGGTGCACTATCACTGGGAACGCCCTCCCCCAGAGATCACCCCGCTTTATTGATTAAAAAAAAAAAAGGGAAAAAACGGGGCGCGATCACCTAAATTATTTAAGAAAGCCTATTTTTATACCCTATCGAGCAGAATCTATTTTATAATTTTTAACAAATCATGAATTTCAATCTCTACTCTGAACATTTAAATACTGGATGAATATCTTAATTAATGGGGGTTTATGAATATGAATAAAAAAATAATAATAAGCATTATCATTTGTACGCTAATGGTCGTCACCGTTTTCCCTGCGACTGGGCTACCAATACAACCAGGGAAAATGACTGCGTTCAAAACAAAACTCAACCACCTTGAAGGGGCACCACACCTCGTATCCTCCCCACCAGGCCCCGGGGACATGGCATACCCGTATCCTGGATTTAGTGCATTGAATACGATTACTACAAGCATCCCACAGCCAGCCAGACCACTGAGTCGAACAAGCGACTTCGTCGTTGACCTGATAAATCAGGTTGATGAATCCACTTTTTTCTCATATGAGCAAAATATTACTGGCTTCGGGCCGCGATATACCGGGTCATCTTCTTGTAAAGCTGCGGCAACCTATATCTACAATGAGTTCGCTGGTATGGGACTTGCTGTTCGCTACGATAACTGGAGTAATGGCGGGTACTCGGCAAGCAATATCGAAGCGACCCTGCCGGGCACCGATGTCAGCAGCGATGCGATTTACATTGTCTGCGGTCACTATGACACCGTCCAAGCCGGCCCTGGCGCCGATGACGATGGATCAGGGACCGTCGCGACAATACTCTTGGCGAAAATCATGAGCCAATATCAATTTAACTATACGATTCGATTTGTGACGTTCTCCGGGGAAGAGCAAGGCCTCTTAGGGAGTGCGGTCTACGCCGCTGAGGCACGCGCGAATGGCGATAACATCGTTGGCGTGCTCAATGCAGATATGATCAGCTATGCAATCACCCACAATGACGGGGCCAATTTGATTATCTTTGAAGATACCGCGTCTGAATGGATGTACGGCTTCATGGTCAACGTGGAAAGTCTCTATAATGAGTACATTGACCTCAGCCTTGTTCACGGGGGGTACACCTGGGGAAGCGACCATAACTCGTTCTGGGATGAAGGGTACAACGCAATATTTGCCTTTGAATTCACGGAGACACCCTACTATCACACCTCTGGGGACACCATGGAACATATAAACATCACCTATGCGACCAAGAACACAAAGCTTCTGATCGCCTCCCTCGCAGAGCTCGCCGTCCCAAGTGAATTCCCGGGACAGCCAGCGACACCGAACGCGCCAACAGGGCCATCAACAGGAGTGATCTATACTTCCTACACCTACACCGCGACGGCACCAGACGACCCTGATGGGTCCGTGATTTACCTCACCTGGGATTGGGGGAACGGGACCACTAGTAATTGGTCTGGGCCGTATACGGAAGGACAGCAAGTACAGGCTGCTCATTCTTGGGACACTCCAGGCATCTACGCGGTTCGAGTCAAAGTAAAAGATATCAATAACTCAGAAAGCAGCTGGTCAAAGCCACTCAATGTTACGATTAATTCGAAGTCGAAACTTGAAATCACCAAGATAAAAGGTGGTGTTGGCGTGAGTGTGACCGTTCATAACAAGATCAATTCATCTCTCTACAATACCATGTGGACCATTACTCTGAACGGTGGCTTCATCATGTTTCCCAAGACATACGGCGGATTCATTCCAACTCTTTCAGTTAACCAGGATGTCATTATCAAAACAGGGCTTATTATCGGATTCGGACGCATCAACATCATCGCTTCTGCAGGTGAGGCAACAAAGACAGCGAGCGGATTTCTGCTTGGGCCAATCCTGCTTGGCGTGAAGTAAGAACCACGGTGATTTTGAACCAGCAGACGGTTCATACGAACACCTGAAGGTCTCAGCCTACCGTAGTGATACTTCATTACAACAATTACTCCGTAGCCGACAAAAGTTTTAAATAACAAACTCCATTCCTTACCTCCTACACCCAAGCAAAGATACAGGTGGAACTCATGGTAAAAAGTGCATACGCGTACATTGGCGATCTATGGAAAAAACCGGATACGTCCTACAAGTCACCACAGAAAACCCGAATGATCCAGTGGCGGCAAGACGATAATTTTTTACGAGTCGATAGACCGACACGAATCGATCGTGCCAGGTCACTGGGGTACAAGGCAAAACAAGGGTACGTGATCGCACGCGGGCGTGTACGACATGGAGGGCTCAACCGCCATCAGATCAAAGGAGGGCGTAAGCCGTCAGCACGAGGGACCAAGAAAATCACGGGCGCGAAAAGCCTTCAACGAGTCGCAGAGGAACGAACCGCTGCCCGGTACCCGAACATGGAAGTCCTGAACTCCTACTGGGTCGGAAAAGACGGGATGTACCATTACTACGAGGTCATACTTGTCGACCCCGCGCACCCTGCGATCGTGAATGACCCGAATATCAACTGGATATCCGCATTACCGAACAGACGACGGGTACTACGGGGAAAAACGAGCGCCGGCCAGAAAGGCCGCGGACTGATGTACAAAGGCAAGGGCGCCGAGAAAGTCAGACCAAGTATCCGTGCACATCAAACCAAGGGAAAATAAGTACACCGTTTTTTTTAGCGGACGACCATCACTGGTTTCGCTGCGTACTGTACTACTTTATTTGCAACGCTGCCGATCGGATATCTCCCCAGCGAGCTTGATCCTTTGCTCCCTAGGACAATTAGGTCGCAGCTCAGATCGTTTGCGACATCGATGATGACCGCAGCGATATCCTCTCCTTCCTTCACCATCCCGGTGATCGTGTACTCATGGGACCCGAGGTCGCTGACGACGGAATTGATGATATTATGTGCCCGGAGCTTCAGCACCTCGTAGGCTTTCTGGTCAACCAGGTTCCGATCAGAAGGTTTTGGAACGATTGCAAGGATGATAAGCTCCCCGTCTTCATCCACGATCATCATCGCTTTGTTCAGCGCGTTTTCCGCTCCCTCAGAGCCGTCAAACCCAATAAGGATCCGTTTCATACCCTATTTTTTCCTCCAGACCGGCCCGTGCGCGGTATCCTGGATTTCAAACCCGAGTGCTTCGAGGTTTTTCCGGATATTATCTGCGGTTTTCCAATCTTTGTGTTTTCGTGCGTCTTCACGTGCATTAAGTAACGCATGAACACGGTCTTCCATGCTCGCACTTTTTGCAGTCACCTCACTTTTTTGAAGAAGCACCTCAAGTTTGTCCTGTATCTCTA
>Ga0315282_10004753_pt1 | contig 23508 bp, 20 predicted proteins | sample YL17G07_20_MG_FD_203693 | JGI IMG/M metagenome (GOLD analysis project Ga0315282, IMG submission 203693) | Sediment microbial communities from Yellowstone Lake, YNP, Wyoming, USA - YL17G07_20 | ecosystem: Environmental > Aquatic > Freshwater > Lake > Sediment | place: USA: Wyoming | collected... | reverse complement strand
CCGATAAGGAGGAGCAGTACCATCAGGGGTATAAGCCACCATAATTTTCGCTTCCACAGAAAGGCCAGGAATTCCCCAAGAATAGCAAATTTGCTCAGGAGTTTTTTCACGCTATTTCTCTATCCAGAAATTTTCCAGGACCAGGACATCCAGGCCGCTGTGGAGGAAGGTGCGGAAGGCATCGGCCGGAGTATTGACCATCGGCTCGCCCCTGAGGTTGAAGGAGGTATTGAGGAGCACGGGTATTCCGGTGGCTTTCCCGAACTCTTCGACGATCCGGTAGTAGCGAGGATTCCACTCTGGGCGGATCGTCTGGAGCCGGCCCGTCCCCAGATGGTTGACGGCGCCGATGGAGGCGGCCTTGTCTTCTTTGAGCGGCATGACCAAGAGCATGTACCTGGCCGGATACTGGCCGGCGAGGTTGTCATCGCCAAAAAAATCTGAAACATTTTTTTCCAGGATGACGGGGGCAAAAGGCCTAAACGGCTCGCGGAACTTGATTTTGATGTTCACCACATCTTTCATCTCCTCGCTCCTGGGGTCGGCCAGGATGCTTCGGTTGCCCAGGGCCCGGGGGCCCCATTCGAATCTCCCCTGGAAAAACCCGACCACTTTTTCCTGGAGGAGCGCCCCCACCGCCCTGTCCACCAGCGACGGCTCATCCGGAATGTGCTGGTAGGGGTGACCGTTCTCCTCCAGAAATTCTCTGATCTCTTTTTCCGTGTAGGCTTGGCCCCAATAGGCGTGCTCCAGGACGAATGTCCGCGGCCGGCCCAGGAGGCCGTGGTAGGCATAGAGAGCCGCTCCCAGGGCGCCCCCCCCGTCTCCGGCGGCCGGCTGGATGAACAGCTCCCGGAAGGGAGTTTCCCTGAGGATTCTCCCGTTGGCCACCGAATTGAGGGCCACTCCCCCGGCCAGGCAGAGTTTGGTGAGTCCCGTCTCCCGGTGGAGGGAGCGGACCATTTTCAGAAGAACCTCTTCGGTGACCTTCTGAATGCTGGCGGCCACGTCGGCGTAGCGCTCATTCTGACGGCAGAGTTCGCCGGTGTTCAAAGGCCTGTCTCCAAAGTCAGAAGGGTATTTCATCCGCGACGTGAAAAAAGGCATCTCGGGATTTCTGGGCTTTCCGAAGAGTCCCTCGAATTTGGAATTGAATGTCTTTTCATCCGAGTAATGATAAGAGAAGTAATCCATGTTCAACCGGAAAGACCCGTCCTGGCCGACCCGGATGAGCTTGTCGCTGATTTTTTCGGCATAAAGGGGCCGTCCGTAAGGCGCCATGCCCATAACCTTGTATTCCCCCTCATTGATTTGAAAGCCCAGGAAGGCCGTAAAGGCGCTGTACAGAAGGCCGAGCGAATGGGGGAAGGGGATCTCCTTGAGCAATTGAATATGCGTTCCTTTCCCCCGGCCCAGGGCGGCGGTGGTCCATTCGCCGACGCCGTCCACGGTCAGGATGGCGGCCTCTTCAAAAGGGGAAGCATAAAACGCGCTGGCCGCATGGGACATATGGTGCTCGCTGAAGAGTATTTTGTTGTCCTCCATATCCAGCTCGTTTTTGATAAGGCTCTTGACCCACAGCTTGTCTCCCAGCCAGTTGAGCATGGCCTCCCGGAAAGATTTCCAGGATCGGGGATAGCCCTGGAGCGTTGTCATCAGAATGCGGTCGAATTTATGGAAAGGCTTTTCGTAGAAGATCACGTAATCCAGGTCCCGGGCCGAAAGGCCGGCCGAGCTCAGGCAAAATTTTATGGAATTCCTGGGGAAGCCGAAGTCATGCTTGATCCGGGTGAATCTTTCTTCCTCGGCCGCGGCCAGGAGCGTTCCGTCCCTGAGGAGGGCGGCGGCCGCGTCATGGTAAAAACAGGATATTCCCAGAATGTGCATCAGAACTGCCTCCGGGATTGTTCAACGTCGTCGGCCGTATCTTTTTTGGGGAGCCAGTAAGATGTTTTTTCTCCCTGCCTGAGCCTCAAGGGGTCCCGGAAGATTTTGACGCCCAGGCCGAAAGGAGTCACACACAGGAAGAAGAAGTAGGAGAGGACCAGCCGGCTTTGGAAATTTCCGGATCTTTTTGAAAATGCTTTCCAGGTGGGCCAGAGTTTCTTGACTCGGTGAGCCGGCTCGGCCGGCTTATCGGAAGCGGGCCCGGCCCGCCTCACCGGGAGTTTCCTGAAAAGGGAAGTCAGCCGGCCGGTCGAATAGGCCAAAACGACCCATCCGCAGGTCAGAAGCCATTTGTTCCAGTCGAGGGCTGTCCGGCTAAAGATCGCGGCCGCCCAGATGAGCAGCATAAAAAATAAGTCCGCTAGGCGCGGCTTCGGTTCCTCGTATTTTTTGCCGACGGAGACAGCCCCGGCGGAATAGGCGAACATGGATAAGAAGATCAAAACGAGAAGAGAGAGCGTTTTCATGAATTAGTTTTAAAGATAGTATCTCCTGCCTATAATTTAAGTCAAGCGCATAAAAAGTGGCAGCTTCAACAGCCAAGAACAGTTTGTGGCCGGAGCGTCAGATATGGCATGATCCTGTTCAAGATGACCCGCGGATTTTCCAGCTTGAAACCAGGGTCGAGTTTTAATAGATTCAATTTTTTGTAAAAAAATCAAAATATTGAATAAATTATCCAGAAAATTGAATTTTCTTTTCATTATTGATTTAATTTTAGTTAACAACCTGGCATGTTTTTTGCTATTTTTTCTTTGTGATTTGTTTTTTTTATCTTTCAAAGGAGGTTTTATGTTTAAAAAGCTTCTCTTAGTGGCCGCCATCCTTTGTCTTGCCGGGCTGGGGATGGCGCAGACAACGCAGACCGGCAATATTGTCGGCACCGTAAGCTCCTCGGAAGGACCATTGCCGGGGGTGGCTGTCACCATAAAGTCCCCGGCCATGATCCTGCCCTCAATGACCGTGACCACCAATGCCCAGGGCAATTTCCGCTTCATGGGCTTGGCCCCTGGCGATTATGAGGTCACCTTCGAATTGCAGGGCATGAAGACGGTGGACCGCAAGGGCGTGAGGGTTTCGGTTGGCATGACCTCCACCCTCGACATCAGCATGGAGCAGAGGACCCTGGAGGAGTCCGTCACGGTTATCGGCCAGTCGCCCACGGTCGATAAGCAGCGGACGACGCGGCCGGCCAACTTGGACCGCATCTTCCTCCAGTCGATCCCCGCTAACCGTACCCTGGCCACCTATTTCAACATGGCCCCCAGCGTTACAGGCGACACGGCCGCCGGCGGCTCCACCATGGACAACTCCTACAACCTGGACGGGGTGAATATGGTTGACCCCGCCACCGGCGTGCCGAACGTCAATTTCGGCATGGACATCATGGACGAGTTGTCCATCCAGATCGGCGGTCTGACGGCCGAGTACGGCAGCGTCCGCGGCGCCGTGGTCAACGTGGTGACCAAGTCGGGCGGCAACAAGTTCAGCGGGACGGCCTCCTTCTATTACAACAGCGAGAAGCTGAAGGGGGACAACACCCAGGGCACGCCCCTGGCCGGGTCCAAGAGCGGCAACAAGCTGGAGACGGAGCCGGTGTTGACCCTGGGCGGCCCCATCGTCAAGGACAAGCTGTGGTTCTTCGTTCACGGCAGTATAGACAGCACAGAAGCCTTTGTGGCCGGCTATCCCGCGGGCTGCGCGCCGGGAGAGGAAAAGCCGTTCAAGACCTTCCTGCCCTACCCCTATGCCAAGTTGAGCTTCCAGCCGGGAGCCGGCGACAAGTTCACGCTCTCCTACAACTACTCCGACCGCCGCACCGATGACCGGGGCGCCTCCAAATTTTCGACCGAGAGCGTCACCCTCAAGCAGGTCACCCCGACCCATGTTTTGAATGCTCAGTGGACCAAATTCTTCAGCAACAGCTTCTTCATGAACGTGAGATACGGCATGGTCCTGTTCACCATGAACCTGGACGCCAAAGGCAACGAAGCCCAAACTTATATGGAATCTACCGGCGTCTCTAGCGGCAATGCCTGGCGGAACCAGGACCACTACACCCGCAACCGGTACCAGGGCAACGCCGACGCCACAGCCTTCATCGACAACCTGGCCGGCACCCATGAGCTCAAGTTCGGCGGCGAGGTTCAATTGGCTAGAACCACCTGGCTGGTCCACGGCGTGGCTGACCCGGTCACCGGCGGCTGCTACAATGACATGGTTTCTCCAGGTGTCTACGACGACACCCTGATTCTAAAGAATGGTGGGTTTAACCGCCTGGACTGGGTAAACGATTACGCCGCGTTCGTTCAGGACAACTGGGCGATCACCCGGAACATCAACCTCAGCCTGGGGCTGCGCTTCGAGTACAACAACGTCGAATATCCCAAGCAGAACGCCGACGAAGGCGACATTGTTTTCCAGGGAAAGACCTACAACCGCAGCATTACCGAAGACAAGATCATGTACGCCTGGACGAACCTGGCCCCCCGAGTGGGCTTGATTTATGACCCCTTCTCCGACGGTAAGACACTCTTCAAGGCCAGCTTCTCCCGCTACATTCTTCCCAACCAGGTCGGCTTTGTCAACCTGTCCCACCCCAACGGCTGGTTCGGATACTACCAGATCTTGAATCCTGACGGTTCAGCTATACCCGGGGCGACCGTTCCCTGGGCCATGCCCGGCGGCTACTCAAACGGCGGAGCCGTCATCGGCTATACGGCCGCCGACGGAACCAAATATGACCTGAAGGCCGGCTACACTGATGAAGTGACCGTAGGCATTGAAAAAGAATTGTGGACCGACTGGTCACTCGGCGCCCGCTATATTCAAAAGTGGGACCGCAATCAGCCCAACATGGTGGATGCCGCCCAGCTGGATATGGACAAGCTGATGTCCACGGGCGAGCTCGACTGGAGCAAGAACTGGACGCCGGTTACCGTCACCGATCCCTACAACAGTCAGCCCATCACCTTCTATAACAAAATCAGCACGATGGCCACCCAGATCTATATCGTCAACCCTCCCGGAGCAAACAGGGATTATCAGGGCTTGGAGTTCACCCTGAACAAACGGTACAGCAACGGGGTGGCCCTGAATATTTCCTATGTCTATGCCAAATCCACAGGCCTAATCACAACGTCCCGGGCCGATGAATCTCTGGGCGGCGCCGTCGCAGGCTTCTTCCAGAGTCCCAATGCCCATACCAATGCTCTCGGTAGATTTCCTCTGGAAAGACGGCATCAGTTCAAGGTGGAAGGCCTGGTCAAGGGGCCAGTGGGAGTCAACTTCAGCTGGTATTTCCGCTACCTTGCCGGCAACCCGACCACCCGGACCATCTCCAGCAACCGTGTGGGTCTGACCGGCGCCAGTGCCCTATCTCAGGGGACTACCACCATCTATGCCGAACCAAGGGGGAATACGCTCTATCCCGATTTCTGGCAGCTTGACCTGAGGCTGGAAAAGACCTTTAGGGTCAGCTTCATCAACCTGGGTATCTTCGCCGACTGCTTCAACGTCTTCAACAGAGCCTTTAAAACCGGCATGTGGATGAATTCCAGCAACACGTCAACCTACAAGTACCTGCAGATGACGGGGATCAATGACCCGAGGATTTTCCAACTTGGAGCCAGGATCGAGTTTTAATTAACTCGGTCAGAAAAGAAAAGAAGGGAGGCACCCGAAAGGGTGTCTCCTTTTTTTTTAGAAGAAAATCCGGGATATGAGTTGAATGCTTCCCTGAGGCGCAAGAGCCGCTAATCATATTGGCCTTTATAAAATCACGCCCGCGGGCGATGTTGGCCTGGATTTTCAGAAGCGGGCTGTCTATTTGATGGTTGACAGCGTCTTGATGACGTCCTGGGCCTGGCCGACGTCGGGATCATCGGGGGGAGCGATTTCAATGAATTTCTTGAAGGATTCGACGGCTTTCTGATTTTCTCCCTTGTTCACCCAGGCGTAGCCGAGCTTCAGATAGGGTTTAGGCCAGTCGGGCTTGATTTGAATGGCCGTCTCGTAGTAGCGAATGGCCCCTTCCGGGTTTCCGGCCTGCATGAGAATTTCGCCCAAGTTATAAGCCAGGGCCGAGTCGGAAGGGTTGATGTCCATGGATTTGACGAAATACTGCTCCGCCTCCTGGAACTTGTCCTGTCCCAAATAGGCCTCCCCGATATTGGCATAAAGCTGGGCGATGAGCTTATCGTCCCTTTTCTCCGGGGGCTCGGCATTCAGCCCCTCCAGGACCTTCTGGTAATCGGCGATGGCCGTCTCATAGTCCTGGAGTTCCATCTCGCAATTGGCCAGGCTGAGCCGGATCTGATAGATGGCCGGGTTGGCCTCCAGAAATTTTTGGTAGAGGGCCGCCGCTTCGGCGAATTTCTGCTGTTCGAAAAGGGCATTTCCCTGGCGCAGCATCTCTTTGGAGCTGTCACTGAGGCCGGAGATCGCCGACTCATCGCTTTTTTTCTTCAAGATGATTTTCGGCTGAGGGTTTGGTTTGATCCCGCTGACCTGCAGGGGGATGACGGATTCGGCAAAGCCTTCCTTCTCCACGGTCAGGGTGATGGTCCCCCGGCCCAGGCCGATGAACCCCCATTGTCCCTTGTCGTTGGTGGCGGCCGTCAAGATATTGGAGTACTCCTGGTAGCGCAGGGTGATTTTCGCCCCGGCCACGGGATTCCCGGCTTCATCCACCACGCTCCCTATCAGGCGTCCCTGGCCCCTCCCTTCCTGGGATTGGAGGGCGCAGCCCACCAGGGCCAGTGTCAGAAAAATGGCCCCTAGGCTCAATCCTTTTTTTTTCATCATCCTTTCTCCTGTTTTTATGTGCAACATCATTTGGCCGGTTCGATGGCTTGGAGGAGGGCTTTAAAAGCCGCTTCCGGGTTGGCCGTTGTTTCCACGATGCCGCCGGAGCCCTTGGCCATTCGGGAAAAGACATCGTACATATCCGCCGATTGCTCTTTGAAATCCTGAACCGAGGACACATCCTTGGGCTTGATATAAAAGAGATGCAGGCTGATGGGCGTTTCCTTGAAGAGGTCGATGAATTCATCGGCATCCACCGGCGTCTTTTGGTTTTCTCCGGCAAAAAGATCGGCCACTTCAAAAGAGATGACCGGGATGGCTCTCAAACGGTTGAGGGTCTCTTTATTGGGGATCGGCCTGAATTCAGCCTGGTAGATCATGACCATATGGTTTTTCCCCTGCTGGGTTTTGAACATATTGACGATCTGCCTGAGCAGCGTGTCATTGACCTTGCGCAAGGCCTGCAGGTTATTGAGGTTCTGGCTGTACATGGTCAGGGAACCTTTCAGCCCGGCCAGGCCGTCGGACGAGGAAGTCTCGCTGCTTTCGATATCCCGAACCTGGGAGGTCATATCGTTCATGATGATTTTATAGCTGGAACTGCAGGCAGCCGTATCGCCCCTGAGCTTGTCCTGCATGGCGGCCACCAGCTCTCCCTTGGGCTTGGCCAGCGTCATTTTGGAAAAACCGTAAACCCGGGCCGGCGTGTAGATGATGAGCTGATCGCCCGGGGCCAAAACCTTATAGAAGAAGAAGGACAGCGCATCGCCCATTTCTCTCGTATAATCGAGAGTTTCGAAAAAGAGGACAAAATTGCGCGTCCGGGTCTCGCCCTGCGGGCCGCTGCCCTGGGCGCCGATGAGCAAAGACAGGAATATCAGGCTTCCCAACCCTAGCATTTTTTTCATATTATCCTCCTTTGTTATTCTCTCATAATCTATTTGCGGCGGCAAGACGGGAAGAAACAGGAGTTCGCCCATTTTTTGAGGCGTGGAGGAAAATCCGGGACATGTACCGAAGGCGGGCAGGGACATGAATGTTGGCCGGCCAGAAAATATGCGTTCGGTCACGTGTCCCTGGATTTTCAGCATTCCGGATGAATATTTGTCTATAGCCAAAAGTGTAGGGAAAATAGATACAGAGAGTAGAAAAAAATGGGGGAAGTCCTGGTGAAGAAAGGCTCGAGGATTGCATTGAAACGTCCGCGGCCTGCTGCTATAATCAAAATGAAGATATTTTGTTTTTTTGGATATGAAAGTTGAAGGGAGGTGCTGCGATGGCTTCCGGCCAACTCATTAAGATAGGGGATATGGCTCCGGACTTCACCTTGAAAGACCAGGCCAAGCATGATGTCACTTTGTCGGCGCTTAAGGGCAAGCGCGTGCTCCTGTCCTGGCATCCTTTGGCTTGGACCAAGGTCTGCGCCGATCAGATGAAGTCCCTGGAAATGCATTTTGAGGAGATAGAGAAACTGAACACCGTTCCCCTTGGCCTGAGCGTGGACACCGTGCCCTCCAAAGCGGCCTGGGCCAAGGAGCTGGGCATCAGCCGGCTGCGGCTGCTGTCGGACTTCTGGCCGCACGGAGTGGCGGCTCAGTCCTACGACCTGTTCCGGGCCAAAGAGGGATTTTCCGAGAGGGCCAACATCATCCTCGACCAGGACGGCAAGATCGTTTTCATAAAAGTCTATGACCTCCCCCAGCTTCCGGACATCGAAGAGATCCTGTCCTTCTTGAAGAAGTGAGCCGGCGGACTGGTCATGGATGAGGCAAACGGCTATTGATCCCCGGGCCTATCTGATTTCACTCAAACTTGAAGTCTTTTTCCCGGATCAGGCGAAGGCAAGCGTCGACAACCTGAGGGTCGTACCTGATCCCCCTGTTGTTGGTGATCTCTTCCACGGCCGCCTCGAGCCCCAGTTCCGGCCGGTAGGGACGATGGCTGGACATGGCTTCCACGACATCGGCCACTCCCAGGATCCTGGCTTCCAGAAGAATGTCCTCGCCTTTCAGCCCTTGAGGATATCCGGAACCGTCCATGTTCTCGTGATGCTGAAGGACGATCTGAGCGATGGGCCAGGGGAATTCGATCGATTGCAGGATTTCGTAACCCCCCTTGGGATGGGTCTTGACGATGTCCGACTCGGCCCCGGTCAGCTTTGACGGTTTGGACAGCAGCTCGACCGGAACCAGGATCTTGCCGATGTCATGCAGAAGGCCGGCCAGGCGGATCCCTTCGATCTGTTGTGGGGGAAGGCCCAGCTCTTCGGCGATGGCCACGGACAGCTTGGTCACCCGCTGTTGATGGCCGGTGGTGAAGGGATCTCTCTTGCCCAAGGTCAGGACCAAAGCGTTGATGGTCTGCTCGAAGGTGCTGTGCAGTTTCTCATTGTCCTTCTGGAGATCGGCCTCGGCCTTCTTGCGCTCGGTGATGTCGCGGCTGCCCAGGACAACACCGCTGATCTTGCCGTTGGAGTTGGGCATAAGTTTGCCGACGGATTCCAGCCAGATGTAGCGTCCGTCGGCGCACCGGCAGCGGACCTCCATTCTCCAGGGCTGGAGGGTTGATTGCGCTTCGAGGATGGCCGCCTTCACGTGGTCGATATGGTCGGAGCGCATGAAGTCGTATATGGATTTTCCCAACATCTCTTCGGGCTCGTAGCCCAGGATCCTCTCGTGAGACGGGCTGACATATTGAATGATCCCCCCCAGGTCGGTTTGGGCGATCAGGTCCAGACTGTTTTCGGCGATGTGACGGAGATGTTTGATCTCATTAAGGTTCTGGCCGCGCAATTCATCAGCGGAGAATCCCAGAGCCTGCTGCATAGCCGGGTTGCTGTGAATGACGACTCCGTTGGTGTCGGCCAGGACGATCCCCACGGCCGAGGCGTCAAAGATGGCCCGCAAGTTTTGCTCGCTATTAATGGAGGCCGTTTCTGCTTTCTTGAAGTCGGTAATGTCCACGGTGGTCAGGGAGACGCCCATGACCTTTCTCGAATCGTCGGTCACGGCGGTGTAGTGAGATTCGAACCACAGGGAAGCCTGGCCCGGCCGTTGGATCTCTTTTACGACACTGACCACGTCACCGTGGAGAGCGCGGGAGAAATGCTGTTTGAAGGTGTCTTTTTCTTCTTCGGTAATGAAGAGAAAAATGGAATCGCCCAGCTGCAGATCACGGCCGGTGATGAGCTTGGTCCTTTCGGCCGCCCGCCGGTTGAAAATTTGGATTTTGAAGCTCTTATCGATGAATAAAAACGATTCCATACAGGTGTCCAACACCTTCCAGACCAGTTTGGGCAGGCTTTTCAGCTCAGCCATTAACCGCTCCTGGGTCTTATTGCCGCTCTCTTGTGGTAGACTCATGGCCCTCCCCCCAAGGGTGGAATTCTTTTTCATTTGAATCAAATTCCGGCTAAATGTCAATGGAAATTATTGTAATTAACTGATTATAAAATAATTAATAAATGCCGGTTGGGATTCTATTTCTCCTCGAACAGGCCGAGCTGGCCGCTCTTGAGCTTTTTCACGATATCCCGGAGAACGGGGAACTGCTTTAAGAGCAGATGGGGCATGTCCAATTTTTCTCCGGTCAACATGTTCTTGATCTGCAGGGCGTTGGCCATGGCCTGGCCGCGGTAATGATTGTTGGTGATGATGAAAACTTTGGGGCTCTTTCGGCCGAGATCCCGGATGCGCTCCACCCAATCCTCGAGCTCGTCCCGGGAATAAAGATAATTATAGCGGTCGTCGCGGCCGGCCCCCTGGCGGAACCAGTCTTTTGTGTTCCGGCCGTGGAGGCGGACATAGGAGAAATCCGGATGAGTGGACACGGCGCTGGGTTTGAGGGAATTGTCGAATAATGGCTGGTCGATGTTGCAGAAGCCGACCCGGTGGCCGGCCAAGAATTCATAGAAGCCGGGGGTATCCCAGGAGGAATGGCGGACCTCGACGGCCAGGGGGTAGCCGGCGAACAGCCGGAAGAGGCGCTCCAGATGTTGGAGGTTGACCGGCGTCCGGATGAAGGACCAAGGAAACTGGATGAGCAAGGCGGCCAGGCGCGAGGCGGCTCGCAGCGGTTCAATGCCCCGCTTGAACTCGTCGGCGTCCTGGAGGCCGAAGTCCTTGCGGTCATGGGTGAAGACCTGGTGGAGCTTGAGGGCCAACAAGAATCCGGGAAAGGGCTCGAGCCTCCTGATCCAGGACAGGGCCAGGGCTGCAGCCGGCTGCCGATAGAAGGTGCTGTTGACTTCGATAATATCAATGAAATGAGCTAGATAGGGAAGGGGGTGGAAACCGCGCGGCTTGTCCGGAGGATAAACGACGCCCTGCCAATCGTCATAGCTCCAGCCGGCCGGCCCGACATAATAATGTGTCATCCCTTGGATATTGTAGAGTATCCCGATGGCAATTCCAACCGGCCCGTGCAAAGACATCTCAAATTACGCCGCGCCACCCCTCCCCACGTATCACACGTTTGGAGATCCTATCCCGCACTAAAATCGAGTTGACCTGGAGCGCATCTTGAGTTATTTTTAATACAAAGAGGAGAAACATGAGCCGGGTGGCCGTCCAGTTCGCCGACGGGCCGGAAGTCGTGGGCAGGGCGGTTTTTTTTAACGCTCAGAAACCGACTTTCCCCCTGGAAGTCCAGACCGAAGAAGGCTGGACCTTGAGTCGAACCATCCGGCTGGATGAGGTGAAGAAAATCCTCTTCCTCAAGCCGGGGGCCGGCGCCGGCTCGCACCTCCACCGGGAGACCATCGACCAATCCACCTTCGCCAGCACGCTGGCCTTCAAGCTGGTGGTGGAATTCCAGGACGGAGAGGTGGTCACCGGCACGGCCGTGAAATACAGCCGCCAAGACAAGGGCTTCTTTATCATCCCCATGAATCCGGGAGACCGGAGCGAGCGGATCTACATCAATGCCCGCTTTGTCAAAAATGTCGATCAGAAAAGGCTTCTGGGCCACTACCTCCTGGATCAAGAGAAAATTACGCACGATCAGCTCCAGACAGCCCTCCACCGGCAGGAGGAGCTGAGGACCAAGAAGATCGGCGCGATCATGGTGGAAAGAACCATGATCAACCAGACCCAGCTCGACGAATCCCTTAAAAAGCAGAAGGACAGAAACATCAAGCTGGGAGAAATCCTGATCGAGGCGGGATACATCACCCGGGAACAGCTGGAGAATGCGCTCCGCATCCAGAAGGAATATCGGAACAAACGACTGGGCCAGATCCTGGTCGACCTCAAATACCTGACGCCCAATGACATCTGTCTGGCCCTGGCCTCCCAATGGGGCTGCGGCTGGGTCGATCTTTCCGCCGCTTCGATTCCCCCGGAGATCTTTTCTTATCTGCCGCCGGAGGTGGTGAAAAAATTCGAGGTCGTTGCGGTCGAAAAAAAAGGAGATCATGTGCTGGTGGTCGCCGCTTCCCAGCCCCAGGATGCCGAGATGAGGAAAGAACTCAGCCGCCTGACGCAGTGGAGGTTCGAGTTTGTCATCGGCTACGACGGCTACATCTTGTCGATCATCAGCCACTTCCTGCCCGATTCTTCTTGAAACCCGGTTGCCGGATTCCCGGATTAACGTTTGCCGGCCCTGAAGCCCCCATGCCTGTTCGCCAAGAAGATTTCAAGGCCAAGGTGGACAATGCCTAGCGGCGCATCCGAGGGGACATCAGGCGGACGGCCTTGGAACGCTCGGAAGACTTCAGCCGGCTGACCGGCGCGCCGGTCTATTTGAAATGGGAGAGTGAAAGGGTAATTGGCATTGTGCCCCCATTTTCAATACAATAAGGGCAGGCGGAGACGTCCTTGAAAAAAATTCTGGCTGTCCTTTTTCCCGCTCTTGTGCTTTTTTCCGGCTGTCCGGAGAAGAAGGATGCGGTTTACACCATCGGCCTTTTCCAAGTCAACAACGCGCCCACCCTGCAGGAAGTCCGCCGGGGCTTTCTGCAGGCCCTGGAAGACCACGGCTTGCGGGATGGGGTGAACATCCGGCTTAAGATGAGAAACGCCGATGGCGATATCACCCGGGTCCATCGAATTGCCCGGGATTTCGTCCAGGAAAAGGCGGACCTCATCGTGGCCCTGTCCACTCCCTGCCTGCAGGCTGCCCTCATGGCCGCGCCGCAAACTCCCATCGTCTTTTCTTCGGTGGCCAACCCCTACCTGGTCGGCGCCGGCCGCTCGGCCGAGGAACATCTCGGACATGTCACGGGCGTCGCCTCCACGGCGCCGGTGAAAGAGACACTGTCCTTCATACGCGAGGCTCTGCCCCGGGCCCGGCGGCTGGGGACTCTCTATACGCCCGCCGAACTAAACTCGGAATATTACCTGGAATTACTCCGCCAGAACTCCGGAGCCTTCGGTTTTGAGATCGTGGCCATTCCCATAGGCAACCCCAACGAGATTCCGATGGCGGCCCAGTTCCTGCTGAGCAAAAGGATCGAAGCCATAGCCCAGATTTCGGACAACACCATCAACGCTTCCTTCGAGGTCCTGGGCCGCATCGCCGAGGAAAACGGCATCCCCCTGTTCGGCGGGTTCCTCAGCTCGACTCGGTCGGGCGCCTGCGCCGCCCTGGGCTGGGACTTCTCCAAGATGGGCTACAAAACGGGCGAGATCGCCATCCGGGTCAGGGAAGGCGTGAGCCCCGGCCGGATCCCTATTCAGAATATGAGCGAAATCAAGCTGAGCCTGAACGAGGGCGCGGCCGCCCGGCAGGGAGTTCGTTTCTCCCCGGAAATCATCCAACGGGCCGACGAAGTCATCGCCGCGCCGTTGGCCGTACCGAAGAAACAGCAATAATCGGCCGGCCCCGTCCCACGGTCCGGCTGCGGGCTACAGCCCGGACCGTCTCCTCCACGGCCCGGCGGCAGGCCTGCTCGGGCGGGTATCCTTCGGCCAGATAGGCCACGGCCGTCGAAGACAGAAAACATCCTGTGCCGTGGACATCTTTCCGGATCTTATTATGGCTGTAAAGAACGCAGCGCCGGCCATCGGTAAAAACATCTGTGATCTTATATCCTTCGTCCCGCCGGTGACCGCCCTTCAACAAGCAGGGGATCCCGGTGAGCTCGGTGATGCGGCAGGCGGCTGATTTCATCTCCACCACGTCGCGGATTTTCGAGCCCAGGATCAATTCCGCCTCGGGGATGTTGGGGGTGAGAAGGGAGGCTTTTCCCTTTACGGCCGCCAGATAATCCGGAATAGATTTTTTATCCAGCAGCCAGAAACCCGAGCTGGAGCGGAAGACCGGGTCGATGACCCGGGGGATGTTCCGGGTCCGTTCCAGGATCAGGCGCAGGGCCCGGAGGCCGCTGCCGCCGCCCAGCATGCCGACCTTGATCCCGGCGATGTGGAGGTCGGCGGCCAGGACTTCAAACTGCTTCAGGACGAGGGAGGCCGGCAGGGCCTGCATGCCCCGCACGGCCTGAGTGTTCTGGGCCGTTACGGCGGTCAGCGCCGCGGCCCCGTGGAAGCCGTGATGAGCGAAGACCCGCAGGTCGAGCAGCACTCCGGCGCCCGCCGAAGGGTCGAACCCGGCCACGGAGATAAGGGATTTAGTCATTAGTCTGATAAGCCGCCTTGTCTTTCGTCTAGATATCAGAGCCGGACAGGCTTGTCAAATAAAGAGGAAGCAATTCTTTTTCCGTTGCTAGGTCGGTTCACTGTGGGGTCCTGTCGCGGCTCCTCCCCGGCTGTGCTCGCAAGACTGCGCGCAGGCGGGGAGCCCCTCCGCCGCGCCACCCCTTCACGATTTTCAGGCGCCCCGAAAAAAGAATTGCTTACAAATAAGGCAGGAATGACGGCCTCTCCGGCCATGTGCTAAAATGAATTGAATGAGCGAAAAGAAAAGAGCCCACCTCTTTGTCTCCGGCCTGGTGCAGGGCGTTTTTTTCCGCGACCACACTCAGCGCTGGGCGTCCTCGCTGAGGTTGACAGGCTGGGTGAGGAACTTGGACGACGGACGGGTGGAGGCTTTGGCCGAAGGCCAGGAGGCTGACCTCCAAGCTCTTATTTCCAAGCTGCGCCAGGGGCCTCCCCAGGCCCGGGTCAAAGACATAGAAGTCGAATGGGGCCCTTATCAGGGCGAGTTCAGAGGTTTTGTCGTTTTACGAGGCTGGTGAGGCCGGCCGCGGGTTTTCCTTCCGGCTTTCCAGGAATTTTTTCCGGCATTCCTGGGAGCAGAAGAAATATTCCTGGCCGCCCTGGATCTCGCAGAGGGCGTCCTCCCGGGGCAGGTAGATATGGCACACCTCGTCCTTGACCATCATCCCCGCCGCCCGGCTTGTCCGGGGCGTCTGCCGGGGGCTGCTCTTCCGGCCGGAGGATCGGCTGAAGAAGCGGATTACGGCATAGATGATATAGGCCAGGAAGGCGTACCAGATGAGGCGGAACAGGCCGGCTATCATTCTTTCAATGTAGCCTTCTACGCCTTGCCTGTCAAATTGGCTCTGTGCTTTGATAGCATCTCCAATTGTGTGATCTAGCATTCAAGAAGAGGAGGGGTCCTGTCACGGCTCCTCCCCATCCGTGCTCGCCAGGCTGCGCGCGGGTGGGGAGCCCCTCCGCCGTGCCACCCCTCCCCACGTATCACACGTCTGGAGATGCTATCCTGTGCTTGATTCCGCGGCAGGGAGCCGGTAAGATAAAAAGACCGGGAAGATCGGATATGGACTTTCAAAAAAAATCGCACAAGGAGGGATAATGGACTTTCTACTGACTGAAGACCAGAAGATGCTGAAAGAATCGATCCGCGCGTTCGCCGAGAAAGAGGTCCGGCCCCTGATCAAGGAGCATGACGAAAAGGGTTATTGGCCGGAAGGCCTCACCCGCAAGCTGGGCACGATGGGCCTGCTGGGTATCACTTTTCCGGCCGAATTCGGCGGCTCGGGCTATTCCTATGTGGACTACGTCCTTATTCTGGAGGAGCTGTCCAAGGTGGACCCCTCGGTGGGACTGGTGGTGGCCGCCCACAACTCGCTGTGCTGCAATCATATCTATCTTTTCGGCACCCCGGCCCAGAAGCAGAAATACCTCAAGCGGCTTATGTCTGGGCAGACACTGGGCGCCTGGGGGCTGACCGAAGCCGGTGCCGGCTCGGATGCGGCGGCCATGCGCAGCCGGGCGGAAAAGAAGGGCGACCACTGGGTGCTCAACGGCACAAAGCTGTTCATCACCAACGGCTCTTTGGCTGAGATCACGGTGGCCATGGCCCTCACCGACCCGTCCAAGGGCCGCCACGGCATCTCGGCCTTCATCCTGGAGAAAGGGATGCCGGGCTTCCGGCCGGGCAAGAAAGAGGACAAGCTGGGCATCCGCGCCGCCGACACGGCCGAACTCATTTTCGAGGACGTCCGGGTGCCCGCGGAGAACATGCTGGGCGAGCCCGGCAGCGGCTACCGGGCGGCCATGGCCATCCTGGATGGCGGCCGGGTGAGCATCGCCGCCTTTGCCCTGGGCATCGCCGCCGGCGCTTTGGACACGGCCCTTAAGTACTCCAAGGAACGGGTCCAGTTCAATCAGCCCATCTCCCAGTTCCAGGCCATACAGTGGATGCTGGCCGACGGTTTCACCGAGTTGGAAGCCGCCCGGCTGCTGACCTTCCGGGCCGCCTTCCTGGAAGACCGGGGCAAGAAGATCCCCAAGGAATCGGCCATGGCCAAGCTTTTCGCCAGCGAGCTGGCGGTGAAGGCTTCCAGCACGGCCGTCCAGATACTGGGCGGTTACGGCTTTACCAAAGATTATTCGGCGGAAAAGTTCTACCGCGACTCCAAACTGGCCACTATCGGCGAAGGCACTTCCGAGATCCAGCGCTGGATCATCGCCCAGAAAGTACTGGAAGAGTATTGACCTCCCTGTTTGAAGACATCGCCGCCGGAAAGTCCCGGGCCGTGGCCCGGGCCATCACCCTGGTGGAGAACAGGGACTCCCGGGCTCAGGGCTTGATGCGGAAGGTTTTTCTGGCCGGGGGCAAATCGCTCATCCTGGGCGTCACCGGCGCGCCCGGCTCGGGCAAGAGCACTCTGGCCGACCAGCTCATCGAGCATTATCGTCGCCGGTCTCTTCAGGTGGGCGTGGTGGCCGTCGACCCCTCCAGCCCTTTTACCGGCGGCGCCATCCTGGGCGACCGTATTCGCATGATGCGGCACAGCCTCGACCCGGGCGTTTTCATCCGCAGCATGGCCACCCGCGGGCACTTGGGCGGCCTGGCCAAGGCCACCGGCGAGGCCATCGCCGTATATGAAGCGGCCGGCAAGCACGTGGTTCTGGTCGAAACGGTAGGCGTCGGCCAGGATGAGGTCGAGGTGGTCAAGCTGGCCGACATTGTCCTGGTCGTGCTGACGCCCGGCCAGGGCGACGACATTCAGGCCTTCAAGGCCGGTATCATGGAGATCGCCGATATTTTTGTCCTCAACAAGGCCGATTCTCCCGGCGCGGATATGCTGGAAAAACAGTTGAGGGCCATGCTGGAGCTGGGCCATAAGGACAAGGATATCCCGGCCGTGGTCAGGACGGTGGCCACCGAAGGCAAGGGGACCGAGGAGCTGGCCGGGGCTGTGGAGGACTTCCGCCGGAAAAGCGACGGCGGGCTGCGCGAGGCCCGCAAGAAGCGCCTCATCCACTGGCTCCTTCTGGACATTCTCCAGGCCAAGCTCTTCGACCTGGTCAGCGGCGGCCTCCCCCTCCAAGAACTGGAGGGCTATGTGGAGAAGATCTATCGCAAGGAGAGCGATCCCTACACCGTAGCCGATTCTATCCTGGCTAGGCTGAAATCATGAAGATCATCGGAACGGATCACATCGCCGTGGCGGTCAAGGACCTGGAGTCCGTCCTTTCCCTGTGGCAGGGCCTTTTTGGGCTCAAGGCTTCATCGATTGAAACCCTGGCCGAGCGGGGGGTGAGGGTTGTCCGTTTGGAACCGGAGAAGGGAGCGGCCGTGGAACTCGTTTCACCGCTCAGTGAGGATGCAGCCGTGTCCAATTTCCTTCGGGACAGGGGCGACGGGATCCATCATCTCTGCCTGGAGGTCCGGGACCTTCAAGCGGCCATGGACGAGCTCAAGTCCAAGGGCGTGCAGTTCCTCCAGGAGCGGCCGGGGGTGGGGGCGGAAGGGAGCCTCATCGCTTTCATCCATCCCCGTTCCTGCGGCGGCGTTCTGGTGGAACTTAGGGAAGTCAGGAAAAGGGACTAATTCAAGCTGATAGAGCGTGGGCGCTGAGGGTGGCCACCCAGCGGGCGAAAGCCCGGGCATCCTCCAGGTCCGATGAGTCGGGATGGGAACCGGCCGAGGCGGCCATGTCGGCCCAGGCTTCATGTTCGGGAAATTTCTTAAGAACATCCAGGGCTTCCAGCGAGACCTTTCCCCGGCAAGAGAAAGTGGCGATGACCTTAGCCTGGGAGGCGAGCACCAGGGCGTGCTCCAGGGCTTCCCTGGACAGGCGCCCGCCGGCCAGAGATCCGTGAGTGGAGAAGAGGGCGATCTTTTGCCCCGTGGGGATCTTTTTTAAAAAGACCTCGACTTTGTAGGGCACGTTGTGGGAATTGACGGGAAAACCGATGAAGATCAATTTATAATCATCCAGGCTCTGAACTTGGTCGAGGGGCAGGATTTCCTTGGCCCCCTCCAGGGCTTGATGGATGGCCTCGGCGATGAGGCGGGTATTGCCCGTCCGGCTGAAATAGGTCACCAGCGTCTTCTTCATGGCCGATATTCTTCCACAGCCCGGCCTAAAAATCCAGCCGCCGCTATGCTTCGATTAGGGGCAGCAGGATGGTGACCAGGGTGCCCCGGCCGGGTTCGCTCGTCACCCGGATCGAGCCGCCGTGGTCCTCGATGATTTTCTTGGCAATGGGCAAACCCAGGCCGGTCCCCAGCGGCTTGGTCGAGAAATGAGGCTCGAAAATATGGTGGAGGACGTCGGGGGCCATTCCCGAGCCCGTATCCTGGATTTCGATGAGCGCTTGATTTTCCCGGCCCTTGGCCCGGACCGCGATTTCTCCTCGGCCGGAGATGGATTCCAGGGCGTTGATCAGAAAATTGCGCAGGGCCATTTTGAGTTTGGACCGGTCAACCAGGCAGCGGAGCGGCTCAGGGCCAAAGGATTCCCGGATGGTGATACGGTCGGTCAGAATCCTCCGGTAGGGAGCCAGGATCTCTTCCAGGACCTTCCGGACATCGTCCGGCTCCCGGTGCAGGGCGCTCTCCCGTGACATCTCCAGGAACTCTTGGGCAATCTTGCGGAGGTTCTCCACCTCGCCGGTGATGTAGGAAACCGACTGTTGGAGCGCCTGGGCGAAATCGGTCTTCCCGTCCTCATAGACGCGCAGGAGGTGTTCGGCCGAGAGCTGGATGGGCGTCAGCGGGTTTTTGACTTCGTGGGCCACCTTGCGGGCCATCTCCGCCCAAGCCGCCTTCTGGCTCATTTCGGCCAACTCCTGCTGGTGCTGTTTGAGGCTGCGGACCATGGCATTGAACCCCAGGAATAAGGTCTTCATTTCATCGTCCGGGTTGTGGTGGAGCGAGATCTCCAAGTTGCCCAGGCTCACTTCCCGGGTCCCGGACAAAAGCTTGCGGATGGGCGTCACGATGGCCGAGCCCAGCCCCCGGGCGAAGAAGGCAACGGCTGCCACGAAAAAGGCCGAGGCCAGGAGCAGGAATTCGATCAAACCGGCGGCAGCGCCGGCGATCTCCTGCTGCTCGAAGGGGAAGGGAAGGGAGATGTACAGTTTGGATGAGCCCACGGTGAAGGGGATGGTCAGGGTATAGAAGGCATAGCGCCCCATCTTCAACCGCTGGGTCAGGAAGAGGTCGGACTCGGTCTGGAAGCGATGGTGGAGTTCTCCGTCCATGAGCTCGGGCAGGATCCCCGAGTCGAAGAATTCGCGGCGGCTGGAGGACGCCAGCCGGCCGTCCTGGTAGAGGTTGACATCATTGCCGATGGCGGCGCTGATCCATAGCACGAGGTCTTCGGGAGGGGGGATGACCACGGACCTCTCCTCCTGCTGCAGAAAGAGGAAATCCTGGAGGACGTTGCGGGTGAAAGCGGCATCCGCTTCGGCCGCCCGGGTGAACTGACGGCTGAAGACTCGGGTGAAGTAGCTGCGGGTGAAGATGGTCAGCAACAGGAGGGGAACGAGAGCGATGATCAGGAACGAAGCGTAGACACGGTTGGAGAAGGACTTCAGGAAGGTTCGTATTCGGGGCCGGGTGAAGAGGAGCGCTCCCGGCAGGGCCGGCAGGCCCAGGGCCAGGCCGTAGAGGAAAAAGAGCTTTAGGAATTCGGCGGCCAGGTTGATCAATGTCTTTCTGGGGAGGAAGAGGCCGAAAAGCCGCCCCCGATGGGGAAAGCAAAATACGGAAATCGTCCGGCCCTTATCCTTCCAGCGGACCCACTGCCCCTCCCGTTCGTTCAGCAGCCGGGGCAGGCTGCGGACGGGCAGGCCGGCGGCCAGACGGCTCGGGTTGAAGAGGATCTTGCCCTCCTCGTCGAATACAGCGAAGCCCAATTCGAGCTGCTCCAGGGAGGGGAGGGAATGGACACGGAGGAGTTCGAAGTAGGGATTGGCCGAGTACAGAAAAGGCAGCAGTTCATAGTCCAGGGACAAGGACAGGATGGCTCTCCCCAGGAGCTTCTGTCCTTCATACCAGTCGCGGTGGCCGACCAGAAATTCTTTTTCCCGGCCGATAAAGGTGACGGTCAGGGCGGTAACGGTCCACTCTGGGCTGGGGGCCAAGTCGGCGGACGGCTTGAAAGACCGGGGGACGTTGAGGGCAAAGCGAGAAACGGTCTCTCCGCCGCTGTTGAGAATCTCCAGGCTGGAGTACCAGTTGAAGCGGGCGGCCAGGGTCCTGCCCCAAAGCCGCTGGGCGGTATCCGAAATCTGGGATCCTTTGAAAGCGGTCAACAGAAGGTCCTGGTTTTGGTTGATCGTCTCCATGGATTCTTGCAGAAAGAAAGAAGCCCAGTCCTCCTGAGACAGGATGGTATCCCTTAGGGTGTTCTCCACCAGGCTGCGGTTCCGCTGGCCGATATGGATATTGAGCGCCACCGCCATAAATAAAGAGATGACGGCCGCCGCCAGAAACAAAACGCGGCCGGCCCGAAGGCGCCCGGTCCGGAAAGCGGCCCACAGGAGAAGAGAAGCGGTCAGCAGGGGAAGCGCCAGGTGGAGGACCGGTTCGAAGGGCCGGAGAAAAATGGTTAGGACGGCAGCGGCCAGGGCCAGACAGACGGCCGGGACCGGCCATCCCGGCGATACGCGGACAGACAGGCGGAAAAGCCAAAAAAGAGCGAGGGCCAAAGTCAGGGCCAGGGCCAGCAGGCTCAGGTGGATGAGCAGAAATGAGGCTGAAAAGGAGAAGCGGAGCAGACTCACGTTGGAGCTAAAGATTGTGGCCTGAAGGGCCATCTGGAACAGAAGAAGCAGTCCGAGTCCTAGAGTTGAGGCGGCCAGGGAAAGCAATCCGGCCGCCGGCCAGGGCAGTGGCTTGCCCGAGTCGAGAATAAAGCGGCGTCCCGGGCGGGCCAGGAAAGCCGCGGCCAGGAGAAGGCAGAAAGCGGTGAGGGCCAGATCGGCCGGAGATCGAGTGAGCCCGGACAGCGAACGGAAGCTGAGCAAGGCCGGAGAGAAGATGGGCAGGGACTCGAAAACGCCGAGTCGGCTCAGGATTAAAAAAAGCCAGCGCAGCGCGACGAGCACCAGCAGAAACAGAAAGCTGGTGAGAGTTCTCCGGCGAGAGTCGCGGACAGCGGCCCGGCCGAGGAGAATGAGCAGGAGCACAGCCGACAGGAAGACAGACAAGGAGAAAAAAAGAAGCCATTTCTCCCTGGCTCGGGCTTGCCCGGCTGTGGCGGTCGGGGCGCTGAGGGTGACGGTGGCGGCAATTGTCCGGTCTTCCAGCCGCAGGGGAAAGATCAGGGAGGGCAGGCCCACGCTCGTTCTCGGCTGGCCGAGATACTCGTCCTTATGCCGGGCGAAGATCCTTTCGAAGCCGGCTAAGTCTTCCCGGAAATCCCAGTAGTCTATATCGCATCCCGAGCGGAGGGAGGGCTTGAGGAATTGATAATCGAGAAGATAGGGGGAGCGGAATTGGGTCCGGAAATAAAGAAGCCTGGTCAGCAGGACGGTGTCCTGGCCGACTTTCGCCGGCAGGATGACAAAAACAGAGGCTTTGTCCGCCACGACCAGGGGGCGGCCCTTGTCGATCAGAGTGCGTCCGGGCCCGGGCCTTTGGAAAAGAGGCTCAAAGTCCAAGACGTTTCCCAGCCAGGTTTTCAGCCGTCCGTCTTGGCCGAAGGCGGCCGCGCCTTCAATTTCCCGGCGAAGGTTGAGCTTCTGCAGGACAGCGAACAGGCCCTCCTCTTTCACACCCCCCGCCGCCGCGGCCAGCGTCGATTCTTTCTGCTTCAGATCTTCCCAGAGGCCGCGGAACTCCTGCCGGACGGCCTCCGCTTTTTCTCTGAGGAGGGCCAGGTTTCGAGCCTGGTCAGGGGAGACCGTCAGGCGGGGCAGCCAGAGGGCTGCCGCCAGCAGGATCAAGCTGAGGGCGGCGGAGGCCGCCCAGACGGCGCGAAATTTTTTCAAACCTTCTCCGCCTTGATCTCAATGACCTTCCAGGGGTTCGAGCGTTTTGTTGAGTCTCTCCCTCCCGCCGGGCGGCCGGAGGCCCGGGGCGGCTGCTTCTCCAGTTTGAACAATATGAACAGGCGAAAGGCGTACTGGTTGTTTGTTTTATTGTCGCGGAAGGACCAGCGCGCTTTAAGGATGAGACGGTCCCTGCCCAGCCAGGCGGGGAGGTCGCTTTCCGAAAAAAATTCCTGGGTTAAAAATCTGTCCAGGATGCCCTGGAAGAGAAAATAGGACTGCTCGGCCGAGATCTGGTCGGAAAAGGAGACGGGTTCGGGAAGAGAGAGGCTGATCCCGGAGCGGGAGGAAAGATGGAAGAGCAGCAGGCCAGGCCTGTTTTCGAGAAAGGACCTCTCCACATCTATGGCTGCCGCCGACAGGAGCGACAGCAGGAGAGAAACGACGGATAGCCCGAACTGTGCCACCGCCCAAATCCTAGCACAGGGCTTTCTAGCGAAGCAAGAGAAGGACCCTCAGAAGGAACCCTCTGAGATTCAAATGATTTATAGAGTCAGCGGAAATCCTTATTTCTTTTTTTCTTCTTGCTTGGCTTCCTCTTCAAGCTTCTTGGTCCGGGCGGCGTCCCTGATGCTGCTGATGCCGGCGATGAGGGCGATGAGACCGCCGAAGATCAAGACCAGAGGAACGGCGCCTTTGGCCAGCATCTTAAAAGGCATCCACCATCTCCATACGAGCAGGTAGACGCCTCCGGCCATAGCGATCAAACCGCCGAGGATAGCAAGAAATTTACCCATGAAGATCCTCCCTAAAGAATTTCAACGCATTGAGCGAAGCGCATTATAACAAAGGTGATTGTCAATATGCAACAGCCATGATTAAATTGGTTTGGGAATTGGCCTCGCCCCACCCATCCACTCTGATAATCTGGATCTATCACGAAAAAAGAGATGCTTCCCAGCCATAATTATATCGGCTTGGGTATTGCCCTTTGCTGCGTAAGGCCTTTTGCTTTAGAATATTTTTGACAATCTGTTAGGGGAGGAGAATATGGCCGAGAGCGTAAAATGGTATCTAAAATGCTTGGGGGCGGCGGCTTTGATTTTGACGCTGGCGGGACGCTTGGCCGCCGGGGGGCCTGAACGACAAGCGTTTGAGC
>Ga0315282_10004750_pt1 | contig 23524 bp, 22 predicted proteins | sample YL17G07_20_MG_FD_203693 | JGI IMG/M metagenome (GOLD analysis project Ga0315282, IMG submission 203693) | Sediment microbial communities from Yellowstone Lake, YNP, Wyoming, USA - YL17G07_20 | ecosystem: Environmental > Aquatic > Freshwater > Lake > Sediment | place: USA: Wyoming | collected... | reverse complement strand
CGATATGACTTTGACTACGTCAGTGTCATTTCGGACCCTGGATGTGAAGCCTCGGCCCTGGGCGCCTGCTTGAAATTCTTCCCCGACCAGCCTCCCGCTATCGAGGAAGAGAACGCTCTGCTGAAAGATAAGGCCAGGCTTGCCAAGCTGGAAGTCCCCGACCCCACCCGGCCTGGAAGGATGCGCAACCGGGCCGAGGGCGTAAAGCTGCTGAAGGAACGCGTGGGGAATGATAAAGTAGTGGAGGGCTGGATCGAGGGTCCTTGCGCGGAGGGGGCCGACCTGCGAGGCATCAACACCCTGATGCTGGACTTCTACGATGATGCGGGTTTTGTGCGCGACCTGTTTGAATTCATCGTCGAGGTGGAATTGCGCTTCGCGAGGTTTCAAGTGGAATGGGGAGCGGATCTCATGGGGGTGGGAGACGCCGCAGCCTCGCTGGTGGGGCCGAAGTTTTACAACGAGTTTGTTTGGCCTTATGAACAGAAACTGGTCGGGGCGTTGCATGCGGAGGGTGTAAAGACCCGTTTGCACATCTGCGGGAACACGCGGCACATCCTCGAGGGGATGGGCAGGCTGCACTGTTCCATGGTTGACCTGGATTCGCTTTCGCCGGTGTCGGAGGGGCGTGAAAAAATGGGACGCGCACAGGTCCTGCTCGGCAATGTCGACCCGGTGAGGGTCCTGAAGGATGGAACGCCCGAATCCGTTTACGAAGCGGTAGGCGAGTGTCATCGGCAGGCCGGAGAGCGCTTCATTGTCGGACCGGGTTGCGAGGTTCCGCGGGAGACGCCCCCCGCCAACCTCGAGGCCCTGGTGCGTTACGCGCGTGAGCACCGTAGCGGCGGCTTTACGCCGCCACAGGATTTGCGCCGGCGAGATGGCGAGATAAACTCGCCGCTACACTAGCGGGGGCGGAACCTGTCCCGATATAATCGGGGCGCCGCCAACGGATGTTTTAGGGGCGGCTTTGCCGCCTGACTTGGGGAAAGGCTTTGCCTTTCCGTCGGCCAGCATAGCCATTTCCTTCAAAGGAAAGCTGCGCCTTCCCGCCGCCTCCTCCGGGGCGCGGCAGGCGACACCGTTCAGGTGACTGTGGCCATGGCGGAAGGCTCCGCCCAGGCATAGCCTCGGCTAAGAGGTATGAGAGTGTGGCCCTGCGGAAAGGCAAAGCCTTTCCCCAAGTCAGGCGGCAGAGCCGCCCAGAGCCCCGTTTCCAGCGTGCCGCGACGTTAATGGACCTGAAAGGCGAGAGAAACCCCTTGACTGCGAACCCATCCCATCGGATTATTCTCTGGCCCACCCGCGTCGAGCTGCGCGCGCCGGCCGGTACGCCGCTGCGCGACTTGCTATTCGAACAGGGAGTTGAATTTCCCTGTGGCGGTCAGGGGCGGTGCCGGGGCTGCCGCGTCCGTGTGTTGAAGGGCCAGGCGGAAGTTAACCGGGCGCAAGAGGAGCGGCTTTCGCCGGAGGAGATTGCCAAGGGGTGGCGTCTCGCCTGCCAGTGTGCCGTGGAAGGCGAGCTGGAGATTGAACTGCGGCAGTGGGACGCCGCCATCCTGGTAGATGACACCGCCTTCGTCTTCGAACCCCGTCAAGGTCTGGGGGTGGCGGTGGATTTGGGCACCACAACCCTTGTGGCTCAGTTGCTGGACTTGGCAAGTGGAAAAGTGCTGGCGGTAAGCACGGCGCTCAATGCCCAGGCGCGTTACGGCGCCGACGTGATGAGCCGGCTGCACTTCGCGGTGCTGGAGAGTGGACAACACCAGCTCGAGACATTGATCCGGCAGCAAATCGGCTCGCTGATTAAAGAGTTGCTTTTTTCGGCGGGGAGGCATGCCGCCGAAATCGCCGACATCGTGGTGGTGGGAAACGCCGTCATGCACCACTTCTTCTGCGGGATTGATCCCGAGCCGCTCACTCATTATCCGTTCGAGCCTGCGGAAGGAGGGCTGAAGACTTTCCGCTCTAGCGCCGTGGGTTGGAAGCTGGCGGGCGATCCTCTGGTGCGCTTCCTGCCCTGCCTTGGCGGGTTTGTGGGGAGCGATGTGTTGGCCGGCATCCTGGCCACAAAGCTCACCGAGCACGATGACCTGGTCGGACTTGTTGATTTGGGAACCAACGGCGAGATTGTGATTGGGAATAAGGAGGGATTGCTTTGCGCGTCTACAGCCGCGGGCCCGGCATTTGAAGGCGCCAAGATTTCTATGGGCATGCGCGCTTCCACCGGGGCAATTTCGCAAGTGAGGGTGAACCGCGATGGGGCGCTGCACTGCCGCGTCATTGGGGACGGCACTCCACGCGGCTTGTGCGGGAGCGGTTTGGTGGACGCAGTGGCAGCGGGACTGGATCTGGGGGTGATCGCGAATTCCGGGCGATTCTCGAACGGCGAGGCCAGTTGGATGCTGGCCCCGCCAGTCGCCCTCACTCAGAATGACATTCGCGAACTTCAGCTCGCCAAGGCGGCCGTCGCGGCGGGAATAAAGCTTCTGATGGAGAGGAAAGGCGCGAAGGAGCTCGCTCGCCTCTATCTGGCGGGCGCTTTTGGTAATTACATCGACCGCGCCAGCGCGCAGCGCATTGGCCTGATCGATTTTCCTCCCGAAAGAGTCGAAGCCGCAGGGAATACCGCGCTTCTGGGAGCAAAGCTTGCCCTGTTCAGCCTCGATTCTGAGGAAGGGGCGTATGCCGGCGTTCGCCGCCGCGTCGAGCACGTGGCGCTCAATGCCGATCCGAATTTCCAGGAGGTTTTTGTAGAGGAACTGGCATTTCCACCCGCAAGAGAGACACCGAAAAACTAAGGAGACCGAAATGAGTATCTTTGAGGAGCTACAACAAGCAATAATCGACGGAAAGGCCCCAGCGGCCAAGCAATTGACTGAGAGGGGGTTGAAGGAGGGAATCAGGCCCCACGAGTTCTTCCCCAAGGCTATCATTCCTGCCATGGATGAAGTTGGACGCCGCATGAGGGATTGTGAATTCTTCATTCCGGAAGTGCTGATCGCCGCCCGCGCCGCACGAGGCGCCACGGACCTCCTGCGGCCGCTACTGATGGGTGACGAAGCTGTCAAGCCCGTGGGTACGGTGGTTATAGGGACGGTTAAAGGCGACCTGCACGATATCGGCAAAAACATTGTGGCCATGATGCTGGAGAGCGCGGGGTTCCGGATTGTGGATCTGGGAGTGGACGTTTCATCGGAGAAAATCGTGGACGCCGTGAAGCAGCATTCGGCAAACTTCGTGGCTCTGTCGGCCCTCCTTACCACAACGATGGTTAACATGAAGGCCATCATTGAAGCCCTGGCCGCGGCCGGCCTTCGGAACAAGGTGAAAGTGCTTGTGGGTGGAGCTCCTCTCACCGACGCTTGGGCGCATTCGATCGGGGCCGATGGCTATGGTAAAGACGCTCCCGGCGCCGTCGAACTGGCCCGCAGGCTGGTTGCCGCTCCCGTCTGAAGTATTGCTGTTCGCGGTCATCCTGAGCCCGTCCGCTGTCATTCTGAGTCCGTCGGCTGACGGACGAAGAATCTCGGCAGTTGGCTCAGGGTAAACTCCGTGAAGAACCTCCGCAGTCCGTGCGCTCACGGTAAACTCCGGGAAGCATCTCGGCACTTCATTGAATGCTGCCGAAGCCAAAAAGTAACTGCCGAGATCCTTCGCCCGCCGAAAAGCGCGGCGGACTCAGATGACATGATTTCCAATTTACGAGTAGGGGCTGGACTGTCATGAATTCGCGAGAACGCGTAAGCCTTGCTCTTCAGCACAAGGAAGCCGACCGGGTTCCACTCGATCTGGGCGCTAGCGCTGTGACCGGGATGCAGGTGGACACGGTTTACGGCCTGCGCCAGGCGCTGGGCTTGGACAGGCCGGGTACAGCGGTGAAGGTTGTCGAGCCTTACCAGATGCTGGGTGAGATCGGGCCAGACCTCCGAGAGGCGCTGGGAGTGGACGTGGTGGGCCTGGGCAAGCCCGCCACTATGTTCGGATTCAAGAATGAAGGCTGGAAACCGTGGACCACTTTTGCGGGCACGCCGGTCCTGGTTCCCGCGGGTTTCAATACCGAACCCGAACCAAACGGCGACATTCTGATGTACCCGGAGGGTGACAAGACTGTTCCCGCCAGTGGCCGGCTGCCCAAGGGCGGGTTCTACTTCGACAGCACAGTTCGCCAGCCGCCTATCGACGAGGCAAGCCTGAACGTGGAAGATAACCTCGAGGAGTTCGGGCCCATCTCAGAGGCGGATCTGCAATACCTTCAGAGTGAGGCAGAGAGACTTTACACTCAGACGGACAAAGCCATCCTGGCGAACTTCGGCGGCACAGCGTTCGGGGACATTGCCCTGGTCCCTGGTCCCTGGCTGAAACACCCCAAAGGGATCCGGGACGTCGAAGAGTGGTACATCAGCACGGCGACACGTCGCGATTACGTGTACAAAATCTTTGAACGCCAGTGCGAGATCGGTCTTGAGAACCTGGAAAAGATTCGCCAGGTTGTCGGCAACAAGGTGGCCGCGGTTTTCGTGACCGGGACCGACTTTGGATCTCAGCATGGCTCCTTCATCTCCCCCAAAGCCTACCGCGACCTCTACAAACCCTTCCATGTCCAGGTCAACAACTGGATTCACCAGCATACCACCTGGAAGTCCTTCATCCACTCCTGCGGGTCGGTCAGGGCGCTGCTCCCGGACTTCATCGAGGCCGGGTTCGACATCCTGAACCCGGTGCAATGTTCGGCGGCGGGCATGGTCCCTTGCGAACTCAAGCAGGAATTCGGAGAACGCCTCACCTTTTGGGGGGGCGGCGTGGATACCCAACACACGCTGCCTTTTGGGACTCCGGACCAGGTGCGAAAGGAAGTCCGTGAGCGCTTGAAAGCCTTTGGCCCCGGCGGGGGCTATGTCTTCAATACCATTCACAACGTGCAGGCGCGCGTGCCCGTCCAAAATGTGCTGGCGATGTATGAGACCGTGCGCGAGTGTGGACGGTATCCGCTCGTCTGAAAGTTTCCCATTGTTTTAACAGTTGGTTGACGCCGTTGGTCTGCCGTGTCAAGGTGTCATTCCGAGCGAAGCGAGGAATCTCGCTCTGATTTTCTTCCTCAGAAACCTTGCAACCCAAATGCCCAATAGTCCTTGGACCAGACGAAGCATTTGCTTGTCGCTCGTTGTGTCTGTCAGAGGCATCATTCCGGAGACCCCTCTGGCCACGCGCCGCGCGAGCCGCCTCGGACCAGAGCGAGATTCCTCGCTTCGCTCGGAATGACATCCCCACCGGAAAAACTGGCCCACCACCGACCCCGATCGAGCGCTTGGCGAGGTAAACTCGCCGCTACAACACCAATCCGTCGCGCTACCGAGCAAAGGCCTGCTGAAGGTACCGCGCACTTGGGATGGTATAATGAAGGCCACGCACAGGGTCGGGCTTGAGTCTCTGCTGAAACGGCAGCGCAGATGAAAACTCTGGAAGAGTATGCGGTCTTGGCTCGTCAGAATCATGGTCACCTGTGCCCCGGTCAGATTCTGGGCATCCGCATGGCGATGCTGGGGTTGAAGTCAATCGGCATTGATGATCCAGTCAAAGCTCGCAAGCGCCTGTTAACCTTTGTTGAAATCGACCGGTGCGCCACGGACGCCGTCAGCCTGGTCACCGGTTGCCGCCTCGGGAAGCGGTCCCTCAAGTTCCTCGACTTTGGCAAGGTGGCGGCGACCTTCGTGGACCTCGAGACCGGTCGGGCGGTGCGGGTGGCGGCGCGTGACGACGCGCGCGCCAAAGCCAAGGCCATGTTCCCCGCCACGGCTGACGCCTCCCAGGCACAGCTCGAGGCGTACAAGGTGATGGAAAACGCTGACCTCTTTGACCTCCAGGCGGTTCGCGTGAAACTGAAACCGGAGGACCTGCCGGGGCGCCCGCGCTCCCGCGTCACCTGCGCGCAATGTGGCGAAGGCATTAACGACGGGCGAGAGCGCCGCTTGGCGGACCGCATCCTGTGCCGGAGTTGCGCGGGACAAAAGTATTACGAACTAGTGACGAGTGACAAGTGACGAGCAGAAGTACAGGTGTCAGGGAAGAGCGGGTGAGAAGTTCGCAAAAATCAGCTTGTGAATTCTGATTTCTGCTTTGCGGCTCGTCACTCGTCACTTGTGACTGGTCTTTTATGTCTGGGATGCCCATACCGATTCCTGATGGCCGCCCGCCTGCGCTGCCCGTACGGCGGCGATATTGGCCCGTGGTCACCCTGGTGATCCTCGGGATCAATGTTGCTGTTTTTTTCATTATGACTTTCGCCGGGGGCTCGACCAGCACTGACGTGCTTTTGGATTTCGGAGCATCGTTCAGTCCCTACTTTCGACGCGGAGAATACTGGCGGGTGATCATGCCGATGTTTCTTCACATCGGTTGGCTGCATTTGATCGTCAACAGCTACGCCCTCTTCATCCTCGGCCCCATCCTGGAGCGCATTTACGGTTATGGGCGCTTTGCGCTCTTGTATATTACCGCCGGCATGGGCAGCTCGGCCCTCTCCATGACCCTCTCGCGGAACATCGCAGCGGGCGCCTCGGGCGCCATTTTCGGAATCGCCGGCGCCATGCTGGTGGCAGGCTACTTGCACCGCGAGCTCATCCCGCCTCGTTGGGGCCGGGCGCTCGGCAGAGGCATCCTCCCTTTTATTGTGGTCAACCTCATCTTCGGCTTTTCGGTGAGAGGGATCGACAACTGGGGGCATTTGGGCGGGCTGCTGACGGGCATGGTGTTGGCAGCTCTTATCCCTCCACCAGTGCATGATTTGGCCCCCTGGGCCGGCAGCGAGCGGCCTTCGCAAGCGGTCATCGCGCTGCCGGTTGTAGTTGTGGCCTTGGCGATGGCCTTGACCGCGCAGCATTACCTGAGCTCTCGTGAGGTTACCCGGTTGCTCCAAGAAGGCGTGCGGTTTCGCTCTGCCCGCCAGGATGCTAAGGCGCTGGAACGTTTCCAGGCCGCTGCCCGGCGGTCGCCGCGTGACGAGCGCCCCCATGTATTGATGGGCGCGTTGTATTTGCGCGAGCAGCAGTTCGACAAAGCCATCCAGGAATATAGCGAGGCAGTGCGCTTAAGCCCGGGCGCACCGGAAGCGCAACTCTCGTTAGGCGTGGCTTACCGCCTGAAGGGCGACCTGGGCAAGGCGCAGCAGGCCTTCGAGTCCGCCCTGGGCAAAAACCCCCCCACGGCGGAGGGACAGCGCCTGCTCGCTGACCTCTATGCCGACCAGAAGCTCTTCTCTGAAGCGATTCATCATTACCAAGAGGCCTTGCGAATCGAACCCCAAAGCGCTGAGTCGCATAATAACCTGGCCTGGCTTTACGCCACCTGCGAGGACCCCAAATGGCGCGACCCGCGCGCCGCTCTCGAACACGCCCGCCGGGCAGTGGAACTGACCCAATGGAAAGAGGCCGGCTTCATCGATACGCTGGCGGAGGCCAACTACGCCAGCGGAAGTTCCCAGGAGGCTGTCAGGATCCAGGTTCTGGCCTTGCAACTCGACCCGCAAAACGTTGAGCTGCAAGAGCACATGGACCGCTACCGCAAAGCCGCCGGCGGGTAGTAATGCGTGCGGCTTCTCAGTGCCGACTCACGCTTCGTCATGAAATAACCATTCGATCTTCCGTCGAGCAACCCCCCTTACCCCCGACCCCTATCCCCCAAGGGAGAGAGGGGAGAGTTGTTTCGATTCTGTTGCCCTCTCTCCCGAGAGGGGAGAGGGATAGGGTCTGAGGGGGTAACTCCGCCTGTAAAGGACTTCGTTCGAAATGAGACCATTACCCACATGCTTCGATAGGGACCAGAGGTATGCGAGGTTGATTTGGTAGGGAGGACTCGATGGCGGCTCTATACGTGGAAAACGTCCCAGAAGACTCGTACAAGGCGCTTGAGGAGCGGGCGCGTAACCATCAAAGGTCGATCGCTGCGGAAGTGCTCTCGGTCCTCGAGGAAAACGTTGCTACGGTACAGGAACTGAAAGCTTGCCAGGACTTTCTCTGTCAGTTAAAGCGATAGCAAGCACGCCGGTTGCGTTCGACCGGGCAGTTCCCCTCGAGCGAGGAGATGCAGCGCGAGGATCGGTTGCGGCGAGTCCGTTTGGGTCGATGTGTTAGACTTTAGATCTTAGACTTTCGACTCTTGACTCTGGACTTCTTCCGTGCCCCAACTCCCTCGCGTGGTGATACTCGGCCGTCCCAACGTGGGCAAATCCACGTTGTTCAATCGCATTTGCGGGCGACGCCGAGCGCTGGTGGGTGACGAGCCCGGCATGACGCGCGACCGGCTATACGCTCCGGCCACGTGGCTGGGCAAGCGGTTTGAGGTGGTCGACACAGGCGGAATGATTCCCTTCGAAAAGGATCTAATCCCCGCAGAGATCATTCGTCAAGCACGGGTAGCGATTGAGGAAGCCGCTCAGCTCATCCTGGTGGTGGATGCCCGGCAGGGAATCGTGCCGCTCGATGAAGAGCTTGTGCAACTGCTGCGCCGCACGGGGAAGCCGCTCTCTCTGGCGGTGAACAAGGTTGACGCCGCGCAGCACTCGCCCTTGGCGGCGGAGTTTCACCGCCTGGGGGTTCCCGACATCTTCCCTCTTTCCGCCGAGCACGGGCTGGGCGTGGACGACCTGCTCGAACACGTCACCAAGGATTTTGCCGCCTCCCTCGAGGCATCGGAAGTTGCGGGCGGGGAAGCTGCGGGAGGAGAGGCCGCGGCCACGTTGACGCCTCGACGCGATCAACCGATCAACGTCGGCATCATTGGCCGCCCCAACGTGGGCAAATCAACGCTCTTGAACAGCCTTCTCCAGGAGGAGCGATCGATCGTCTCGCCACTGCCTGGCACCACGCGTGACGCCGTAGACGCGGAATTCGAGCGCGACGGCCTTCGCTTCCGGCTTATCGATACGGCCGGAATTCGCCGCAAAGGCAAGACCAAGTTGCTGGCAGAAAAGCTCAGCGTGATTCAGGCGCGGAAACACTTGGAGCGCGCCGACGTGGCCCTGCTCCTGCTCGATGGCCCGGAGGGCGTCACGGCCCTGGATACCCACATCGGGGGCTACGCGCATGAAAGCCGGCGCTCGGTCGTCATCGTGGTGAACAAATGGGACGCGGTAAAGAAAGGGCCGACCGCCACGCGCGATTACCTCCAAGTGATAAGGCGGCGGATGAAGTTTCTCGCCTACGCCCCCGTCGTTTTCATCTCCGCCTTGCGTGGCCAGAAGCTGGGCGAATTGCTCAAGACCATTGCCCAGGTTGCGGCAGCTCGCAGCCTGCGTGTTTCCACCTCGGAAATGAACGAGTTCCTCAAAAAGGTGGATTTCGAGCGCGCTCCCACCCCGGCCGGGAAGCCCACGCGGATCTATTACGTTACCCAGGGCGGAGTCGCTCCACCTGTCTTCGTCGCCTTTACCAACCGCGCGGGCAAACTCCACTTCTCTTTTGAGAGGTTTCTGGAGAACCGCATCCGGGAGAGGTTCGGCTTCCTGGGGACCCCCATCGTGATCAAAGCCCACGAGAGCCGCTAACTTTTGTTCGATTTGGAGGGTTTTGGCCAGAATGATATACTTAACCGGATGGAGTGATTTTATGGGAGCCAACGTTAATATGTATCTTGAACTTATTGGGTCCCGAAATGGAGTTTTAGGCAATGACCTGGGAGATGGCAGGAGTCCGCATAATCTTTGTACTCGTCATAATCGCAGCCGCGTTCCAACTGCATCCTTTTGGCCTTTCCAAATTCTTTGCAGCCCTTTTGGGTGCTTTCCTAGGGTTGTTTTTCATATTCTTTGAAATGCGCCTGGAAAAAGCTAGCCTGAAACGCCTGATCGGAGCTGGCGTGGGATCGATCTTTGGAATTCTTGGGGCGCTGATGATCAGCCACCTGCTGAGTCTAACGGCGCTGGAGCAGAGTTCTCTTTCTTTTCTTCAGGTGACGTTGCTCCTTCTCATGGCCTACGTGGGATTGGTGCTGGGGGCCAACAAGGGTGATCTACTGAATCTCTCCGCCCTGGGAGGGTTGTTCAGCGCTGAAGCGAAGCCGAGGAGGAACTTCAAGGTACTGGATACAAGCGTTATCATTGATGGCCGCGTCGCCGACGTATGCGAAACGGGCTTCATTGATGGGACGCTGATCGTCCCGCAATTCGTCCTCCGCGAACTGCAATTGGTGGCTGACTCCTCCGACCAGCTTAAGCGCAATCGTGGCCGAAGGGGTCTGGACATCCTCCAGCGCGTGCAGAAGATGGGCACCGTGCAGGTGCAAATTGTTGAGGAAGACTTTCCGCAGTTGCGGGAAGTGGATATGAAGCTCATCGAACTGGCCAAACAGTTCGACGCCAAAATCGTCACCAACGATTTCAACCTCAACAAAGTGGCCCAACTCCAGGGTGTGCCGGTGCTCAATATCAACGAACTGGCCAACGCCTTGAAGCCTGTGGTGCTGCCGGGTGAGGTGATGCGCGTGTTTATCCTCAAGGAAGGCAAAGAATACAACCAGGGAGTCGCCTACCTTGACGACGGCACCATGGTGGTGGTGGATAATGCCAAGAAGATGATTTCCAAGACCATCGATATCGCCGTGACCAGTGTTCTGCAAACCACCGCAGGCAAGATGATTTTTGGGAAGTTCGAAGATCGAAAAGTCATGGCGGAGACCGTTCATCAGTAGGCGGCGGGCGGACGGCTTCGCGATTTTCGGGTCGGCGCGGGACGCTTGATGTCCCTGCGCGGAAGCGCGACGAGGGGATAGGGGTTCGCAGGCTGCGGAAGCAGTATTGGTTAGCGAAGTAGCGGCGACTTTACGTCGCCACAACTTCAATCATCACGCCAGGCAGTTGCCGGCATAAAGCCGTCGCTACGCTTTTTCCGCAGTCTATTCAGCCCCGGACAGGCGAAAACTGGCGCCTGGGACCTGCCTTCATGAGCGTGCTGGCTATCATTCCCGCGGCAGGATGGGGCGTGCGCATGGGAAGCACGACGCCCAAGCAATTCCTGTCGCTCGAGGGCGTTCCGATTTTCGTCCACACGCTGCGCAAATTCGCTGCTTGCGAGGCCATTGACGACATTTTTCTTGGCCTGCGGGCGGAAGATACGGAACGCGCTCAAAAGGAGATCGAGCGCGAGCATTTTGCGAGGCCCGTGCGGTTGGTGGAAGGGGGGCCTTCGCGCCAGGAGACCGTGGCCCGATGCCTGGAGCAAGCGGCGGCGGGTACGGAAGTGGTGCTTGTCCACGACGCCGTGCGGCCGTTTATCGAACTGGAAATGATCCCACGCCTGATCGCCACCGCGCGCAAGGAAGGCGCAGCCATCCTCGGCATTCCCAGTGTGGACACCGTAAAGCAGGTGCAGCGTCACATGATCCTGGGGTCCATCCCGCGGGAGCGAATCGTGCTGGCGCAGACACCCCAGGCTTTCCGATACGAAATTATCCGTGAAGCGTATGCCCGGGCCGCGACGGACGGCTTTCAGGGAACGGATGACTCCAGCCTGGCAGAGCGGCTTGGCTACAGCGTCACCGTAATTATGGGTTCCGACCGCAACATCAAAATCACCAAGCCCTCTGACTTGCCTCTCGCGCGCCTTTACCTCGCGCAAGAACGCGAACAGCAGGAAGCAACAGGATGAAGGCCGCAAAGCGTCCGGTGAAGCGAGGAAGAGGGGTAGCGCGGACCTCCGGCCCGCCGCCCGAAGGCTTAGGGCCGCAGGGCGGTTTTGAGCCCCGCGGCTCTCGCATGCGCTCGCGCCGGGGAAAGTCTGCTTCACCGGCGCCACAAACCCGGCTCGCCGAACATCTGACTTCTATTCGTACCGGCATCGGGAACGACTTGCACCGCCTCATCCCCGGCCGCAGGCTCATCCTGGGCGGGGTGCACATCCCCTTCGCAAAAGGTCCGGCAGGCCACTCGGACGGGGATGCGCTGACGCATGCCGTGTGCGATGCGCTGCTCGGCGCTGCCGCACTGGGCGACATCGGTCGGCATTTTCCCAACACTTCTCCCAAATGGCGCGCCGTCTCGAGCCTGCTCTTCCTTCGTCACGTCCGCAAATTGTTGCAGGGCGCCGGCTATGCGATTGTGAACGTGGACGCGACTGTAGGCCTGGAACGCCCTAAACTCTCTCCCCATATCCCTCGCATGGAAAAAAAACTGGCGCAGGCGCTCGGCCTCGACGCCAGCCAAGTCAGCGTGAAAGCCAAAACCGGCGAGGGGATGGACGCGCTCGGTCGCGGTGAAGCCGTGCGGGCTGACGCTGTCGCGCTCATTAGGAAGAGATAGTCGAGGAGCGGAGAGTCGAGAGGTCAAGAGGTTGAGTCGCACTTATTACGGGCTGTCAGTCTGTCGAGCGTAGGACAAGCCCTCCGCCTAAGAGTTGTAGGGGGACGGCTTGCCGTCCCCTGATCGGAGGCCTGTCTCTCCAATGTGTTAGATTCTTCGTGTGGGCTTAATCTATGCGTAGCGACCGGGATGAGCTCACAAGTCCGACCTGGGATGGGGGTGCGGCCGGTGAGCGATTAGTCTGGCCGCCGCTTAACATCGCTCACCGGGGGGCGGGTGGAGAAGCTCCGGAAAATACTTTGCCTGCTTTCGAACTGGCCTTCCGGCAGGGCGCGGGAGGAATCGAGTTGGACGTTCACCTTTCTTCCGACGGCACGCCCATGGTCATTCACGATCATCGCCTGAGCCGCACCACCTCGGGCAGCGGCTGGGTCAGCGAGCATCGAGCCAATGTTCTTCACCGCTTGGACGCCGGCTCATGGTTCAACCGGCGTTTTCCCGAAAAGGCGCGGCAGCGTTACGTGGGCGCGAGAATCCCTCTCCTCTCCGAAGTGCTCGCCTGGGTTCGCCAGCGCAAGATATTAGCCTTTGTGGAGATCAAGGGGGGAAGGAAGCCCTATCCGGGCATCGAAGCCAAGGTGTTGGATGAAATCGAACGCGCCGGTGTCCGGGGGCTCGCGACAATAATTTCCTTTGACCTCGCAACCCTGCGCCGGGTCCGCGAGCTTGATTCCCGCATCTCGCTGGGGTTGGATGTTTCCCGGTCTCTGCTCGCCCTCCGGCGAGTAAGGTCCCTGGCAGGCAAAGCCCTCCTTCCCCATTGGACTGTCGCCTCACGGGGATTCATCCGCCGCGCGCACAAGCATTCGATTCGCGTCTATTCGTGGACTGTGGACCAGCCCGTGCGCATGGAGCGCAAGATCGCCGATGGTGTGGATGGAATCATCACCAACTACCCGGCCAGGCTTGCCGAAGTCCTTAGCCGGGTGGAAACCTTTCCATGAACGAAGCAAGGAAGAAAACCGCCAAGAAGTTTGTGATCTCCGGACGAGTTCAAGGAGTCGGCTACCGGTTCTTTGCCGAGCGATGGGCAGAGCAGCTTGGCATCGCCGGTTATGTCAAGAACCTCTGGGACGGCAGCGTCGAGGTTTATGCCATCGGCGACGCCGAGTCGCTGGAGCAATTCAAGCTTCGTCTGGGGGAAGGGCCGCGTATGGCCCGCGTGACCGGCGTCAGTGCATCCGACGCCGCGGTGGACAGGCGCTACCCCCGCTTTATGATCGAAGGCGGATGGTAGAGATCAGTAGGCAGGAGGCAGTAGGCAGTGGGCAATTGTCGATTGCCGAATGACGATTGAAAGCGCGCCCTGCCCAACTCTTGGATTTTAATCGGCAATCGTCAATCGACAATCGTCAATTGGCAAACCAGACGGAGGAGGCGTGGTGGATCTTAAGAGCCTGATTCGCGAAGTTCCGGACTTCCCCAAGCCCGGCGTTCTTTTCTACGACATTACCACTCTGCTCAAAGACCCCGTGGGACTTCATAGCGCCGTCGATGCGCTGGCCAACTGCTTCGTTGGGCGCAAGATCGACTGCGTAGTGGGAATTGAGGCTCGCGGCTTTATCTTTGCGCCCATGGTGGCCTACCGGCTTAACGCCGGATTCGTTCCTGTGCGAAAGCCCAACAAGCTTCCGGCCGCCACCGCTCGCGCCGTTTACAACCTCGAGTACGGCGCCGACTCGCTCGAAATCCATCGCGATGCCGTGAGCAAAGGACAGGACGTATTGATTATTGATGACCTGCTGGCCACAGGGGGGACGGCGGTGGCGGTGGCAGGGCTCATCGAATCACTGGGCGCAACAGTTGCCGGGCTGGGATTCCTGATTGAGCTGGGATTCCTCAAGGGTCGCGCCAAACTCAGCAAGTACGACCTGCATGCTGTCCTGGAGTATTAGTTGGGTAGCACGGACCCCCGGTTTTGGGGTGCGCGGCTTTTTCGTAGCCTCGTGGACAAGCCGCGGACCCCAAAAACGGGGGCCGCGCTACCGGGTTCCGGCGTCATCATCCGCAGCCGCGTCTGGCGCTTGGATGCTTCTCAGGATTTCGTTCAGGAAGTGCTCCTCGGGCAACGACCCTTCGATAGAAAAACTCTCATTGACAATGGTTTTCGGAACCGCCTGGACGCGGTATTTGGCCGTGTAATCGGGGAACTCTGTAGCCTCGATACCGTCGGTGCGGACGTTGTCATTCTCCATGGCGAACTGATACGCCAGGCGCACGGCCCGCGGACAGTGAGGTCAGGTGGGAGTGATGAACACCTCGAGGTGGAGGGGCTTGCGCAGTTGGGCGAGTTTGTTTCGACTGTTGACCTGGAGGCCTGAATCCCCCTTCGAAACCGCCAGGATGGCATCGAGCAAAACGGAAAACTCGTATCCGGCGGGCAAGCCGTAAAAGCGAATGCCGTAGTCCTTCTCATTGCGAATGACAGTGGCAGGAACTTTATCCACAGCATAGGCGGCCGCTTTCTCCCTTTCCAGCAGGAAGTTGAACACCTGGAGGGAGAGCTTGTCTGAAAGGGCGGCGAGCTCCTTCACAAGTTGTAACGTTTCGGCGCCCAGCTCCAGGTTCAACTCCTGAGTGAAGTGAACCAGCTTCACCGGGTTCACCATTTGTTGCAATCTTTGCCGGATTTGGGCGGCATCTTCCTCGCGGATCAGTCCCATGCTTATTCGATGCCCGAAGGCCGGGTTGGTTGCGGGGTTCCGCAGGTTGCCGAAGAACCCGTTGAGCCTGTCATTCCGAGGAGTCCCGATTTGATCGGGACGACGAGGAATCTCGCACTGCGTTGAAAATGCTCAGAGCGAGATTCCTCTCCGTCGGCTGACGGATCGGAATGACAGCTTGGTGGGGTTTTCCCGCAGCGGGCTAGGGTCCGCTTTCCGAATCGAAGCCAAACTTCTTCATCTTGTAGCGAAGCGCGTCGCGGGAAATATCCAGAAGTTTGGCAGCATGGGTTTGGTTTCCGCCCGTCTGCTTTAGGGCCAGACCGACCAACTCCCTCTCCACTTCTTCGAGCGAGGTCCCCTGCTTGGGCAACTCCAGCACAGGAATCATCCGGCCGGAGGCAAGCGGACGCCAGGAGGTGGTGGTGGGGGCAACGAGGGGAGGTGGTTCCACCGAAGCGCAGTCGGGGATCGCCACCGGCGCGAGGTTCTCAAAACTCTGCGGCTGGCCCGTCACTTGAATCGGAAGGTAGGTGGGGCGGATATAGTCAGCCTCCTCGAGAATCATGGCGCGCTCGACGGCGTTCTTCAGTTCGCGCACGTTTCCAGGCCAGTCATAGGCTAGCAGCAGGTTGCGAGCGTCCTGCGCGATGCCCCGGATGCCCTTTCGAAACCGGAAATTGTATCGCTCGATGAAAAAGTCCACGAGCGGAAGAATGTCTTCCTTGCGGTGCCGCAGAGGAGGCATGAAAATCGGGATGATACTGAGACGATAGAAGAGGTCCTGGCGGAAGGCGCCTTCCCGGACGGCTTGCTCGAGATCGCGGTTCGAGGCTGCGATAACCCGCACATCCACCCCGATGTCCTTGATCCCGCCAATGCGCCGGATGGTTTGGTCTTCGAGAACCCGCAGCAGCTTCGCTTGGAGATAAGTTGACATCTCGCCGATTTCGTCGAGGAACAGAGTCCCCCCATCGGCGACCTCGAAGAGGCCCTTCTTCTGCGCCTTGGCGTCGGTGAACGCCCCGCGCTCGTGCCCGAACAGCTCGGCTTCCATCAAGGTTTCCGGAATGGCCGAACAGTTGATGGGCACAAAAGGCTTGTCGGCCCGCACGCTGTCGTAATGGATGGCCTTGGCGATCAGGTCCTTTCCTGTGCCGCTCTCGCCTTGAATCAGCACCGTGGAAGCTTCGCTGGCGGCCACCTTGCGCACGAAGTTCATCAGTTCCACCATGCGCAGGGACTTGCCCACCACCTCGTGGTAACCGGAACGCTTCCGCACCTCTTCCCGCAGGCCATCGCGTTCGGAGCGCAACATGGAGCGGTCGATGGCATTGGCGATGGTGATCTGAAGCTCATCGAAGTCCAGGGGCTTCTTGATAAAATCCAGGGCGCCCAATTTGATGGCCGTTTTGATATCGTCGAGCTGGGGATCACCGGTAATCATAATCACCGGTATGGAGAGATTGTTTTGTTTGATCTCGCGCAGGACTTCAATGCCGCTGAGGTCGGGCAAGCGCACGTCCAGGAGGATGAGGTCGGGTGATTCGGCGCGGATCTGCGCTAGTGCGCCCGTGCCGCTTTCCGCCTCGAGCGCCGTATAGCCCCACTCCTCGAGTTGTCGGCGCACGGACCAGCGAATCAGCTTTTCGTCGTCGACAATCAGGACCTTCTCATTGGGCATAGACTTCTCTGGATTCCTCAACCGCCTCGCGCAGGGGCAAGCGAATGATAAACCGACTTCCTTTTCCCAGCTTGCTTTCCACGCTCAACGTGCCCCCATGCTGGCGGATGATCCGCTGGCAGAGCGACAGACCCAACCCCGTGCCTCCCCGCTTGGTGGTGTAAAAAGGACGGAAGATGCGCTCCAGGGATTCGGGAGGGATGCCTGCGCCGGTATCGCTCACCGAGATTTCCACCAGGTTCGCTTGGCCTGGCCCGCCGGGAGCCTGGAATTTGGCAGCGATCGTGACCCTACCTTCCCGCTCGATGGCCTGGACCCCGTTCAAAACCAGGTTCAAGAGCACTTGGTGAAGCTGCTCCGAATCCATGCGAAAGGGGGGGAGGCCCGGAGGAACCTGAACGGAAAACTCCACATGCTTTGTTCCCGTTTGCTGGCGAGCCAGGTGCAAGGTGCGAGCAAAGGTCTCCTTCAGGTCAGCCCGGCCGAACTGCGACGGCTTGGGCTTGGCATAGGCGAGCAGGTCGTTCAGCACCTTCTCGATTCGCCGCACCTCCTGCCGTAAATCCTCCATGACTTCGCGGTCCGGGTGGTCCTTGGGAAAATCTTTGGTAATAATCTCGATGGCGCCGGCAATTCCGGCCAGGGGGTTGCGAATCTCATGCGCCACTCCTGCCGCAAGCTCCCCCATCGTCGCCAGATGCTCCGCGTGGAGCATTTCAGCATCGTGAGCCCCCTGGCAGTTATCGCAAAAATCCTTCCAGCGGTTGGCCAGCGTGCGAATCTCCCCTTCCAGGCCAATCGTGCCGCCTTCAAGCTTCGCCGGCATCGTAAGAGTAAAATAATTGGGTGCGATTCTTCGGATGGCCGCCCGAAGCTCTGTGAGCAAAGCCCAGGACCGTCGTTCCTGGTAAATCAGCATGCCCGTTGCGGCCGACAGGGCAGCCAGAAAGGCAATGGCCAGCTCAAGCCGGATACTCAACCCGCGGCTGAACCATTCCAGCGCCGTGAGCAGGATGATTCCCCCCATGGCAGAGATTAAGACCACCAAATTCTGCCCAAAAGTCGGGGGAAACCTAAATGCGCGTTTTAGGGGAACCCAGTTCAATGCTTTGGTCCTTCCCTCCTGCTGACCTCCCGCTCCAATTTTACCATATGGTGAGGAGCGTAGCCAGAAAGCCCGAAACACTTGTCACTTCCATCCCATTCGGTCGCGGAGCGAGGTGATGTGCGCGACGTGGTGGCGACCGTGCCAGGCAGCCATGCCAAGGTATTTCTCCAATGCCACCACTCCCCTTTCAGGGTGCTGGAACGTGCGCGCAAAATCCGCCGGGCGCAGAGACCTCAACAGAAGTACCCAACGCTGGTGCAAGGCGTCCAGCAAGGAAAGCGAGAGCTCTGTTGGCGCTGTGCGCGCGTCCTCCAGGTTGGCCCAGCCTTCCTGAGCAAACGACTTGACAGTCGGCTCGTCCTCTGTCAAGGCAAGCCTGAAGCGCACGTAGAGATTCATGTCACTGTCGCAGACGTGGTGGACCACTTGCCGCACTGTCCAGCCCTCCGGACGGTAGGGAGTATCGATCTGCTCCTGCGTTAGCCCCGCCACGGCTTGGCGGAGTTGCGCAGGCGCCTGCTCGATTTGAGCGATTAATTGCTCTCTCTGTTCGTCCGTAATGGCTCCTCCCCACTGGAATTTTCCGATCGGGTATTGCAGGTCCATAGAAGCATGCCTCCTTGGTCAAATTATTCAGGTCCCCTGTGAAAGATGGGCTCACATCATTCTACCCTGTTCACCGCCATTGTAGGGGAACGGCTTGCCGCCCCCTGCGTGCTGTATCATTCCTTGAAAGGTGTTGGGCAAGCAGGGTAGGGCAAGCCCTACCCCTACTTGTGGTTACGGTTTGCTGTCCCCTCCAGGTGGGTTGTGTATACTGCTCAAGGGAGTTATCCGATGGGCGGTCGCCGCGTTGATTGGTGCGCATTCCGCACGGTTCTGACTTTTCTCGGCGCGTTTCTGGCGCTGGCCACGGGCCTCGCGCGCGGGCAGGATAGGGCTCTCCGCCGGCCCTTGCCTGATATCAAGCAGTTACTCAGCGACGTCCAGGAGAATCAGAAGCAGATAGAAAGCTTGGTGGACCAGTATAGTTGTACGGAAAACGAGGAGGTGCGCGAGCTGGGTAAGAACGGCCGGGTGAAGAAAACTATGGTCAAGGAATACGAGGATTTCTACTTGGGCGGGCAACTGGTAAGGCGGGAGGTGAAGAAGGACGGGAAGCCTCTAAGTCCCGGCGAGCAAAAGAAGGTAGATGGCCGCGTGGAGAAGCGCATCCGCGAGTATGAGAAGAAACACAGCGGGGAGGGGGAACACTCCGCGAAGAAGAAGGAGAAAGTAGACGTCTCCACGTTCCTACGGGTGTCGAACTTCACCCATCCCCGCTGGGCGCAGTTTCGCCAGCACGAGGTGATCGTCTTCGATTTCGCGCCCAACCCCGATTACAGGCCGCGGAACAGAACGGAAGACCTGCTCCACAAGTTGGCGGGAAACTTGTGGGTGGACGACCAAGCCCGCCAAGTGGTGCGCTTGGAAGCCCACCTGAGTGACGCCTTCAAGCTCGGAGGCGGCCTCTTGGCCTCCGTCCACAAGGGAGCCTGGCTGGTGATCGAGCAGGCCAGGACGAATGAGGAGGTCTGGCTTCCTTCTTACGTAGAAGCTCACTTCTCCGCGCGCGTGCTGCTCTTCGCGAGCGCCCTGGGTGACTACACCTCGAGATTCAGTGATTATAAGAAGTTCCGGGTGGAAACCGTGACGCGGACCTTGAAGAACAACGAGTGAGGGCGAGCGTTTTCATTGCCGATTTTCGATTGCCGATTGGCGATTGAGAACGTCGGCTGGCGCAGAGCGAAGCTCTGCGCATTTCCAATGCCTGGGGACGGACAAAGGCCCGCCATCCATTGACTCAATCAAACGCATACGGTGTCATTCCGAGCGAAGCGAGGAATCTCGCTCTGCGGTATGGAGCTTGCGTGGGTAAGAAAACAGAGCGAGATTCCTCGCTTCGCTCGGAATGAGACCGGTTTATGCGTAGGCGTGCAGTCCCGGCAACAGGTAGGTGACGCCAAAGAAGGTGAACATGACCACACCAAATCCGATAATCGCGAAGTAAGCGGAGCGGCGCCCCCGCCAGCCGCGCGTCAGCCGCATGTGCAAATAACCCGCGTAGGTCAGCCAGGTGATGAGCGCCCAATCTTCCTTTGGGTCCCAACTCCAATAGGAGCCCCAGGTCCTGTTCGCCCAGTAGGCTCCGGCGATAATCATGAGGGTTAGCAAAGGGAAAGAGAGGGCCACGGTCGTATAGATCAACCCGTCAAGGGTTTCCCGCTGGGGCAAGAAATTGGCGATGGCAGCGTATTTCCCGCTCAGCACTTCCCACGCCAGGGAAGCAAACAGTGCGCAAACTATCCCCGCCAGCAGGAAGGGGCTTGCCGCCAGATGAACGCCAAAGGTCTGTCCCGTTTGTGGAACAGAATACGGCCCGGCGTTGACCTTCAGCAGGAGCAGCGCAAACGTCAGCGCCTGCCCAAAGACCGATGCCAGGAAAAGCCGCTTGGCCCAGTTTTCCCATTGGCCGGACATCTCACCATTCGAATTGAGGAGATTAATAACCAGGGTCGCCGCCGCCAACCCTAGAACGATTACAAACGGCCAGCCAAGAACCGGGATGGAAACCAGTAACGGTTCTTTGGGCGCCAGCATCACTTTTTCCTGCGCCGTTGCATCCCAGGCAGGCAGCAGGAAGGCCAAGTTACTGTCCACCGAACTGATGACTATCGCCGCGTAAATTGCTGCCACCAGTCCGGAAGTCCAGGTAAGGAAGGTGCGCGCGCTGACCCCATCCTTGATGAGGAACAACAAGGCCAGGGCAAAAGAAATTGTAAAGCCCGCATAGCTCAGCATGGCCAGCGTAACGTGGATTTGCAGCCAGGTGCTCTGCAGCGCTGGAACGAGGGGCCTTATCTCACCCGGCAGCACCTGCAACAAAATTATCGCCAGGGTGGCAATGGGCAGGGTTATGGCGCCCAGGAAGGGGATTTCGAGTTTCCACTCCGTCACCTCGTGGAAGACCACGACTGCCCAGGAGAAAACCAGCACCATCTCGTAGATGCTTGAAAGCGGGGCATGCCCTGCGGTAACCCACCGCGCGACGATGGCCCCGGTATGCAACAAAAGGCTGCCGCGCGTCAACGCCTCGGCACCTGCCAGCAGGTTGGACTGCCGAACCGCCAAGGAGGAAATGTGGAGGACCGAGGCCCCCAAGTATCCAAGAAGTGCGAGATAAAGAAACTTGTCACCGCTTGCCCACCCCGAACTCCCAATCAGGTGCGGAACGGAAACCGCCATCCCGACAAGCACTGCCACACTTACGGTGAGAAGGATCCAGGTCCCACCGCTGCTGGTCCGGTGTTCGTGGACATGCGCCGTAAGAACTTTCGCCATTCTTCGTCTCCCCTTGCCGCTTCCTTTGCCCCGCCTAATAACAGCGCGGACCTACAAATCGAGCCTACGGACCTCTCCCCAAGGGAGAGGGCTGTCTCTGCGACTTCTCCAACCAGGACTGGCGCGCACAAACTCACGCCGGGATGGCTTGCTTGATATCAGACTGCACAGCGCCGAGTGCGGTCTCCAGCTCGCCGGCCAATTCATTGAAACGCCTTTCAAAGCTCTCACGATACTTGCTGGGTTGTCCCCCAACCAAGAGCGCTGGCCGCCCTTTGCGGTCGCGTCCGATTACACCCCACATTCGCACGTGCGACATATAGAGGGCCATCATCAGGCCTGCGGTCAGTAGGATGCACCCACCCCAGATCAGATTTTGGCCGGGTTCGTGCGCCACTTGCAGGCCGGTCATATACTCCATTTCCATATCCCGAAGCTGAAAGTTGATCCCCGACTCATTCGGTGGGGCTATCTCAGGAGCCTTGGGAAATACCCACACCCCCGCCTGCTTCCTTCCTGGCAACGTCACCGCCAAACGGATGGCCGGGTTGCGGGGCTCATCCGACCGTGAGGTGATCTGGTCCCGCTGCAAAACGAAATCCGGAATGAAATCAGTTAACTCCACTCTTGTGCCCTGATCGTCGAGGCGAGTGGGTTCTCCGGGGCGCAAGGTGAACGTCTGCGCGGGGTGCTTGCTTCCGCTCTGCTCAGCCCAACTGGCATCGAAGACCAACTGGTGAGGCGTGCCCGTGGGGCCGTAACTCGCCTGGAAAAACCTTATCCCCTTATAGGTCAGGGGGTCGTTCACAGAGATCGTCTTGCGAGTGACCTCGCGCCCATTCTCCTCCACAGCCAATTGGCTCCAATACTGCTTTGGCGAACCGTCGGGGTACTTTTCCATGCCCACGCCGTCGCAGCGCAAGGCAAAACCCAGCCGATGCGCTGCCCCCGGAGCCGTCATGGGCTCAACGGACTGGGTGCGCGCCCCCGGAGTCAGGCTTACGAATCCCTTGAAGCCCCGCAGGCCATCCAGAATGGCGCCCGCGAAAATGATCAGCAGACTCGCGTGTACGACGTAAGGCGCCAAACGCGCTGTGCGGTGCTTCTCCACATATAGAGTTCCCCTCTCCAAGGCTTTCGGCTTAGGCGTGTAGCCCAGGTCGCTGAGTTTCCGGCTGGCGATCGAAAGCGCCTCAGCGGGCGTGTGGAATGCCAGTGGTATCTCCTTCCGGAAGGGCAGTTGGCGCACGAACCACTCGTCCGCCGTCATGTGCGGCCGGGCAAACAATCGCCAGGCTTGAGGAAAACGCTCCAGGGATGCGAGCGTGATGTTGGCTCCCAGCAAACCCAAAAGCAGAATGAACCACCAGGCATGGAAGACATCGAATAAGCCCAGAGCGTTCAAGATGCGGGCGATCTGCGGAGCATAAAGCTGCTCGATTTGCCCTTCCCGCGCCATGGGCCGCTGGAGGATCATTGTCCCGATGATTACTGCGGTCCCTAGTGAGCCGAGAAGGATCAAACCGCATTTCACGGAGCTAAGGAACCTCAAAAATCTGTCCACTGCTGTTCGCTGCTTGACCACTATCCGCTCCCACCACATGCCTGAAGAATTCTAGGATTCGCCGACCCTGAGACCGTGAGGATGGGCATTTGGTGTGCCAGGGAGGACGAAAATGTCCTAAATTTCTAATCCCTTGAAAATGCGCTTGGACCTCCTTTGCGCTCATTGAGCCTGGGGTCCTCCGTCACTTATCGCACCAGAAATTTGGGGCAAAAGTCGCACGAGAATGCGCGAACAAACTCAATTTGTCGCTCTTGGGGGAGGATTAGAACGATACAAGGCCCAATTTCCTCAACAACTTCAGAATCCACCCTCAGGGAATCAAAAATGCTGACAAAAGGACAGCCATCTTAGTGGTGTTATTTAGGAGGCCGTAATGAAGACGTTCCCTATTATTCGCAATTCAACTGATATCCCTGTTAAGGAGCTTGCCCCTACCCCCAAGCCTGTTGTGGTTTCAAAAGAGCTGACGCCCGGGGAAGTGCAACCGACTTTTACCCTTGCCTTCACGCTCGGCACTCGCATGCGCGATTTGCACGACACAATCATCCGCACCGTCCTCCAGCATACACGGGGTAACAGGCTGCGGGCAGCTCAGCTCCTTCACATCAACCCCCGAACGATCCGTCGTCGTCTGGGCAAGAAGGAAGCCGCCGGCACCGTGACACGCGCCGCCTAGGAGCCTGTCGGAGATACGGTTTCCGAAATCTACCTTCTGAGGTACCCGTTGTTCTTGGAGAGTAGGACTCTGACCTTTTGACTCCTGCAAGGCTGC
>Ga0315282_10004749_pt1 | contig 23526 bp, 28 predicted proteins | sample YL17G07_20_MG_FD_203693 | JGI IMG/M metagenome (GOLD analysis project Ga0315282, IMG submission 203693) | Sediment microbial communities from Yellowstone Lake, YNP, Wyoming, USA - YL17G07_20 | ecosystem: Environmental > Aquatic > Freshwater > Lake > Sediment | place: USA: Wyoming | collected... | reverse complement strand
AAGATATTTTCCCAAACAGCATCCCAATCACCATGCCACTCCTTCACTCTCTTGGCAATCTCATTCAGGACAAGGCTTTCTCCGTCTGTCAATGTGTCAGTTGGTTTGAGTGTGTCTTCTTTTGCAGAATATTCCATCAAGTTAACAAATCCTCCCTCGTCAGCAGGATCATGCTTCCACTGCTTCCTCACTTCAGTCACTTCAGTCACTCTCCTGAATCTGTGCAAACCGTCTGGAGTCTTGAGCATGCCGCAGATTGTGATTAGATCTATTGCCTTGAAGCTGGTAGGTACCACACCCAAATCATTAACAATTCTGTCATAAACTCCGTAAGCAGACTCGCCGTGGATTGTACCTGCTACAACATTAGCCAGAGCACCAATCCTCATCGCTTCGAAGAGAGCACGACCTTCCAAACTTCTAACCTCACCTACAATCAAAACAGAATCTCCAAGTCTCAAGCCAGTCCTCAGCGCATCATCTGCAGACAGCTCAGACTCGATTCTTGTTATCACTGATCTTGACTTCAATCTCTGGATGTCGTAACCAAGCTGCATCATGACTGGCACACTCAGTTCTAGAGTGTCTTCCTGCACAACTATTCTAAACTTTCTCATTATCTCAAGCATCATCGCGTTCAGCAGTGAAGTCTTTCCCGAACCCCTACCTCCTGCCACAAGAATAGCTCTTCCGCCATCGATTATGAAGCTCATCAAACCTGCATACAGAGGATTGAAATATTTTACATTAAGATAAAGAGGGAATGTCCACGGCTTGTCCCTGTGCCTTCGAAAAGCATATGCCAGACCATAAGGTGAAAGTGTTCTTGTGATTGCTGCTACCCTTGCCCTTCCGCCAGGCACATCAAGCTCAGTGTCCAGAACAGGATTTGCCTCGTCCAAAGGTCTGCCAGAGAAAAGCCTGAACCTGGTTGCCCAAGCTTCTGCATCCTCCTTGGTCGGAATAAGGTTTGTCTCACATTCTTCATAATCAGAATGGTTGATGTAAATTGGATTCAGACCGATGGGTGCATTGATGAAAATGTCTTGAATCTTTTCATCAGCCAGCAGCAGCTCCAAAACGCCGAATCCGGTTGTATATCTGGAAAGGATTGTTGCCAGTTCTTCAATCTCCTTATTCGAGAGTTCCATTCCATAGTTCTTCACAAGTTCCTTTATCAAATCCCTGCCTATGTTCATGAAAACTTCTCTTGCTTTTTCTGGCTCTGTAAATTCAGTTTCTGAAGGTCTGTGAGCTGCAAGATACCTTCTCGCATTGTCAAGGATTGAATATTTGTCCTCGCTAAGGGTGAACTCTGGCGGGATTATGTGATAAACGTATCTGACCTTCCCAGGAACTCTGAAAATTTCTACGAGAATATTTTTCCCTATATTGTATCTGTCTATCCTCTGCCCTCCTTTTGGATAGGTTGTCATGTAGCGAGTCAGCATGAAGTTTGGTTTTACCATCGGATGGAAGACTTCCCTGTAGATTTTCCTATCGCCAAACTTGAAGCTTGATAGCTGAGGCTTTGCTATCTGAATCAACTTACAATCTGATAGAATTTTTTCAATAGGCAGAAGTGCATGATCTATATAATGTGTGAAATTCTTTTCGAATTGAGGATTTCTCTCTGCAGATACTTTTTCATGAATGATCATCTTCTGAACCTTTACATAAGCCCCTATCGGATCCTTTCTTAAAACTTCTAGAATCAAAAACTGCAGGTCTGAAAGCCTTTTTGGAAATAGTTTTTCTGCTTCAGGCGGTCCAAGGTTGCTCAGGCTCAAAATATTGTCCTCATTCAAAATTTTGTTGTAAGCGTTTGCTATTTCCATCAAAATCTTTACCTGATCATAATCGTACTCGCTCTCCCTTGTCTCAACGATTATAATCTTCTCTACGTTTTTTACCTCGAGAAGCTTGTCTATGACTATGGCCATGCATGCCTCAGAATTTTCTATGCTAGGCTCAATAGCCCAGTTCAATGCATTGATTCTCAGAGCCCCTTCCACGACCTCATAGTCAATAGGCATACTTTTAATTTATTTTAGCAAAACAAATTGTTTATTAATGGTATTCGAGAAGCCGGTAGAGGATGTAAGGGCATTATCCACTGAAATCATCCGAAGGGTGAATGAGGATACAAGAAGGATTAGGAATATAGAGCAGAGAATAGACAAGCTGGAAAATTCTATTTCCACACTTGAAGAAGCTGTTCTGACTCAAACTGGTGAGATTAAAGTCAACCTCGAGAGGATCATACAGAAGGTTACATCTTTTTCTGACAAGCTGACAGGGATTGAAAGCGAGATCCTTAGGCTGAACAAGGAGTTGGGGAAGGCTGCAACGAAATCAGAGGTAAAGCAGATAGAAACATTCATAGACATAGTCAACCCGATAACAGCAAAATTCGTTACCAAGGACGAGATGGACAGGCAATTGAAAGAGCTGAGCCTTAGAAAGTAAAAGATTAGATTTATTAAAAGTCAAAAAATAATAATTAATAGTGGTTTGATGCTTTTTTTCAATAAAAAACAACCTGAGAGGATGGCTGGGAGGGGATCAGTCCCAACCGACAGGATAAAAGAGCTTTCATCCAAGGGATTTTCAGAGCCAGAAATTATTGATGTTTTGAGAAAGGAAAGTTTTTCTGCTGAGGAAATAGACAAAGGATTGACTCAGGTTCTGAGAGCTGGGGTTACAGGTGAACTTCAACCGCTCCCCGCTTCTTCGTTCTTGCAAAAACATGAAGAAAAATCCCAGTTGCCTACGCTGAATCAGCTTGAAGCTCCAAAGCCAGAGATGCCCCAAATTCCTGAAACTTCTCTTCCTCAAGAATATTACCAGGAGCAGTATTCACCAGAAGAATACATAGATTATGTGGTTAAAGATAGAGTCAGTGATGTTGATAAAAAAATAAGCGAGTTCACCATAAAATACAAGGAAATGGAGAGAAGGATGGTTGAAGTGCATGACCAACTCAACCTTTTAGCTCAGACAAGAACTAGCGAGCAGCAGCAGATTTTGGCTAGAATAGATGATTTCAGAGAAACTCTAAATGATGTTGACACTCGAATGGGAAGTTTGGAAAAGGCTTTCAAGGAGACTCTTCCTGCCCTGATAGAGTCTGTGAGATGTTTGAGCGACTTGGTCCAAAGGTTTAAAATTCAAGCATAAGTTGCTGCAACTGTTTCTTAGATAAACATAAATCAATTGTAAACCAAAATATCTAATAGAGAGAATGCCAGATGTTCTTGCACCAATAATCAAGGAATTCACAGACAGTTTTAGTAGTGTAATTATTTTTGTTTTTATTTTTGCGATTTTCTATGCCATGTCCAGAAAATCCAAGTTGCTTGGAGAATCCCCTATAATGAATGGGGTGGCATCTTTTTTAGTAGCTTTCATGGTGACTTGGTTCTCTGTTTCTGTGATGTCTTTAACAGCACCGTTGTCAGCATTCTTTGCTCAAGGAACAGCGCTCATGATGTTTGTAATTTTTGGTATTTTAGCTGCGAGCTTGTTCTATCCTGATTTGCCTAAGGTGCTTGGTGAATTTAAGACAAGATCAATACTTTGGATAATGATTATTTTTGGGATACTTCTTTTTGTCACCAGTGGTTTGATTTCTGTGTTCTGGACTCAGGCCTCACAACCGCCAAAACCTGGTGAAGTCAGGCCGTCAACAGATGTTATTGTTATCTCTGCTGTGATATTGATTTTCGTAGTCGTATTGACAGTTGCCGCGGCAGCTGGAGGATCTAGAGGAGGCGAATAGATGGCAGACCCGTTCGAAACAGTGATTACAAACATGCAAAGACTTGGATTTTTTAGATTTCTATTCCCATACATGCTGACAGCGGCTATTTTTTATGGGTCGCTGAGAAAATCTCAGATTTTTGGGCCGCCAGAGAAAAACATAATGGTTAACGGAATTGTTTCGCTTGTTGCCGCATTCATGGTCTGGAGCTATCCGATAATCGCCGGCGTTGACATACAATTACAATTGGCTGCATTCTTCGTTCAGGGGACAATTGCCGTACTGGTTATAATGATTGGATTGATGATAACTGGCATGTTTGCACCTGCGAACCTTCCAGAACACCTGTCCAAAAAGATGGGTGGAAAGATGTGGGGAGGGATTATAATCCTTGGATTGCTTATAGGAGCAGGAGTTTTTGTTTCCAGTGGACTGATTAATGTCCTCTTCCCCTCATTGAACATTGGTGAGATACCAAGTGACATGATCTGGTCTGCCGTATTCTTGGTCTTCATGGTAGCGGTAGTCGCAGTGATAGTGTTTGCTGTTGGGAGAGAGGAAAAACCAAAAGAAAAGGAATGAATTTATTCCCCGCTGCACAGCAGCAGATGTTCTTTTTCCGTGAAATGTAGGATTCCTGGAATTATCAAAACTGCTGGCAATTCATTGAAATCTTTTTTTACAAGATTTTTTACCTTGTCAAAGACAATTAAAGGATTTTCACTGCCTGCCTTTGCAAAAACCATCACCATTGTGTCAGCAGTAAAAACACCCTCTTTCCTTCTCTCCTCCATCTCCAGCAATATCCTCATCGCCTCCTGCGGCAGCAGATATTTGTTTTCCTCTTCAACCACGTCCAGCAGACATAAGGTGTGAAGGCCTCTTGATTTGTTCATCTTTATTATTTCATAGACAGATTCTGGCAGCTTGCCTTTTGTTTTTTCTGGGAAAGGGATAGTAACATATGGGCCGAACTTCTGGGGGTGGAGGCCGGTCTCGGCAACTACTGAAATTATCGAGGCGTTGTGGATTATTTCGGTCTTTATCCCAAGTTTTTTCGCCTCTTGAATAAGTGAAGTGTGGGTGGTCTGGACCAAGCAGTCTCCTTGAGTGAAAATTACAATATTCTTTTCCTTTGCTTCCTCCAGAATCTTGCCTGACTCCTCTTCCAAATCCTTTCTGTGCAAAATTTCAACTTTCTTGCCGACCAATTTCTCCAGATTTTTGAGATTTCCATTCCATTTGCTTGTGTACAGCTCGATGAAGATTCTATCGGCTTTTTTTGCCTCCTCCAAGCCCCTGATTGTCAGGTCCTTCTCGTCAAACAGACCAAGGCTAACTAGTGCTAACATATCAAATCCTCTAATTCAACTATTTTTTTAATAATTTATAACTTAATTAATTGATTATGAGTAAGAACAGCTTGAAAAAACTTTTGCAGGCATACCTTGATATAGAAAAACTTAAGCTGGTGCCGAGAGGGTTTGACCTTATCGGGCACGTGGCGATACTCGAGATTCCTGATGAACTAAGGAAAGAGAAGAAGATGATTGCAAGAGCTTTGATGGAAGTAAATAAAAACATTCAGACAGTTTTGGAGAAATCTTCCAGAAGAAAAGGAAAGCTGAGGTTGAGGGAGTACAAGTTTCTGGCTGGGAAGAAGAAATATGAAACCGTTCACAAGGAATATGGAAGCCAGTTCAAAATCAATCCCACTAAGGTGTATTTTTCTCCAAGGGAACTGACAGAGAGGCAGAGGATTGCCGAAAAGGTGAAGCCGAATGAGGCTGTGATGGTGATGTTCAGCGGGGCCTGCCCGTATCCGATAGCAATAGCAAAGAAGCAGCCAAAAGTCAAAACAATAATCGCAGTTGAGCTGAATAGGATCGCTCACAAGTATGCAGTGGAGAATGTCAGAATAAACAAGGTTGGTGATAAGATTATTCCAGTCCTTGGAGACGTAAGAAAAAAATGTGAGAGATGGTTTGGGAAGTGCGATAGGGTTGTCATGCCTCTGCCTTTGGGCGCTGAAGATTTTCTTGATGTGGCTGTGAAGTGCTTGAAAAGAAAGGGAATAATCCACTTCTATAATTGGGGAGATGAGGGTGATTTGTTTGGAAATGCTGAGAAATTGATAAAAGAAAATATGAAAAAAATGAAAAGGAAATATAATATTTTAGAAAAAAGAAAAGTTCTGCCATACAGCCCTAAGAAATGGAAAGTTTGCATTGATTTCAAGGTCAGCTGACTGAGGACATTATCTTGCTAAAACTGATTGGTCCAGCCCTGACTAGCTTTGGCTCTTTTCCCTTCATGTCAACCATGGTCGAAGGTTTTCTTTTCTTTAGCCTGCCAGAATCAACAACAACATCCACCTTGCCATCAAAATATTTCATGACTTTTTTGATATCGAAAGCGGGCGACATCCCTTCTGGGTTAGCACTAGCAGCTGTTACCGGCACACCTGCATATTCAGCAATCATTGCAGCCACAGGGTGGGAAGAAATTCTGAATGCGATCTCCTTTTTGTTAAGAATGCTAGGCACAGTTTCTTTTTTATTGGCAATTATCGTCAATGGGCCTGGCATGAATTTTTTAGCCAATTTTCCAATCTGCTTGGTTATAACACCATACTTTTTCATCATCTCAATGTCAGAAACGATTATTGAAATTGGTTTGCCGGATGGTTTTCTTATAGCTCGCAATCTCTTCACTGCTGCTGTATCAACTGCATTCGTCCCTATTCCATAGCTGGCCTCGGTAGGATAAACTACAATTCCCCCATTTTCAATAATTTTTGCAATATACCAAACTGCTTTTCTGTCTGGATTCTTTGGATTGATTTTTATGATTTTTGTCTCAACCAAGGGATGTCAACCTCGTCAGTTCTCCATTTATCATCTATCCTGTTGTCAATTTTTTTTATTTTCCCAGAGTTGTAAGCCAGCAAACCAGTCCAAGCTATCATGCTGCCATTGTCACCAGCAAATTCCTTCGGAACTACATGCATTTTTGCCCCCCTCTCTTTGCACATGATTTCTATCATCTCTTGCATGCGCTTGCTTGCAGCCACCCCACCTACCATCAGCACTTCACTCTTGTCGGTGTGAGCCAAAGCCCTCTCTGCAACCTCAGTAATCATTGCAAAAGAGTTCTCCTGAAAACTGTAGCATACGTCTTCCTTGCTTGAGCCGGCTTTGAATTTTTTTACTGCCTCAGTTAGCATGCCAGAAAAACTTAAGTCCATTCCTTTCACCACATACGGCAGTTGTATATACTTTCCTTTGTTGGCAGTCAAATCAAAATTTGGACCGTAGGGTTGCTGCAGGCCAATCTTTCTTGCCAGAGTATCCATAGCATTTCCGACAGGCAAATCTTGGGTCTCGCCGAATATTCTGTATCTTCCTTCTGTGAATGCTATGATCTGTGTGTTGCCTCCGCTGAGATAGACCACAACCGGGTCTTTGCAGCCAGTTTTTATTTTGCCTATCTCTATGTGTGCGATGCAATGGTTCACAGGGACGAGTGATTTTTTGTTTTTTGAGGAAAGATTGTCAGCAAAATCTGCTCCTGCCAGCAGACATGGGGCCAAGCCAGGGCCGGCAGAGTATGAAACTAAATCTATCTTTTCAAGGTTGATGTTGGACTTTTCTAAAACATTTTTCAATATTTTCTCTGACACTTCTGTGTGATGCTTGGCAGCATCTGAAGGAATTATTCCCATGCCTTCAGGTGGTCTATAGGTTGACCTATCATCAGATAAAACATTTCCATCGCTGTCAACAATCCCTATGCCAAAAGTATGGGCAGTTGACTCGATGCCAAGGCATATTAATTTACTCATCAATATCTTTCTTGAGTTGGAATGTTATAAATAAATTATAAGCGGGGGTCGCCTAGCCTGGTTAATGGCGCAGGCTTCAGAAGCCTGTGGTTTAGTACCTTCGTGGGTTCAAATCCCACCTCCCGCACTAGGTCTGGACTTCAATGCGGCAACCTATTATTTCTTTAAGAAATCTTGAATTTCAAGAGAAATTTTCTTAATAACAACGCCAGCAATCCCCCACAGAAAAGGTAACCAAATCGGAATACCAATTGCAGTGGGTAGAGTATAAGTCCAAGCTCCAAAAGCAATGGCTACAGCTTCTGCTAAAGCACCAGTTAAACCAACAATTGTGTATAAGTACAAATCTTCTTTCTTCCTCCAAACAATTAGCATAATTGCACTTACTAAAACCATTAGAAAAGTTAAAAGCAAAGGTTCTTTCCAAAAAAATGAAACGACCAACAAAGATAACAAAGACAAAGAACAACTATAAAGAAAGGCTTTAAGTAATCTTTTCATATTTTAAAATTACATTAGAAATTTAATAAACATTAAAATACTCTCGCACTGTAGTCCAGCCAGAGAGCACACCTACCGCATGAAATAATAAATTCATGAAAATTTCTATATTCTGATAGAAAGCATGAAAGAAAAACTAATTTTATTTGACGTTGATGGAATCTTGATCGTACCTTATGCTGTTTCTTACGACTATTGGCATGAAACCGTGAAAAAGAATTTCGGGCTTGATATCTCACAAAATGATGTCTACATGGAAGGTAAGACTGATAAGGAAATACTGAAGGACCTTTTAGAGCTAAAGGGGATAAAAAATCCTTTTTCGGACAAGCGCTTCGTGAATGCTTTGGATGATGTTGGACTTATTGCCAGAAAAGCTATTGTAAGCAAGAAAATTGATAAAGTACCAAATGTTGAGGAGTTTATTAAAAGACTGACTAAAGAGGGATATTTTATTGGATTATTGACTGGGAATACTCTAGAAAAAGCAAAACTCCAAAGATGTGATCTGTGGAAATATTTTGAATTTGGTGCATATGGGGATGTAACTGTTAAGAGAAGCGAACTGGTTTCAATTGCAATTGATGAAGCTAAGAAAAAAACTGGGATTGAGTTTTCTAAAGAAAATGTGTTTGTTATCGGTGATACTGTAAGAGACATTCGATGTGCTAAAGAAGGAGGAGTGAAATCTATTGCAGTTGCTACAGGGCTTGAATCATTCGAAATGTTAAAAAAGGAAAATCCTGATTTCTTGTTTAAAGACTTTACAGATATCGAGAAAATTATTGAAGTAATCAAATAGCTAGTTAATTTAGTTAAATTTATTTAAGGAGAAATTCAAATTTCTATTATGGCAACTACAAAAATAGTTCTGAAAAGAATTGGAGTCTTGTCTTTAGCAAAGTTACAAGCAATTTTAATGGCAATTGTTGGACTAATCTATGGAATAATAATAGGAGCACTCGGAGCTTTTCTTGGCCCAGCCTTAGGCACGTCATTAGGAATACCAATTTTCCTAGTTGGACTTGGTTTTGCTATGATTATAATACTTCCAATTGTGTTTGCAGTCATCGGATTTATAATCGGTGCATTAACTGCAATGGGCTATAACTTAATAATGCGTTTAATCCATGGTATAGAATTGGAAGTTGAAGAGAAAGTATAAACTGCTTCTAAAATCTTTATTTTTTGCCGACTTCCCATATTTTCTTTTCAAGATCGATATAATCCTTATGCGTCTCCTCAATAACTTTAGTCTCTTTCTGTATTCTTTCATGCCTCTCTTGCAGATATTTTGGAATAGGAAGTTTCTTCTTTGACAAATAATCATAAACTGCCTCGTTCAAAGCATCTGCCGCCAGAACAGAGCAATGTATTTTTATTTTCGGCAAGCCTCCAAGCGATTTGACAATATCCTCCCTTGTAATTTTTAAAGCACGTTCAATAGTTTTTCCTTTCACCAGTTCTGTGATCATGCTGCTAGTGGCAATAGCGGCCACACATCCGAACGTTTCAAATTTTATGTCAGCGATCCGGTTGTTCTTGACTTTGATGTATAACCACATCACGTCTCCGCAAATCGCGTTCCCAACCTTCCCAACACCGTCAGGATTCTTCATCCTGCCCATGTTTTTCGGATTCTTGAAATACTTCATAACTTTTTTCGTGTACAGCCCATACTTCATTCAATCACTCCCAATAATTTTTACAAGTTCTTTTACTGCTGCATCAATCAATATTTTTCCTTTTTCTTTTGTTGCTTTTGTAGCGTCACCAAAAACTCCAGACATGTTTGCTTTTTTATACTCCATAATTGATTTTGGTTTTTTTGGATAAATTGGAAATTCCTTAGTTTCTTTACCTTTTCTAACTTCTTCGGGCGCAAGCTCTAAAATCCTCGAAGTCTCTTTTTCTCCTGCATGATAATCTTCTTTTGTTTCAATTATTTTTTCTGTCGCATCTTTATGTAAAGAAGAGCATGTATAAAACTCCACTTTTATTTTGCCAAAACCTTTAGATGTTTTTTCAATTGATTCTAAATGATTCTTTCCTGCATGCCCTGATAAAAATATTATTCTCTTAAAACCTGTATCTGAAAGTGAAGTGCATATGTCATTCAATACATTCTCAAATGTTTTTTGTTTTACAGAAATCGTACCAGGATAAAAATAGCCGTGTTTTACAACACCTAATATGAGTGGTGGAAATACAAACACATTTACGTGCTCTGCTGCTCTTTTTGCTATCTCATAAGCAGTAAGATAATCAGAAGAAACAGGTAAATGAAGTCCGTGCTCTTCTAAAGGGCTAACAGGGACTATAACTGTTTTTGTTTTCTTCAATCCATTTTCTATTTCTTTCCAAGTCATTTTATCAAATAGAATTATTTCACCTTCTTGAATGGAGATATCTCCCTCAACCTCTCAACAACCCCAGGCAAAACTCTCAAAACATAGTCTATGTCATTTGCAGTTGTATATTTCCCTATTGACAATCTTAAACTGCCGTGAGCCTGCTCGTGCTTGAGTCCTATTGCCATAAGAACATGAGAAGGCTCTAAAGATGCTGAAGAGCAGGCAGAACCTGTAGAAGCTGCAATCCCCCTAATGTCCAACTGCATAATCAAACCTTCGCCTTCTATAAAGTCAAAAGAAAAGTTGGCATTATTAGGCAACCTTTTTGCAGGATGGCCATTCAAATGAGAACCTTCAATTTTCAAAACTTCTTTTATCAGCCTGTCCCTAAATTTAGTTAGTCTTGCAGCCTCAGGTTTCATTTCCTTTTTAGCAATTTTAACAGCTTCACCGAAGCCAACAATTCCGGCTACATTCACTGTAGAAGAGCGCAAACCAAACTCATGGCCTCCTCCATGAAGTAAAGGTTCGATTCTAACTCCTTCTTTCACATACAGAGCTCCAACCCCTTTCGGTCCATACATCTTATGAGCGCTGGCAGTTGCCAAGTCTACATTCATTTTTCTAACATCAAAGGGGATTTTTCCAAAGCTCTGCGCAGCATCCGTATGAAAATAGATGTTATGGTCATGAGAAATTTTTCCTATTTCTTTTATAGGTTCTATCGTCCCAATCTCATTATTTGCATGTATTACCGAAATCAAAATTGTATCTTTTCTTATTGAATTTTCTACTGCAGCTGGGTCGACCAACCCATATTTATCTACAGGAAGAAAAGTGACATCAAATCCCTGCTTTCCAAGCCAATGAGCAGATTCCATCACGCAGTCATGTTCTATGGAAGAAACAATAATGTGTTTCCCTTTATCTCTGTTGGCAAAAGCTATCCCTTTCAGGGCAAGATTGTTTCCCTCTGTTGCAGATCCAGTGAAAATTATTTCATTGGCTTTTGCATTCATCAAATCGGCCACAGCCGCACGAGACTGCTCCAATGACATCTTTGCTTCCTGTCCCAAGGAATAGAGCGACATGGAATTTCCAAACTTGTCAGTGAAATAGGGTCTCATCGCCTTAGCCACTCTAACGTCAACAGGAGTGGTGGCCGCATAATCCATATAAATTATCCTCATAGAATTCACTATAAACTATAACATCGTTATAATTTAAATATTTATGAACCAAAAATTTATATTTTTTTAATTCATCACGAAGGTAAAGAGCAACCGGTCAAAGAACCGAGCTTCTCCAAGGATTGTTCGCCTTCGTAGTGGGTTCCATTAATTATCCAGGTAGGATAGCCGGTTATGCTGTTGCTTTTGCAAAGATCAGGATTTGCATTGTCCCCGTTTGGGTCACATTCAACATAGTTAAGATATTTCTTTGAGCTGCCAAACATCGCCTTTTGGCTTTGGCAATGCGGGCACCAGTAAGCGCCATAAAGCGTCGCTCCTTTTTCTGTCAGGCACTTGGCAAAACCATCATACTGTCCAGGAGGTTGAGGTCTATTGGAAAAAGCATAGTATAAAACGGCAACAACTATCACTGTCGCGATTGCTATCAAATATTTCTTTTTTATTTTCAACTTGATCATCGCTCAATCTTGAATTCTATGTTAAAATATTTTATTAACAACAAAGTTATTAGAACTACGACTATTATACCATAGGCAACATAAGCCTCGTAGCAAGTGAAGATTCTGGTAATCTGGTTTGCACCTTGGCTGATTACACATACAGAGCCAGGTTGGCAGCTTCCGTACACGACAAGGTTATAGATTCCATAAGCAGAGTAAGCCATGCTTACAAAGAAAGATATTGTAAAAATCCAGGATAGAACTTTAAAATTTTTGTAGAAAAATCTTGCAAGCGGCGGTATTTTCATCAGTTTGATTGCAACTTTTGACTTGATCCTTTGGTCAAGGTTTGTTTTGCATGGCTGGAAAATCAGCATCCTTGCAACGCAGCTGAAAGCCTCCTTTGCAAGCTTTCTATACGTAGCGCTGAATATACCTAAGACTGAAAAAACAGCCAATGCCACAATACAGATTACCATATTCTCACTACCTTGAAAACATCTTTACTATACTGCTTAGTTTATCTATAAAAACCTTTATTTCTTCACTTGTGTTGTAGAAATAGAGCGAAGCCCTGGCTGAACCCTTCGGGCTGCCAATGAATTTGTGGAAAGGATATGTGCAGTGAGTGCCAGACCTAACTGCTATATTTTCATTATCTAGAAATGTTGCCACATCGTGAGGTTCCATTCCTTTTATATTGAAAGCTGCGAGTGCATTTTTATCTTTCCAGTCTTTTGGCCCTATCAGAATCAATCCAGGAACTGTCAACAGGCCTTCGATCAAATCTTTTGCCAAATCCTTTTCATATTTCTCGATTTCACTCATTCCGATTTTTTTCAGATAGTCAATAGCAGCACCAAAACCTATTGCACCTGCATAATTTTGAATTCCTGCTTCAAGCCTATGGGGCAAACTATCAAAAACATGAGTATTCAAGTCAGCATCCCTTATCGTCTCACCGCCAACCATGAAAGGTGACAATTTTTCAAGCAAATTCTTCTTTCCATAAAGGCAGCCTATTCCAGTCGGGCCGCACATCTTGTGCCCAGAAAATGCTAAGAAATCTAAATCCAATTTTTTCACATCAACTTCCATGTGCGGGACTGCCTGAGCACCGTCAACTAAAACCACAGCACCATTATCGTGAGCAATTTTTACTATTTCTTTTATCGGAGCTGTTGTTCCAGTGACGTTTGATGTAAAAACAACAGATACAACCTTAGTTTTTTTATCGATCTTCTCCTCGAATTTTTCTATATCGAACTCTCCTTTTTTATCGCACATGACAAAATCCAAGTCTATGATTCCTTTGTCTGCAAGAATTTGCCAGGGAAGCAAACCTGATGTGTGCTCTAAGTTAGTTGTTATCACTTTGTCCCCTTTTTTGAAATTGAAACCATGAGAAACCAGATTTATTGCCTCTGTTGCGTTTTTTGTCCAGATTATTTCAGAAGGTTCTTTCGCATTTATAAAATGTGCAACTTTCTCCCTCGATCCTTCGAATTTTTCTGTGGTTTTTGTTGCCAGTTTGTGGATACTTCGACCAGCGCAACCAGTATATTCTGTATAGTATTCAACAACAGCATCAACTACCTGCTTGGGCTTTAGTGTGGTACAGGCATTGTCAAAATATATTATTCCTGATTTTTTGATCAGAGGGAAATCTTCCCTGATTTTTTTGGCGTCCATATTATTGCCTTTAAAGTTAAGGTTTAAATTCTTTTTTAAATAATTTTCTATCTCTCATTTTTCATCTGATTTATGTCTGACAATATCGACAGGGTAATTTTTATCTGCAACAAAATCCTCTATCTCCTTCCTTATACCTCTTAATTCAGAATCTTTCATTGAAAGGATTTCATGTGGAGTGAACCATTTTGAATCCAAAATTTCATTTTTATTAAATTGAAGCTTTCCACCAGCAACAGAACCCCTAAAAACAATTTTGGCAACAACTCTGTTTGGATGAATCATGCTTTTTCCTACATACACGCCAAGAAGACCGGTTATTTCTATATCAAAGCCAGTTTCTTCTTTTACTTCTCTTTTTGCCCCTTCCAAAGGACCTTCACCCTTTTCTATGTGTCCGGCAGGCGTATTCCATAATCCATATGCTGGAAGTTTGGCCTCTTTGACAAGGAGAATTTTTCCATCTTTTTCGATAATTGCTCCAACAACAACTAAATAACTAATTTCATTTGTTTTATTCACATCGACCAAATCTACCACTCTTAATTATTTTGAGGCCTAAATGAAAAGCTTTTTATATTTATGCCATCGTTATGTATTAAGGTGAAATAAATGGGTGGCCGTGTTTGCAACTGTAAATGTAAAGAATGCTCTTGCTAAAACTAGTTCTCCTCAAAAAATAGCAAAAGATGTTTTAGATCTGATTGGTAACACCCCTTTAGTCAGGATAAACAAATTGACTGGTAAAAGTGATGCTACTGTTCTTGCAAAACTGGAAAGGCAAAACATAGGTGGTTCGGTAAAGGATAGAATTGCTAAACATATGATTGAAGCTGCAGAAAAAGAGGGAAAACTGACTAAGGACAAAATAATACTTGAGCCTACTTCTGGCAACACTGGAATTGGTTTAGCGATAGTTGCTGCAGTGAAAGGATATAAAATAAAGTTTGTAATGTCTGAATCTGTTAGTGAAGAGAGAAAAAAGATTTTGAGAGCTTTTGGCGCAGAAATTATTTTGACTCCAAAAGAAAAAGGGACGGATGGAGCGATAGAACTGGCATATAAAATGGCCAAAAACGAGCCAGAAAAATATTTCATGCCTGATCAGTTTAACAATCCCATGAATGTTCAAGCCCACTATGAAACTACTGGAAAAGAGATTATTGAGCAGACTGATGGCAAGGTTGACATGTTGGTTGTAGCTATAGGAACTACTGGAACTTTGATGGGAACTGGAAAGAGACTGAAAGAATTCAACCCAAAAATAAAAATAGTTGGTGTGGAACCTCATCTCGGCCACAAACTGCAGGGAATGAAAAGTTTGAAAGATGCTTACAGACCAGGAATTTATAATCGCAAAGGGATGGATGAAAAAGTTTTCATAAATGATGAAGACGCTTTCAGAACAGCTCGTGAGCTTGCAATAAAGGAAGGTTTGCTAGTTGGGATGAGTTCAGGAGCTGTTATGTTTGTTGCTTTGCAAAAAGCGAAAGAATTGGGTAAAGATAAATTAATAGTTGCCATTCTACCAGACACGGGTGAAAGATATTTGAGTACAGAATTGTTTGATAAAATTTAATAAAGGTGATGATTAAGATTAACTATATGCTCAGGTGGCAGAATCCGGTAATGCGCTCGCCTGCAGAGCGAGAGATTGTGGGTTCAAATCCCGCCCTGAGCTTTCAAGTGATAAAATGGTCTTAAAATTTTTCAACACTTTAACGAGAAAAAAAGATGTGTTCAAACCTCTTCACAAAGGAGAGGTGAGAATGTATTCTTGCGGACCAACTACGTATGCGCCACCCCATATAGGGAACATGAGAAGTTTTGTAGTGTCTGATCTGATAAGAAGATATCTTGAGTTCAAAGGTTACAAGGTAAAACTCGTGATGAACATCACTGATATAGATGACAAAACGATAAGAGACTCTGAGAAAGAGGGGACTACTCTAAAAGAGTTTACTGACAGATGGATAAAAGTTTTCTTTGACAGCATTGATTTGCTGAACATCAAAAGAGCTTTAATTTATCCAAGAGCCACTGAACACATTGAAGATATGATTAATCTTGTTAGATCTCTTGTTGAAAAGGGGTTTGCCTATGAAAAAAGTGGAAGTGTTTATTACAAAATTTCTAAATTCAAGAAATATGGTAAACTTTCCAAATTAAATATCAAAGGCATAAAAGTCGGAGCAACTATTGATGCTGACGAATATGACAAAGACAACCCTAGAGATTTTGTGTTGTTGAAAAGGTCTACCACTGAAGAATTGAAAAGGGAGATATTTTATAAAACCGAATGGGGAAATGTTAGGCCTGGGTGGCACCTTGAATGTTCTGTTCTTTCGACGAAACATCTTGGTGAGACTTTTGACATTCATACTGGAGGAGTGGATTTGATTTTTCCACACAATGAAAATGAGATTGCCCAGTCAGAAGCGTACACAGGAAAAGAGTTTGTCAAATATTGGATTCACAACGAACATCTCATTGTAAACGGACAGAAGATGTCAAAATCTTTGGGAAATTACATAACCCTTGAAGAACTTTTGGAGAAGTTTAGCCCAGAGGTTGTAAGGTATATGTTTGTCTCCGTCCACTACAGGCAAAAACTCAATTATACAGAAGAATTTGCCAAGAATGCAGAAAAAAATTTCAGCAAGTTGAAAGAGACTTTTGACAAATTGAATTTTTCTTTGAAATCCGCAGGTGAGAAAAAAAGTAAAGTTGACGAACAATTTTTAGAGAAAATGAATAAAATGAGAGAAAGATTTGAAGAAGTTATGGATAATGACTTGAACACCCCTCTTGCCCTATCAGTTTTACATGAACTGGCAAAAGAGATAAACAAATATTTGGAAAAAGGTAAGAATAGAAAAACAATTGGGAAAGCTTTGGAATTGTTTAAGGAATTTTCTGAAGTTTTTGGTTTGAGGTTTAAAGAAGAAGGAAAAATACCAGAAGAAGTTGAGAATCTAATCGAACAGAGGGAACAAGCAAGGAAGAAGAATGACTGGAAGGCTGCAGATGAAATTAGAAATAAAATAAAAGAGCTTGGTTACACTATAGAAGATACTGATTCTGGTGTTAAGTGTAAAAAAATAGAGTAAATAAGTTTTTATTTCACAGAAGGATTTTTCCTCGTAATTTCTTCGTTTCCCTTAAACCACGGTGGATTCATTATCAGCAATAATTTCATCTTTCCAGAATATGTGTACTCAACATTTGGCAGAACCTCAACCAACATCCCTGGCTTTACTTCATGCCTTGAGCCATCGATATCAAAAAATCCTTCGCCTTCGATTACATAGTAAATATGTGTACACCTCTTGCTAATAAAATATGCTTCATGCCCTTGCGTTACATCAACAAAATAAACTTCAACATCGCGATTTTTTATTTTGAAGCGATATCCTGCTAACCCCCTTTGAGAAAAGCTAGGCTTATCTGGCATTTTACTAACAAATTCACCCATGGCTTTTTACCTTTTAATTTAACCTAGACTTATTGCACTGACAGGACAGCTATCAGCAGCTTCCTTGCAGTTACACTTGCTGCAACCCTTTGGATTAATGACATGGGACTTCCCATCGTCTTGAATCTTGAATACATCTGGGCAGATGCTTGCGCACAGCCCGCAGCCTATGCATTTTTCCTTGTCAACTTTTGGTACTGGTATTTTTGGCATAATTGATCCCCCTATTAACTTATTTTATGATATTTTACTTAAATCTCCATTCAAGATTATTGGGTGCATCGATTCAATCTCTTCTATGTAAGGCGAATCTTTTGGTGCTGGGTTAAGCAAAAATATTTTTTTACCATGCTCCAATGCTATGGCCATCTCTAAGAAAGTGTTGCCGCCTACGTAATTTTTCTTACCATCGTTGTCGTAGTTCAGAACTAGAATGGCATCAGAAAGCTTTACTTCATCAAAATGTCCTAGCATTCTTTCTCTCTTAGTGTTCAAAAATTTGCTTGAATCATCTAGTTTCATCTTGTTCCAAAATTCCTTGTCCTGATTCATTTTTGCTGAAAGAGGTAAAATTACCTCGTGACCTAAAGATTCCAATTTTTCTTTGAATTCTCTCATCTCTTTTACGAATTTAGTGCTTCCGCAAATTGTTATCTTCATCTCAAATCCCCCTTATCCCGACTTTTTCGAAATGATTTTTAACTGAATCTGCCAGCTCCTTCATCTGATCTGGCGTATATTGACTTTTGCCTTGAAAGGATTTATCCAATGTCTTTTCTGGCCTGAACTGCTGGAGATAATATCTTTTAGATCCATCAAGCCACTCGCCGATATTTTTTATGTCTTCCTTATTCAATTGCTCAGGAACCACAGTTGTCCTGAACTCGTATTCTATTCCACTGTTTCTAATCAGCTCAGCACTCTTTTGAATATTTTCTAAATTCACTTTACAGCCTGCAACCTTCTCATATTTTTCTAGAGGGGACTTGACATCCATCGCCACATAGTCCAAAAGTTTTTGATCAAGAAGTTTTTTCAGCATCTCAGGGTTTGTGCCATTAGTGTCGAGCTTAACCAGAAAACCTCTCTTTTTTATTTCAGAGATAAATTCTGGCAAGCCTTCCTGAAGAGTCGGCTCCCCTCCGGTCAAGCACACCCCGTCAATCCACTTTTTCTGAGACTCGATATAATCGAAAATCTCTTCTGGCTTGATTTCCCTCAAATCCTCAGAGTCATTAACCATCTCAGGATTAAAACAAAAGGAGCAGTTAAAGTTGCATCTGGGAAAAAAAACAATCGAAGCAATCTTCCCTGGATAGTCTATAAGAGATGTTTTTATGAATCCTTTAATGACTACATTCATTCTTTCACTCTTTGTAGATAGTCTACAACTGAGAGCAATGCTTTTGCCCCTTCTCCTGCCGCTATGATCAATTGCTTTCCTGAAACGTTCGTCACATCACCTGCAGCAAAAATTCCAGACACACTAGCCATGTTTGTGCTGTCGATAGCAATTTCTCCATGCTTGTTCAATTCAACCAAGCCATTAACAAAGCCAGTGTTCGGTACGAATCCAATCTCAACAAAAACTCCATCAACATTTATAATTTTTTGATTTCCATCCTGCTCGACTTTAATTCCAGTGACAGTCTCATCACCAACTATCTCCGTAATTTTTGTATCATTCAAAATTTCAACTTTTTCAATCATTTTCACTTTCTCACACAAAACTTCATCGGCACAGAGCTTTGGTCCTATACACACAACATAAATTTTCTTAGCAATATTTTCCAAATGTAAGACGGCATCCAAGGCAGAATTGGCATCGCCTATGATAGCAACAGACTTGTCCTTAAAGAATGGAGCGTCACAAACCACGCAATAAGCAACCCCCGATCCCAAAAACTTTTCTTCCCCTGGGACATTCAGCCTTCTTGGTATTTTCCCGGAGCAGATGATTAATGCTTTTGTTTGATAGCTGCCTTTGTTTGTCGCAACATCAAATCCACTCGAGATTTTTTTTATTTCTTTGACATCCTCATCGATTTTCATCTCCGCATTGTAGTCTTTCAAATGCTCTTCAAACTTTTCCATCAGCTTCAGTCCACTGACGTGGCGAAATCCAGGGTAGTTGTCAGTGTCAAAACTCCAGCTCGCCTGGCCGCCAATGTCTTTTGTAATCAACAAGAAATTCATTTTTTTTCTGGCAGCATATATTGCTGCAGTGATCCCAGCAGGCCCTCCACCAACTATAATTAAATCAAACATGCTCTCAGTATTTTTTACGAGATTCAGTTATTTAAACAAGATGCCATTCAGTTCCTCGGTTTCAGGAATCTTCCCTTTCCATGACTTTATTTCCCTATTATCTTCTGCGAGAACGATTGAAGGCGTGGATAGAACATTGAAGAAAGCCGCCTCGGCCAAGCCATCAACAGTTTTTATGTTGTGGTACTCGACTTTGGTTCCCTTGCCTTCCAAATCGCTCCCTAAGCTTTTTGCTGCAGGACAGTGAGGGCATCCATCTTGCCAAAAAATTTTCACAATCATCTAATCACTCGGCACGTCATATTTTCCTTTCTGCCTGTCTTTCAATTCTGCAATCTTTCCCTTGTTCCAGTTCTCGATGACAGAATAATATCCGACTACTCTGCTTATACCAATGACATTGGCACTTCCACAGTGCGGGCATTCTGCCGTATCTTCTTTCTTTTGCTCTTCTACCATTTTACCACCTCCATTATAATGCAACCTTCTCTTCAATGCTGGCTGCAACAGTATTCCTTTTGTAACCAGGACTAACCTTATGACAATCACTGCAAAAGGTGAATTCAGGTGAAATAACAATCTGTGCACTCTGTGTGTTCTCCCAAGTCTTTTTGACAAGGTTGAAAATGCTTTCCGGGTCTGGCCTTTTCTCTCCTACAAAAACATGGGTTATCGCCCCTGACTCGATGAGCGGATTGAATCTCCCCTGTTTGTCTATTCTTTCTATTATGCTGATGGGTGCATCAGGAACAAAATGAATGCTGTTGGTGTAATAAATTTCACCAGTTTTTTTATCCCCTCTCACATAGTCTTTGCTTTCAGGATATTGCTGCAGATCAATCTTAGCAAACCTCATTGAGCTGCTTTCAGCCGGTGTTTCTTCCAATGTTAGCTTAATCTTGTGCTCATTTTCAAATTCTTTCAGTTTTATGTTCATCGCAGAAATAATTTTCAACCCAAGTTTGTAAGCTTCATCTGATTCATGCAGATCTTTACCAGTCATGTGCTTCACACATTCATTCAAACCGATTATACCGATGATGTGAGTTACTGAATCCAAATCAATGTATGGCCTGCCATCAGGAGCTATTGCACCAACCTGCCAGAGCGGTAGGCCAGGCGAATTCATGATGCTCTGAATGAATTTTTTCTTTTGCAGGTGCGCCTTCACAGCCAATTCAATTGTTTTGTAAATTTCATTTATTACTTTATCAACATCTCCATGGTTTGGAGGGCCAGCCCTGTATGATGCTTGAGGAAGATTTATCGTAACATTCAAGAAACCGCAGAACCTCATCGATTCGGTGTGCGTTATCATGTAGTTGTCAGTTATTTTTGTCCTGAGTCTGCAACACTGGGAAAGGTTTGCTTCACCGCCCCTGTCAAAAGCAAAATACGGAGCGCCGTTCTCAGATGAAATCTGACAAGCATACTTCAATAGTTCAAGTTGCTTTGGGTCATCAAAACTTTCTTGGTTAACATGCAAATCGCATTTCGGGAATGCAAACGGTTTTCCATCAGAATCTCCAAGTCTCCACACATCCAGTAAAGCTCGCGCGAAAAGCTGGGCTTCCTTCTCAAAATCACCATAAGTTAAAATTCTCCCTTTTTCTCGCTGGATCAAATTACCTTTTCCATCTCTCGGAACATCATCCAACTTTTCAATCTTACCATCCTCGTGCCTGAGCATGTATTTTCCTTCTGATCCGATTGCCGGTACATTCTTCAGATAGGATGGAATGTTGAGGTGGACGTTAAAATCGATGAACAGGGTTTGCCCTCCCCTGGAGAATGCATTTTGGCTACAGGAAAAGATGATGTACTGGGCTTGCTGCTTCATTTCATTGTAGCCCATTCCAACCAAAAGTGGAGCGTAAAAAATGTTAATGTATCCTACGCCTAGTGCACCAGCGTAATATGCTTGCATGGATGCTAGGAATGTGTTGAGGTGACCTGTCAGTGTCATCGCATGTTTTGGAGGTGAGGAAGAACTGTTTAGATTGAAAAGGCGTAGTCCAAACTTCTTTATGAAATCCAGGCTGTGCGCAGAACAGTAGAGCCTGACAGGATATCCAAGGTTGTGAACGTGAATTGCCCCAGTCAAATGAGCATCGGCAACATCTTTGCTGAATATTTGTTTTAATGCATACTGCTTCAAGGTGTTTTCAGCGATTGCAAGGCTCACTGCCTCTGGATTGTTTGATGTGATGTTGCTGTTCTCGTTGGTCTTGTTAAAAATAACTTGACTCACATTGAAGACAGGCATGCCAAGTATTTCCTGTTTTTCCAGTTTTTTGTTCAGCCCTCTTGTGAACAGCTCGTTGTTCACCAGCTCTCGGATCAAACTTACAGAGATTGTTTTGATGCCTGAGGAAAAAACCTTTTTCTCCACAGAACTGCCGATCTCCTCAGCCTCGCTTTTTGATATGTTGGTCTCCTTCATCAGCGCATTTATTATCCTTTCCTTGTCCCAGGGTAAGGCTTGAGTGGGAGAAGCAACCATAAGAGACAAATCAGTCGAGTCTGATGCCACTTCCCTTACGACTTTTAGTTTGCCCAATTCTTCTGTGAAGGATTCTATGTCTGTGAAGTGCTTGTAGTAGGAGGCAAAACGGACATATGCTACTTCATCGAGCTTTCTCAGCTTGTCCATTGCAAGCTCGCCGATGATTTTGCTTTCGACCTCTGGCTTGTTGAAGTTTTGGACGTCTTTTTCTATTTCTTCGATGGTCTTATCGATTGTCTTCAGGCTGATTGGCCTTTTGGTGCATGCCTTTAGAATGCTTGACTTGAGCTTATTGCTGTCAAAAGGCTCTCTTCGGCCATCCTTTTTAACAACTGCAATGTCATTTTCAAGTCTTTCATAGGTTGTGAACCTTTTTCCGCACTTCAGACACTCCCTGCGGCGGCGATTGGCGTCTTCTGTCGATAATCTCTTGTCAACAACTATAGTTTTGGGTGAAGAACAATAAGGACATTTCATGATATCAAAACCACAACAGCTTGTGTTGCTAATATAAATCAAACACAATATTAAATATGCTTTTCTATTCTCAAACTTATATAACAAAAGATATTGGATGAAAAGTTTATAAAATGTAAAACATACATTTAACAAGTGATTCGATGGACGTATATCTTGCCTCTGTCCTGATGTTTTTTGCCGTATTGGCAATTCTGATTTGGAGAGATAGAAAAAATATAGAGGTAAAATATGTTCTGCTGATGAGAAGGACGAAAAAAGGGAAGAAGATAATAGATAGGATTGTGAACGTATCCCCTACTTTTTGGAAAATCGTCGGGACGATCGGAGTTATTGTCTGCATCTATGTCATGATCACAAGCCTTTTTTCAATTGTAACAACTTTGCAACTCATGTTCAAAAAAGTAATAACCGTCCCGACCATCCAGTTCCTTCTACCAACACCAGGTGCACAGCTTGTGAAAGGGCCGGCATTCATCGGCATCCCATTCTGGTTTTGGATAATTATTGTTGCAACAGTAATGTTCCCGCATGAACTGATGCATGGAATCATGATGAGGGTAGAAAAAATAAGGATAAAGTCTGTCGGGTTGCTGCTGCTATTGATTTTCCCTGGGGCGTTCGTCGATCCTTATGAAAAAGAATTCAAGAAGACGAAGCTGGTCAGCAAGTTGAGGATTGTGGCAGGCGGGTCTTTTGCAAATTTCCTCACAGCATTCTTTCTTTTGTATCTAACAGCCTTAGCCATCTGGCCAGCATTTGTCGGGCACGGCCTTGCTATCACATCTGTTAATTCCACAGCACCGGCAGGAAATATTGGATTGAAGAACGGGATGGTTCTGCAAAAAATTAATGACAAAAACATTGATGTAAGCTATTTTGATTTCTTCGGCACGTATGGGGGGCTGATGTTTCTTTCCAGCAACATGACAGTGGAAGACATAAAAGCTGTTTCATCCGGCCTGCTCCTCAGATCAGAACTGAAAAATTATAAACCTGGGGGAAATGTTTCA
>Ga0315282_10004748_pt1 | contig 23531 bp, 16 predicted proteins | sample YL17G07_20_MG_FD_203693 | JGI IMG/M metagenome (GOLD analysis project Ga0315282, IMG submission 203693) | Sediment microbial communities from Yellowstone Lake, YNP, Wyoming, USA - YL17G07_20 | ecosystem: Environmental > Aquatic > Freshwater > Lake > Sediment | place: USA: Wyoming | collected... | reverse complement strand
CAATTGTTTGCGGGGCCGCTTAGCGCACGGTTGTCAGGCGCCTTGCCAGACATGGCCAAAGGATTGCTCCTTCCCCGCAGAGGAGGCTTCGCAAATCTGAGATGCGCCCTGGGAATACTTGAAGTGGGAATACTTGTTGCCCGCCGGCGTGGAATGCTCTACTTTGGGGGAATCCCAGGCCGCCTCGGGCAGGAGTTGGTTGGCGCGAGGCGGCAGTTTCCGGGCGCCACGAACCCGCGAAGGCACAAAGAAGGAGACACAACAATGCGCAGCGACAAAGTCAAGAAAGGCATCGAGCGGGCCCCGCACCGGAGCCTTTTCCGTGCCACCGGCCTGACCGACGCGGACCTCAAAAAACCCCTCATCGCGGTGTGCAGCTCCCACGTGGACATCATACCGGGCCACGTGCACCTGGACAAGGTCGCCAACTACGTGAAGCAATGCGTGCGCGAAGCGGGCGGCACCCCTTTCATCTTCAACACGATGGGGATTTGCGACGGCATCGCCATGGGGCACGCCGGCATGAAGTACTCCCTTCCCTCGCGCGAGATTATCGCCGACACCGTCGAGTCCATGCTCGAAGCGCATCGCTTTGACGGGGTGGTCTGCATTCCGAATTGCGATAAGATCATTCCGGGAATGCTGATGGGGGTGATGCGGGTGAACATCCCCGCGATCTTTGTCTCCGGCGGACCGATGGAAGCCGGACGCATGCCCGATGGGCGCGTGGTGGATCTGATCTCCGTTTTCGCGGGTGTCGGCGCGCTCAAGGTCGGCAAGATCACCCGGAAGCAGTTCGGCGATATAGAGAAATACGCCTGTCCCTCGTGCGGCTCGTGCTCGGGCATGTTCACGGCCAACTCGATGAACTGCCTGACCGAGGCCCTGGGGATGGCGCTGCCGGGCAATGGAACGCTGCTGGCGGTGAGCGCGGAACGCAAGAAGATATACCGCCGGGCGGCGCACCGGATCGTCGAGATGGTGCGGCAGTTCGAGCGGAAGGGCGAGGGACACGGCCTCCTGCCGCGCGAGATCTGCACGCGGGAGTCCATAGACAACTCGATGATCCTGGACATGGCAATGGGCGGCTCGACCAATACCCTGCTCCATATTCTGGCCATCGCGCGCGACGCCGGGGTCGAGTACGACATGAGCCGTATCAACGAGCTTTCGCAAGCGACCCCGAACATCTGCAAGGTTTCCCCCTCCTGCGACTACCATATCGAGGACGTTCACCAGTCCGGCGGGATCCACACCATTCTCGGCGAACTCTCGCGCGGGCGCAAAGGTCTCCTGCGTCTGGACTGCCCCACGGTCACAGGGAAGACCCTGGGCAAGAACATCGCGGAGTGGGATATCCGTGGCAGGAAGGCATGCGCTGAGGCGCTGGAGATGATGGCGGTGGGGCCGACGGGAAAAGTCCACACGCCCGCCATGTCCGCCAGGAAGAAAGCCGGGACGATCCGCGACGTGAAGAACCTCGGTTTTGACCCGATGGACTGCATCCGGACGTGCGGGAACGCCTATTCGCAGCAGGGCGGGCTCACGATCCTCTATGGAAACATCGCGGAACACGGCGCAGTGGTCAAGACCGCCGGGGTCAAGCCCAACATGCTGGTTCACACGGGTCCCGCCGTGATCTTCGAGAGCCAGGAAGGGGCCTGCGAAGGAATCCTCGGCGGCAGGATCAAGGCCGGCGACGTGGTGGTGATCCGCAACGAAGGTCCCAAGGGCGGGCCGGGCATGCAGGAAATGCTGTCGCCCACTTCGTACATCAAGGGGATGGGCCTGGACGACAAGTGCGCGCTGATCACGGACGGGCGCTTCTCGGGCGGCACGGCGGGGGCGTGCATCGGGCACGTTTCGCCGGAGGCGGCGGCGGGCGGCGCGATTGGGCTTCTGCGCGACGGCGACATCATCGAGATTGACATTCCAGGGCACACGTTGAACGCGCGCCTGACCGAGCAGGAACTCGCGGAACGGCGCAAGGCTTGGAAAGAACCGGAACCGCGGTTCAAGACGGGCTACCTTGCGCGCTACATCCGCCTGGCCACCAGCGCCAACACCGGCGCGGTGCTCGACACGCGGCAGGAATGATGAATGACGAATTACGAATGACGAATTACGAATGATGAATCACGAATGATATGAACCACTGCGCAAGGCGCGTTTTCGGAGCGGAGGAAGAAAAACGCCGTGAGGGGTCTCATCATTCGACATTCATCATTCGTAATTCGTAATTCGTAATTCGTCTCTCTCTGTTACTCGGGAATAGGCCGCCTCATAGCGCCGGGCCATGATGGCGATGTCGTATTCCATTTCGGCGATCCTGCGCCCTTCCTCACCCATGGACCTTGCGCGGGCCGGGTCGCGCAGAAGGGAAAGGATCGCTTCGCTCAGCGCCGCATCGTCTCCGGCGGGCGCCAGGAGGCCGTTCACGCCGTCCCGCACCGCCTCGTCGTTCCCCTCCGTCCGGCTCGCCACCACGGGTTTAGCCAGCGCCATCGCTTCGAGAATCACAAGAGGAAGCCCCTCGCCAAAGAGCGAAGGCAGCACGACAGTATCCATAAGAGCGAGCATGAGCGTTGTGTCGTCCCGGTGGCCGGTGAAAACAACCTGTTCCGGGATTCCGAGCGAGACGGCGAGCGACTTGAGCGTCTCCAGATAATCCGTGCTTTCGACGAACTCGCCGGAACCCACCATGAGGAGCCGGGCGCCGGGAAACTCCCTCGCTATGGCGGGAAAAGCCCTGAGAAGCACCTCCGGTCCCTTGCGCGGGCGCATCGAGGCCAGCATGCCCACGATGGGGCCGCCGGCTCCAAGAGCGGGAAACTCGCGGCGCGCGGCATCGAGCTCTCCGGCGGACGGGCGAGAGAACATGAGCGGAACACCATTGGGCACGTGGACCACGCGGTCCTCGGGCATGCCCGTCCGCACGATCTCCCGCCGGTTGTGCGCCGACACTGTTAGCAGCATCGCGGACCATCTCTGGGTCCGGCGCTCAATCCACGCATTCAGCCGGTTCGATCTGCCGAAGTCATTGATATCCCTTTCGACGGCCGTATGCACCGTCGTCACCACCGGGATGCCCGCCAATCGTGATACGAGCCTTCCCACCAGGTTCGTGCGGCTCGAATGCGTGTGGATCACACCGGTCTTCCACGCGCGCAGCCGGGCAATGACCGGGAAAACCACCGCGAGGTCCGCCTTGCCGCGCATTTCGAGGACGGCGGCGGGAATGTTCGCCGCGTGGATGCGATCCTGCACGATCTTGCCGTTGCCCAGGCACAGGATGGAAGCCCCGCAGCGCTCCGGATGATGTGCGCGGCACAGGTTAATCACGACACCCTCCGCCCCGCCGAAATGCACGCCGTGCAAGAGGTGCGTCACCCCCACCGGTCTCGCCTGTCTCCTCGCCGCGGCATCCCGCAGGAGGCCCGCGAACTCGCGCGCCATCTCCTCCCAGCCGCGCCCGGAAGCCGCTAGCCTGTATTCGGCGGCGCGGGCCGGGCCTTCCGCAATCGCCTCGCGCACCTTCGCGGCGAAATCCGCCGGGTCCTTGCCGATACGCACCGTGGACCTGTAGAGTTCCGCGATGTCGGGAATGTTCGTGGAGACCACCGGCTTGCCCCCCGCGAGGTACTCGAGCACCTTGACGGGCTGCACGAACTCGATCCCTTCGGTGAGTCGGTAGGGGATGATCGCGCAGTCGAACGCGGCGAGATAGCGCGGGAGATCGGAGTAGGGCTTCAGCCCCAGGAAATGGACGTTGGGCCGGCTGCCCAGCGCGGGAAAACGCTGATAGACCGGGCCAATCAGGGCGATGGAAGCGCCGGGCATTTCGCGGGCCAGAGTGTCCAGCACCTCCGGGTCCACCCGCTCATTGATCGCGCCGAAAAACCCAACCACCGGCTTCGGAAGGCGCGCAATGTCAGGCGGGGGAGGAACGCTGGGCCGCGTCGAGGCGAAGTGGCCCATGTCTACGCCGCAGGGCACGTAGCGAACGCCATCCACCACCCCGGCGTATTGACTGCTCTTGAGGCGCGAGACGGAGAGCGTGCCCGCCGTCACGAGATCGCACTGAGCGACAACGAGTCTTTCCAGCTCGGTGGCGTTGCGCGGAGCCGATGCGGACCGGGTCATCTCGTCCATGATGTCATAGGCGCGAAGGCGGGCGGGGAGGCACGAGAAGACCGGCGCGAAGAAGGGGGAGTTGGTCAGGAGGGCTTCGGGTATGGCGGCGCGGCGGCGTATCTCGCGCTGGAGGCAGTCGAAGAGAATCAGGTGGTTGAGGCGGCGCAGGAACGAAAAGCGGTTCTCGAAGGGCAAGACGAGGGGGCGGAGGATGGTGAGTCCGGGGAGCCCGTGGGCTGAGGTTTCGCGGGCGGAGAAGAGAAGGCCGATCGCGCGAAGGAGGGCGTTGTGGGCCCTCACCGGCGCGCAGCACACCACGTCCATTTCCCCGGGAGACAGGCTAAAGCCTGCACTACGAACAGGGGACAGGCTGAAGCCTGCACTACGAACAGGGGACAGGCTGAAGCCTGCACTACGAACGGGGGATGGGCTAGGAGCGGCACTACGAACAGAGGTAAGGTGGGAGGCAAGATGCTGGGGCCGCTGCCACGCGCCGTCCCATTCGATGAAGGACAGCATCATGAGATAGGGGCGTGCGGAAGCCTCCCCGGAGGGAGGGGAGGGGGCGGGCGAAGCGGCGGGACCGTTTTTGCTTTCCGGATACGGCGTTCCGAATAGCGTGCGGCACAGGACGGCGGGCGCCGTCCACAAGATGGCGCGCACGAGCACAAGAAAGTGCACAAGGGATGCGAGTGGAAGAAGCAAGGCACGTTTCACAACACCCACTGTAATGATCCGGCCAAGGGGTGGCAACGAAAAACACGTGAGGGACGAGGGTTTTGCGAAACACCATACTCCCTCGCCATTCTGTCCGTGTTCGTCCGTGCTTGTCCGTGTCCGTCCATTCAGTCCCCAGCACTCATCCCTCAGCACTTAGTTCTCAGGCACGCCGCGCTGTGCCCCGGCTCGTGTTCCACAAGGTCCGGCGTCGTGAGCGCGCAGTCCGCGCGGGCAAGCGCACACCTGGGATGGAACGCGCAGCCCCCGGGCGGGTTGAGCGGCGACGGGGGATCTCCCTTTGGAAGCCGAATCTCGCGCCGGGCCTCGGCGTCGGGATCGGGCAGCGGCGCCGCGCTCAGGAGAGCTGTGGTGTAAGGATGGAGGGGGTTCTCGAACACGCGCGCCGTCGGACCGGTCTCCACGATTCTGCCCAGGTACATCACGGCGATTCGGTGTGCGAGGTGCCGCACCACGGCCAGATCGTGGGAGATGAACAGAAGCGTAAGGTTGCGCTCGCGCCGGAGTTGGGCGAACAGGTTGAGCACGCCGGCCTGAACCGACACGTCGAGCGCGGAGACGGGTTCGTCGGCCAGGATGCATTCGGGCCGGAGGGCGAGGGCGCGCGCAATGGCGATTCGTTGGCGCTGCCCGCCGGAGAACTCGTGCGGGTATTTCCGCATCAGGCGCGGCGAAAGCTCGACTTGGTCCATGAGCTCCGCCACCAGGCGCGGCACTTCGCGGCGCGGGGCGAGACGGTGGGCGCGGATGGGTTCCGCGATGGCGTCGTACACGGTCATGCGGGGGTTCAGCGATGCGTAAGGGTCCTGAAAGATCACCTGGATCTTGAGGCGGCGCGCGCGCATTTCCTCTTTCGACAGCGCCGCCAAATCCGTTCCGTCATAGAGAACCCTCCCGCTGGTGAGAGGCGCGAGGCGGAGGATCGCGCGGGCCAGGGTGGACTTTCCGCAGCCGGATTCGCCGACCAGCCCCAGCGTTTCGTTGCGGGCGATTCGGAGACTCACGCCGTCCACAGCCTTGACCACTCCGGCGCGGCGTCCCAAGAGGAAACCTGTCTCCACCGGGAAATGCGTTCTCACATCCTGGAGTTCGAGCAGGGTCATACCTCGCCCTCCTGGACGCGCAGGCAGGCTGTGGCATGTCCTGGCGCGATCTCGGCGAGTTCGGGGCGAGTGGAGGAACATTTCGCGGTCGCGTGTTCGCAGCGCGGCGCAAACGGGCAGCCGCGAATCTCGGCGCTGAGGTCGGGCGGCTCGCCGGGGATGGTGTAGAGGGCTTCGCCGGTATCGCGGGCCGCGGGAATTGCCTTGAGTAGTGCCCGCGTGTAGGGATGAGCGGGGGAGTAGAACAGGTCGCGTGTCGCGGCAGACTCCACAATCCGGCCCGCGTACATCACGAGCACCCGGTCGCAGTTTCCCGCCACCACGGCCAGATTGTGCGTAATCAGGATCACGGCCATCTTGTTGGCGCCGCCGTCGCGGGAACTTGCCTCTTGCAGTTGCCTGATGAGCCGGAGGATTTGCGCCTGCACCGTCACATCGAGCGCGGTGGTCGGCTCGTCGGCGATCAGCAGGCGCGGCCCGGTGATGAGCGCCATTGCGATCATCACGCGCTGCCGCATCCCGCCCGAGAACTCGTGCGGCCACGCCCGCATCCGCCGCTCCGGGTCCTGAATGCCGACCGACAGCAACGCTTCGACCGCCCGGACCCGCGCTTCCCTGGCTGAACACAAGCCGTGGACCAGGAGCGGCTCCATCACTTGGGCGCCGATCCGCATGTAAGGATTCAGGGCGGTCATGGGGTCCTGGAAAATCATGGTGATGTCGCGTCCCAGGATGGCGTGGCGGTCCGCGGGGGAGCAGGCCAGCAGGTCGGTCCGCCCGAAGAGCGCGCTGCCCGATTCGATCCGGCCTGGCGGCATGGGGATCAGGCCCAGGAGGGAATAGCACGACACGGATTTTCCCGCGCCGGACTCGCCCACGATTCCGAGGGTCTGGCCCGCTTCGAGGGGATACGAAATCCCATCCACGGCCCGCACCACACCTTCTCGTGTGTGAAAGTGAACCTTGAGATTGTTGACTATAAGAAGCGTCATATCAAGGAAATGCTGAGTGCTGAGTGACTACCATTCTGATCCAATAATCCGCAATCCCCAATCCGCAATCCCCAATGCTCAGTCCTCAGTCCTCGGCACTCAGCCCTCAATCCTTTGAAGCCCGCGGGTCCAAGGCGTCGCGAAGCCCGTCTCCCAGGAAGTTCAGCGAGAAAAGCGTGAGCGAGAGCGCAATGCTCGGGAAGAACAGCATCCACGGATAATCCTCCATTACTTGGGCGCCTTCACTGATCAGGATGCCCCAGGAGCTCATCGGGGGCTGCACGCCGAGTCCCAGGAAGCTCAGGAACGCCTCGAGCAACATCACCTGCGGGATGGTGAGGGTTGCGTAAACGATGATCGGCCCCAGCGCGTTCGGGATCAGGTGAAGCAGCAGGATGCGGCGCCTCCGGAAACCCATCGCGACGGCGGCCTCGATGAACTCACGCTGCTTGAGGGAAAGGATTTGCCCCCGCACGATCCGCGCCATCGTGAGCCACGAGACCGCTCCGACCGCCAGGAACAGCAGGCGGATGTCCCGCCCGAAGATCACCATGAGGATGATCACGATCACGGTGAAGGGCAGGGCATAGAGAATATCCACCACGCGCATCATGAATCCGTCGGCGCGCCCACCCAGGAAACCCGACAGCGCGCCGTAGAACACGCCGATGAGAAGCGCCACGCCGGTGGCGGCGAAGCCCACGGCCAGCGAGATTCGCCCGCCGTAGAGAGTGCGCGTCAGGAGGTCGCGTCCGAGGGTGTCCGTTCCGAGATAGTGGGCGGCGCTGGGCGGGCTGGCGCCTAGTCGGCGGTCCTGCGCGTCATAGGCGTAGGGCGCGATCAGGGGTGTGAGAAGGGCCAGCAGGGTCAGGGCGAGCAGGACTATCCCTCCGGCAACAGCGAGGCGGTTGCGGCGGAGCCGGTGCCACGCGTCCTTCCAGAGCGAAGAACCTTTTTCCAGGGCGGGTTCAGTTGAGGAGGGCATGGATTTCAGTTTTTCAGTTCTCAGTTTTCGGTTCCCGGTTCCCGGTTCTCAGTTTCCAGTTTTCAGTTTGCGGTTCAGGATTCACAGTTCGCTATTCACAGTTCACCGTTTCTGGTTCTCAATTGGGTCCTTGTGTCCTTTACGTCCCTTGTGTCCTTTATGTCCCTTTTGTCCTTTATGTCCCTTTTGTCCTTTAGGTCCTTTTTGTCCTTGAGATCCTATTCCGCACTAGCGGAAACGGTTGGATGCTCCTTCTCGATGTCCTTATCGCTGCCCAGGATCGCAAACCACAGCGTGCCCGCGACGCCGAACGCGAAGGCGGTCAGGAGATTCGTCGCCGGGCTGATGGCCCACAACAGCCCGCTGGCAAACGCAGACAACGAGACCACCGTGTCCCGCACCAGGTAATACAGCCCGAACGTGGCGGCCTTCTTGCCTTCGGGCGCCAGGTCCATGATCAGGGCCTTGCGCGTGGGTTCCCCAAACTCCTTCAGCCCGCGGACGATGAACGCGAGAATGAGAAGCAGATACGATTTGCTGACCAGGAGTATCAGCGGGAAGGCGGTGAAGAATATGAATGTTGTCACGACAAAAGGCTTCTTGTTGCCTTTGTCGGCAAAGTACGCCACTGGGACGTAGACCAGCATCGCGGTAGCCATTTCCACCGCGGTCAATACGCCGAACTGCTTTCCGGAGAGCGGGTGGGCGATGGTTCCCATGCACCAAATGGCCATGTAGGCGTAGGGGATCTGCTCGCAGAACCGGATGAGGATATCCGATACCAGCAGCTTGCGGAGAGGCGCTGGAATCTCCAGGAACAGCTTGATGGGGTTTCCGCTGAGAGAGGACTTCTTGGCGGCGCGGGCCTTGGCGTCCTCGGTTTCCTCGATCAGGACTTGCTGGAGCGTGCCCGCCACCACGGCAAAGACAATCGCAAACCCGAACGCGATGCGCACCCCGTGCTCAATCCCCCACTTGTCAATGCACCATCCCCCCGCGATCGGACCGAGCGCCATCGGAATCCGCCGGACCAACGAGTGCATGGTGACACCCATGGTCCGTTTGTTCTTGGGCAGCGCCTTGGACACGATGTCCATGGTGGCCGGGAGCGAGATCGCGGTCCAGGAAAGGAAGAAGATGGAACCGACGAACACGGCGGGCCAGGTCGGAACCAGGATCACGATCAGGAAACCGAAGATAGCAATCAGGTTGAAAAGCAAGAGGGCCTTCTTGGCGCCGAGCCGGTCCGAGAGATACCCGCCGGGGAAGGAGTAAAAGGCTCCAAGCAGGTTGTCCATGCCGTTGAGGAAGCCCGGTATCGCCGCGCCGGCTCCCAAGGCCATGACATACACGGGGAGAAAGCGCTCGGCCATGCGTTCACCCATGCCGACCAGAATGGCCATTCCCATGATCCCCAGGATACTTCGCTTGAGTCCGAAGAAATCCGCGGCCCGTTTAATTTTGGGATTGCCGGTCATCACATCCCCCTTCCGTTTGTAGTGCAGGATTCAGCCCGTCATGCTCTTCTCACTCTGGGATCCAGCCACGCCTGGATCACGTCCACCGCCAGGTTGAACAACAACACCAGGAAAGCTAGAAAGAGCACGGTCCCCAGTGTCATCGTATAGTCCCGGTTCGTGGCGGCGCGCACAAACTCCCGTCCCAATCCCGGCACCTGGAAAATCGTCTCCACCACGAAGGAACCGGTGAGCAACCCCGCCGCCGCTGGTCCCAGGAACGACACCACCGGCTGGATTCCGCCCCGCAGTCCATGCCGCAGGACCACCCTTGCCTCGCTCATTCCCTTTGCCCGCGCGGTGCGGATGAAATCCTGCGTCATCACCTCGAGCATTCCGCCGCGGGTCAGGCGCGCGACGTAGGCCGCATAGCTCGCGCCCAACGTGACCGCCGGAAGAATCCGCCCCGCGGGTGTGTCCCAGCCCTGGACCGGCAGCCACCCCAGCCAGAGCGAGAATACAAGCACCAGGAGCGGCCCCAGAACAAAAGCCGGAATGCAGATCCCGGCCATCGCCAGGGACATCGGAAGATGGTCCACCCAGGAGTTGGGGCGGTACGCGGCCAGCAGGCCCGCCGTAAGGCCCGCGGCCAGGGCCACCAGGAGGGCGTAACACCCGAGCTCCAACGACACCGGAAAGCGCAGCGCGATCCACTCGGAAACCGTCCGGCTGGGCCGCGTCATGGAAGGCCCCAGGTCGCCCTTGCAGAGATCGCCGAGGTACATCAGGTATTGCTTCCACAGCGGCGCGTCGAGCCGGTAGTGCTGCTCAAGCTGTTTCCGGACAGTCTCCGTCACGGCCTTGTCCTCATCGAACGGCCCGCCCGGCGCGAGGCGCACCAGGAAAAACACGATCGTCACCGTGACGAAGAGAACGGGGACAAAAGCTAGGAGACGCCGGAGAATGAAACCAGTCATCTGCGTTTGTCGGGTTCCTTTTCGAGATACAGCCGCTTATAGGATACGTACTGCAGAATATTCGGCTCCCAGCCCTTCACTTCGGGCCGCATCAAGTAAACGCTGGAGTAGTTGTAGATGGGCATGACCGGCGCTTCCTTCATCAGGATCGCCTCCGCCCGCCGCAAGAGTTCCAGCCGTTTTGCCGCATCGCCGGTCCGCGCCGCTTCATCCAGGAGCGCCTCGTATTCCGCCGAGGCGAATCCCGTGTTGTTGTTGCCCGAATTCGACCGCATGCAGTCCAGGAACGTGGTGGGGTCCAGGTAATCCCCGATCCACACCCCCCGCGCGATACAGTAGTCCAGACCCTGGAGCCTCTCCTGATACACCTTCCAATCGTGGTTGACCAGGGTCACGCGGATATTCAGCGCGTTCTTCCACATGTCCTGCACCGCTTCCGCAACGACCCGGTGCTGCTCCTGGGTGTTGTACATATATTCGATTGCCGGGAATCCCCTCCCATCGGGATATCCCGCCTCGGCCAGGATCTTGCGCGCTTTCTCCACGTCGTATGGGATTCCCGCCCGCGCCGTGTAGCCCCCCAGGCCCGGCGGCGTAAGGTTCATGGCGGGCTGCTGTCCCCCTTTGAGAACGTCGCGGCAAATGGACTCGCGGTCAATCGCCATCGCGAGGGCCAGCCGCACGCGGGTATCGTTCAGCGGAGGGCGCGTGACGTTCACCTTCAGGTAATAGGTGCCCAGGTAGGGTTCGATGCGGAGCGTGCCGTCCTTCCGCGCGCGCCAAGTGGCGATCTTGCTTGGCAGAAGGCTGCTCGTCTTGTGCACCTGGCCCGTCCGGAACATCCGTTCCTCGGTCTGGGCGCTGTCCACGGGCAGGAAGTGAATGCCGTTGAGGCGGACGGAGGCCGCGTCCCAATAATGCGGATTGCGCGCGGCCCGGAGCAGGCGATCCGGTTCCCATCTTTCCAGCGCGAACGGCCCGTTCCCCACCAGGTTGCCGGCCCAGATCCAGCGCGTGTCTGGGTCGTCCATCCTCCCGAATCTCTCGATGGTGGCGCGGTGAACCGGCATGAAGCAGGGCGTGTTGAGCAGGAGGAGGAAGTACGGCGTGGGATTCTCCAGCGTCACCTCGAGGGCTTGTGGGTTGAGGACCTTTACTCCCACCTGCGAGAAATCAGGGAGCGCTCCCTCGTTGAATGCCTTGGCGTTGCGGATCCCGTACAGGAGATACGCGTAGCGGCTGGCCAAGCCAGGCATAAGCACCCGCTGCCAGGAGTATGCGAAATCCCGCGCGGTGAGCGGATCGCCGTTCGACCACTTGGCGTTCTTCCGGAGATGAAATGTGTAAACCTTCCCATCCGGAGAAGTGTCCCACGACTCCGCCACACCCGGGGCGGGCTCGAGGGTACTGGGATCGAGTTCCACCAGTCCCTCAAAAAGAGCGCGCGCGATACTGAACTCCGGCACGCCCGTTATCCTATGAGGGTCCAGGTCCTTGGGTTCCGCGCCGTTTCCCAGGATCAGGATGTTCTCCGTGTCGAGGCGTTCGCAGGCGGCTGGGGCAAGCACGGCGGCGAGGAGGAAGGCAAGAAGGATTGAGCGAGTCCGCCAGGCGCCAGAGAGAGATGAGAGCGGGGAAACGGGTGTTTCCATGGCACTTTCAAATCTCTGTGATGAGTTGGGGAATGTCAAGAGAAACAAGGGATTGCGGATTGGGGATTGCGGATTGGGGATTGCGGATTGGGGATTGGGGATTGCGGATTGAGGATTGCGGATTGGGGATTGCGGATTGCGGATTGGGGATTCTTGATTCAGGATTTCGGGTCTTGAACTTTGGAGTTCGGACTGGGGACTTCGAATAGAGGGTTCCGGCTGGGGGGTTTGGGAGTGGGGATTTCCGGTTTCGGTCCCGGAGTCTCCGGTTTCGGTCCCGGAGTCTCCGGTTTCGGTCCCGGAGTCTCCGGTCTCGGTCCCGGAGTCTCCGGTCTCGGACCTGGAGTCTCCGGTTTCGGACCGCGGGTTTCCGGTTTCGGACTTGGCGTTTCCTGTCTTGGAGCGGGGATTTCCGGTTTCGGAGCGGGGATTTCAGATTCGCGGGGGTGAGAGGCCGGCGCGGCGGCCCTCTGAAGAAGCGTCTGGATCACTTCCAGGATCTTCTCCGGGTTCTCCGTCTTCGGGAAATTCACCAGCAGATGGTCCCTCTCTTTCGGCGACCGTATCCGCATGCGCCATGCGCTGGAGACAATGATGGGAAGGTCCGGGCCGAACTCCCTGCGGAGTGCTTCGCATACCCCGCCACCGGTGAGCCCCGGCATTATGATATCCGTGATGACAAGCTCGGCCCCGAACGTGCGCGCCTCCGGGATCAGGTTTTCGGCGTTTTCGAGTGTCCGGACCTCATGTCCGGCGCTGGCAAGCAGAATCTGGCGGAAGGCCAGGACCTCCGGGTCGTCATCTATCACGAGGATTCGGGCCATATTCCACCCCTCCTTGACTCGATGTAGGATAATGGAAAACGGCGCGGGTGGCAAATCGAATCGAACATCGGGAAATCACGACAAAGAGGGGCGTGCCGCGGGTCACTGCCCGCAACAGGCCCCTCGTTTGCGGAAGGGGATGATGATTGTTCCCCGGAAAAAGCTTACTAACGTCACTTCAGGAGGTTCAACGCGGCCTGCGGCGTCAGGTTGGCTTGCGCCAGCACCGCCACGCCGGCCTGCTGCAAGATCTGGGCGCGGGTCATGGCCGAGGTTTCCGCCGCGAAGTCCGCGTCGCGGACGCGCGAGTCGGAGGCCGACAGGTTCTCCGAAACGATCATCAGGTTCGACACCGTGTTATCGAGGCGGTTGGAGATGGCGCCCAGCCCGGCGCGGACGTCGTTGACCTGGCGCAGCGCGTTGTCCACCTTGAGGATGGTCTCCTGCGCGGTGTCGAAGGACGTGACATTGAGAGTGCTGACCACGGAGTTGGCGTCCAATCCATAAGCACCGGCGGCGATGCCGATTCGCGCCGCCGCGGTGGCGCCCACCACGTCAATCGCCTGGTCGCTGTAGAGCCGGAGACGCCCGTTTACCGTGAGGGTGGTCGCCACAGCGCCGGGAAGGTTCAGAATCGCAGCGGCGGCCGCAGTGCTCACGTTGTAGGTGAAAACATCGTTGGTGGTGGAGGTCAGAACCAAGGCGTTGGTCGAACTCAGCGAAGCGGTCACGTTAGTGTCGGCGCTGACGGCATTGATGGCGCGGACCAGGGCTCCCGTGGAGTCGTTGGCCGTTACCGTGAGAGTTCCCTCGCGAGGGATGCGGATGCCATTGATGGTAAGGGAGTCGGTCAGGTTCAAGGCGCCGGCGGCCACGGCGGCCGTGGCGGCGATCTGGGCGGACTCGACCTTTGCGAACACCTTGGTACCGTAGTAAGCCGCATTGATGGCGGCCGCTTTGTCCCCCGCCGATGCGGAGGCGGACGAGCCTATGCTCACCCCGTTGATGGTCACATCGCCGACGGACAACTGGGTGCCGTCCACCGCGACGCCGATGGTCTGGGCCACGCCGCCGATGACGCTCGTTCTCAGATCTCCCACCGAGACCATCAGCGTCTGGTTGCTCTTGGCGCCCACTTGGATCCGCTTGTTGACGAAAGTGCCGTCGAACAGAAGCAGACCATTAAAGTCCATCGTCGAGGCGATCCGATCGAGTTCCTTGATCTGCTCATCAATCTCCAACTGGAGTGAGCGGCGGTTGTCGTCGGAATTGACGTCACTGGAGGCCTGGATGGCGAGTTCGCGGATGCGCTGGAGGATCTGCGTGTAAGTGTCGATCGCCCCATCCGCCGTCTGGATCAAGCTGATTCCATCGTTGGCGTTTCGGACCGCCTGGTTGAGTCCCCGCACCTGGGAACGCAAGCCTTCCGAGATGGCCAATCCAGCCGGGTCGTCGCCCCCGCGGTTGATGCGAAGCCCGGACGACAGCCTTTCCAGCGACTTCGCCAAGGCTTTTGAAGAGCTGTACAGATTGCGTTGCCCGTTGAGACTCGGGATGTTGGTGTTGATGACCATTGCTGGCATGGTGCTATCCTCCGTGTTTGCCTCTTGCGCTCCTGCGCATGCCTTGGCCCATCGTTCGGCGGGGCTGGTGGCTGGCCGGGCATTTCTCTCGCCGCGGCTCTATGAGTCATTGATGGCAGCAGGGGTACACACAACCTGCCTGGCCGGGAACCACTGATGTCACGCAGGCGGTTTTTCCCGGCTGCCGCCTGCTTGTGCAAAGCGGGTGCCAAGATCGCATCTCCTCTGCATGACGAAGACGAAAAAAGGTCAGGAAACGTCCGGGCGGTCCCGCGATTGGCTCAGATGGATATCTCTTAAGTCATGTAAATTCAGGTTCAAACGAAACGAAGGGCTCTCCCTTTCTCTTTCCCCAGCGCGACGCAACTTCGCCGGTCGCAACGCTTGGCGCCGGCCTCAGGCGGCAAACTTTGCCGTTACATATTTTCCGGGGATAAGAAGAGAAGGGAGGAAACTCATGCCGCCCGATAGGAGCCGGAAGAGGCCCTACTTCTTATCCAAAACCTTCCGGATCGTCCGCCCGAGAATGTCCATTTGCACGGGTTTCTCCAGAAAGGCGTCCACTCCGGAGCGCTCCAGGTCCTGCATGGTCTCGTCCCAGACGTAGCCGCTGCACAGAATGACCTTGATGCCGGGCCGGGCGGCCTTGAGGTGGGGCAGCAACTCGGTCCCGGTCATCTGAGGCATGAACATGTCCAGAAGCGCCACAGGGATCTCATCGCGGAAGGAGCGCACGAGATTGATGGCTTCCTCGCTCGCCGAGCAAGTAAGAACGCGGTAACCCAGGTGACTCAGTACCTTCTCCGTCACGCTCAGGACCGTGGGCTCGTCGTCAACCACCAGGACTGTCTCGGTTCCGGTTGGGATATCGTGGGGCATGGATGGCAAGGGTTCCTCTTGCGCTTCCGTTGCCGGAAGACAGACGGTGAAGGTGCTCCCCGCTCCCACCGCGCTCTGGACCGAGATGCTCCCGCCGTGGTTTTTGACGATGCCATAAGCGGCGGCCAGCCCCAAGCCGCGTCCCTGGAACTTGGTGGTGAAGAACGGCTCAAACACCCGCGCCAGAACCTCGGCGCTCATCCCGCACCCTGTGTCTTTGACGGACATGGAAACATGGCTTCCCGGCCTCAGATCGGGGAACCGGTCTGGCTGGCCCTGGTCCACCTCGATATTCTCCGTGCGGATCGCAATGGTTCCACCCCGCTCCTCCATGGCTTCCACGGCATTGAGCAGAAGGTTCAGGAGCACCTGCCCGATCTGGGTGGGATCGCCTTCGACGAGACGCAGAGCAGGTTCCTGATGAAGCTCGACCCGCACGTTGGGCACGGCCAACTTGCGGTGATGCAGGGTTTGGTGGATGATCTCGTTGAGGTTCAGCCGGCGGTTCTGGTACTTGCCCCCCTGCGCGAACGCCAGCATCTGGTGGGCGAGCTCTCCGGCCCGGGCGGCGATGCGGGAGATATCGCTGAGCATCTCCTGCGCTTCCGCATTGTCCCGGAGTTGGCTCTTGAGCAGCTCCGCGTTTCCCATCACGCTCATCATCAGGTTGTTGAAGTCATGGGCGATTCCGCCCGCCAGCGTGGCCGTTGCCTCCATCCTCGAGGCCTGGACCTGCGCTTTTTCGGCCCGCTTGCGCTCGGTGATGTCCTCCACCACTCCCTCATATCGGATCAGCCGGTCCTGGGAATCCAGATGGGGATAGAAACTGTTCCGTATCCACCTGAGCGACCCGTCCCGGTGCCGTATACGGTGTTCCAGGGGCGGGGTTTTCTCGCCGTGCTGGACTTTGTCCAGGTGCCGCAAGACGAGTTCGCGATCCTCATCGTATATCATCGAAAACCAGAGGTAGGGCATCTGGGCATAGTCCTCCGGCGAGTATCCCGTCACCGTCAGGCACCCCGGCCCATGCCCCGTCGAAGCCGCCTTTCCATCCTGCATCTCGACCGTATAGGTGTAGGACGTGACGCTCGCCAGCAGCCTGCGGTAGCGTTCCTCGCTTTCCCGGAGGCCGCGGTCCGCCAACTCCCACTCTATGATGTTCTGGAGGAGCAGATCCACCTCCCGAGCGGGATTTGGGGCGCACGCGGGCCCTTCCGGCGGCACGTAGTAGACATTTCGGCACACCCTCCCCCGGTAGGCGACAAAAGGATGCGTCCGGATGATCTCCAGGAGGACGTCCGGGGAAAACCGCGCCTTGTTGTACATGCAGATGCCCGCGCAAGCCTTGTCCTTCATCACGTGGGTGAGATTCGCCTCATGTTCGATCAGCTTGTAGAAAGGCGGATTCTCTCTCAGAACCCAGCTCATCTCCCAGGCAAAGCGAAGAGCCTTGAAACCGTTCTCCAGGCATCGCCCCTCCATTTCCTCCAGTTTCTGAAGCATGTAGTCCGTGTCGAATCGGTTAGCCTCACCGAACAGTTCCTCCGCCGCGGCCACCCGCAGGCGGCCGGATGCGATCTCCGCTTCCGGGTTTAGACTTGCCGCTCGCAAGCCATCCAGGATCATGGCAGGAGTGTTGTCATCCGCGAGGTAAAGGCAGCATTCGCCCTGTGCGAGCCCCTCGCGGATGAACGGGATCACCGTCAGTAGTATCTCCGGGAGTGTTTCATAGATCAGACAAAGATGGTCAGAGGGGCTGATCTTCTGAAACGGAACGAAAACGGAGGGTTTGCCGTTTCCCGCCGCCATCGGAACCTCTGTGCCTAGTGCCGCCATCGGAGCCTCCATGCCTGGCCCAGCCATCTCCAGAGGGTAGCCGCCAAACCTTGCCTCTAGTGTATTTTATCGGTCATATCGGGCGAATTCATAAGTCGCCGTTGCCAGTCCAAAAAGTTTGTGCGACGGAGGTCTCAAGAATCGAGAGCATCTCCTCGAGTTCATCGGCGGAGGTGGTGAGCGGCGGCCAGAGATAGACGGCCCGGCCCAGCGGCCGGATGAAGAGCCCAAGTTCGAGGGCGCGGCGTCCAATGCGGCGCGCGCGCGCAACTCCGCCGATGCCGTCGTCCACCTCCACCACGCCCATCATTCCCAGGGCTCGCCACTTGGATCCGCCCAGCACCTCCCCGAGGTTCCGCATCCCTTCGGCCAATTGCCGGATCCGCGGTTGAGAGCGCTCCATCACGCTTTCGTCGCGATACACGTCCAGCGCGGCGAGCGCCGTGGCGCAGGCGATGGGATTCCCACCAAAAGTGTGGCTGTGATAGAAGGTCCGGTCCCGGTCCGGGGTCTCGCGGAAGGCATCATAGACCGCGTCGCGCACCAGCGCCGCGCTCATCGGCAGGTAGCCGCCGGTCATGCCTTTCCCCACGGTCATGATGTCCGGCTCGATGCGGGCGCGCTCGCAAGCGAACATGCTGCCGGTGCGGCCGAAGCCCACCGCGATTTCGTCGGCTATCAGAAGAAGGCCGTGGCGGTCGCACAACGCGCGGAGGCGCTGCAAGTACTCTTCCGGGTAGATGCGGATTCCCGCGGCGCCCTGGCAGAGCGGCTCCACGATCACCGCCGCCGTCTCGCGATGGTGCGCTTCCACCAGCCCCCGCATCCATTCGAAACACTCGATATCGCAGGTCTCCGGTTTCTTGCCGCAGGGACACTGGGCGCAATGCGGAGAGACAGCGCGGTACGCCGGGCATACCACGTCCTGGAAGTCCTTGTGAAAGGACTCGACGAATCCGACGCCCATCGCGCCGAGGGTGTCGCCGTGATATCCCTCTTGCAGGGCGATGAAGCGGGTGCGGCCCGAGACTCCGGTGTTCACCCAATACTGGACGGCGATCTTGAGAGCGGCCTCGACCGCCGAAGCGCCATCCGACGCGAAGAAGCAATGATTGAGGCCCTCCGGCGCGATAGCCGAAAGGCGCTCCGCGAGCTCGATCGCACCGGGGTGGGACATTCCTCCGAGGATCGAGTGCTGCAGAATGCCCGCCTGCCACTGGATGGCTTCCACAATTCGAGGATGGCCGTGGCCCAGATTCACGCACCACCAGGAGGAGATGCCGTCGAGGATGGGGCGGCCCCCAACCTCGAAGAGGCGGACCCCTTCGGCGCGTTCGATCACCGGAAAAGGCGTTTGCTCGAAAGCATGGATCGGTGTGCAGGGATGCCACAAGTGCCGGAGGTCCCTATGGCGGAGTTCCTCAATCATGGACGGCGTATCCTCTCCAGAATGGTCTCCAGCCCCGGTGTATGGGTCTCGAACCGCTCCCAAAGGCCGGCGCGGTCCGGAGCGATTCCTTCCAGATAGGGGATTTGCCCCAGGATTCTCACGCCGCTCAGGCGGGCGATTGTCTTGGGGTTGTCTTCCCGGATGTACTCATTCTCCGGCGAGGGCGGTTCGAGGGCGTTGAAGACCACGCCCAGCACTTCCAGGCCGGCGGCGCGCAGGGCCTGCAAGGAGAGCAGGGTGTGGTTGATCGTGCCAAGCCCGTCATGCGAAACCAGGACCACCGGGAAATCCAGTTCCTTCATCAGATCCAGCATGGTGTGGTTCTCATCGAGGGGAACGAGGACTCCGCCGGCCCCTTCGGTCACCACGGCTTGGTGACGCTCCAGCAACGCCCGGGCGCAACGCGCGATGCGCGGGATTTCGGGATAGCGCCGCTCGATCCGGCCCGCAAGATGGGGTGAGCAAGCGGGTTCATAGATGTAAGGGGCGGCCAACTCGAGTTCGTGCGGCGCGAGCGAGATTTCCGCCGCCGCGAGGGAAAACTCGAGGTCGGGCGCCAGGATTCCCGCCAGGTTCGGGATTCCGCCGGTCTGCACCGGTTTCATAGGCACGGCGTCCACGCCGCGCCGCAGGAGATAGCGGACGATACCGGCCGTCACGAGGGTCTTGCCCACGCCGGTGCCGGTTCCGGTGATGAAGAGTCCGTGTTTCACCTCGGCGCCTCCGCCACAAAGTAGAGCATCCGGTAGGTGAGGGAAACACCTCCTTCGGGCTGCTTGTAGTGGGCGTTGTAATAGTCGAGCATCAGGTTGAGTTCACTCACCGAACGCGGAACATGGCCTGGGAGATGTCGAAAGGAAGCCCCTGCCGCCTTGAGAGAGCGGAGGACTTCCAGTGCGTTGTGGAAGCGGAACACTGAGCTTTCCTCGTGAATCACGCGGAACCTGAGGCCGGCGGAGGCAAGGACGTCGAGAAAGTATTCGGTGGACAGGAACACCATGCCCGGCAGTTTCGACCCGACGGCGTTCAGATAACTTGTGTAGATTTCCTCCAAACTACGCGCGACGGGGATGGACGCGGCGATCTCTCCTCCGGACCTGAGGGCGCGGGCCCAGCGCCGCAGGGCCTCGCCGGGCCGATCCAGCCACTGAAAGCACAAGTTGGATATGACAAGATCGAAGGTCCCGGCGGTTTCGTAGGTTTCGGCGTCGGCCACCGCGAACGAGAGGTTTGGCGCGCGGCTCCATCTCTTCCGGCAGGCCTCAATCATCCCCGGCGCCAGATCCAGGCCCAGGATTCGCGCGGCGGGGTAGAGCGCGTGGAGGCGTTCGATCAGAAAGCCCGTTCCGCAGCCCACGTCCACCACGGAGATAGCCGGCCCTTGTTTCGGGAGAAGTTCGATAAGGCGTCCGGCGATGGCGCGCTGGGGTCCGGCCGTTTCGGCATAATTCCGGGCGGCTTCCGAGAAACTGTGGGCAATGCCTCGACTGCGGGGCGAGAGAGAGTGCTGAGTGCTGAGTGCTGAGGACTGAGAACAGAGTGCTGAGTGCTCAGAAGACAGTGCTGAGTGCTGAGAAGACAGTGCTGAGTGCTGAGTGCTGAGTGCTGAGGGCTGAGAAGACAGTGCTGAGTGCTGAGTGCTTAGTGCTGAGGGCTGAGAAGACAGTGCTGAGTGCTGAGTGCTGAGTGCTGAGGACAGAGAACTGACAACTGATAACTGAGAACTGAGAACTGAAAACTGGGAACTGAGAACTGAGGACTGAGTCTTGATTTTCTCCAGAATCCACTGGGGGTGGGTGTGAAGCAACGCGTGGTTTCCTTCCGGCAGGATTTCGAGATGAGCTTCTGGAAGAGCCTCAGCTAAGAGCCGGGCGGCGGCCGCGGGGATCACCTGGTCGCGTTCTCCGTGCAGGATCAGAATCGGCGCGTCGAGGCGCTTCAGGATGCCGCGGCAATCGGTTTCCAGGAGATACCGCAGGCCCGCGCTGAGATGGGGCACGGAAATGGGAGGGGACGAAGCGGACGGAGTGGACGAGGCGGACAGGATGGGCGGCGCGGACGGGATGGGCGCGGACGGGCTTAAGCCCGCACCACATACGGACGGGGTGAAGGGCCCACCGGCTGGAGTATCTTCGGGTTCTGGGTTACCTTCGGCGGAGGTTGCCGCGGACATCCCCGCGAAATCCTCCAGGACCGATAGGGGAGCCGACGCCAGTTTTCTGCGCATGGCGCGAAGGACCGACGCCGCCACTCCCGGCTGTGTCTTGTCGCTCACCATGCGCGCCGTCGCGGAAACCAGGATCAATCCCCGAACGCGCTTGGGGTATCGCGCCGCCGCTTGCATGGCCGCCATGCTCCCCAACGACCATCCCGCCAGAACAAAAGGCCCTTCTTCTTGCTCGAGTGTCCTCATCAAGAGGTTGTCCGCGGCGGATCCTCCGAGGCATTCCCACCAGGGCAGGTGACGGTGCGGAATGGGGGGGCGCGCGTCATTCAGAACCGCGCCCCAGGATGCGGGGTCCGACGCCCAGCCGGAAATGCATAGAAGGGGAGCGGTGGTCACAGGATCCCCTCCTCTCGGGCGGTTTCGGCCAGAATGCGGGCGGCCCATTCGAGGTCGGCGTCCGTGTGGGCGAGTGTTACGGAAAGCCGGAGGCGCGCGGTGCCTTGGGGGACGGTGGGCGGTCGCACGGCGGTGGCGATGAGGCCGCGCCGGCGCAGCTTCTTCGAAAAATCCACGGAGCGTTGATTGTCTCCGATCCGGATAGGCAGGATTTGCGATTCGAAGGGCGGCAGCGAAAATCCGGCGTCCGCGAGCAGATCGTGAAAGCGCCTCGCCCGCGCCAGAAGCGCCGCGCCCAACTCCGGCGACTCGGACACGATTTCCACGGCCTTTCTCGCCGCGCCCAGGCAGGCGGGCGGCAGCGCGGTCGAGTAAATGAAACTCCGCGCGCGGTTGACCAGCAGTTGCTTCACGGCGCCGCCGCACGCCACGAATCCGCCGTATCCGCCCAGCGCCTTGCTCAGAGTGCCGACGATTAACGTTTGTAGTGCGGGCTTTAGCCCGTTTTCGATGGACAGGCTAAAGCCTGCACTACGAACGGTGGAGCGGCACACGCCGTTGCCTCTCGCGCCCATGACCCCGATCGCGTGGGCCTCGTCCACCACCAGCAGCGCCTCGTAACGCCGGGCCAGCGCCTCCAGATCCTTCAGCGGCGCGACGTCTCCATCCATGCTGAACACCGAATCCGAGACGATGATGCGCCGCCCGGCCCCTGCGCTCTTCTTCAGAAGACTCTCCAGGTGTGCGGGGTCTTTGTGGTGGTAACGATGCCATTTCGCACCGCTCAGCCGCATTCCGTCTATCAGACTCGCGTGGTTGAGCCGGTCGGCGAAAACCGCGTCGGCCGGTCCCGCCAGCGCCGTCAGCACGCCCAGATTGGTCAGGAAGCCGCTGCCGAAGACCAGCGCCGCCTGGGTTTCCATGAAACGCGCGAGGTCGCTCTCGAGTTCCTCGTGCAAGTCCAGGTGGCCCGACATCAGGCGCGACGCCGCTGCCCCGCAGCCCAGGCGCTGGACCGCTTCGATGGCGGCGGCTTTGAGGGCGGGATGGCGCGCCAGGTCCAGGTAATCGTTCGAGGAGAAGTTCAGAACTTGCGCTCCACCGACGGCGATCTTGCCGCCCGCTTCGGGAAGCGCGCGCAACTCCCGCAAGAGACCTTCCCGCCGGAGCGTGTCGAGTTCCTGATCCACGTCACGGTTCAAGGCCGTTTCCTTCCGCCACGCGCTCGAAACCCGCGTCCGCGATCATTCCGAAGGCCTCGTCGGCGGGCTGGCCGCCCGTTGTGAGGTACCCCGACACGAAGATCGAGTCGGCGGCATAGAAGGCGAGCGGCTGCAAACTGCGGAGATGGTATTCCCGTCCGGCGGCGGCGCGGATTTCGCATTGTGGGTGGAAGAACCGGGCGAGGCACAGCGCCTTCAGGCAGCGGAGCGGGTTCAGGTCCGTTTTCACGTTTTCGAACGGAGTCCCCTGGATCGGAATAAGAAAGTTGATCGGAATGGCTTGCGGGGCGATTTCGCGCAGGTCCAGAAGCATGTCTATGATATCGTCGTCGCTTTCGCCCTGGCCGATGATGCCGCCGCAGCAGATCTCGAGTCCCGCCCCCTTGCACCGCGTGACGTTGTCCAGCCGGTCCTGATAGGTGTGGGTGGTGCATATCCGGTCGTAGAAGCGCGGGCCGGTGTTGAGGTTGTGGTTGACGCGGTCAAGCCCGGCCTGCCGGAGCCGCCGCGCCTGATCGCTGCTCACGAAGCCGAGGGAGCAGCACAGCCGGAGTCCGGTTTCGGCCTTGATCGCGCGGATCGCGGCGCACAGCGTTTCCATTTCCTTTTCCGCGACGTTGCGCCCGCTCAGCGCCATGCAGAATCTCCAGGCCCCGGTTTGTTTGGCGGCGCGCGCATCCTCGAGCAGGCGCGCGCTCGAAACCAGCGGGTACTTCTCGATCTGCGCCGTGGACGCGCTGGACTGCGAGCAGTAGCGGCAGTCCTCCGGGCAAAGGCCGCTCTTGGCGTTGGTGAGGACCTGGACGCGCACCTGATTGCCGAAGGCCCGTCGCCGCACCCGATAGGCCGCGTCCAGCAGCGCCAGAATATCCTCATCCCGGCACTCCAGCACCCTGTGGCATTGCTCACGCGTCAGGCATTGCCCCGCAAGTGAAAGATCCGCGAATTCCTGAAAAGACATCGGTTTCCTCATGTTCGTGGATGTTCGCAACCGTTCGCAGTGTCGTCGGATGGGCCTTGGCCCATCATTTCCAGAGTTCGTAGTGCAGGCTTCAGCCTGTCCCTCTTATTCAGCCGTCCAAGGATACCTGTTCCCTTTCCAGCTAGCGGACACGCCAATCCTATCGAATCCGCC
>Ga0315282_10004747_pt1 | contig 23536 bp, 24 predicted proteins | sample YL17G07_20_MG_FD_203693 | JGI IMG/M metagenome (GOLD analysis project Ga0315282, IMG submission 203693) | Sediment microbial communities from Yellowstone Lake, YNP, Wyoming, USA - YL17G07_20 | ecosystem: Environmental > Aquatic > Freshwater > Lake > Sediment | place: USA: Wyoming | collected... | reverse complement strand
GGAACAGCAGAGGATCCAACGTGGTTGTGAGAGGAGGTCGGTAATCGCACATGGGCCAGAAGAAGCAATTCATTCTGCCGAAAGACATCCCGATCGAGGAGTATCCCAAACCCGAGGTCTTCCTCGCTGAGGGAAAGCGGATCGCCGAAGAAGCCCAGAAGCGTGGCATCGTCATGCGCGTCATGGGACCGCTGGCGCTCCACTACTACTTCCCCGATCAGGTCGACTTATACGCCAGACTGGAGCGCCTTGGGGAGCGGTACTTCACCGACATCGACTACGCCGCCTACGGCAAGGGCCGCGGCAAGATGATGGACTTCATGAAAGACATGGGCTACGAGTGCGACCTGCAGACGATGGTCGTCTCCGGCAAGACGCGTCACATCTACTTCGGCGGCCCGGTGCCGATGATCGACGTGTTCTTCGACAAGCTCAACTACTGCCACGAGGTCGTCTACGACGGTCGCCTCGAGAAAGACCCTTGGTGCGTGCCGCTGTCCGACATCCTGCTGCAGAAACTGCAGATCGTCGAGATCAACGACAAGGACCTGAAAGACATCGAGTACCTGTTCGTGACGTGTGAGATCGGCGACGACGACGAGAAGAAGATCAACCAGAACTACATCGCCAAGCGCTTCGCCGACGACTGGGGCTTCTGGTACACCGCGACGCAACTCAACTTGCCCAAGGTCAAGACGCACTGCGACAGTGTGCCTGCCCTCACCGACGAGATGAGAGTGCGCATCAAGGCGCAGACCGACAAGCTCTTGGCGCGCATCGAGGCCGAGCCCAAGTCCAAGGGCTGGAACAAGCGCGCCAAGAAGGGCACCGCGAAGATCTGGTACAACGAGGGTTTCTCCGACTGGTGAGAGGCCGACGGCCGAGCCGTCACTCATCGTCGCCACCCGATGGGGCGGCGGGGCGGACCTCGAAGAGGTCCGCCCCGCCGCCTGCGCGCTTTCGCTGCCTCGGCCGGCGGCGGTTCACGAGTGCTTGCCGAATGGAGCGCTTCGTTCGGCGGCGCATTTCCGGAAACGCCAAAACTCGGCTACCTCTTGACATTTCGCGCCATGAGAAGAGGATTTGCCTTGCCATAATGGACGGGGGGCACTGGGGGTGGGCGTGCCGTTTCGGTTAGACCAGATCGATCGCCAGATCGTGACGTACCTGCTCGACGACGGGCGCATGTCGTCCGCCGGGATCACGCGCCGCATCGGCCACCTCTCGCAGCGCTCCGTCCGTTACCGCATCGACCGCCTGATCCGTTCCGGAGTCATCCAGGTCAGCGCGGTCGTCAATCCGCAAGCCTTGGGCCTGAACGTCACAGGCGACGTCATCCTCGAAGTCGCTCCTGGCCAGCTCCGCGAAGTCGCCGAGCGCCTGGCCGAGTTCGACAACGTGAGCTACGTCGCCGGATCGGTAGGCGACGGCGACCTGAGCATCCAGGTGTACGCCCGCGACAACCAGGAGCTGCTGCGCTTCGTCGACGAGGTCGTGGGCAAGGTCCCGGGTGTCACCCGCACCCGCACCGTCATGGTCCCCTGGAAGATCAAGGACGTCTACCAATGGAACGTTCCCAAAGTCCCTGCCGGCGCGAAGGAGGTGCTGGGGCTCGACAGGAGAGTCTAGGAGGATAGGAGAGAGCGGTGGTCGTCATCACCGCCTCACGAGTTCGCAAAGGGGGGAGATAGAGTTGCCAGAAGAATTCGCGTATGCACGCAAGGCCAGCGGCCTCGTCCGCGGCCTGTCCATGCTGGATGCCTTCGCCGTCGGCTTCATGAACCAGGGGCTCACGCCGAGCATCTGGACGACAATCACTCTTGGCCTCGGCGTGTTCCTCGGCGGTAACTTGATCATCGCCTGCGTTATCTCTGGTGTCCTTACCGGCATAGGCTTTCCCATCGTCTGGGGAGTCCTCGGCGGCTCCATGCCGCGGTCTGGCGGTGAGTACATCTACAACTCGCGCATCATCCATCCCATCTTCGGCATCGCGCAGAGCTTCGGTGACGCCGCCATCTGGCTGATGTGGCTCTACGTGCTGGCGCCGCTGACCGTCGATCCCGGTCTGACCATCACGTTCCGGTATCTGGGCTGGGCGGGAGCCGCCGACTGGCTGGTGAGCTCGAACTGGATCACCTTCTTCATCGCAACGATCTTCAACATCATCGGGTTCCTCTTCGTCGTGTTCGGCATCAAGATCTTCGCCCTCACGCAGAAGATCATCATGTTCTTCGGCATCGGCGGCATGACGATCATCGCCGTCGTGCTGAGCGTGACGTCGAGGGCGACGTTCGTCGACAAGTGGAACGCCGCGGCCAGTGCGACAGGGTCGTTCGACTACAACACGTTCATCAGCAAGGTGGGCGATGCTGCGGGGGGTGCCATACCGAGCACCTGGAGCTGGGGCCCCACTTTCGGCGTCATGGTCGCCATGTCGTGGTTGTTCGCCTACGCCTACTCGATCTCGTTCATCGCCGGCGAGGTGAAGCGTCCCGACAAGACCATCATCTGGGCGAACGTGTTCTCGATCCTCGTGCCGTTCGTGTTCATGCTCTGGACCGCCATCGCCTTGTACCATTCGGTCGGCTTCCAGTTCCTGAGTGCGTCGGCGTGGAACGATCAGAACGGCCCGATCGACGGGTTCAACATGCAGTTCGGCAGCAACTTCGTCGACCTGGCGGTGTACATGATCGGCACGTCGGGATTCCTAGCCAAGTTGGGCGCGGCGCTCATGGGCGCCTCGTACGTCGCCTTCACGCTATGGTGGCTGGCGCTCTCGTACCTGGCCTTCCCGCGTATCCTCTTCGCCTGGGGCATGGATCGCATGGGTCCGAAGTGGTTCACCGACATCAACCCGCGCTTCGCGTCACCGGTGAAGAACCACATCCTCTGCCTGGTGCTCGGCGAGCTGCTGCTGATCATCTACTACGTCTGGCTCACCAACCAGATGCAGAACCTTGTCGTCAGTGGCATGCAGGTGACCTCGGTGTTCATCCCGACGGCTGTGGCGGCGTTGCTCTTCCCGTACATGAAGCGGGCAAAGGGCATCTGGGATTCGTCGCCGTACAAGAGATGGACCTTGCTCGGCGTTCCGGTGGTGGTCTGGGGTGCGATCGTCGACCTCGTCTACCTCGGCATCCTGCTGTACTACTTCATTTTCAACGAAGCGGTGAAGCAGTTCACGGGACCGTCGATCATCCTGTTTGTGGCCATCTGGGCGTTGGGTGTCGCCTGGTACTTCATCTGGAAGAGCCGCAGCAAGGCGGTCGGTATCGACGTGGGCATGACCTACGGCGAGCTGCCGCCTGAGTGATCCGTACGCAGAGAACGGCGGGAGGGTGTGGCCCTAGGGCCACACCCTCCCGCCGTTCGGCTACTCTTGCGGTGTGGGCGGGGGGCCATTAGGGGGGCCGCCCACACCGCCGTTCTCAGTGCGCGACGGCGAGCTCGCCCGAGCGCACGCGTCCGAGCACCGTATCGAGGGCCGCGACGACGCGGTCCATCTGCTCGTAGCTGATCACCGCCGGCGGCTCGAGGCGGAACGTGTGCGCGTTGAAGAGCGTGCCGCCCACGAGGATGCCCTCACCGAAGAGGCCGCTCGACACGGTGTAGCCCACCTCGGTGCTCACGAACTGCATGCCGATGAGCATGCCCAAGCCGCGCACTTCGGCGAAGAGGTCGTCGTACTGCGCGGCCAGCTCCTGCACCTTCCCCTTGAGGTAGGCGCCCTTCTCGGCCGCTTGCTCGGGGATCTTCTCGCCGATGGTCACGTGCAGGGCGGCGATGGCCGCGGCGGTGGCCATCGGGTTGCCGCCGAAGGTCGTGGTATGGATGTAGGGGTTGTCGAACATGACCTCGAAGACGGGCTCGGTGGCGATGAAGTTGCCCACCGGGATGACGGCGCCGCCCAGCGCCTTGCCCATCGTCATGATGTCGGGCGCGACCCCCCAGTGGTCCATCCCCCAGAGGCTGCCGATGCGGCCCATACCGGTCTGCACCTCGTCGGCGATGAAGAGGATGCCCCACTTGTCGCAGATCTCGCGCACCTTCACGAAGTAGTCGTCGGGGGGCACGATGGCGCCGGCTTCGCCCTGCACCGGCTCGGCGATGAAGGCGGCGACGTCGAAGCCGATCATGTCGCAGATGCCGAGCTCTTTGTCGAGGGCGTCGGCGTCGCCGTAGGGCACGAAACGCACGCCCGACATGAGCGGGTAGAAGGGCTCGCGGAACTCGGCCTTGCCGCTCACGCTCAGCGAGCCGAACGACTTGCCGTGGAAGCCGCGCGTCGTGGCGATGATGCCCTTGGTGTGGTCCTTCTTCTTGCGCCATGCCCACAGCTTGGCGAGCTTCATGGCGCCCTCGTTCGCCTCGGTGCCCGAGTTGCACAAGAACGAGTACTGCAGATCGCCCGGCGTCGTGACGGCAAACAGCTTGCTCAGGTAACCGCGCATCGGGTCGAGCAACTCCTGCGAGTGCAGTGCCTGATGCTTGAGCTGGCCCTCGACGGCCTTGACCACAGTGGGATGGCGATGGCCGAGCATGTAGATGCCGAAGCCGCCCAGACAGTCGATGAACTCCTTGCCGTGGATGTCGTAGAAGCACGCACCCTCGTCGCGCCACTCCACCGACGTGTAGTCCGTCGAGACCGACTTGCGATACTCGAGGATGCCGGGGTTGACGTATGTGGCGAAGTTCTCGACGCAGTCGGCGATGACCTGTTCCTGCTCGGCTCGGGTGACGGTGGCCTTCTGGATAAGGTCGAGCGCTTTGGCGGACTCGGCGAGCGCCAGGTCCCTGACGTGGTCTTGCATCATCTACCCCCTGCTACCAGCACAACGTGAACGCGCGCCGGCCTTCCGCTGTCGCGTCCTGATAGCCGAGCGAGGAGCGTCGTCCCTCCGACCCCGGTCGCTGCTCCCGTCGGGTGTGGCGGCGCCGCCGGCCTGCGCGGCGCCCGTGCGACCGGTGAAGGGATCTTCCCCGCACCGAAGAGACTGTACCGGCGGTTCGAGGGTCTGTGCAAGAGGCGTGGCCGCGCGGGCAGGACAGGACACGGCGTGCCGCTCTGGCCAGGCTGGCCAGAGAGCGTGTGCGGGGTGGGCGTGTACGCAGCGCATGGAGCCACGGCCGGATCGGCGTCTCAGCCTGCTTGACATTCCTACTATGAGTGTTTACAGGCCGTATCAAGTGGTGTAACGTGGCGCTCGTCATCGGGTGCGTCCTTGGGGTGCGCCCGTGGGCTGCGCTGGCAGCCCAGGTATCAAGCAGGAGGGGAAGGCGTGGCGCAGGGGACGGTCAAGTGGTTCAGCAATGAGAAAGGCTATGGCTTCATCGAGAGAGAAGACGGCGAAGACCTGTTCGTCCACTTCTCCGAGATCGTCATGGACGGCTACAAGACCCTGACGCAGGGTCAGCGCGTCGAGTTCGAGATCGCCCAGAGCGACAAGGGGCTGCAGGCCTCGCACGTCACCCCGGTGTAATCTCACGCCTCTCATTCGCGACCGATCGCAAGCCCCGGCGGCAGCAAGGCGTCGGGGCTTTTCTCGTCTGTGGTAAGATAGCAGGCCCGCTCGCGGGCCGGTGCACGACTGCGCGAGAGCTCGCCTGCGGGCTTCGTTGTCGGCGGCGTTCTCTTGCGCGAAAGGGCGGCGATGATCACCGAAGACGATGTGCGGCACGTGGCGATGCTCGCCCGTCTGCACCTCACTGCCGACGAGACCTCTCGCATGGCCGGCGAGCTGGCCAAGATCCTGCGCCACATCGACAAGATGTCAGAGCTCGATATCAGCGACGTGCCGCCCACGGCGCACGTGCTCGATCTCACCAACGTGCTGCGCGCCGACAAGGCGCAGCCGAGCTTGCCGCGCCACGAGGCCCTGAAGAACGCGCCGGCCGTCACCGACGACTGCTTCCGCGTGCCGAGGATGAGCTGATGCCGGGCGGCGGCGTCGACCCGCTGCGCCTCACGGCGCGCGAGGCGAAGCGCATGCTCGTCGAGGGCGAGGTTTCGGCGGCCGAGCTGATGAAGGTCTATCTCGACCAGATCGAGCGGGTCGAAGACAAGGTCAAGGCCTTCATCCTGGTGACCGCCGACAACGCTGCCCGCTATGCGACCGAGATCGACCGCGAGGCCGGGGCGTCGCGCGGCGCGCTCGCGGGTATGCCGACGGCGATCAAAGACAACATGGTCACCGAGGGCGTGGTCACGACCTGCGCCTCCAAGATCCTCGCCGACTACCAGCCCGTCTACACGGCCACGGCCGTGCGCAAGCTCTGGGGCGACCACGTGGTGACGCTCGGCAAGACCAACCTCGACGAGTTCGCCATGGGGTCGTCCACCGAGAACTCGGGCTTTTTCACGACGCACAACCCCTGGGACCTGGCCACGGTCCCCGGCGGCTCCTCGGGCGGCAGCGCCGCCGCGGTCGCCGCCGGAGAGGCGCTCTGGGGGGTGGGTTCCGACACCGGCGGCTCCATCCGTCAGCCGGCCTCGCTCTGCGGCATCGTGGGCATGAAGCCGACCTACGGAGCGGTGTCGCGGTACGGCCTCGTCGCCTTCGCCAGCTCACTCGATCAGATCGGGCCGCTCACGCGCTCGGTCTACGACTGCGCCCTGCTGCTGAGCCGCATCGTCGGCCGCGATCCCCACGACTCGACCAGCGTGCGGTTGCCGACCGAGATCGAGTTGCCCAAAGCGACGACACTCGACGGCTTGCGCTTCGGCGTGCCGCGCGAGTACCTCGCCACCGGCGTGCAACCGGGCGTGCGCGAGCGCTTCGACGAGACGCTCATGCTCATCGAGCGGCTGGGGGGCGCGGTCGAGGAGATGAGTCTGCCGCACACCGAGTATGCGCTGCCCGCCTACTACATCATCGCGCCGGCCGAGGCCAGCGCCAACCTGGCGCGCTTCGACGGCGTGCGCTACGGCTATCGCTCGGCGCACGCCGACGACCTCATCGAGATGTACGAGCGCACGCGCGGCGAGGGTTTCGGGCCCGAGGTCAAGCGGCGCATCATGATCGGCACCTACGCGCTCTCGTCGGGCTACTACGAGGCATACTACGGGCAGGCGCAGAAAGTACGCACGCTGGTGCGGCGCGACTTCGCCGAGGCCTTCTCGACGTACGACCTGATCGTGTCGCCGACATCGCCCACCGTCGCCTTCCGCATCGGCGAGCGCGCGGCCGATCCGCTCAGCATGTACATGAGCGACATCTGCACGATCCCCGTGAACCTCGCCGGGCTGCCGGCCGTGTCGATCCCGTGCGGTTTGGCCGACGGCCTTCCGGTTGGTTTTCAGCTCATCGGTCCCGCCTTCTCGGAGAACCGCGTCCTGAACGCGGCGCACGCGCTCGAGCAGGCGATCGGCTTCACGGCCTTGCCCACCTTCAAGGACACGACCGGCAAGGGCGAGGAGGCGTGATGACCGCCGGGCGCGACGACAAGCGTGCGGACTGGGAGCCGGTCATCGGCCTCGAGGTCCACGTCGAGCTGAACACCCAGACGAAGATGTTCTGCGGCTGCGCCGTCTCGTTCGGCGATCCGCCCAACACGCACACCTGCCCGGTCTGCCTGGCCCACCCCGGCGCGCTGCCCGTCGTCAACGAGCGCGCCGTCGAGTACGCCACGCGCATCGCCCTGGCGCTGGGCTGCAGGATGGCGCCGGTGAGCATCTTCCACCGCAAGAACTACTTCTATCCCGACTTGCCCAAGGCGTACCAGATCTCGCAGTACGACGAGCCGTTGGCTGTCGACGGACGCTTCGAGTACTGGGTCGGCGACGACAAGCTGAGCTGCCGCATCAACCGCGTGCACATGGAAGAAGACGCCGCCAAGCTCATCCACGCGGGCGGCGAGACCGGGCGCATCGCCGGCTCCGACCACTCGATGGTCGACTTCAACCGGGGCGGGACGCCGCTCATCGAGATCGTCACCGAACCCGACATCCCCTCATCCGAGGCGGCGCGCGAGTTCTTGAACCAGCTCCGTGGGATGGTACAGGAGCTGGGCGTGAGCGACGTCAACATGGAAGAGGGCCAGATCCGCTGGGATGCCAACATCAGCGTGCGGCGCGTCGGCAGCGGCGAGCTGGGCACGCGCACAGAGCTCAAGAACATGAACAGCTTCCGCTTCCTGCAGCAGGCGCTCGAAGCCGAGATCCCGCGTCAGATCGCCGTGCTCGAAGCGGGCGGTCGCATCGACCAGGAGACGCTGCACTTCGACCCCGACACCGGCGCGACCACGCCGCTGCGCTCCAAGGAAGAGGCGCACGACTACCGCTACTTCCCCGAGCCCGATCTCGTGCCCCTGGTCATGGACGAGGCCTTCGTGGAAAGGGTGCGCGCCTCGCTTCCGGAGCTGCCCGAGGCGCGCGTCGAGCGCTTCATGGCCGCCTACGGCCTGCCGCGCTACGACGCCGGCGTGCTCGGGTCGAGCGGCCCGTTGGCACGCTTCTTCGAGCAGGCGGCGCGCAGCGGCGTCGACGCCAAGCTGCTGGCCAACTGGACCATGGGCGAGTACCTGGCCCACGTGAACGCCGCCGGCATCGAGCCGGGCAAGGGCCACGTCACGGCGGAGCGCCTGGCGCGGCTCGTCAAGCTGGTCGAGACCGGCACGGTCTCGTCGTCGGGCGCCAAAGACGTTTTCCAACTCATGATCGACGAGCGCGGCGAGCCCGAGCAGATCGTGGAGAAGCACGGGCTCGCGCAGGTCTCCGACGCCGGCGAGCTCGCAGCCGTCGTGGCGAAGGTCGTCGCCGAGCACCCGGCGCAGGTCGAGCAGTACCGCGCCGGCAAGCAGCAGGTGGCGGGTTTCTTCGTCGGCCGGGTGATGCAGGCGACGCAGGGCCGCGCCAACCCGAAGCTGGTCAACGAGCTGGTGCGCAAGGCGCTGGCGGGGTAGACGAGGCGGTGGCGCAGTCGGCCGCGCGCTGGCGGACCGATCCAGGGGCTGTGCATAGACCGGCATCGTGCTCTGCATAAACACTCGTAGACGACCGTCGGCATCGCCGCACCGGCGCCCGATGAAACGACGCTGAGCAGGGAAATCGCCGTACCGCACGGCGGAGTCGGCTTGCATGTCTATTTCGGACTGTGGAACAATGGTGCCAGGTCCCGGCTCGCCCGGGCCCCCGCGGTGTGCGCATCACTCCGTCTTCACCAGAGCCGCGCCGGCGGCTACGTATCCGTCAAACGACCGGAAGGGGATCGATAGAAGTGCCCGACCTCTCGAGCTTCGTCATCGAAGAGCCGGCGCAGCCTGCGCCGTCGGTCTCCATCGACGACACGACGCTTCGCGACGGCGAGCAGACCGCAGGTGTCGTCTTCGCCAACCACGAGAAGATACGTATCGCCAAGCTGCTCGCCGAGGTCGGCGTGCATCAGATCGAGGTCGGCATCCCGGCCATGGGCGGCGACGAGAAAGAGACGATCAGGCAGATCGTCAAGCTCGGCCTGCCCACCTCGATCCTGGCCTGGAACCGCGCTGTGATCGCCGACCTCGAGCACTCGGTCGACTGCGGCGTCGACGCCGTCGCCATCTCCATGTCGGCCAGCGACGTGCACATCGAGCACAAGCTGCAGAAATCGCGCCAGTGGGTGCTCGACCAAGTCAAGCAGAGCGTCGATTTCGCCAAGTCGCAGGGACTCTACGTCTCGGTGAACGGCGAGGACGCGTCGCGCGCCGACCTCGACTTCCTCATTCGCTTCGCCCTCGCCGCCAAGGAGGCGGGCGCCGACCGCCTGCGCTTCTGCGACACGCTGGGCATCCTCGACCCCTTCGACACGTTCAACGTCATCAGCTTCCTCAAGAAACGCGTCGGCATCGACATCGAGATGCACACGCACAACGACTTCGGCATGGCGACCGCCAACGCCTTGGCCGGCATCAAGGCGGGCGCGACGTACGTCAACACGACGGTCAACGGCCTCGGCGAGCGCGCCGGCAACGCCGCGCTCGAAGAGGTCGTGATGGCCATGAAGCACCTCGGCAAGGTCGAGCTCGGGCTGCACACGGAGCGCTTCCGCGAGCTATCCGAGTACGTGGCCGCCGCCTCGGCGCGCACCGTGCCGGCCTGGAAGGCCATCGTCGGCGCCAACGTGTTCGCGCACGAGTCCGGCATCCACGCCGACGGGGTCATCAAGAACCCGTTGAACTACGAGGCCTTCCCCCCTGAAGACGTGGGCCTGACGCGGCAGATCGTCATCGGCAAGCACTCGGGCTCGCGCGCCGTCTACCGCAAGTTCCAGGAGTTCGGCATCGAGCTGTCGATGGCCGACTGCGGCGAGATCCTGGCCATGGTGCGCCGCACCGCCATCGAGCTCAAGCGCGCGCTCTTCGACAAGGAGCTGATGTACATCTACCAGGACTGGCTCGGGCACAAGGACAAGGCCGCGACCGTTGCCACGCGACACCGTGACGGTGTCGATGAAGGAGGCTGCGTGTGAATCCCTGCGCGGGCGCGACTGCATCCGCGGGCACACGAAGGGCGCGGGGCACGTGAGAGCAACCGACGCGGCCGGCGCGCCGCCGGCGCAGCCGCACGGCGCGCCGCACGGCACGGGTGACGGGCCGCAGACGCTCGCCGAGAAGATCATCGGCGCGCACGCGCGTCAGCGCGTGCGCGCCGGGCAGATCGTCGTGGCCGACGTCGACCTCGCCATCGCGCAAGACGGCACCGGGCCGCTGGCGATCCAGCAGGTCCGAGCGTTGGGCGGGGAAGAGCCGGCGACGGCCGTGCCGAAGCTGCGAGTGCCGTGCGCCGCCTTCTTCATCGACCACGCCGCGCCGGCGCCGCGGTCCGAGCTCGCCAACGCGCACGAGGTCATCCGGCGGTTCTGCGCCGAGTCGGGGGCCACGCTCTCCGACATCGAGTGGGGCATCTCGCACCAGCGCGTCGCCGAGAGCTACGCCAAGCCCGGCGACGTCGTCATCGGCGCCGACTCGCACACCTGCACGGCGGGCGCTCTGTGCGCTTTCGGTACGGGGATGGGCTCAACCGACGTGGCCGTCGGCATGGCGACAGGCAAGACCTGGCTGCGCGTGCCCGAGACGGTGCGCATCGAGGTCGACGGCGAGGCACGCGGCGTCGGCGGCGCGAGTCGCGACACGGCCGACGCTGCGACTCGGCGCGCGGCCGCTGCCGCGAGCCCGTTCCAGCCGGGTGTCACGGCCAAAGACCTGATGCTGAGCATCATCGGGCGTATCGGCGCCGACGGGGCGACCTATCAGGCGCTCGAGTTCGGCGGCGGCGCCGTCACGGCGTTGCCGATGCACGAGCGCTTGACGCTCTCGAACATGGCCGTCGAGGCCGGCGCCAAGGCCGGCCTGATCGCCAGTGACGAGGTCACGCGCGAGTGGCTGCGCGTCCACGGGCGCGAGGGCGACTGGGTCGCCCTCGCGCCCGACGCCGACGCGCCCTACGAGCGCGTGGTGAGCTTCGCCGCGGCCGAGATCGTGCCCATGGTGAGTGCGCCGCACACGGTCGACAACGCTCACCCGGTCGCCGACGAGGCGGGCACGAAGGTCGACCAGGTGTTCATCGGCACCTGCACCAACGGGCGACTCGAAGACTTGCGCGCGGCGGCGGCCCTTCTGAAGGGGCGCCGCCGCGCGCCCCACACGAGGCTCATCGTCACGCCGGCGTCGCAGGCAGTCTGGCGCGCCGCCCTCGCCGAAGGCCTCTTCGCGACCTTCGTCGAGGCCGGCGCCGTGGTCACCGGCCCCGGCTGCGGACCCTGCGTCGGCGTGCACATGGGCGTGCTGGCCGACGGCGAGGTCTGCGTGAGCACCCAGAACCGCAACTTCCGGGGACGCATGGGCAACCCCAAGTCGTTCATCTACCTGGCCTCGCCCGTCACGGCCGCCGCGTGTGCGGTCGCCGGTGTGGTCACCGACCCGAGGGAGTACCTCTGATGGCCAAGACCTACGACGCTGCGGCCCCGATGACCATCGACCCGTCCAAGCACTACAGCGCCACCATCGTCACGCCGCTGGGCGACATCGTCTGCGAGCTGCATGCCGACCGGGCTCCGCGGACCGTCAACAACTTCATCTTCCTCGCCCGCGACGGTTTCTACGACGGCGTCACCTTCCATCGGGTGATCAAGGACTTCATGGCTCAGGGCGGCGACCCGACAGGCAGCGGCAGTGGCGGCCCCGGCTACCGCTTCGCCGACGAGTTCCATCTCGAGCTGCGCCACGATGGCCCCGGCGTGCTCTCGATGGCCAACGCCGGGCCCGACACGAACGGCTCGCAGTTTCTCGTCACGCACCGCGCCACGCCGCACCTCGACGATCGCCACGCCGTCTTCGGCCATGTCGTCGCGGGCCTCGACGTCGTACTGGCGATCCCCGAGCGCGACCCCATGCGGGCTCGCGAGCCGGGGCTCGCCATGACCAGCGTCACGATCACCGAGTCCGAGTAGGGCGACATGAGCGACGACGACGCCCAGACGAAGCTGTTGCACGGTCGCGCGTGGACCTTCGGCGACGACATCTCGACCGACCACATCGCGCCGGGGCGTCTCTTCCACCTGCGTACCGACCTGCCCGAGCTGGCCAAGCACGTGATGGAAGACGCCGACCCGAGCTTCGCGGCGCGGATGAGCGCCGGCGACTTCATCGTGGGCGGCCGCAACTTCGGCCTCGGTTCGAGCCGCGAGCACGCGCCGCGCATCATCAAGCTGGCCGGCGTCGGCGTCGTGCTGGCGCGCTCGTTCGCGCGCATCTTCTTCCGCAACGCGATCAACGTCGGGCTCCCGGCGCTCCAGTGCGACACGAGCGGCATCGAGCAGGGCGACGAGCTCGTGGTCGACCTGGCGGCGGGCGAGGTGCGTGACCTGACCCGGTCGACCACGATCTCGTTCGTGCCGCTGCCGCCGGTCATGGTCACCATCCTCTCCGACGGTGGGCTGGTCGAGCACATCCGCAAGCACGGCGGATTCCACCTGCCCGAGGCCTGACGGATGCACAGCGCGAACACCGATCGTCGTCGGCAGCGGGAGCGGTGCGTCCTTGGGCGCTCACGGCGCTGCGCGCGCCGTGGCCGGTGGTTCTCGTGATCCTCTCTGACCGCACGCTGAGGGAGCGTCTGGCGGCGGGCTCGATCCGTATCGAACCGTTCGACGAGAGCGCCGTGCAGCCGGCCAGCATCGATCTGCGGCTGAGCGATGCGTTCCGCGTCTTCACGCGTCACAAGTACAGCCACGTCGACCTGGCGATCGAGCAACCGGGGCTGACCGAGCTGGTGATGGTCGCCGCCGGCGCCAGCTTCGCGCTGCACCCGGGGGAGTTCACCCTCGCTTCGACGCTGGAGCGCGTCGCCGTGCCCGACGACCTTGTCGGGCGGCTCGAGGGGAAGAGCAGTCTGGGGCGCGTGGGACTGATCATCCACTCGACGGCGGGCTACGTCGACCCCGGCTTCGAGGGGCAGATCACGCTCGAACTCTCGAACGTGGCGACGGTGCCCATCATGCTTTACCCGGGGATGCGCATCGCCCAGATCTCGTTCCTCACGATGACCACGCCGGCCGAACGGCCCTACGCCTCGCCGGGCCTGCAGAGCAAGTACCAGGGGCAGACCGGGCCGACGGAGTCCCGGTTGCGAGTGGACCGCGGCGAGCATGTGTGAGGAGGAGTCTGTTGTGGCTCATCGTGTGACGCTCATCCCCGGCGACGGCGTCGGTCCCGAGCTTGCCGAGGCGCTCGAGACCGTGATCGCCGCGACCGGCGTGCGCATTGAGTTCGAGCGTTGCGAAGCGGGTGCCGCGGTGGCCGAGCGCCTGGGTACGCCGCTGCCCGACGACGTCGTCGCCTCGGTGCGTCGCAACCGGGTGGCCATCAAGGGACCGGTATCTACGCCGGTGGGCGGCGGGTTCCGCAGCGTCAACGTGGCCTTGCGCAGAGCGCTCGACCTGTACGCCTGCCTGCGGCCGACGCGCTCGCTCGCCGGCGTGCCGAGCAGGTACGACGGCGTCGACCTGGTCGTCGTGCGCGAGAACACCGAGGACCTCTACGCCGGCAGCGAACGCATGGTCGACGACGACACAGCCGAGACCGTCAAGCGCATCACGCGCGCCGGCAGCGAGCGCATCGCGCGCTTCGCTTTCGAGTACGCGCGTGCGCACGGCCGCCGCAAGGTGACGGCGGTGCACAAGGCCAACATCATGAAGTTCACCGATGGGCTCTTCTTGCGCGTCGCTCGCCATGTGGCCGCCGCGTATCCCGACATCGAGTTCGACGACCGCATCGTCGACGCGCTGTGCATGCAGCTCGTGCAGCGGCCCGACGAGTTCGACGTGCTCCTGTTGCCCAACCTCTACGGCGACATCGTGAGCGACCTGGTGGCGGGGCTGGTCGGCGGCCTCGGTGTCGCGCCGGGGGCGAACATCGGCACCGAGGCCGCCGTGTTCGAAGCCGTGCACGGCAGCGCTCCCGACATCGCCGGTCGCGACATCGTCAACCCGGTCGCCTTCCTGCTCTCGGCGGTGATGATGCTCGAGCACCTCGGCGAAAGCGAGGTGGCGCGCGGCGTTCACGATGCCGTGCTCGCCGTCGTGGCCGAGGGTCGCACCGTCACGGCCGACCTCGGCGGCACGGCGGGAACACAGCAGATGGCCGCGGCCGTGGCCGCACGCGTGTAGACCGACCTCGGGCGTCGTCAACATGCAAAGCCTGCGGTGTTGTTGGGGCCGCACGCGTGTAGACTCACGGTACGCGGGGGCTGCCGGCGCGCGGCGCAACGCGCCGCGCGCCGGCAGCCCCCGGATCGGCGGCGCACGCTTCACAGCTTCGAGCGAGAGGAGCAGCGATGGACCAGGAGCGCCACATCAACATCCACGCCACGCCCGAGATGATGGCCGGCGTGTACGCGAACTTCGCCAATGTGAGCCATTCCGACTACGAGTTCTCGATCACCTTCATGCGGCTCGACCACGAGAACGAGGAGGCCCCCGAGCTGAACGGCATCGTGGTGACGCGCGTCAACATGGCGCCGAAGTTCATGAAGGAGCTGCTCGACGCGATCGGCGACAACTACAGCAAGTGGCTCGCGCGCGAGAACATCAAGAACCTGCCCGAGACGCCCGACCACCACTAGCGCGGTGTGTACAATGCGCCGGCTCGACGCACGCCATTCAGGACGGTCCCAGACGGCGCCTTTCGCCGACTCGGCAAGCTGAGAACTCGGCTGCTGATGCCGCGTTTTGCGCGTGTTGCCTGCCCGCTTGCGCTTCGGCTAGAATGGCGGCACCTAACATCCCTCTCCCACGTTGACGGCCTTTCATTGCGGGGAAGCGAGGGGAGCCGGCCGGAACGCCATGGCAAGAGACCAGGAGGGCGCTTTGGACTTCTATCAAGGCAGACTGCTGAGGGTCGATCTGACCGCGGGGACGGTCAAGGTCGAGCCCCTCAACATGGAGTGGGTCAAGAAGTACGTGGGCGGCAAGGGACTGCTCTTCCGCTACATGCTCGACGAGATACCTCCGGGGCTCGACCCCTGGTCTCCCGACAACCCGCTCATCGTGGCTACCGGCCCGATGGCCGGCACGGCCGTGAGCACGGGCTCGCGCGTCGCCGTCGGCGGCAAGAGCCCGGTGAGCGGCACCGTCCTCGACAGCTACGTCGGCGGTTCGTTCGGCTCCGAGCTCAAGTTCGCCGGCTACGACATGCTGATCGTCAAAGGCAAGGCGGCCAAGCCGAGCGCCATCTTCATCAAAGACGACGAGGTCTCGATCGTCCCGGCCGACAAGTACTGGGGCATGAAGACCAGCGAGGTCGAAGCGGCGCTGCGCGACGACGTCGACCCGCGCATGTCGTCGCTCACGATCGGCCCGGCGGGCGAGAGCAAGCTGCCCTGGTCGTGCATCTCCAACGATCAGTACCACAAGGCCGGCCGCGGCGGCACCGGCGCCCTCATGGGTTCGAAGAACCTCAAGGCCATCGCCGTGCGCGGTACCGGGGCGGTGTCGGTCGGCGACGCGCGCGCGTTCCTGGCCGACCTGAAGCGCATCCACACCGACTATACGCTCACCGACGACAACCTCTGGGCGCACGACGAGGGCACGCCGCTCCTCGTGCAGGTCATGAGCGACGCCGGCGTCATCCCGACGCGCAACTACAGCGACGGCACCTTCGAAGAAGCCGGCAGCATCAACTCGGAGGCTCTTCAGAAGATCCGCGTGAAGAACCGCGCCTGCTACCAGTGCGCCATCGGCTGTCGTCAGTTCCACGAGGCGGGCAGCGTGCGCGGCGAAGGTCCCGAGTACGAGACCATCGCCCTGTGTGGTTCCAACTGCGGCATCGGCGACCTCGACGCGCTCTTGAAGTTCAACGCCGAGTGCGACGAGCTCGGCATGGACACCATCTCCACCGGCAACGTCCTCGCTTTGGCGATGGACCTGACCGAGCGCGGCATCCACGACTTCGGCGTGCGTTTCGGGCAGGTCGACGCCTATCTGAAAGTACCCGGGCAGCTCGCCGCTCGCACCGGCATCGGCGCCGAGCTGGCCATGGGCGCACGGGCGCTGGCGGCGAAGTACGGCCATCCCGAACTGGGCATGGAGGTCAAGAACCTCGAGATCCCGGGGTACGATCCGCGCGGCTCGTTCGGCATGAGCATCGCTTACGCGACCTCCGACCGTGGCGGTTGCCACATGCGCTCTTACCCGATCGCCGACGAGGTGGTCAGCGGCAACGAGAAGCCCGACACGCTCGAAGGCAAGCCGCTCTACAACATCAACTACCAGAACCACTACGCCTTCAAGTTCTGTGGCATCTGGTGCGACTTCTGGGCCATCGACTGGAACCAGATGACGCAGCTCATGAAGTGGGTCTGGGGTCGCGAGGTGAGCGAGGAGGAGCTGCAAAAGGTCGGCGAGCGCGTCTGGAACCTGGGGCGCCTCTTCAACCTGCGCGAGGGCCTGAGCGCCAAAGACGACAACCTGCCCAAGCGCTTCCTCACCGAGCCGTTCAAGAAGGGCGCTTCGGCGGGCAAGGTCATCGGTGAAGATACCTTCGCGGCCGCCATGGCCGAGTACTACAAGCTGCGCGGCTGGGACGAGAACGGTGTTCCGACCGCGGCAAAGCTGGCCGAGCTCGACATCGACGTCTCGCTGCCCGTCGCGGCTCGCTAGGAAGGGGATCACATGCCGCACGTACTGATCAGCAGGAAGAAGTGCACCGGTTGCCACGAGTGTGAGCTTGCCTGCTCGGCTTACCATGAGGGCGCCTTCCAGCCCTCGCTGGCGCGCCTCAACGTCCGGGTCAACACCACGACCGGCGAGATCAAGGGCCAGACCTGCATGCAGACGGCCTGCCACAAGTGTCAAGACGCTTGCCCGCAGCTGGCCATCTACACGAAAGACGGCGTGCTCTACGTCGACGAGGCCAAGTGCGACGCTTGCGCCGGTCGCGCCGGCGGGCCCGCCTGTGTCGAGGTGTGCCCGTACGACGTGATCCACATCCATCCCAAGACCAACAAGGCGTTCAAGTGCGACCTGTGCGGCGGCGATCCGCAGTGCGTGGCCTACTGCCAGAACCCGCGCGTGCTGGCCGTCACGCTCAAGGCCGACAAGGGCGACCCGGTACCGGTCCAGGCGTAAGGTTCCGGGCATCCAAGCGTAGGGTTCCGGGCGACGTGGCCATAAGCCTCCGGGCGACGTGCAGCCCACAGCCGGCGACGGGAGACGGGAGAGCATGCCGATCGCATACATGAAGCTGCCCATCGGGATCACCTATCCCGAGCCGAGCACGGAGGTACCCTGCGAGGGCGCCACCGTCGGCGAGGCGATCGCCGACGTGCTCGTCAAAGAGCCTCGCCTCGAGCCGCGTATCTACAAGGACGGCCAGGTGTGGGTCGGCATCTTCCTGAACGGGCGCAACGTGCGCTCGCTGCAGGGCATGGACACACCCGTCAGCGAAGGCGACAAGCTGATGCTGGTGCCGCCCATCCCCGGCGGCTGAGCTCTGGGGGCATCGAGCGGCGAGACTCGTCGCGCGGTGGTCGATCCGTATCGGGCGGGGTGGGTGTGCCGGAACGGCACACCCACCCCGCCCGCGCGTCACCACCCCGCCCGCGCGTCACCGCTACGCCCGCGCGTCACCACCCCGCCCGCGCGTCACCGCTACGCCCGCGCGTCGCCGGCTGCCTCGACGCGGCAGACCCGCGCCAGCTCGCGTTCCTGGTCGTCGCTGAGGTAGCGGGGCCCATCGGCGCGGGCGGCCAGCACTTCGTCGATGCGCGCGATCGCTGCGTCGATCTCGGTCTTGCCGGCTTCTTCCCACTGGTCGTACCCGGCGCGCGTTCCGATGACCGGCATGAAGTGCTCCCCGGCGCGGATGCGCAGTCTGGTCTCCTTCTCCTTGAGGAAGTTGCCGCCGATGCCGACCCGCTCGATCATCTCGCGGGCCGCCGTCCGTTCGGAAACCTCGACCTCGCGCAGCGCGCCGCGGATCGTCGCGGCGATCTCGGCGTCGATGGGGATGAGCGGCATGTAGAAGGTGTTGGAGCCGTCGAAGAAGCCGAAGCCGCCGCCGACGCTGTCGGCCCCCGCTTGGGCGTTGATGAACCCTTTGAGCGCCTTCTCGTAGCCCGCCTGGACCCCGGCATGCTTGGCGTCGCTGGCGAGACCCGGCGTGTGGATGGCCAGGCCGAGGTCGTGGGCGATCTCGGTACAGGCGGCTCCCATGACCGCGCTCTCGAAGCAGCCGAGAGAGAAGGTCGTGTAGCGCATGTCGAGCAGGCCGGGGCCGCAGCAGGCCATGGCGGTGGCGTCCGGGCTGGCGATCTGCAACGCCGTGAGCGTCCCGAGGATCTCGGCCCACATGAGCGTCATGGTGCCGGCGAACGTCACCGGGCCGGTGGCGCCCGAGATGGGCATCGAGTAGATCCAGACGGGAGCGCCCAGCGCGGCGAGGTCGCACGTCAGGTCGAGGAGGTTGGCCTCGACCTCCAGGGGCGCGCGCACGGCGCACAGGACGCCGACGCGGGGGCGCTCGCGGAAGCGACGCAGGTCTCCGGCGATGATCTCGAAGATCTCGCGCACGGGCTCGAGCGCCGTGGGGCAGTCGACGAAGACCACCGGCTTGGCGGTCTGGGTGAGGTACGTGTAGTACTCGAACAGCTCGCGCTTCTCGCGCGGCACGTCCGAGGCGGTGACGAACGTCCACACCAGATCGAGCTCGGGTGTCTCGTCGAGCAGGATCGTCCCCTTGCGCAGGTCGTCGAGTGTCGAGGGGCGTCGTTGCCCCGTCGTGTGGTCGAGCGTCGTAGCGGCGCAGCCCGACACGCAGAAACGCGAAGGCTCGCCCTCGTCGAGGACGACGTCTCTCTCGGGCCTGGCGCCTGCCATCAGGACGCGGCGCGAAGAGCGCGAGAGTGCCTGCGCGACGAGCTCTGGCGGAATGCGCACGACGCCGCGCTCGGTGTCCACCCGGCAGCCCGCATCCGCCAGCGGCTCGAGCAGCCGCGAGCCGGCCATCCTCATGCCGGTCGTCTCGAGCACGCCGAGGGCCTGCTCGTAGATCACCCCGCGCTCGTGCTTGCTGAGCCAGTTCGTCGTCGATCGCATCGCCAAGGCCTCCACGAGTCGAGAAGGGAGCGGGCGCCCCAGGCACCCGCCTGGGGCGCCGCGGCCTACCTTATGCCGAGTTCCTTCTCAGCGCCCTCGACGATCGCGCGCATCTCTTCTGCGGCACCTTCGGGCAGCGGGTCCGGCTCGTGTTGCTCGAGGATCCGGCGGGCCTCCGCCGTCGCCCGTTCATACAGCGTCGTGCCGCCCGCCGCCGCCCAGTCGTCGCGGACACGCCGGTCGATGAGCCTCGCCTGCGACTGGATGCGCATGTTCTTGTAGGTGTCCTCGTGCGAGAGGAAGTCCTTGAAGGGGCCGATCTCGGCGATGACGTCGACGGACAGCGTCTCGTCGCGCACCGGGATCCCGCCGACCACGTACTTGATCATGCGCGCGATCTCAGCGTCCATGACGAGCTGTCCATAGTCGAAGGTGACGCCCGACTCCAGCATCCCCAGTCCGTAGATCAGGTTGGCCCCTGCCAACGCCGGTAGCAGACCGGTGAGCGTCTTCTCGTGGCCGGATTGGGCGTCGACCACCTTGGCGTCGCCCTACGCGCCGGCGACCCAGCTGGGCAGGAGGTAGGAGCGCGCCAGGCAGGCGACGCCGGCGTTGATCAGGGCGCACTCGGGCGAGCCCACGCTGGCCGAGGCGAAGCGCAGGTCCATTGCCGTCGTGGAGCTCCCGTAGACAATGGGCGCTCCCTTGCTGGCGAGCTGGGAGAGCGTGACCCCGGCGAGCACCTCGGCGTTGTGCGTGACGAGCGTTCCGGCAAGGTTGACCGGCGAGGAGCCGCCCGCCATGGCCATCGACAGGATGTTGCACGTCATCCCTGCCTTGGCGCTCTCCATGATGATGTCACACGTCTCCTTGACCAGCTTGAGCGGGCTGACCGGGCAGGTGATGAAGGAGATGATCGGCGCTTGCTTCAGTCGCTCCATCCCGCCGACGATGGCCGCCGCCATCTCGAGGATCTTCTTGAGCAGGAAGCCGTCACCCGGACCCATGAAGATGTGCTTGCTCGTGTTGGCGAAGGCCGCTTCGGCGTTGTGGAGCGGCACGACCTCCTGCGGCACCTCATGGGCGCCGACGGCACGTTCGTAGACATCGACCTCGTCGAGGTAGTCGGCCACTTTGGCGGTGTCGGCGACATCCTGCTTGGTCGGTTCGCGGAGCTTGCCCGTGTGGGGATCCACGATCTTGATGCCCTCGCCAAAGGTGGTGAAGCCGACACGGCCCGCCTCGATCACGACGTCGTTCTTGGGATTGCGACCGCGCAACAGCAGCTTCGAGGGCGCGCTGGCAATCGCTTCTTCGACGAGGTACCCCGGGATCTTCACGACACGCGAAGCCGCGTCCACCTTGGCGCCGGCCGATGCGAAGATCTCGAGCGCCTCGTCGTCTTCGACGAACACGCCGGTACCCCCGAGGACTTCTAGGGTCGCCAGGTGGATGTCGTCGATCTCGTCCCGCGTGAAGACACTTAGGCCGAAACCGCCGGATCGCGTGCGCCCGGCGTGCGCATTTCGTCTCATGAACGACCTCCTGTCGGCATTCGCTGCGTGGATGGTCCGGTCTTGGCGGCGATCCCTGCGACGGGCGATGACGGGTTGCCCGGACCATCTGCGATGGATGCTAACCGCCCAGGTAGATAAACTCAACTGGGGAAGCGTCGGACGGCGCGCCGTGCGCTCGAACCGCCGTCATCGTGCCTCGCCCTTCGGCAAGGGGCGACATGAGCATCAGTCCGCTACGATAGAGCGGTGGACAAGGACGAGTGGGGTGAAGCAGAGTCGATGCGGGTCGGGAGAACGTTGAGAACGCGAAGTCGCGTCCTGCCGCCCCAGTTCTGGCTGCTTGTTGGCGGCCGGTTCAGCCGACGCGGCGCGCTGATCCTGGCGATCTGCGGGAGCGTCACTATCTACGAAGGGTTCGCGCTCGCGCACGCGCTGTGGCAGGTCGTCGCTGCCCGGCTCAAGGAGACCAAGCCCTGCGTGGCGAAAGGGCACGGCCAGGGGCTGTCGCCGGCGCGCGGGCACGCGCGGCGGCGAGAGCCCCCCGCATGCGGCTGCGGCGCAGCCGCGCCGGCACCGGCAAGAGGGCACACATGCGCGCACACGACCTGGCTCGACGGTCGCGAAAGAGGCCTGATCTACGAGAAGCGGTCGCCTTGCTCGAGCGTGTGAGGCTGAGGATGGCCGGATCCCGCAACCTCGCGCTGCCCGAAGAGGCGGGAGCCGTCGTCGACCACGAGACCGGCGTGGTGCGCTTTCCGCCCGAGGTGGTCGACAGAGCACGCAGGTAGTGTCCCCGTCGCATCGTGATGGCCGGGGCATCGCCTGCCGCCGATGTGATCATCGACGAAGGCACTCTCGCGCTTCGCCCCTTCGGGCTGCGCGGCGCTCACGCTCGACTACAGCACGGGGCAGCATCGCCCTTCGACGCTCGACGACCTGCGCAAGGCGACGATCCTTCTCGACGAGGCGCCGGAGCTCGACGTCCAGTGGACGACAGTCACCGCCACAGACGTTCCGCTCGAGCGGCGCGAGATGCTCGAGTACTCCCCGTGCTGACCGAGACCGTGAAGCACGTGACCTTCGTGGACTGCCCCAGCGCGGTCGAACCCGTCCTGCGCATCGTCGAGGTCCTCTGCGGGAGCCTCCGGGCGTTCAGGGAACGGCCGCGCATCAGCGCCCTCTTCACCGTCGCCTCGCCGCTGTCGCTCGATGGTCGACTGCTCGATTTCCACGCCCGGATGGCCGACTACGGCACCCCGGTCGAGATCTACACCGTGCCCATCTCCGGCGCCACCGCGCCCGTCACGCTTGTCGGCACGGTCACCCTCGGCCTCGCCGAGCTGCTCGGGGCCCTGACGGCAATGCAAGTGTTAAGCCCCGGGGCCAGCCTGATCCTCGGCCCGTCGGGGACGGTGCTCGACATGCGTTCCACCAGCATCTGCCACGGCGCCGTCGAGGGCGGTCTCCTGAATGCGGCCCCCACCGAGATCCTCCACCACCTCGGCCTGCCGGTCATCACGCCCGGCCTGGCGACCGACGCCAAGCACTTGGGCGTGCAGGACGGCTTCGAGAAGGCCCTGAAGGCGCTCGTCACCGTGGCGGCCGGCTCCGGTCTGCTGAGCGGGGGCATGGGGCTGATCAACTCCGTCAAACCCTTGTACCTGCCTCAGATCATCGTCGACGCCGAGATCGTCGGCATGATCCGCCGCCTGCTCGGCGAGGTCGAGTTCTCCCAAGAAACGGCCGCGCATGAGATGATCGAACGCGTGGGCATCGGCGGCAACTTCCTGAAGGAGAGAGAGACGCGGCAGCGCGTCCGCTCCGACGAGCACTTCTTGCCGCTCGTGGCCTCGCGGGTGCCCTACGACGCGTGGAAGGCCGAAGGCAAGACCGAGGTCGACGTCGCGGTCGAGTGTCTTGAGAGGATCCTCGCCGACAGGGCCGATCGCGAGCCCTATCTCGGCGAGGAGCAGGTGCGCGCCCTCGAGGAGATCTGCGGCGTGGCGAGGCCGGTATCGTGATCGGAACGGAGGAGCCATGACAGAACAGGTCGGCGCCCGGACCGAGGTCCTGGAGAAGGACTTCCTCGAGCACCTCTGGTCCCCCTTTACCCAGATGCAGGGGCTCAAGCCCGTCATCATGGGACGTGCCGAAGGCGCGGTGGCTGCTCAATGAGTACCGTCAGGAACAACAAGAGACTAGAGTGACATCCAAATGAAACGGCCGACGTGAAACCCGGGGCGGATCAAACAGCCAGCCTGATGGGACTTGGGGAAGCCAAGTCGAGAACGGTAGCGAGGTGATGTTTGGTGGACACGATACTGACGCGAATGGGTGACGGATTCACCGTCGAGCTGACCCAAGACCAGGTGCGCGCTGACGTCGTCGGGGGCTCAGAAGATGCCGCCCGCCGCGGCAAGATCCCGCCTCTGGAAGAGGGTGAGTGCGAGT
>Ga0315282_10004746_pt1 | contig 23543 bp, 23 predicted proteins | sample YL17G07_20_MG_FD_203693 | JGI IMG/M metagenome (GOLD analysis project Ga0315282, IMG submission 203693) | Sediment microbial communities from Yellowstone Lake, YNP, Wyoming, USA - YL17G07_20 | ecosystem: Environmental > Aquatic > Freshwater > Lake > Sediment | place: USA: Wyoming | collected... | reverse complement strand
GCACAAGGGGAGCAAAGGCAACAGCAATGCTGTTGTCAATTATTCAAACATTGAGATTTAAGGGAGAGAATGTTCTACAGGGATTGCAAGCAATCCTGAAAAGTCCTTCAGGATACTGAATAATTACTATTTATTCTAATGCTCTTACTTTCACTACATTCTTTCTAATATATGCGCTAAATCTATCAATCATCATCACCATTGAAACCATTATAATTAGGATAGTTAGTACCTCCTGATCTTTAAAAAGTCTCATGCTGGTTATTAGCTCCATTCCAATACCACCAGCTCCAACTAATCCTAAAACAGTGGCAGCTCTAAAATTGTTTTCCAGGTAATATAACATGTAATTTATAAATAAGGGTTTGACCTGAGGAAATATTCCTCTGGCAATAACCTGAACTTTATTTGCTCCCGTGGATACTATTGCCATAATCACTTCAGGATCTACTGTTTCAATGGCTTCCGAAAAGTACCTTCCTAATGCTCCTGTAACGTGAGCAGCTAAAGCTAAAACCCCTGGGAAAGGACCTAATCCCACCATTGAAACAAATATTAGGCCCCATACAATCTCATTTATACCCCTACATGCATCAAATATAGTCCTAACAGTATGATAAACAAATTTATTTGGCATGACATTTCTTGCTGCCAAGAAGGATAAGGGCAGAGCTATCAAAGCTCCTATACTTGAACCTACAATAGCCATCTGCAGAGTTTCAACAGCTTTTAACAAGAATCTGCCTAAATTACTAAAATTGGGGGGAAACATCCTTCTAATAAAGTCAATCATAAAAGGAATTCCTTTAACAAGATTAGCTGGATTAGTTTCTGTTCCTTTTACTGCCCAATAATATATTATTACTACTAATATGCCTATTAAAAATCCTTTGTATCTTTTAAGGAATCTCTTGGGTAATATCGCATTAGGATTTTTCATTATTAAAACCCAGTTTTACCATAAAGGTACCAATCATTGGTTTTACCATAAATATCTACTATATCTTTTTCTGTTAGATCCTCTGGCTTTCCATCAAACACTATTCCCCCATTCTTCATTCCAATTATTCTTGAGCCGTACCTTTTAGCAAAATCAAGAAAATGTAAACTGCTTACTAATGTTATACCTTTCTCTACACATATACTTTTCAACAAATCCATTACTTCCTTCATTAATTTTGGATCAAGACTGGATACTGGTTCATCTGCCAATATTATTTCTGGTTTTTGAGATAATGCCCTAGCTATTGCTACGCGTTGTTTTTGGCCTCCACTCAAATTGCTGACTCTCTCATTTTCAAATTGTTCTAAACCTGCCCTTCTGATGTTTTCTCTGACTATAATATAATCTTCTTTAGAGAATCTTCCAAATATTGTGTGGACTGATTTGTTAAATCTTAATCTTCCGTTTAGGACATTTTTCAAAACAGTCTCTCGTTCAACCAGATTAAAATGTTGGAATATTATACCAATTTTTCCTCTAATCCTTTCTGCTTTTTTACATTTACAGTTTATAATATCTTCTCCATCGATCAAGATCCTTCCAGAATTAGGTTCCATCAATCTATTAATACATTTAAGCAAAGTAGATTTACCCGAACCGCTAGAGCCAATTATGACAATACTTTCTCCTTTCTTTATATGGAGATTAATATTTTTTATAGCTTCTTCATTCCTATTTTTATAAGTGTGGTTTAAATTTTCTATCTTAATCATCTTAAAATCTCCAATACCCTTCCCTTATTACATCAGCGAAATTATTCTTTGGCATACTTGAATTTTCAATCTCTTTGGCAAATGCTTCATAATCATAATCAACAAATCTGAATCTCACATTCAATCTGTTATCTAAGTTAATGATAGCGTAACTTGCTTGTGGGCTTCCAATTTTTGGTCTTCCTACACTCCCCTGAGTTTACTATGCGATTACTTCCAACAATCTTGTGGTATGGCATATGCGTATGAGCGCAAAACAAAACGTTAGCATCAGCTTTTTCCATCATAACTATTATTTGATTGTCATTTAATAAATCAACTCTTTCACTAAGGCTAGTTGGTGAACCATGAACCATTAAAATATTTTTATCTTTTGTTTTTAGTCTTATTTCCCTAGGCAGTTTTTTTATCCATTCTTTGTTTGCTTTTGATGTATGCGTACGTGTCCATTCAAAGCTTATCTTGCCCATCTTTGAGCTAGTAATATCTGTATAGCCCCATCCACAATTATCTTTTTCTAAAGCTATTGCTTCATCATAGTTTCCCATAATTATTTTGATATTGCTTTTTGGGTCTTTTAGTATGGGGAATACTTTATCTGGATAGGGGGCATAACCTACTAAATCACCTAAACAAAATATTTCTTCAATATTTTGTTTGTTTATATCATTTAAAGCAGAATTCAAGGCTATATAATTACTATGTATGTCACTTATTATGGCTATTTTCATTTTTCCCCAACTAATATAAGATTTTTAACATCAATTAAACAATCACCATTAACAATTTTCATATTATATGCTTTTTTAAAAACGTCTGAGGCTATGACATGCATTTCAAATATCTTATCCTTCTTATCTTTAGAAAGATTGCCTGCTTTTTCTAACCAATCTTTGATACCAAAATTTTTCATTATACAGGTAGTTACTTCGATATGTTTAAATCCAGATTTTTTCATCATATCTAACAGATCTTCTTCAAAAAAAGTAAGTCTATCCTCTTTTAGCTCAAATATTTTTTTGTAATCTTCCTTTAATTCTGGAATAGGAGGCACTCCTTCAGAAAAAATCATCTTTCCTCCTTTTTTTAAAACCCTGTAACACTCATTCATTGCTTTTTGGGTGTTTTTTAGTATATGGTGAAAAACCATTCTTGCAGTTACTTTATTAAAAACATTTTCATAAAAAATCGGATTCCTTATATCTCTCTTGATAAAATACTTATTACCTTCCCAATTGCTATGTTCTAACATATCTTGTGAAATGTCTAAACCAATTACCTCTTTTACCATAGGTGCTAAAGCATGCGCTATAACACCTGTGCCAGTACCCACATCCAAAACTAAATCATTTTTATTAAAATCAGTTGACGAAATAAATGCATTTAAGTAAGAAGATTCATTCACCCACCTTAACTCGTTATATGATTTTGATCTTATTTTCCAAAATTTTTCTTGATCCATATAGTAATCCTCTAAAATAAAAAATTATTTAGATGCTGCCTCTGCGTTTGTAACATCCATTCCAAGAGTTTTTGCAGTTTCTCTTATTATATCATAATCACTATCTGATACTTTTTGATATTTGGCAATATCACCCCACCCATTTACTTTATTGATGGTCTGCTGGTCCATAGTAATTAAAGCATCTTGTATCCTATTTTTTAATTCTGCTGGCAAATCTCCTCTAACTGCTATTGGAGAGCCAGGAATTGCTTCTGATTTGTAGATTATTATATTTACTTTTGGATCGATTTCCCCTGCTGCTACCATTCTATCATAAGAATTGTCACTATCAGCTCCTGCATCCACTTTGCCATTTGCAATAGAATATTCTACTGCATTATGGGTTCCTGCATAATAACTCATCTCAAAATCCTTATCTGGGTCTATTCCATTATCTATTAATATTTTTCTTGGGATTAGGTTTCCTGAAGTTGAAGCTGGGTCAACAAAAGCAAATTTCTTGCCTTTTAAATCCTCTAAGGAGTTTATTCCACTTTTTGCATTAGTGACTATGATGGAACGATAATCTGATTTTCCATCACTTCTTCTTACTCCATTAACAATTGATTCAGCCCCTGCAACATTTTTGGCTATTATATATGAAAATGGTCCAAACCAAGCAAGATCAATGTGTTTGGATCTCATTGCTTCAATTGCTGCTGTATAATCTGATGTAACTTTTATTTTTACAGGTATTCCTAACTTATCAGCAAGGTATTTACCTACAGGTTCGTAGTCTCTAAGCATTTGTTCAGCATCATCTGCTGGTATAAGTCCCATTGTTAGAACTTCAATCTCTCCTGTTTTAGTCGGAGTTGAACTGCCTTGCTTTTGGCAGGCAACTAGAACTATAGCGCAACACAACAAAAGACCTAATATCTTTATTTTTTTCATTTTATACACCTCATTTACTATAATAAATCTTTTGGTATCTCTCCACCAATCCTTTCAAAATCTTGGACAGTATCAAACTCAGCCCAATCCTTTTTAATTAAGACACAATAGATTTTTTCTCCTTTATCAATCATTTCTTGGAAGATATCTGTGATATAGGATTTCTGCCATTCCTTTGCGTTTTGATATGGATCAGTCATTTTTAAGGTGGAATTTAACCCATCAAAATGTTTTAAGAAAATTTTAGTTCCTTCTGGAGAAAACTTCCACAAACCGATGAATTCTCCTTGTTTATCTTTAGGGGTGTTATGGGTGAAGACATGTTTACCAATCTTTAAAATCCTTTTATCATCATCTATGATAACATTTTCCGCTTCTTCTATTGGATGATCGGTTCTTCCTTCATAATATTCATACCAGTCAGTGTCTACAATGGACGCAATAGCCTTTTTTGATTTTAGCAAAGCCTTAACAACAGAATCAGCATACCATATATCTGAATAAGTTATAACAACATCTTCTCCTTTTTTAATTGCTTCCCCTAATTTAGATCTTGCACATATTAGAGAATGAAGTATATTATTATTCCAAAAATCCTTATTTTCAAAATAAGTTATATTTGGGAAATCAATTTTTTCTTTTTTGTAGCCTCGTATAACTGATAGGTCATTTATTCCATTACTCCGGAATAGTTCTATAGTATTTTGAATAATAGGTTTACCATTTATCTTCAGCATACACTTTGGTAGATCGTTAGTTAAAGGCCTTAATCTTTTTGCTGGGCCGGCTGCTATAATTATTCCTTTCATAAATGATATGCGCTTATTCTTCCTTTTATAAATATTTCACCGAAAGGCTTAAATATGATGAATTACAACTATTTAAAAGTAGTAAAATGTTTATTATGATTAGAGAGAGTATCAGACCCTATATAAATACATCTGATGAAGTTCTGAACCTGTTTGGAGATTTGCTCACAATCTGGAAAGAAAAGGGAAAAGATATTGATATTATTGAAGCCCGTAAAATATTCTTATATATGCTTAAGGCAGACCAGAAAATAGATAAGCCAAATTTGCAGGACACTTTACTTTTTGAAAGACACTCGTGGGTTGTTGGAGAATATGCTTCAGATATTACTAGAAAATTACTAGATAAGTATAGTCAAGAAGAAATTGATTTGAGATTAACTCCAAAAGAATTAGAATATGGAGGGGGTGTTCATGATATTGGGAAATTATTTTTGCCTGAGTCTTACAGACATATGCATGAGCATATTGCTTGGTCGCTTATGGTAGATAATGGTTTTAATGATTTAGCTAGTCTAACAGAGCCGCATCAGCCTGGTGAAGAAGTTGTTTTAGAATTGCTGCATAAAGAAGGGCATTTTTTGGAAATTGATAGTCGGGATTTCTGCAGAGATAGAAGATACCCTTTTGCATCTGATCTAATTATGTTGGCTGACATGTCTTGTTATATAGGGTATTTGGGAGTTAAAAGCAGAATTGAAGATATAAGGGAAAGATATCAACCAACAGATCACTTAGTTATTGGAATAGATGATCCAAAAAGAGGAGAAAAAAGGGTACTTGCTGTAGAAGAAAGAGTAAAAAAATTGCTCTCCTAATCTCTGTTATTATAAATCATTTAATTTCTTTAAAATCCGGTCTATTAGGTAATTAGGATTATATATTTTGTTCCACCATTCTCATGATTTCCGATTCAATTTTTCGTAAAAATGCTATTTCTCTATCAACTCTTATATACTTTTTAACACCTAGATAGGTGAAAAAGCTTCTAATCGAAAAATCAATCACTTCATAATCTATAGATGGTTTGGCTAGTTCCCCCATCCGTACTATCATAGCCTTTATCATAGCATTTGAGTCCAGCTTTTTATCGAATAAGTTTTCTTTCGCTAGCCTCCTTCTAACAATCTCAGGGAAATCTTCTGGTTTAAATTTTATTTTCCAAATATTACTTTTTTGCAGATTATCTCTAAACTTAAATAAGAAATTCTTATCACTTAACCTATTCTGTAACTGCAAATAATTGACTCTATCCCACATTTCCCAATGACCTGAGAATAGAGATGTCTGAGGTAAAAAGAATTGCGTAGGTGCTTCAAAGGTTTGGAAATAAATACTGGAGATTACTGCCAATGCTACATTTATTTTTTCATTCGATACCTTATCCTCAAATGTGATATAGTTGTTTAAATTACTAAATTTTAAGAAAGTTTCATCTTTTGCTTCTAGAATTTTTTTGAGAACATAAGAATTTTTTGCAATACCCGTTTTTTTTCCAGTAAAAATCTCAATTCCAGAATCGATTATACTCTGCGCATTATCTAGGGAATTAAATGCAATTCCATTCTTAAAATCTTCTTGCGAATCTATAGAGGTAATTAGGGAATATATCAAATTATCATTTCCAAAGCCACATATTTTATTAACGTTTTGAACGAAAATAGGCGACAGTTCTCTTAATTTATTCATTGTATACCCTTCAATTGCAGTAAAATTATAATTAGTTTGGAGGGTTTACCAAATTTAAAAATCTATCGATAAATTTTGTTTACTTCATACAAGAAATATTGCTTCTAATGAATCCTACCCTATTAAAATTTGTTATTTAGATTTGTTATTCCACTTTGCCTATATTAACATAAGATGGCTAAAATTACAATAGTACGGTACTTTATTCATTTTTTATATTAAATATAGAAAAGTTTATATATAACCACTATTTTGGTACTGTAATTATAGCAAAAAGGTGAGAAAATGCCAAAAGAAGGATATGAATCAATAACAATTCCAGAAAGTTTAAACAATAAAATTTCTGAATTTGTTCAGAGTAGCAATGGATTGGTTAACAATAAAACCCAGGCGATCATTCAAGCTTGGCAGATTTATCAAAAAATATTTCTTGAAGCTAAAAATCCAAAACCAGTAAGTATTGGTGATAAACTTATCGGTCCTGACCAGCCAATCTTTATGATTGCTGAATTAGGGATAAATCATAATGGGGACATAAATATATGTAAAAAACTAATTGACATGGCTTCTGAATCAGGTTGCCATGCAGTTAAGTTCCAAAAAAGGAGTGTGAATATTATCTACACAAAAGAAGAGCTTGCAAAACCTAGAGAAAGTCCTTTCGGTAACACCAACGGGGATCTTAAAAGAGGTTTGGAATTTGGAGAAGAAGAGTACAAAGAAATTGATGAATACTGCAAGAAAAAAGGAATTATCTGGTTTGCCTCACCTTGGGATGAAGAAAGTGTTGACTTTCTAGAAAAATTTAACGTCCCTTGCTACAAAATTGCATCAGCTTCCCTGACAAATAGAGGGCTGCTAAAAAAAATAAGGAACACCGGAAAACCGATAATTATGTCTACAGGACTAAGTACTTTGGAACAGGTAAAAAAAGCAGTGGATTTCCTTGGTGAGGAGAACTTGGTTATAATGCATTGTACATCTACTTATCCTTCAGCCCCAGAAGAGCACGATCTTAATGTGATTAAGGAATACAGAAAATATTTTAATTGCCCAATCGGGTATAGCGGCCATGAGCCTAATGTTTGGCCAACAATCACTGCTGCAGCTATTGGGGCATGCATCCTAGAGAGACATATTACTCTTGATAGGTCTATGTTTGGAAGTGATCAAGCTGCAAGTCTTGAAAGAAAAGGGATAAGCCTTATTTGTGAAATTGCAAAACTTATCCCTATCTATTTAGGTAGTGATAAAAAAATAGTACACGACTCTGAAAAACCCATCATAACAAAATTAAGAAGAGTTGATGATCTTTAATATTATTAGAGGAACATATGATTCCAGCAATTATCCTTGCAAGAGGCGGATCAAAAAGAATCCCACGTAAGAATGTTATTGAGTTTTGCGGTAAACCTCTAATAGCATGGTCAATAGAACATGCCACTTTTTCAAAAAAGGTTGATGCTACTTATGTATCCACTGAAGATGATGAGATCGCTAAAATTGCCGAGGAATATGGTGCAAAAGTTATTAGGAGGCCAAAAAAGTTTGCAGAGGATTTCTCTTCATCAGAGGATGCACTAAAACATGCAATAAGTGAAATTGGAAAGACCGATAAAATAGAGTATGTCGTTTTTTTACAGCCGACATCTCCGCTAAGGGAAAAATATGATATAGACGGAGCGATTGATACAATAAAAGCACAAGACGCAGATTCACTTTTTTCTGGAGCTGAAATTGGAGATTTTTTAATTTGGGGTATAAATGAGCATGGGATCAAAAGTATCAACTATGACTATAAGCATAGAAAAAGGAGCCAGGAATTTGACAAGCAATTTGTAGAAAACGGATCAATATATGTCTTTAAACCGGATATACTGAATCAAAATAACCGTCTTGGTGGAAAGATTGCCATCTACAAAATGAAATTCTGGCAAACATTTGAGATTGATAATTTTGAAGATATTAAATTGTGTAAAATCCTATTCGAAAATTATCTAAATAAGAACAAGGTATAATCTATCAAAGGTGCAAAAATGACAAATGAAGGTAGAGTTGTTTGGTTTAATGGGAAGTTGATTCCTGAAAAGGACGCAAAAATATCGATATATGATTCAGCTTTAATGTTTGGAGATATGGTATTTGAGATGACTAGGTCTTTTAATAAAAAGCAGTTCAAACTGAGAGAGCACTTAAAAAGATTGTATGCTTCTGTGAAATATGTGCAAATACCCTTAAAGATGACAATAGATGAGATGGAACAGCACGTATATGAAACCATAGAAGCAAATAATCCTTTTTTTGAAGAAGATGATGAACATAGGGTTATGATTGACGTTAGTAGGGGGCTTTTATCATTGTACTCAGGTAAAGTGACAGGGGTTGCACCAGGTGTTAATGTGATCATAGCTGACTTTCCACTGAAGTGGACAGTTTCAAGTATGGGAAAATTATTTGATGTTGGGATTAATGCAATAATCCCGTCTCAAAGGGCAATTCCGGCCCAACTTTTAGAACCCAAAGTCAAGAATAGAAGTAGAATTCATTACTTGATGGCCAATATTGAAGTCTCCAATTATAAGGGAGATAACAATTGGGCATTACTATTAGACCCTGACGGCTATATTGCAGAGGGGACTGGAGATAATTTCTTTATTGTCAAAAACAATGAAATTATAACTCCTGAAGGAAGGAACATATTAAGGGGGATTAGCAGGGAATATATATTTGAACTTTCCAAAGAATTAGGCTATAAATGCATAGAAAAAAATATCGAACAATATGATGTCATTAATGCAGATGAAGCATTTATGACTGGTACTCCTTTTTGTATTCTGCCGGTGGTAAGTTTAAACGGAACTCAAATAGGTAATGGAAAAATGGGGTATATAACAAAGAGTCTTTTAAATAAATGGAGTGACAACGTAAGTGTTGATATAATAAAACAGATAAAGAGCTATGAGGGCATATGTAAAGGTGCAGACCCCCATGCTGCCTCACCATACCAATTTAAAAAATGAAAGAACAATATTTATCTGGGCTTGCAAATGTTAACGTTGAACTAACTAGTAGATGTAACAAAGATTGTTGGTGTTGCGGAAGAAGAAAAACTGAACGAGATTATCCTGAACTTACCTTAAAATACGAAGATATGCGCTTTGGGCTAGTAAAGAAGATTGCTTCACAATTACCTCGAAATATCATGGTTCAGTTGCATAATAATGGAGAAGGATTGTTATATCCAAGATTTGGAGAGGCAGTAAAATTATTTAAGAGCCAGATAACCAATATAGTTACTAATGGTAAGCTTTTAGTTAAAAAAGCGGATGAGATAATTAATAATCTGGATACAATAACTATTTCAATTCTTGAAAATGATCCGGAATCTGATGAACAATACAAAATAATTAAGGAGTTTCTTAAGATTAAAGGAGAAAACAAGCCAAATGTGATATTAAGGCTTAATGGGAAAGTTGATGCTTCAAAGTATAAGAAATTTGGATGTATTATTGCTACTAGATTGATTCATTCTGAGATGGGCAGTTATAATTACAGGAAAAGAAACCCTACTATACCAGAAGCAGGTATTTGTCTAGACTTCTTGCATCATATGGCGATAAATAGTTACGGGAAGGTCTCAATATGCGTAAGATACGACCCCAAAGGAGTTGGCTTCATTGGTGACGCTAATATACAATCTTTGTCCGAAATTTGGAATGGTGAAAAAAGGATGAAGTGGCTCGATTATCATAAGAGAGGCCAGAGAGAAAAAATTCCTTTATGTTCATACTGCCATTTTTGGGGTGTTCCAACAGGATTTGATTATAGGGTACAAAATCCAAAGATTGATGAAAAAGAGGTATTTGGGAAATGATAAAATCAATAATTGAAGAAAGTATAAGGGTAAAGGAGAGTGTATTGAACGAATTAGTTGATAACATTAATGATATCGCAAATATTATTATTGGATGTTATAATAAAGGCGGAAAACTATTAGTATGTGGAAACGGCGGGTCTGCAGCAGATGCGCAACATTTTGCAGGAGAGCTTGTTGGAAAATTCTTGAAGGAAAGAAAAGCTTTACCATGCATTGCCTTGTCTACAAATACCTCCATTATCACTGCTTGGAGTAATGACTTTGAATATGATTCTGTTTTTTCTAGACAGGTTGAAGCCCTTGGTAATAAAAGAGACATTCTTATTGGCATAAGTACAAGCGGGAATTCTAAAAATATAATTGATGCTATGAAAAAAGCGAAGGAAATGGACATTTATACCATAAGTTTACTCGGAAATAAGGGAGGACTTATCAAAGATTTTGCAGACTCAAATATAATAGTTAGTTCTAGTAATACACCTAGGGTTCAGGAAGCCCATATATTGATCATTCATATTCTATGCGAGCTAATCGAAAAAAGGTTATTCACTTAATCTTTCTTGATGTCTGTAACAGAACCTTATCTATGCAGTCATTTAACCTCAAAACAGTTTTTCCATCGAACTTAAACAAGTTATCTTTTATATATTTTTTTCTGTTTGTCGAAAATATTTTTCTTAAATTAGAGTTGGTTATGCAATTTTTTATTGCTTCTTTTAAGTCGTTTTCTCCTTTTACCGGAACTGCAATTCCATTCTCTACATAACCTGCATTACTATAAAAATGGTCCCCGAAAGTTTCATTTTGGCCTATTTGAATTATTGGTTTATTGAAAACTACTGCCTCCAACGCAGTTGTAGATTTTCTTGTTATCATTACATCGCTTAAATGAATAATATCGGAAACATTAAAATTCTTGATAATTAAAATGTTCTTAACATTTTCTTTTATAATACTTAAATAATGTTTTTCAGATTTATAATAGTTTGGATGTAGTTTAATAATAAGATAAACATTATTTAGCTTTCTCATGCTCTTCATAATAAGTTTAATATCTTCAGTGTCAGAGTCATTTCCTGTTGCTGTAAATAATATAATTTTTTTAGAATTAGGTATTCCCAACTTTACTTTATTCGCACCATCATCAAACCTTTTTTTATAGAGGACATCAAAATTTGCATTTCCAATTGCATAGATCCTTCTTCTATCTACCCCTCTTTTAATCAAAATGTTTTTAGTTTCCCTCCCATAAACTGCAATATTGTCTGCATAAAGCCCTCTTGCTGAAAAATCCATGAGAGCACCATGTTGTAATACCAGGGTTGGGATATTAAATTTTTTTGCGACAAGGGTGGTAATTCTCCAAGAATAAAACATATCATCGCCTAACAGAAATAAATCTGGATTTTCCTTACGCACTATCTCTTCCATTAATTCAATCAACGTGGCAGATTCAGGGTATCTTTTGAAGTAAAGGAAATAAGACAAGTCTGTTAAAACTTCATTTATATTTACTCCCTTATATTCACTTTTTTTCTTATATAAGAACCTTTGGAGGTCTTTGAATCTCATCTTTAAGATTTTTTTTGTATCGTTTTGTCTTGAGACTATTTCTGTTGTAATATATTCTGAGATGGTGGAATATGCAACTCCTTTTTTTATAGACTGCTTTCGCATATCTGTTAGACTAACAAATTTGACATATTTTCCTTTTAATCCAAGTATATTAATAATGTTTAAGGTAGTTTCACCAATTGGGGGGTAATCTGCCAAGAACAATATCCTTTTTTGTTTTCCTTCATACATCGATTTTTTTTGATAATTTACTCTTAATCTAAGGTTATTTTTTGATTTAAGTAACTTTACTGCAATCGGTAAAAACGATTTGTACGCAATCTTAGTAAGCTTTTCATGTATTGGCGCTCTATTAACTGTATCTATACTATTAATTTCTGCAATTTGTTTTAAGATATTTTGATATGAGCTAAATCCGCTTATTATTACTTGTGAAGGGCTGTTTTTCTTAACAATAGAGGTTATTAGGTTTATCCTCTGAAAATATCTGTAGAAAAATGATTGCCAAATATCCAGCTCATTGGCCCTCCATAATGAGATTCCTTTATAATCCGATAATTTCTTAAGGATGGGATTTTCATGAAAATCTCGTAGATAGTTGATTGCATCTTCCTGTGCTTCGACATCTAGGGCTATGGAAAAGTAGTCTTTAAAACTCTGGTGGATTACCCCTAACTTGCTCAGATACGCTGAAGTTATTGGATCTAAGGCAACAATAGTTGATCTTTTATATCTCCTTGTTAAAGGTACGATATAGACTTTTAAATTGAATGTTGATAGCACATTTGATATAGACTTGTAAACCGGTGCAAAAACTGAAGGATACTCTCTAGTGAACCCGCCTACTAGGATTAGACTTCGATTTTTTTTATTCATTACATATAAAGGATACCTAGTACTTTAGCACTAGGTGCCCTCTCCTCCATAAAGTATTTCTATACATTTTAATTATAAATGAGTGCGCAACGAATTTTGACGCACTCATACATTTTTGTGACCAACTTGGCGTTAGCTCTCGTTGCGCGGAGGCAACGAAAATGGAATTAAACCTTAAGCACTTGAATCATGGTGTGGGCCAAAACTGCTACCACCTTGTTTGGAAGCCCAAATACGCTCTACCTATATTCAAAAGTGACGCTTATTGCAGAGTTTGCAAAGGTGCATTACGACAAATTGCATTCAATTACAACTTGCATATCTACGAGCTGCAGGTTATGCCGGACCATGTGCATCTTTTTGTCGATTTACCACCCACAATGTCGGTAGCAAAATCATTGCAACTTTTTAAGGGCATCTCATCACGTATATTGCGAAGGACATTTAGTTTTCTTCGGGAAAACAAATGCCTTTGCAGTCCGGGAAAGTTTTATCGCTCAATCGGTAATGTTACTGCAGACGTGATTCAAAACTACATTCATTGTAGCCAAGGCTCTTGGTCTTTACCTGATCTTAAGCTTCCTGCTTACTATCATCAAAGGCATTTATCAGCCTTTGTCTGATTTCAGATACCTCGCACTTTAGTGCGAGGAGGATCATTTTATATTTATCGAACTTTTAAAAAGATTTCTCAATTACTTAATTGCTTCTATAAAAATGGACGTTTCTGGATGAAGCGAATCCATTTCTTTCAACTCAATAAATTTGCTATTATTAAAGGATGCTCTATAAACGTTTGTAAAACCAGCATTAGTAAGCATTTTGGACAGTTTGTTATAATCCCACCAATTGATATGGTTTCCAGAGTTCTCTTTTTGATATTCCCGAGGAACCATTTCGGTATAAAAATTAAGGAATTCTTCTTTATTCTTATTGCGATAATTTTTTAGAAGCTCTTCTGGCGATACTTTATCCTTAAAATATGCAGCAAAATATAAAAGGAAACTTTCTTCCATATTTTTAAATGAAAGAAATCGTTTCCTAAAAAATTGTTCATCTCTCCTGCCAAAAGCCCCATATACACAGTCAATATCTGGCACCTGAATACGGAAGGCCCCTTTTGGTTTCAAACATCTGTAAATTTCATTAAAATCAAATTCACAAAATTCTTGAGGTATATGCTCAAAAGTATTAGAGGAATTAAAAAAACTGACTGAATTATCTGGAAAAGGAAATCTTTTATTGCTACTCAAATCATATTTATAATCAACACCAACAAGTTTACTCTGGGTATAAAATTTTGTAGGAAATTCCATATTTCTCCAATGTCTATGAAAACAAGTTCCAGCACCAATATCTACCATCAATTTTTCATTGTCTTTTTTTGTGTCAATAAACTTATAGAATAATTTCTTGTAGCGTTTATAGCTTAAATATATTGGAGCCAATTTCATATGTAAGGATTCGTGCTTTTTAACAAACTCTTTTAACTTAATAATTACTTTTTTCATTTTTGCTTTTCTATTATGTATTACCTATGGTTTGAATTTAAAAATTGTTTTTTAATCTCCATGTTCTAAATATCGGTTATTCCTTTTTTAATAAAGTTTTCCTTAAAAAAAATTGGATAATTGCAAGCTCTTCTTTTGAGAAGAACCTGAACAGGAACAGTAATGAAAAATAACATATAGCTCCGGCAGCTATTGCGATTAATTTTGTCCAAACAATAGTTGGACCTATAAAATAAATTAATACGCCCATAAGGAGAGAAGCAAACACCATTTTCTCTATTTTCATAAACTTAAGATTAATTTCTATATGCTTATAACATAGAGCATACATTACAAAAAACATGAAAACATAGCTTATGATTGTAGCTATGGCTGCACCATATATATTATATTTAGGTATTAGAAGCAAATTTAAAATTATGTTAATAACCCCCCCTAATACATAAATGACTGCTATCTGCTTCGTTTTTCTCCTCAAAAGCATATTTTGGTAGAGCATATACATAATAGAGGATATAATGGGGTAGAAGATAAGGATGGGTATTACCTTAGCTGAGTTAAGATAACTTACTCCGGAAATTAGTGTGACAAGTTGTTCTTTTAACACAAATACACCTGCAGCTGCTGGTAAGACTATCATCAAGTTATACTTAAAAGAAGCATTAAAAAAAAGGTTGTGGTCTTTTTTATTGTTCCAAGCTTCAGCAATATAAGGGTATATAATGTCTGAAGTAGTCACACCCAAACTTAATATCAGGGTGCAAATGGAATATGCTAAAGTATATATGCCTACTAAAGTTAATGTAGTGTAATAGGTTAACATGTATCTATCTGCTAAAGCTACGGTATATGTTCCTGTATAATAAAATAATAATGGGCTACTGAACATTATTGCTTTTCTTATAATTGAAAAATTTATATTTTTCGCTCTGATAAATGTAACTATCTCTTTTTTTGAATTGAAAAAACATAATAAGAATGTCAAAAAAACGCCAGAAATCCACAATAGCATAACGATTACTAGGCTAAGTTTTCTAAACACTAAAGTATAGATTATTACAAAAATAATCCACAAGGATTTTAGTAGGGAAGCTATAAGGCTCTGAAATTCAAGTTTTTTATTTGCAGCATAATAAGAGGAATAAAGCCTTATTAGGAGTCCAAAAAATATTATGACTAATCCTATTCTAAATTCTATCACATACTGTCCTAACTTTAATAGACTTATTATATGTATTTGCAGAGGTGTTAAAAATAAAATGCTTAATACACCAAATAACAATATTTCAAAAATAACAAGCGAGAAAAATGCCTCTGCCTTCCTTTTTTGAGTCATTCCAGATAAAGTTGTGACTATATATTCTGTTAACCCTAATTCTAAAACAACAATGGCTATTTCAACAGTAATAGATATAATAGAATAAGCACCAAATTGCTCAATCGTTAAATATCTTGTCAGAAGATATATTGACAAAGGACTAAATAGAAATACTAGGATCATGCTTAGATAGCTAAATCCAATTTGTTTTGTAATTCTGTAATACTTTTTCATATTTATGCACAATGTATTGAGGAGTTACTAATTAACTTTCATTACAAATGAAAACAATCTCTGCCCATTTATCTCAGGTTGATACATTACCGTGTAAAGATTTGAATTAATCATCTCATCTAAGATTTTCATCGATTCGTTGAAACCATTAACTCTTGCAAAAAGATCATCTACCATAACATATCCATATCCTTTATTTTTCAGCCAGTCATATGTTTCCTTAAAGGATCTATTGACTAATCCCTTCCTGTAACTATGAATATCATAACACCATTCACAAGAATAGAAATTGAAGCCAGGTACCATAGAACCAAGACTAGAAAATACAAAAATGGGCGTATTTATTTTAAGATTATCTTTCATCCATAAGAACGAATAAAGCGTTCCGGGATTCTCACCAAGCCACCCACCCGGGCCCCACATAGCAGTGTTAACTGCGAACTTCTGCTGACCTGAAGTGAGCCAGATAGATATCACTATTACAATTAAAACAATCGAAATTGGTATTTTAATACTCTTCGCTATGGCAAATACAAACCAAACTGCTTCTCCTGTTACTATGGAAACTGGAATAGCTAGAAGCATCCAAAACATAAAAGATTCAAGAGCAATAGGAAAAATAGTGCCACCATACAAGCCCAAAAAAGTGAAAGCGAACCATAGTAAAGTTATTAATCCATAACTCTTTTTTTGAATATATTGTTTTTTAAGATTAAATATTATAAATGCTATCCCTAATAGACTAAGTAAACAAATTATAAAACCAATTCCAACAGGATTATTTATCATATTCTGGAATTTTGCAAAAAAGAAATCGTTAAATGTATAAAGCCTTGTTGCAGATCCTATGGGCCCTATATAATTACCCCTCACCAGCAAATTATCTTCCTTTGAATAGTTTAATCCTTCACTTAGAAGACTGGTTCCATATTTAATTACCATCGGAACCCACCATATAACAATACCTACTATATATCCTAAAGCAATGGAGCCCGCTTTTTCTACTAACCATTTTCTTTCCATAATTGCTTGAACAATCCAATAGATAAAAAACATCACTCCAAGCTTTACCGGTTGTGTCGGCTGAGTAATTGGAATCGCTGCTATGGCAATAACCGATATAAAAAACCAATTTTTTGAGTATTTGATTTGTTCTAAGCAATAGATTGTAATAAAAAATAAAGTAGGGATTAGGGAATGGGCCCAGATAAAATGAGAAAGATAACATGGGATCATTGTAAGTACAAATGTGGAGATTAATGCTTTAGTGCTATTCCCAGTAAATTGTTTAACAAAGAAATAAAAAAAGATTATCCCAAGAGAAATCAATAAAGCATTAAAGAACTTCATTGTCCACATAAGGTCTGGAGACGTCTGGTGCAGGACCCCTAGTATAATGTCATAGGCAGGAGGATAAGCATCCATATAGCTAAATGTATAATTTAGTTCTTTTGGTACAAAAGCAGTTTTTTCAATGGAAATATACTTTGCATCCAGGGCATGGCTCCAAGAATCATCATCTTCAAGATATGGATAACTAAAAGCCCCTTTATGATACATATAAAATGTGAAAGCAAATAGAATCAAAACAGCAAATATCTGGATATGTGCCTTGGTAAACTTTAAATCAAAATGTGGCATCCTTTTATCTTTTATTGCTTTTAATAAATAAAAAAGGGGTAAAGCTCCGCTTAAAATAAGGAATAATCTCCAATCTAAGGGTATATGTAAGAGGTTTAGAAATAAACTTAGAACAATAAATGCTGACAATCCGATGCCTATACTCATTAGATGTTCTTCCAGCGGATTGTCAGGTTTTTTAATAAATCTAGTAACTGTAAATCCCAATCCCCATGTATATATAAAAAATAAAATTATTGTTATGATGTCCATTTTAGATGATAAACAATTATTCCTTTAAATGTTTTATTATTTTCATCATTATTCTCTTCAAGTATTTTTACGCAGATAGGGGATTTTTTATGGTTTGAAACAATTAACCAATAATATCTTCCAATCAAATCATTTTCTATCTCTGATGTGGAGTTGTAATCTATAAGGTTTCTAACGTTACTGTGGTTAAGATAATAATAATTGAAAGCCATATCATCCTCGCATGCAAAAATTAAATCACTCTTGTTAGAATTTTCTTCGATATATTTTGCCGCACCCCTCCAATCTTCTTTTGTAGTTTTAGGGTAATAAATTGAAAGCGTATAAGAAGATAACAATATTATAATTAAGATAGTTACGATTTTTGTTAGATTCTTAAATTTTGAAATCCCTAATGCAATAAAGATATACAAAAAAGGCATCAAAAACAAAGAATACCTTGTTAGAAAGATTGGTTCAATCAAAATCGGTGTCATGTAAAAATACAACATCCCTACTAGGGCTAAAAATAGTATGAATATCAATTTGTATCGTTCAAACTTAAGATTTATGAAAAAAAATAGTATATTTTTCTTAAAAAACCAAGTAAAGAAAACAAAAAAGAGAAGAAGAAATATCAGCAGGACAGAAATAAATCCTATATTCTTAAGAATTGAAGGGGCACCATATTTTTCTACTATCCTTACTAGAACATATATATAAGATGATTTAAACATTTTAAAAAAGGTTGGGATTTCTGGGAGGAAAAATAAGAAAATAAGTAATTGATCTAAAATTAGTTTTCTAACCCATTTTAGACAATTTTGACAAAAGATCATAATAAAAAGATTCTGCAAAAAAAGCACAATAAAACCAAAAGGCAGCGTATAAATCATTGCTAATGAGGATAGAAAATAAATCAGATAATATAATGCATTGCCAGATTTTAGAATTTTAATAAATGAATACATTGAAGCTAATGTTAAAAAACTAAAGAAAGCATAGGATCTAACTTCCTGGGAATATAAAATATCTAAGATTGATATACTAGCGATTAAGGTAGCAATTAATCCTACTTCTTTATTGAATAGTTCACTTGCTATGAAAAATATCATAATTAAAGAAAGAACACTAAAGATAGCTGAAAGGGATCTTAAACTGAATTCGCTCTTACCAAAAGAATTGATCCAAAAATGAAGTAATATGAAATAAAGAGGTGGGTGATGATAATCTATATTGTTGACTGTGGTGATAACATTGTTTATGGAGTCCTGTCCGGCACTTAGAACGCTATATGACTCGTCCAGCCATAAACTCTCAGTCCCTAGATTGTAAAATCTTAATCCTGCACCTAATAGTATTAATATAAAAAAGAAGAGCCATATCTTGTTTTTTGATATCTTAATTCTTGAATTCATTGTTAATTTTTAAATAAATAGTTTAAATAATACTTGCCATAACTAAATACTTTGAAATCTCTTGCTTTTAGGGCAACCAAAAAATCCAAAGGAGTTATTAAAATGTCTGGAATATTATGAAATAATTTGTGTATGTTTAAGTTTAAAATTAATTTTACTAAAAATTTAGGCATTAATTGCATAGTTCTGAAAAGAATAACATAATCTTTAATCATTTTTTTCTTTTTTTCACCTTTTACTGAACCACCCACTATATACATTTTACAGATACCTCTTTCTATTTTGTTTATTTCTTCTTTGTTCACATCCATAATATCTACTATGTCAGTCTTGGGGAAATACTGGAGCCAATAACAGGTGATTCTTTTTGGTCTGTATTTATTATAGAATAGAGCTTCTTTTCTCAACACCCGCTCATCTTGACCTGGGAAACCAAACATGTGATCTACATAAAATGGTAACTTAAATGTCCTACAGACACTCATAACATTGATTAGTTGTTCGTTTGTTTCATACCTCCTGAGCAATTTTCTCCGAATTTCCTCATCCATAGTCTGTATGCCCATTTCAATCTTATAACACGGAGAATTTTTTATTATTCCTGCAACTTCGGCATCTAGAAAAAGGGGGTGTGTGATACACCTAAATGGGAGATTAATTGTGTTTTTGTATCTATCAATAAATTCTTTTAGCCATTTTTTATCCATTGTAAATACATCATCTTCAAAACTAACCTTTTTGATATCAAATTCTTTTTTCGCTAACTGAAGTTCGTTTATCACATTCTCTACACTTCTCCTTCGTAAAAATCTTCCTTTCCTTCTGTAAAGCCTGCTTAGATAGTTACTATAACAGTAAGTACATTGAAAAGGACAGCCCCTGCTTGTTGAAATCATATACTGGTTGAAATTTAAATATTTCTTAAACAACCGTTTATCAGGGAATGGAAGCTCATCTAAATCTTGAATAAGGGGCCTCAGAGGATTTTTTATTACCTTATCTCCTTTCTTATAAACTAGATTTTGAATTTTTATTGGATCTTTTTTGTCTGCGAGATCTAACAATGCGTGTTCTGCTTCTCCCATAAAGACAAAATCTACAAAGGAGTTTTTTATTACTATCTCAGGTACAGATGTTGCATGTATCCCTCCAAAAACAATAGGGACATTTATTTTTTTTTTAATTTTTGATGCTAGATTACAGGCCCATCTATAATTGTCAGTAAAAACAGAGAAACATACAATATCTGGTTTATTTCTAATCACTTCTGAGATAATCTTTTCATCTTTTTTCTTAAAAACATGATACAATAAAGGTATATCAAACCAGTATTTGTCATTAAACAAGGAAGGATCAAATACAAGATTAGTTTCATGGCCGTGCTCTTTTAAAAATGAAGAAAGATATTCTATTCCCAAGTTCTCCGAACCCATATATAAGAAGGTTATTTTCATTTTTTTTCCCAATAGAATTGGCAGATATCTTGTACTCCCGCAAGCTGCGCGTCCTTTTCATCTATAGGAAAAATTTTACAGAATTTAGGTATTTTTGTTTGATAAATAGAGCAGCTTCCACTCCTAAGAAACGGGCATTCTCTTGTTCTTTTGCAACAAATTCCCCCGCAGCCTTTACAGCTCCCCTTCCTGGCAGCCAGCATCTTTTTAACATAATTCCTTTTGAAATAACATATATACCTTCTTCTAACTGAGGACCTTAATGATAATAAGAAAGTAATGATAAACTTGAATTTTGATAAAAGATCTATTTTTTTCTTAATATATATCAACCCCCTCTTTTTTATTTCCCTTCAGAAGGATACTTCCCTTTACTGACTTCTTTTTGATCATTCTCTATCATTATCTTAACTAGCTCTTTAAACCTTACCTTAGGTTCAAATCCGAATTCTTTTTTTGCCTTTGAATAATCCCCTATTAATACTCCAGTATTTCCAGGCCTGGCAAAGCGAGGATCAAATTCCACGTATTTCTCTGTATCTAATCCTACTATTGAAAATGCCTCTTCCAAAAATTCTCTGACAGAGTGGACCTCTCCCGTGCAGATTATAAAGTCATCTGGTTTTTTTAGCTGCATTATATTCCAGGCCGCTTCCATATATTCTCTTGCGTAACCGAAGTCTATTTTTGCGTCAAGATTGCCCAAAAACAATTTTTTTTGTAGGCCCATTGATATTCTAACAGCCGCTTTTGTAATCTTTCTTGTAACATATTCTTCTGTTCTTCTTGGGGATTCATGATTATAGAAAATTCCAGTAGAAACAAACATATCAAAAACCTCCCTATAATATCTTGCTAGAACATATGCCAATACCTTAGCTGCGGCATATGGGCTTTGTGGCCTAAATGCAGTTTCCTCTGTTTGCGGATTTTCCAACGATTTCCCAAAAATATTCGAAGATACAGGTTGGAAGAATTTTATTTTCTGATTTATTTGTTTAATAATTTCCAAAATCCTGCCAACAGCAGCTCCTGTTATATCGCATGAATAGCCCACAGAGTCATAACTCCAGCTAACATGGTCTTGATCAGCCTCATTGTATATCTCATCAGGTTTTACAGTAACTATTGTGCGGTATATTGAAGTTGGGTCCGCTAAATCCCCTCTGTGGAGAGTTATTTTATCAATTATGTGCATTATATTTTTAGTATTTCCCGTTGCAGATCTTCTAATAAATCCATGCACTTCATAACCTTTCTCTAATAATAACTCTGCAAGATAACTTCCGTCCTGTCCAGTTATTCCCAAAATTATTGCCTTTTTTTTCATTCTACCACTCTAAATTCAGGTAAAGGAATGATGAATTTTCCACCTTTTTTCCTCCATTCTTCTTCTCTTTCATACATTTCTTTAAAGAATGCATACGGTAAAACCAAAAAATAGTTTGGTTTAGCTTTTCTTGCTTCTTCTTCTGAATATATAGGTATCATTGTGCCTACGGTATATTTCCCCCATTTTTCAGGACTTCGCTCCGATGCTCCCTTAATAATATCATTATTGAGACCATAATACTGAAGGATTGTATTACCTTTTGTAGAAGCTCCATATACCCATGTCTCCTTGCCTTTTTCTTTTTCTGACTTAATAAAATCCACACATTTCTTTTTATTGTTTTCAATACGTTCATAAAAATCCATGAAAGCTTTTTTAGACTGTAAATCTTCTTCATCAGATTTTACTTTTTTAATCCTCTCCTCAGCTCCAAGAGCAGGTTTTACCAGACTCCCAGTTAAGCGGGCATATATTCTATAACTGCCTCCATTAATATCATTTAATTCAGCATCAATGATTTCTAATCCATTTTTATTAAATAAGTATTCCAAAGAAGCGAATGAATAATACTCAAGATGTTCGTGACAGATATTCCCAACATCATTTTGATCCAGCATGTTTTTTAAGCACATAAGTTGAGCTATGAATACTCCATCTTCTGCCATTGATTTGGCTGCATCTGCAATAAACTGATTTGGGTCCTCCATATCATAAAACATGCCAATTGCAGTAATTATCCTTGCCTTTTTTCCAACTTTTTTAAAATAGGATTCAAAATTCCAGAAATCGCTTATGAAATGAGTTAAACCTATTTTTCCTTCTTTTGCCAGATTTTTTGCAGGTTCAACACCAACTTTTGTTAAACCAGGAACGGCATAAGTTCTTAATAATGTGCCATCATTAGATCCTATATCTAACACTACATCTTCTTTTTTTAAATGGAACATTATCTCAATTTTTTTTGTAATATCCCTTAAAGCTTCTTTCATTGTATCAGTAACACCTGACCTGTACCAATAAAAACCAGTGTATAATAAATCTTGGGGGGCGGTGTGTCTGAGTTGTACAAGTGAGCAATTCTCGCAAAAGACAAGTTCCAGAGGGGCTTTAATGCCATCCTGTTTTTTTTCGACAAAGGTGGATATGTAGAGGTTACCTAATGAAAATAGGGGCATTATTTTTTCTGAATGGCATACCCTACAGGATCTTCGAGTTATATAACTATTCCTCTTAATATCCTTTATATCAATATTTTTCATATAGCCCTCAATCACTCCCAACTTAACATAGGGTAGGATTTCAAACTATTAATAAATCTTTTGTTTTTGTTGGTGTTTGTGTTATCCAGAAACTATTTCCCTACGGTGAGTTTCCTTCATGTATGAAACTCACAAAAGCTAAGCTATTAGAGACTTTAAGGCTCAAAAATCAAGGTTGCACAACATATCAAGCAAGGAAAATAG
>Ga0315282_10004745_pt1 | contig 23545 bp, 19 predicted proteins | sample YL17G07_20_MG_FD_203693 | JGI IMG/M metagenome (GOLD analysis project Ga0315282, IMG submission 203693) | Sediment microbial communities from Yellowstone Lake, YNP, Wyoming, USA - YL17G07_20 | ecosystem: Environmental > Aquatic > Freshwater > Lake > Sediment | place: USA: Wyoming | collected... | reverse complement strand
CCCGACGGGGACGCCCCCGCCTTTCTGCCGGCAGCGACAAAGCGCTAAACTCCGGGGCCTGGGGCGGAGCCCCAGGGCGACAGCGTACCTACGCAAGAACCGGATGAGTCCTTTTTTTTTTCTACCGCCGCAGGTCGGCCTCGATGAGGCAGCCCTGGCCCGGGCAGAAGGCTCGCAGGTTGGCCTGGGGCGTGCCGGGCGGCACTTCGCAGCCGGGCTGGAGGATGAAGTGCCGGCCGCCCTCGGCCAGGCACTGTCGCGCGGCGTCGGCGACTGTCTGGGGCGTGCCTTTCATCAGCACGGCCACGGGGTCGAAGTTGCCGCAGAGGCACACGTCCGGGCCGACGACCTTTCGGGCGGCGGCGATGGGGACCATCCAATCGAGGTCGATCGCGTCGGCGCCGGTTGAAGCAACGTCGGCGAGGATGGCGTTGATGTTTCCGCAGATGTGCAGTTTGACCAGCGCCCCGGCGTGGTGGATGCCCTCGATGAGCGTCTTTTCCCACGGCAGCACGCAGCGGCGATAGAGTTCCGGGCCGACGAGGCTGGCGGCGGCGTCGCCGACGCCGACGGTGTCCGCCCCGGCGGCGACCTGCCGGCGGGCGAACTGGATCGCGTTTTCGGTTATCGCCTCCGCCGCGGCGGCGAACATGTCCGGGTCGTCGATGAGGTCCAGCATGGCTGACTCGACGCCGCGAAGGTCGCCGTACTCGGCAAGTGGCCCCTCGACCCAGCCCAGCACGCTGTGCGTATGCCCGACGGCGGCGGATAACTTCGCCACCGACTCGATCCGCTGCCGCGTCCGCCCACAGCCGTCGAAGTCCAGAGGCCTCAGCTTGCGGAGGTCTTCCCGCGTGCCCAGCAGGCGGCTGCGGGGTATGCCGACGCCCTCGGGCGGGTAGTCGAACTCCATGCCGTACGCGCGGCTCTCGGCCCACGGGTCGCTGACCACGGCGACCTGGTCGACGCCGAAATCCCGCGCCATGGCCAGGTGCGCCTCGACCAGCACGTCGCCGTCGAGGTAGTAGTCGCGGTACGTCCGGCCCACGTGGTGGGCCGCCCAGGCCATGACGATCGGCGTGACCGGCGCGCGGTCATGCTCCCGGCCCGTCATGGCGGCCAGGCAACGCTCTTTGCTGGTCATGCTCATGTGAGGTTTATCGGCATGTCGGCGGGCCGCGGGAGAGTTTTCATCGGCGCCGGAGCCGCGGATGAGAAGAAACGGCGGAAGAAAGCCAAAAGGGCCGGCACGTATCGCGTGACCCGCGGCGGAAGCTGGAACAGCGGCCCGGACTGCTGCCGCTCCGCCGCTCGCCGCCCGGAGCCACCCGCCGCCGGCACCAACGTGGTCGGGTTCCGGGTTGTTGTCGATGCGCCGTAGCCGTGTCTGTCCCTGCCGTCCCAAGGTCAAGAGGCGGCGCTCTTTTGTAAGGAACAATGAGCGTGCGGCGATGCACAATGCTTTTGGCGCTCGCCTTGTATGATACTTGCGATGGCGGGGTGCACCCAGGGTCAGCCGGCGGCGGCGCCGGGCAGTTCCGCCGCCGGTAATCCTCGGCAACGTCTGGACACTGTTTCTGTTATGACTCCTGGCGAACAATTGGCAGAGCCAAGAGAGCCATAGAACATTAGTAGCCGTATCCCTTCCGTATCCCCTTGTATTCCTTTTCCCTTGAAATTGTATGGGTTCTTGGTATTATTCCGAGAGCCAATCGTCACGAAGGGCTTACTATAAGCCGTTGGATTAGTAAGCATTTGGATAGAATGCGCCCGTAGCTCAGAAGGATAGAGCGACGGTTTCCTAAACCGTAGGTCGCCGGTTCGAGTCCGGCCGGGCGTATTTGCCGTCAGTTGTCGGTTGTAAGCGGAACGGGGTTGCCGTCGCCGAATGCTATTCAGAGAGTTGCGCGGTTTCCAAGGCTCGTTCGATCTTGGCGATGGTGGCCGTGTCGGGCGTGGTTTTGCCTTTTTCGATGCGGTTCAAGGTTTCCGGCCGAATCGCGGCGCGGCGGGCAAGTGCGGCTTGGGTCAATCCTGCCTGACGCCGGGCCTTGATGATCTTTCGCGCCAGCGACGCACGGGCATATTCCACGGCTGGATAGTTGCCCTGGGCGTCGGGCTTGGGCAGGCCGGGCCAAGCGTTTTTCACGCCGGCGTGCGCCGCAAGTCGCTTGTAGTCTTTTTCCGGCATGATCGCCCAGCGTTGGCCGGCCAGTTCCAGAATCTTCACAGTCATGCTCAAGCCTTCACTCATAGAACTTGTCGCGGTGTCCGATCTTTTCCACGATGACCACTGGGGTCTCCGGAGCCGATTCCCGGGCTTTGGGGCGCCCTTGCGCTTCCACGTGGAATTGCAGGCGGTAATTACCCGTCCGAAGCCGGTATCGCCCGGCCAGCGGGCCGGTCAGGGGCTTTGCGCCACTGACGGCCGGCCATTTCGCCAGGCGCTCCGGCAACCACAGCACGCGGGAATGAATCACAAGAGGCAGGTCTTCCAGCCCTTCTGCGGCTTCCCGCGTCAATGTCACCTTGGCCATACTCACCTATCCTATCGGCATATTGACGTGGAAGTCAAGAGAATAGACTTACGAGTTGTCGCTTCCCGATGCTTGCTGAAATGTCTGGCTGCCGCCGCCGAAGCGGTTCTTCAATGGCTTTATCGGACCATCCACTCGTAGAGTTTGTAATGCTGGCCGTCCATCCCGAGGGCCTCGTAGGCGGCGATGGCGGGGAGGTTGTCCTTTTCGACGTAGAGGCGCAGGCCGCGGATGGACTCATCGGCCTCGACGAGCGACCGCAGGTGCCCGTAGAGTGCCCGAAGCACGCCGCGGCGGCGGAAGTCCGGCAGCACGTAGAGCGAGTGGATCCACCATACGGTGCCGTTGCGCCAATCGGACCATTCGTGGAGGATCATCAGGCACGCGGCGCAGCGGCCCTCGACCTCGGCCAGCCAGTATCGGCCCTTTTGGTGGTCGTCCACGACGGCCCGGACGCCCTTGCGGACGGTGCGGAGGTCCAGCGTGAGGCCCTCGCTTTCGGCGGCGAGGCGGCACTGGAAGGATGCGATGGTTTCGACGTCCGCGGCGCCGGCCTGGCGTATCTTGATGTCGGTCATGACTGACCATCTCCTGTTTGGCCTTGTGGCTAAGAACGTGTATGAAAACCGGCGTTTCCCGTAGCACGGGCATCCTGCCCGTGAGTCGCACGGCCGTCCCGGCCGTGCTTTCCGCTGGTCCCACGGGCGAGACGCCCGTGGGACTCATGGGCGAGACGCCCATCCTACGGTTTTCATACACGTGCTAAGGCAATCGTACGGGTAATTCGGCTTTGGAACCAGTGACGGCGGTCCAGTGGCGGCGGTAGAGTTGAGTGTGTCGTCGGGTCGGGCCGTTCCCGGCCGGCGGCGCGGAAAGGGCCGGCAGTCATGCAGGTGCGGATGAAATGTTCGTGCGGCAGGCAGTTTGCGGCGGATGTGTTTTCCGCCAGCGAACTCGTGCAATGTCCGGCCAGCAGGTGGCGGATGTCCTCACAGGCCCGCTGGACCTGCCGAAGGACCCCGCCCAGGCCGAGGGGGAGCTTCGCGAGGCCATCAGGATGTACCCGTTTGGCGGCCCGAGCGGGGCGAAATTCCACGATGAGGCGTCTATGCTCTACAGGTGCGTTGGTGCGGGTGGAAGAAGGCCGTGGCACAAAAGCCGGGCGCGGAGTCGGCCGGGCAGGAGTAGTTCCAAGGCCCAAGAGCTATGAGCTATGAGCTTCTTTTCGGAACCGGATTGCCCGGTTCGGCCGTTGAAATGCCGTTCCGTCAAGCGATATGCCCGCCTCTTAATGGGAAATAGACTTGACGAAAACCGAGGACCGAGTATAATAGAAACCATATTCTGCGGCCCTGGGCGCTGCCGGGTCCTGGGCCGGTCGGAGGTCATGATGTTGGAGATTGTGGCTTAGGCTGTTGGTCATATCGCCGTGAAGCCGTTACCTTATCGGCCGCGGTCGGCAGGAGGTTGTTCCGCGACACATGGATGTACTTGCTGCCTTGATTGCTGCGCGCATGAGGCTCTCGTCGGGCCCGCGGCGCGGCATGGCCAGTGGTACTGAAGAGTGAATCGCACCGGCTGGCGAGCTTCAAGGGTCCGCTACCGGGGGTGGGCGGTCCGGCCGGTGTAGGGCTTTGGTTTAAAAGGACGGACAGTTCATGACTCGTCTGGCGGAGAAGTTGCGTACTGAGGCGCCGGAACGTCTCAAGGTTCCACAGGGCTTGACCGGCGAGGTCCTGGAGGTCTATCTTCGGATTCCGCCGGACATTGACTGCGTCTGGCACCCGTCGTTCGGCGACCCCGACACGGCCCAGAGGCTCTTCGGCCCCGATGCCCGGCATGTGCAGGTTTCGGCGTGGAGTTGCCCGCCGGAGATCCCGGAGGACTGCGCTGCCGAACGTGCTCGGCCGGTCAAACTGACAATGGTGCAGGAGGCGGTGCTGTTTCTCCGCTATAACTACGCCCGCCATCGCCTCCAGCGGCTTATTGGAGAGCAGCGCCGCCGCTGCCGCATGAGCCGGGCCGAGGAGATGGTCCTGTGGTACCAGCGTGTCATGTCGTCGTGCGGCGAGTTGGTGCTCGCGAACATGGCCCTGGTGCCGGCGATGGCCAAGCGGACAGTTATCCCGTCGGCGGACTATGAGGAGTTGGCCAGCGAGGGCAACATGGCCCTGCTGCGGAGCATCACGATGTTCGACGTCTCCCGCGGCTTCAAGTTCTCCACGTACGCCTGCCAGGCGATCCTCAAGTCCTTCCGCCGTCTGGCCGCCAAGCACGGGCGATACCGCCGGCGCTTCCCGGTGATGTTCGACGCCGACATGGAGAAGTCGGACCTCATCGACAACAGGCACCGCCAGCAGTGGGATGACTCACTCCAGGCGCTGCGGCAGATACTCTCCTGCAACCTTGCGGCCATGACGGACATGGAGCGGAGGATCCTGATGCTCCGCTTCGGCCTGGCGGCGGAGACAGGGAAAATGACGCTGGCGGAGGTCGGCGACAGGGTCGGTTTCAGCAACGAGCGCGTCCGGCAGATACTCAACGGTTCTCTGCTGAAACTGCGAGAATCTTTGTACAGCCGTTTCCTGGCCACCTGAGGCATCTGGCCAGGCAGGCGCCCGCGCGATCCGCGGTTCGGCGGTTCGGCGGTTCATTCGATCGTCTCGTTCATCGAACCCATGCGGTAGCCTTCCAGGTCCAGGGCGACGTATTTGAAGCCCAGGTGCTTTATCGCCGGGACGATCTTATCTCTGGCCCGTGCCGCTCGCGGGATGTCGTCGGCCGGCACCTCGATGCGAGCGATCGTGTCGTGGTCGCGGAGGCGGCAGCGCCCGAAGCCAAGCTCGCGGAGTATTTCCTCGGCCCGGGCGATCCGCGAGAGCCTCTCCGGCGTGATCTGCTGGCCGTAGGGTATCCTCGTGGCCAGGCAGGCCTCGCCGGGAAGGTCCCACGTCTCCAGGTTCATCGCGCGCGAGGCGGCGCGTATCTCGGCCTTGGTCAGGCGGCTCTCCAGCAGCGGGTTGACCGCGCCGAACTGCCTGCCTGCCTCCAGGCCGGGGCGGAAATCGCCCGTGTCGTCGGCGTTGGCGCCGGTGGCCACCGCCGCGAAGCATCGCTCCTCGGCCAGCTTGCGAAGGCGAATAAGCAGGCCGCTCTTGCAGTGGTAACAGCGGTTAGGAGGGTTGGCGACGAAGTCCGGGTCGTACAACTCGTTGGTCTTGACCTCCACCAGTTCCGCGCCGATCCGCCGGGCCATCTTCCGGGCTCGCTCAAGCTCGACGGGGGGATGAATGGGCGAGTCGCCCGTGACGGCCAGGACGTTCCCGGCCCCCAACGTATCGACCGCCAGCGCCAGCAGCAGCGTGCTGTCCACCCCGCCGGAAAAGGCCACGATGACGCGGCCCAATTCCCGGAGCCGATTGCGGCAGGCGGCAATCTTTTCCGTCACGGCCGGGGGCAGGGCGCTATCGGCACTCTCGCCTGGAGGATCGTCGGCCTTTTCCTCCACGCCCGGGGGCAGGGCACTGTGGCTGTCAGGGCACTTATCCATCGCATGACCTCTCTCTACGACATTCTATCGCCCGGGCGGCGCGCCGTTCAACGGGCGGGTTTGGCGCCCACTTGCGTCGCGGTTGTTTGGAAATACATTGTCTTGAGCGTCATAGGGGGTTAACCTTATACGGACATACCAGGTCGAGTGAAAGATCATATGACACGACAGACAAAGGCGGCGGTTAAGGACGAGGGCTCCGGGGGTCATTTGCGGCGGCGCAGCCGGGCCTGGGGCAAGTTCCGGGCGGCGAGGGTTGACGCGATGCTCGTGACCAACCCGGTCGAGGTGGGATACCTGACGGGCTTCACGGGCGATGACAGCTTCCTGCTGCTTGGGGCAGGCTGGACGTGCCTGGTGACCGACGGGCGGTTCATGGAGCAGGCCGCCAAGGAGTGCGGCGACATCGAGTGCCACGTCCGCAACGGCTCGATAGAGTCGGCCGTCGCGAGGGTGCTGGGGGGCCGCCGCGTCAGGAAGCTGGGCTTCGAGCCCGCGCACGTGACGGTCAAGCTCCTGCGCGACCTGGCCGACAAGCTCAAGGGCAAGAAGCTGGTGGAGGTCTCGGGGGCGGTTTCCATCCTGCGTCAGTGCAAGGACGACGGCGAACTGGCCGTCATGCGCAGGGCGATCAGAATCGCCGAGAGGGCGTTCAAGGAGATGCTGGCTCTGGGCGCCAAGGGATGGGTCGGGCGGACCGAGGGCGACCTCGCCGCCGAGTTGGAATACCGCATGCGCCGCGCCGGTGCGGACAGGCTGAGTTTCCCGACCATTCTGGCGGCCGGGGCCCACGGCTCGGTGCCTCACTACTGTCCCGGCTCGACCAGGGTGCGGCCCGGGCAGGCCGTGCTCGTGGACTGGGGCGCCCGCGTGGGCGGCTATTGCAGCGACTTGACGCGGGTCGTCTTCACCGGTACAATCCCCGCGAAACTGCGCGAGGTTTACGAAGTGGTTCGCCGGGCGCAGGAGGCCGGGATTGCCGCCATCCGCTCCGGCGTGGGTTGCAAGGCGGTGGACGCGGCCGCCAGGCGAGTGATAGCCGAGGCCGGCTACGGCGAGAAGTTTGGCCACGGCCTTGGACACGGGCTGGGCAGAGAAGTCCACGAGGCCCCGGGCCTTGGCAAGCTGTCGAGCGCCCGCCTGAGAAGCGGAATGGTCGTTACCGTCGAGCCTGGCATTTACCTGCCCGGCATAGGCGGGGTCAGGATCGAAGACGACGTGCTGGTGACGGCTTCATCGGCCCGGCGGCTTTCGAGCCTTTCCCGCGAGATCGACGCCATGCGGCTGTGAACGAAGGGAATCAGATGGCCAGTAAGGCAGCGAAAAAGACGGTCGCGGCGCGAAAGGCCGCGGCGCCGGCAAAGACGCCGGTGATCGACGACGTCAAGCATCTGGTGAAGCTCATGGTCGAGAACGACCTGGGCGAGGTGAGCGTCACGGACGGCGGCCGCCGCATAGCCCTGAAGCGAAGCTCGGCGTCCCAGCCGGCGGGCGCCGCGGCGTTATCGGATGCCGCCGCGCCGGCGGGTGCCGCGGCCGCCGCGCCCAAGAGCCAGGAAGAGCCCCCCGAGCAGCTTGTCGAGGTCAAGAGCCCGATGGTCGGCACGCTCTACACCGCCGCCAGTCCCGACAGCGACCCGTACGTGGCGGTGGGTTCCTATGTCGACGAGAACACGGTCGTCTGCATCGTAGAGGCGATGAAGGTAATGAACGAGGTCCGCGCCGAGGTCTCCGGGGTCATCACCGAGATCTGCGTGAAGAACGCCCAGCCCGTCGAGTACGGGCAGGTCCTCTTCCGCGTCAGGCCAGCCTGAAGCGGCTCAACGAGGAAGCCCGGAATGTTTCATCGCATCCTGATAGCCAACCGCGGCGAAGTGGCCCTGCGCATCATCCGCACCTGCAAGGAAATGGGGATCGAGACGGTGGCCGTCTTCTCCGAGGCCGACCGCAACGCCAGCTACCTCCACCTCGCCGACGAACGCATATGCATCGGCGACGCCCCGCCGGCTGAAAGCTACCTCAACATCCCCCGTATTATCGCCGCGGCCGAAATCGCCGACGTCGAGGCCATACACCCGGGCTACGGGTTCCTGGCCGAAAACGCCCACTTCGCGGAGGTCTGCCGGGACTGCAAGATCGAGTTCATCGGCCCGAGCGTCGAGAGCATGAGGGCCCTTGGCGACAAGATCAAGGCCAAGGAACTCGCCCGCGCCGCGAACGTGCCGACCACGCCGTCCAGCGACGGCGCCATCGACACCGTCGAGGAGGCCGTCACGACGGCCGGACGAATCGGCTATCCCGTGGCCATCAAGGCCGCCGCCGGCGGCGGGGGGCGCGGCATCCGGTTCGCCCACAACGAGGCCACACTGCGATCGTGCTTCAAGCAGGCCCGCACCGAGGCGGAATTATCCTTCGGCGACGGCAGGCTCTACATGGAGAAGTGCCTCGAGAACTTCCGCCACATCGAGGTCCAACTCCTGGGCGACATGGGCGGAAAGGTCCTGCACTTGGGCCTGCGCGAGTGCACGGTCCAGCGCAGGCGTCAGAAGCTCATCGAGGAAAGCCCCGCGCCCAACCTCCCGGACGCCCTGCGAGACGAGATATGCGGCTCCGCCGTACGCCTGGCCAAGGAAGTGGGCTATCACTCCGCCGGGACCGTCGAGTTCATCATGGACCAGGACCTCAACTTCTATTTCATGGAAGTCAACACGAGGATCCAGGTCGAGCATCCGGTAACCGAGATGGTCACCGGGCAGGACATCGTGAAGTGGCAGCTTCGCGTCGCGTCGGGCGAGCGGATCGATCTGGAGCAGGGCGATATTGTCCCTCGCGGCTGGTCCATCGAGTGCCGCATCAACGCCGAGGATCCCGCCCACAACTTCCGCCCGAGCCCCGGGCGGGTGGAGGCGTTCGTGGCTCCCGGCGGCCTGGGCGTGCGGTGGGACTCGCACGTCTACCAGGGCTACGCGATCCCGTCCTGCTACGACAGCCTGGCCGGCAAGCTGATCGTCCACCGCCCGACCCGCGACGAGGCGATCGCCACGTGCCGCAGGGCGCTGGACGAGTTCGTGATCTACCCCACGCGGACGACCATCTCGCTGTGCCGCGACATCCTGAGCCACCCGAAGTTCCAGGCCGGGCAGTGGGACACCACCTACATCGAACGCGAGATGCTCAAGGTCTGATCGCCTTGAGCCATCCGCGCCGAACATCCACAGGCGCCGGGCCAAGGGCTTTCGGCGCATTCTGAAGTCTGAAAGGAATTGGCGGTATGAGCAAAGCGGGAAAGGCAAACGCGGTTGTCGGGCAGTCCGGAGGGCCCACCGCGGTCATCAACCAGTCGCTCGTGGGCGTCATCGAGGCCGTCCGCAAGACCGTGGCAATCGGCAGGCTGCTCGGCGCCAGGCACGGCGTCCGCGGCATCATCAAGCAGGACTTCATCGACCTCGGCGCGGTCGACAAGGCCCTGCTCGAGCGCGTCGCCGGCACGCCCGCCGCGGCGCTGGGCTCCACACGCGACAAGCCCGACGAGGAGTACTGCCGGCGGATCGTCGACGTCCTGGCCAGGAACGACGTGCGGTACTTCTTCTACATCGGCGGCAACGACTCGGCCGACACCGCGCGGATCGTCAACGAACTGGCCAACAACGCCGGCTACGAACTGCACGTCTTCCACATCCCCAAGACCATCGACAACGACCTTCGCGTGACGGATCACTGCCCGGGCTACGGTTCGGCCGCCAGGTTCGTCGCGTCCGCCTTTATCGGCGACGACCGCGACTCGGCGGCCCTGCCGGGCATCAAGATCAACATCGTAATGGGCCGGCACGCCGGCTGGTTGACGGCCGCGGCCGCGCTGGGCAGGCAGGACGACAAGGACGGCCCGCACCTGGTCTACGTGCCCGAAATACCGTTCTCGACCAAGGCGTTCATCGAGGACGTAAAGCGGGTCTACGGCAAGCTGGGCCGCTGCCAGATCGCCGTCAGCGAAGGCATCGCCGACGCCAACCACACGCCGATCATCGCCGAACTCGCCAGGGAACTCGGCAGGGACGTCGAACGCGACAGCCACGGCAACATCCAGCTATCGGGCTCCGGCGCGCTGGGCGACTTCCTGGCCGACTACCTCAAGGCCGGAATGAAGGGCCTGTACAAGTCGCTCCGCGTACGCGCCGACACGTTCGGCTACTTGCAGCGCAGCTTCCCAGGCTTCGCCTCGCCGGTCGACCAGGCCGAGGCACGCGCCTGCGGCACCAAGGCCGTCGAGTTCGCCCTGGCGGGAAACGTCGACGGCTCCGTCGCCATCAGGCGCCTCAAGGGCCCCAAGTACAAGGTGGACTTCGTCCGGGCCGAACTCAAAGACGTCGCCCGCGTCACCAAGGACATGCCGCGCAGCCACCTCAACAAGGCCGGCAACCACGTCACCAAGGCCTTCATAAACTACGCCCTGCCCCTGACCGGCCCACTGCCGCTAAGCGGCAAGCTGTTCTGAAAAAAAAGAGGAAGAAGGATTAACCACAGAGCCACAGAGGCGCAGAGAGCGGAAGAATCAGAAGAAACAACAGAAACAAAAGAAGCTTTTGATGGGGATTACATGGATTACAGGATTACATGGATAGAAAGAGATATTAACTTCTTAATCCATGTAATCCTGTAATCCTATAATCCCCCTCTGATGTTTCTTCTTCTGTTTCTGTTGTTTCTTCTGCTCTCTGCGCCTCTGTGGCTCTGTGGTCAATTCTTTTTCTCTTGTCGCGGCTGGGGCCGCACTATGCCCCGAACTTTTCCAGCTTTTCCGCGTGCGCCATCGCCAGCGGGATGATCTCCCTGGACGGGATCGTGCCGATCTGTCCGCGTCGGCAGGCGACCTCGTCGAAGCTCTCGCCGTCCCCGCCGCGAAGGTGCGGCGCGCTCATCAGCACCGGCACCGGGTGCCAACTGTGGGCCTTGAGGCTCGGGGGCGTCGAGTGGTCGCCGGTGATTATCAGCACGTCGGGCTTTGCCGCCAGGAGCGCCGGCAGGGCGGCGTCCATCTCCTCGATCCGCTTGACCTTCCCGTCCAGGTCGCCGTCCTCGCCGGTCTTGTCGGTGTACTTGAAGTGGGCGAAGACGAACGTGTGGTCCTTGAGGGCCTTGGCGGCCTGGCTGCACACGTCGGCGGCCGTCGTGGGCCTGGCGACCACCGGCATGCCGAACAGCGTGGCCACGCCGCGGTACATCGGGTAGCCGGCGACGGCGGCGGGGTTCATCTTGAACCGCTGGGCGAACGTCGGCCAGGATGGAGCCTTGGCGAAGCCGCGGGCGAGGATCATGTTCGCCTTCGGCTCGTCGGCGAGGATTCGGCGGACCTGGTCGATCACGTCGCGGACCGCCTTGGCGGTCCTGGACTTGTCGTGTGGCGGGCGAACCGGCGAGAGCGGATCGAGGCCCGTGGCCTGCGGGTCGGTCTCGCCGATGTTGTCGTCCAGCCCGTCGCCGCGCAGGACCAGCAGCGCCCGATGCTCGGCCTCGGTCTCGAAGAACACCTCGATGCCGGCGGGGGCCTTGAGGTTCTTGCGGACCTTGTCCAGGACGCGGCGGTTCTCCTCGTCGGGTATCCGCCCGGCCCGGCGGTCGGTGACCTTGCCGTCGGGGCCGACGGTGCAGAAGTTCAGCCGGGCGGCCACGTCCCGCCCCGTCAGCGGGAACTCCACGCCCAGGGCGCTCAGCACCCCGCGACCGACCTGGTAGATCAGCGGGTCGTAGCCGAACAGCGCGATGTGCCCCGGCCCGCTGCCGGGCGTGACGGCATTGGCCACCGGCGCCAGCAGGCCCAGGGCGCTGGTCCCGGCGAGTTTGTTCATGTTCGGCTTGCGCGCGATGGCCAAGGCCGTGCCCTTGCCCGCGTTGTCGCAGTCGCCCACGCCGTCCATGACCACAAGCACGATCCGCTTGTCATTGGCCTTTGCCAGCGAGGCTATCAGGTTTCCGTACGTGTCTTCCATTGCCTGGGTCCTTCTGTTCTAAGAAGTAGTTAGTAGGTAGGGAGTAGGGGTCAGGCGACAGTCCTGCCGACCTGTCGGGACCGGGATCCTCGTTCTCGTTCTCGTTCTCGTTCTCGTCCTTTTCGTGTCTTATAGAGAACCGACGGTTCATGTGCAACTGTCCCTGTTTTCCTGTTATCCTTTTTTCCCCTCAATCAGGGCGGACGTTGATGCGTCCGATCTTCTCGTCGGCGATGTCTTCGTCGATCAGGCGGAGGTGGTCGGTGGCGGCGGGGTAACCGGGGCGGAGTTCCAGGGCCTTGAGGAAGCATCGGCGGGCGTCCTGCCACTGTTTGCGTCCGGCCTGGACGTCCGGCGGGGATTGGAGGAAGGCTTCGAGCCCGAGTTTTGCCAGGCAGGTTCCCTTCATGTCCCACGCCCGTTCGACGTGCGGCTCGTTGGGCCAGTTGGCCAGGGCGTAGTCCATCACGGCCACCGCCTGCTTGTCCCACCTCATTTCCGCCAGCATGGACGCCCCGAGGTACACCGGAAAGCTGCCGACGGGGTCCATCGCCGAGAGGCGCCGGATGAAGGCGTCGACGTCCAGCGTCTCGGGCGTGATTCGCTGCCGCCTGGCCAGGTCGGCGTTGGGTCCGTTCGTCCGGAGCAGCGTGGCGTAAAGGGCGTCGAGGTCCACGACGGCCCAGTTGGCGTCGGCCAGCATTCGCCGCGCCAGAGGCATCGACGTGTGGTCCATCTTGAGCGTCACGATCTGGACGCCGAGGCTCTCGAAGACCGGCCGGTAGTTCGTCCGTCCGCGCGAGACGGCAAGCACGAGGTCCATCGCGTCCGGCGGATACGCCCAGGTGTTGGTCAGCACCGGCACGTCGCGGTGGGGGCGAGTGAACCAATAGAGGTTCGACGACGTGTTGTAGTCCGTCCAGAGCCTCCCGGCCGGGGCGTTGCGGTTTATCCACCGGGCAGCCGACAGCGGCACGGCCGTCTCGGAAACGCCCAGGCCGAAACGCGTCACACGGCTCTCGTAGGTGTAGAACCGCTGCGTGAGCACGCCGAATACGCCGACCGCCCCAGCCAGGATCAGCCCCGCCGCCGCCGCCCCTAGCGCGGCCCGGACCGCGGGCCGGCGGCGCCAAGCCAGGCTTGCAAGAGGCGCAAGGGCATCCCGGCAGGCCGACAGGGCAAGCGGAGTGATAAGCATGGCCGCGGGGGCCATGTTCCGCCTCATCGTCAGTGACGCCGCCGTCATGGCGAGTATCACCAGCAGGTGGGCCCACCTTCGCAGCCAGGCCGCGCACAGCGCGGCGGCGCCCGCCAACACCAGCAGCACAACGTAGGCGTAGCTCGCCCTGGTGATCTCGAAGATGCCCGGCGAAAACGGGCGGAAGAACTCCCCGATGACCGCCCAGGGGTGGCCGGTCTCGGTGAACGAGCCGCCCGCGATGTTGTGGGCCCGCATGAAGAAGAGCGTCTGGGCCGGCAGGATCGCCAGCCGCCACGTCCAGGGGTTGACGAGGCACGCCAGGACCTGTAGACCGAGCACGACCCACAGAGTTCGGCCGGCCCCGGCCGGGGCGACCGACGATCGCCGATCCCCGCCCGCGCCGCCCGCGACAAACCGCCCCCAAAGCCGGCGCAGCAGGTCCTCAGCCGCAAAGGCGCCCGTCAGGCCCAGGCCCAGAAGAAAGTAGCTGTGCAGGTTTACCAGCAGCACTTGCAGCGCCACCAGCACCGCCGCCGACAGCCGCGTCAGCCGCCGGCCGACCAGCAGGCACAGCATCGCCGAAAGAACCAGGTAACCGCACACCTCCGGCCGAAGGAGGATTCGCTCGTACGACGCCATCGCCGCCAGAAGCATCCCCGCCGCTATGCCGACGGCGCCCAGGCCCAGCCGGCGCATGGCGGCCGCAAGCAGGGCGAATATGCCCGCCGACAGCGCCGCCAGCAGCACGCTCAGGCCCGCCATGCCTCCGACGCGATGCACCTTGGCCATGACCACCTGGCTGAGCCAGTTGGCGTTGGGGAAGCGGTATCGGCCATCGGCGTCCAGCCACGCCCCCGGCGGCAGGTCGTAACGAAGCTCTTTGGGCGGCACGATCTGGTATGTGCCCAGGGCGTCGTCGACGATCCGCCCGGTGGAAAGGAAATGCTCGCCGTAAGCCAGGTGATAGCCCAGGTCCTCTGTCGTCACCGTCCCCACGCCGAGGGCCAGCGCGAACGCCGCCGCCATCGCGACGGCCGCGATGCCAAGCACACGCTGCCAGGCCGGCAGAGGCGGCTCATCCGGCGGCAGCGCCCCGGCCGGGCTTGAGCGAAAGACTCTCGATTGGCGACGGTTCATGTCCCGCCGATTCTAACGCCTTGTGCCGCCGATGTCACCGCAAACGGGAGAGGCCGGAGATGGGAGCTCCCCACGCGAGTCCGGCGTCATTTCGCCCCAGAAACCGCCGGCCCGGATGACAGAGTCTTTTCCCTCATGTACGTATACCGCCTTTGGGGTGTTAGGTAGTTGAACACGCTTTCGGAGCTTTCAGTCACGGTGCGGACCTCGAAGGCCTCGCGGACGAGGCGTTTGAGGCCGGCGTTCTGGACGACGATCATTCGACGCGGGTCGCTCTTGTCGTCGGGCGCCTCGAACAGCAGGGCGATGTTGAACAGTTGTTTGCCCTCGGGCGGCGAACTGCTGGACACGCGCAGCTCGCGCAGCGGGCCGTCGGCCAGGGGGATTGCCAGCAGGCGGACAACGGCGAAGATCAGGCCCTCGTATCGCAGTTCGACGGCCCCGCCGCCCTTGCCGGACCGGAAGGAGATGATGGTCTCGCCGGCGCCGGCCGCGTCGGGCTGGATGATAAGCCGGCTCGTGCCCTCAAAGACCACCGTCGGCAGGCCCGTGACCACGTCGGCTATGCGGATCGGCTTGCCCGGCTTGACGGCGACGGTGACCGCCACCGCAATCCGCCCGCGGCGCCGGAGCAGCTCGACGGTGATTGCCTCCATCCGGTCCCACTGGCCCAGGAACGATTCGGCCAGGCCGATCGCCTTCGGCCCCCACTTGAGGATGTTCTTGACGAGTAGCTGTTTGCTGTTGCCGCGGGCCGGCGGGGCGGTGACGATCCGCTCGGTCAGCAGTTTGGCCAGGCCCGCATGGAGCGCGGCGGGGTCCCCGCTGCCGCGCATCGCCGCGGCAACCTCGCGGCGGACCTGCACCGTCGCGGCCTTGCCGGCGACCTCGAAGCCCACCCGGACCATCATTTCGGCCAGGACGTCGTGGAGGCGGCGCTTCTCCGCCGGCGTAAGCTGGTCCAGCAGCCCGCCCTCGGCCTGTTGGTTGAGGTACACGGCGAGCATCTGGAGCATCGGCCCGGCGGCTGAGCCGAACACGTCGCCCGGCCAGGCAGTTGCCGGCGAATTGGGCTCGGCCGTAAAGGGCCTGCTGACGAGCTCCGCCTTGACAAGCGCGGTTGCCAAGGCCGCCGCCCACTGGTTCCTGCTCGTCCGCCCGGCCGTGTCGAGCATGGCCTCCATCCGCTCCATGATCGAGCGGATGTCCCGGAGCAGGCCGATGAACTGGGCCGTGTGGGAGCCGGTTATGGAAATCTCCAACTCGTCGGTTCCTTCGCGAAGTTTGGTCATCGCCAGGGCGAGGCTGTCGGAGGCGCTTGCCTCGTCGTCTCCGGCGCGGATGACAACCTTCACGGGCATGCGGAAACCTTCGCTCGCCTTGGGCGCAGCCGGCGTGGCGCCGGATGCCAGGTCCGTCAGCAGCCAGTAGCGGTCGATCTCTCCCTTTGCAACGGGATAGCTCGGCACGCACCCGGCCGTCGTCGCGGCGGCCAGCGCCAGGATTGTCATCGCATGTCTCATGCGGTTCTCACTGGCTCTGGGCCAGGTCGAGCAGGCGTTGGCGCATCGCCGACGGCGGATATGCGGCGCCGTCGAAGATCGCCTTTTCCACCTGATCCCAGCCCGTCACTGCCTGGACCTTCTCGTCGTCTTTCAGCGACTTGAGTCCTTCGGCCAGGTCCTCCAACTTGGCCCGGCGGTCCTGTGCGTCGGCGGCGGGCATGTCCAGGATGATGATCGCCCGCATCCCGTTGTCCAGGTACGCCCGGGCGTCGGATATCTTCTCGCCGATGCCGATTTCCAGGTTGGTGAAGGTCTTCTTCAGTTCGGCGATCCGGCCGGCCTTGTATGCTCCGCTGCTCTTGAGGAACCCGCCGAGCGTGCTGGCCAGCAGCGGCCCGCGAGCAAAGCCGTTGTCCGCCAGCCAACGCTTGGACTTGGGCCCCAGCAGTTCCGGCCGATGCGTCAGGTACACGATCGTTCGCGTCTGTGCCAGCCGGGCAAGGACGCGCTGCGACTGGTCCATGCACTTGGGCGTGCCCAGCAGGACCGCCCCGAAGCCAGACGCAACGACCGTCTTGTCCAGGTCCACCAGCGCAATCGGCGCGTCGGTCCGCCGGCAAGCCACGAGCAGCGTCGCGGGCTCCGGCGGCGACTGGCTGAGCCCCGCGGGCGCCACCTGCGTCACGAACTCGTAGTCGCCCGGCGCACTTGGGGTGAATGTGATGTCCGCGATACCGTCCTGACCCGTCTCGGCCACCTTGAAGAGCCTGCCGTCGCGGAAGAATCTCACCGCCAGGCCGGCCTGGCCGCGCAAGAAGTCCCCGCCGCGGAGTTCCACGTGGAGCATCGTCTCCCGGCCAGGCGTGGCGAGGCTGTCCATGGCAAGGAAAAGGTAATCGTTCTCGGTGCCCAGCATGAGCTCCTGAGTTCCGCAGCCGCCGAGCATCGCCGCCGCCAGCCACAACGCCGCCATTGCCGAAAGACGCTTCATAACGCTTTCCAAACTGCTGAGTGAATGGTCCGAGCAAGTCTATTACCTTCCGCGCCGCGTTTCAAACATGCTTGCGCGGGCGGGCGGATATTTCGCGCGGGACAATTTCGCGCGCGAGCCGTTGCCGCGGCTCGCCTGTCGACATAGCATTACAGGGTTACCGCTCTCGTGCGGGCCGGGAAACAGCGTTAAGGACAAGGCCATGCCAAGACATGCATCCGCCGCCGTCGCATATCGCATCGCCGCAGTCTTGGTTTGTCTTGCGGCCGGGGGATGTGCGCCACCCGTGGTGAAGGTTAGCCACAGTCTCCCGGCCGCGCTGCCCGTGCCGGCCGGCATGATGGGCCTGCGAGTCGGCGAGATCACCGTCGCCGGCCCCGATACGTCCGCCGAAGCCCCGGCCGGCGGGGAAGCAGTCGCCATAACGCCCGAACTGGCCAGGTTGATGAAGGACAGGCTTGGCAAGGAGCTCTACATGAAGGGCTGGATACGTCCGCGAATTGGCGAGACTCGCCCGGCCGGCGGCAAGGATGAGTGCCTCATAGGCGGGACGATCCGCGCCGTGATCCAAGAGGTGCGCGGCAAGCGCACCGTCATGCTGCTGGACCCGGCCTCGAAAGCAACCAAGCCTCTTGAGGTCCCCACGTTGATCCGCACGGCGAGGGTTCGCGTGGAATTCGCCCTAAGCCGGGCCGCCGACGGCCAGGGTCTGGGAATCGCCGAGATCGTGCGGACCTACGACTCCGCCTTCGACCCGGCCGTGCGGGGCGAGCTTGGCCTCGATCGCCCCGACGATCCCAACCACGTCCCGCCGGTCGAGATGATTGTCAAGGACCTGCTTGCCCAGTGCGCCCACGCCTTCAAGTGCCTGATAAGCCCCACGTATGTATATGCGGAAGTGCAACTCCGCCCGGTCGAAGGTGCCGCCGCGGATGAGGGGTTTGCCATCGTCAGGAAGGGCTACCACCACCTGGCCATGATCCTCTTTCTGGAATCCTACGGCTATGACTCGCTAAACCCCGCCCTGAACTTCAACCTCGCCGCGGTGGCCGAGGCCGCCGGCCAGCTCGACATTGCCATCGACCACTACGACCAAGCGGTGAAACTGTCCGGCGATAAGGATGCCGAAGCCTACGAGGGCGCCCGCCGCTGCCGAAGGGTACTTGAGGCCCGCAACCTGCCGGCGACGTCGGCGGCGGGCGAGGGCCAAGGCGACTGGGCGGCGTCGGTTCGCAAGCTCCACGATTGGGCCGAGGCCGCGCAAACAAGCGCAAAACCAGCGCAAACAACCGCAAAACCCGCGCCAATACCCTCAAAACCAGCTCCCGAACCCGCGCAGCCGCCCGCTAAACCAGCGGAAACACCGGCAAAACCAGTTCCCGAACCCGCGCAGCCACCCCCGAACCCGCGCAGCCACCCCCGAACCCGCGCAGCCACCCCCGAAACCGGTGCCCAAGCCCTTGCCCAGCAAGATAAGGCTCTCGATCGAGCAGCGCCTCGGCACGTGGGTGATGCTCTTCGTCGGCGTGGCTGTGCTGCTCCTGGCGGCGGTGTTCTTCTTCAAATACGCCTTCGATAAAGGATGGATCAGCGAGACCGTACGTGTCCTGATGGGGGCGGCAGTCGGATTTGTGATGATCGGCCTGGGCGAGTGGGCGCTGATCAAACGGAAGCTCCAGCTTTTCGCGGCCGGGATTATGGGCGGCGGGGTGGTGCTGCTGTACTTCGTGGTCTTCGTCGCCAGCCCCAACGGCTGGTACCACCTCATCGGCGCGCCGCTGGCGTTCGGGCTGATGTGCGTCGTAACGGCGCTGGGCATGGCGCTGTCGGTGCAGACGCGGATGCTCTCGTCGGCGCGTTCACGGTGCTGCTGCTGGGCGAGTTCATCGTCTACGCCTGCGTCGCGACGCACCTGGATCGACTCGACGAACCCACGGCCCAGGGCATTCTCGTCGTCGTCGGCTCGGCCGCGGTTGTGCTTTGGTCGTGCCTTGTCCACTCCGTATCCATGACGGCCTTGTACGTCAACGTCTTGCCGCTGATGCTCATCACGCTGGGCTACGCGCTGCTCGGGCAGGGGCTTGTGCTGCTCGTCCTGGCCGTGCCGATCCAGTTTGACAAGGCCAACATCCCGCTGGCGTGGAGCATCCAGGGCGTCGTGGTCATGTTCCTCGCTCACCGGCTCGGGAGCCTGCCGCTGCTCATCATGGCCCCGACGGTGCTGGCGCCGGCGGTTGCCCTGATCCTGGTGGCCGCGGCCTTCTGGGCAGGCCGGGCCGGGCTCGAACTGCCCGTCAACGGCGACACGTGGGGGTGGCTGGTCCTGTCGGCCGGGCTGGCCGCCCCCGTTTCCCCAGCCGCCCCCGCCGGCGAGGCCGACAGGCAAGACTGTTAGCCCTCTCAGCAGGAAGGGCGCGTTTATGTCTATGATCGCTGCACCGGCGGCCTGGCGTCTATATCCACTTTCGGCGCAGCAGCCGGACCTTGACCGCCTGGGTCAGGAAAGTGTAGCACAGCAGCGTCAGCAGCAGCACCGGCCAGTACAGTTGCGGCAGCGGCTTGAAACCTAGCGCCGGGCCGATCGGCGAGAACGGCAGCCACAGTCCGGCCGTCATCACGGCGACCGTGGTTGCGATGAGCGGCCAACTCGCCCGGCTTTGCAGGAGCGGCACGCGGTTGGTTCGGATGATGTGGATGATGAGTGTTTGTGTCAGGAGTGACTCGACAAACCACCCGGTCTGGAACAGGGCCGGGTTGTTCCAGGCCCCGAAGACGTAGAGCATCACGAAATAGGTCGTGTAGTCGAAGACGGAACTGCACGGGCCGATGAACAGGATGAAGCGGGTGATTTCCTTCATCGACCATGGCCGCGGGCGGGCGATCAACTCGTGGTCCACGTCGTCGGTGGGGATGGGGACCTGCGAGAAGTCGTACAGCAGGTTGTTTGTCAGGATCTGAAGGGGGGCCATCGGGAGGAACGGGAGGAAGATACTGGCCCCCAAGACGCTGAACATGTTGCCGAAGTTGGAGCTTGCTCCCATGCGGACGTACTTGAGGATGTTGGCGAAGACCTTCCGGCCTTCGAGGACGCCTTGCTCGAGAACCATGAGGCTTTTTTCGAGCAGGATCACGTCGGCGGACTCCTTGGCGATGTCGACGGCGGAGTCCACGGAGATGCCCACGTCGGCGGCCCGCAGGCCCGGGGCGTCGTTGATTCCGTCGCCCAGGAAGCCGACGGCGTGCCCCTTGCCCTGGAGGGCCTTGATGATCCGCTGTTTGTGGGCCGGGGACAGGCGCGCGAAGAGGGTGACCTTCTCGGCCTCGTCGGCCAGTTGGGCGTCGTTCATGGCCTCGACCTGGCTGCCCAGGAGGATGTGGTCGGTAGGCAGGCCCACTTCGTGGCAGATCTTCTTGCTGACCAGTTCGTTGTCGCCCGTGAGGATCTTGGCGCCCACGCCGTGGAGGCGCAGGGCTTCCAGGGCGGGCCCGGCGGTCTCCTTGGGGGGGTCCAGGAAGGCCAGGTATCCACGCAGGATCATCTCGCCCTCGTCGGCCTTGGAATAGGCGGGCTTTCGGGGCACGTCCTTGTAGGCGATGGCCAGGACGCGGAAGCCGTCTTGGCTGAGGGCCTCGTGCTCCTCCTTGAGGTCCTGGATGAAGATCGGCTCCAGGGGGCACAATTGGCCGTTGAGCTCGAAGCGGGTGCACCGTTTGAACACCTCTTCGGGCGCGCCCTTCGTGATGATCCGATGCGTGTCCTGGGGCGTCTCGACGACCACCGACATGAGGCGCCGCGAAAAATCGAAGGGGATCTCGTCCACCTTCTGCCAGGCCGGAACGTTGATCTCGCCGTGGACTTCCCGATGATCCAGCACGGCGCGGTCCAGGACGTTCTTGAGGCCCGTCTGGAAGTAGCTGTTCAGGTACGCCATGGCCAGGACGTCGTCGTCTTCCCTGCGGACCACGTCGCAGTGCTTCTCGATGATGACGCGGTCAAGCGTCAGCGTGCCCGTCTTGTCCGTGCACAGCACGTCCATCGCGCCGAAGTTCTGGATCGAGTGCAGCCGCTTGACGATCACCTTCTTGCGGCTCATCGCGATGGCGCCCTTGGACAGGCAGACCGTCACGATCATCGGCAGCATCTCCGGCGTCATGCCCACCGCCACGGCCAGGGCGAAGAAGAACGCCTCGTGCCAGTTGCCTTTGGTCAGGCCGTTGATGAGGAACACCACCGGCACCATGACCGCCATGAAGCGGATCATCAGCCAGGTGAACTTGCTGATGCCCTTGTCGAAACTGGTCTGAACCTGCCGCCCGACAAGGGTCCTGGACACGGCGCCGAGGTAGGTGTTCAGCCCCGTGGCGACGACCAGGGCGCTGGCCGTGCCGCTCTCGACGCTGGTGCCCAAAAAGGCCAGGTTGGCAAGCTCCAGCGGCGAGCGGTTGCCGTCGCCGGCCGGAGCATCGGCCTTCTCGATCGGCAGCGATTCGCCGGTCAGCGTGGCCTGGATGACGAAGAGGTCCTTGCAGGAGATTATCCGCACGTCCGCGGGGATCATGTCGCCGGCCGAAAGCTTCACCACGTCCCCCGGGACCAGGTCGGCCAGGCGAACCTCCATGGCCTTGCCGTCGCGAACGGCGGTGGCCGTGACGGTGATCATGGCCTTGAGCCTGGCGGCGGCCGCGTCGGCCTTCGACTCCTGGACGAACCGCAGCGCAACGCCCAGAACCACCATGCCCGCCATGACGACGGCCGCCTTGAAGTCCTCTGTCAGCAACGAGATGGCCGCAAGGATCAGCAACAGGACCACGAGGGGGTTGACCATCGCCCGGCCCAGCAGGCCGATCCGCGAGTGGCGCTTCTCCTGTGCGACCGCGTTGGGCCCGTGCTGTTCCAGTCGCTGCTCGGCCTGCTCGGCGGACAGGCCAAGGCGCGTGCTCTGGAGCCTCTCCAGGGCGTCAGGAACCGTCAGGCGCGCCGTTTCGACCAGCAGCGGCGAGACGCGGATTGCGGCGACGCCGTTGGCGGCGCGTGGGCGAAGGAACTTTGGTAAGATGCTCATGCCGCAGTCCCGTCTTGTCCACAGGGCAGGCCGCGTGCGCGGGACCGGAAAGACCGGAGGACAGCCTGAAGTCTTGTAAGGGGGGCAGGCCGCGTCAGGACATCGCGCCTCTCGCCGCCAGGCTCGTTTCGCGCCGTCTGGGCAGGGCCGGTACTGCACCGGCCGGGGCCGTCGTCGCCCGCCGGTCCCGCGACAGTCAGGCTGGTGCTGCCGGACTCGTCCATGGTCTTCAATCGCGCCGCCGCACACGATGCGGCTCGGCCGCACGGTTGGGCCGGGCCAGAACCAAACGCTTATATCCCATCGGCCCGGGGCACGCCAGCGATTTTCGGCCATTCGGCCCCGAAGTGAGCGACCTGTTTTTCTGGCAAGAAGAACAAGTCGCTCACAGAGCGGGAGAACGTAGTGAGGAGGGTGTAGAAAAAGCGCCCAGGGCCAGCAGGCTCATCGTCGCCGGCTCGGGGATGTTGTCGATCGCGACATTATCGAAGTGGAAGCCGTTGCCCTGGGGTAATCCATCGTGCCGAGGTGGGCTGCGTGTTATTGTGTTATTCCTGACAGGTTCCGCACCAAGCCAGTGAGAGTAGGGTGAACACCTTACTTAGTTAATTTCAAGCTATTTGCGGTTTTTTATGTTGACATATTCCCAACGCGCGGTACTATCTATTACGTCCCCAAGTTCCAACCTCTGTTTGGGGAAACCTCGGAAGCAGTGGATGGTCGGACAAATGAGGTTTAGCTGGGTAATTACGGTTTGTTTGTCGGCCTTCTGCGCGGCGCTGCCGCGGGCGTCGGCCGATACATTCTATATCCCCATGACCGATTCCGAGCCAGGGGGCTTCGACTTCATTCAAATCCTTACGGCCCCCGACTACCAATTCCCCGCGATGACGGCCTTCTGCGGCCCTGACGCCCAGGGCAACCCCTCCCCCGCGGCCGAGCAGTGGGCGCAGATGTTCCCCGCGCCTTGGATGCCGCCGAGCATCGCGAACCCCAATTTCGCCACGGCCGCCGGCCCGGCGGACGGCTACGAGTTCCTGGCTTTCTCCGTTTGGCTTGATGGCAGCCGGCGGACCTCTCGCCCGATATTTCACTACCAGACCTACCTGAGCGGGGATCTCGTGGGCAACTGGGACGTGTACTGTACCGGCCCGGGCGAGTTGGACTGGAGCATTGTTGCCGGCACGTGGGCTGTCACCAGGATGTATCCGTTCTGGCTGCCGGGCGACGCCAACCACGACACGTTCGTGGATGCCGCCGACTACGTTATCTTGAAACGCAACTTCGGCATGAAGACCGGCGCAACCTGGCTGCAGGGAGACTTCGACTTCGACTTCGACGTTGACTACGACGACCTGCTTGCTCTGATGACGAACTTCGGGAAGACGTCCGCCGAGGCGGCGATCCATGGCGATGGTTACGTCCCCGAGCCGGGGACGCTGATTCTTCTGGCCGGCATGGGCGCCGCGGCCCTGGCCCGCCGACGGAGGCACACCAAGTGAGCACCCCATACCGCGCCATTACGACACGTGGGCGACCGGGCCGTCGCTTACAAGCGGGTTTCTGGGCCGTGCTGG